>Ga0207694_10000582_pt1 | contig 33040 bp, 2 predicted proteins | sample KBSC34metaG_FD_184353 | JGI IMG/M metagenome (GOLD analysis project Ga0207694, IMG submission 184353) | Corn rhizosphere microbial communities from Kellogg Biological Station, Michigan, USA - KBS C3-4 metaG (SPAdes) (version 2) | ecosystem: Host-associated > Plants > Roots > Rhizosphere > Soil... | reverse complement strand
CGGGCCGGGGAGCCCCGGCCGGCCCTCCGACGCGTTCTGCCAGGAGAACATCACCTGGAAGAGCGGCGTGTATGCCATGCTGCGGGTCGGCTGGACCAGCTCCACCACCTGCTCGAAGGGGATGTCCTGGTGGTGCTGCGCGCCCAGCGCCCGCTCCCTCACCCGCCCCAGCAGATCGGACACGGTGGGCGAGCCGGAGAGGTCCACGCGCAGGGCGAGGGTGTTGATGAAGAAGCCGATCAGCCCCTCGATCTCCGCGCGCCCACGGTTGGCACTGGGCGTGCCGACGACCACGTCCTCCTGCCCCGACAGACGGCCCAGCACCGCGGCCCACCCGGCGAGCACGGTCATGAAGAGAGTGGTGCCGTGCCGCCGGCCGAGCGACTTGAGCCCCGCGGTCACCGCTTCGTCGAGCTCCACCCCGGCCACGGCCCCGGCATGGCTCTGCCGGGCGGGGCGCGGGTGGTCGGCGGGGAGCTCCAGCAGCTCCGGAGCTCCGGCGAGCGCCGCCTTCCAGTACTCCGCCTGCTCCCGCAGCACCTCGCCATCCACCCACTTCCGCTGCCAGGCCGCGTAGTCCGCGTACTGCACCGGGAGCGGGGGAAGCGGATCGGGCTCCCCGCGGCGGAAGGCGGCGTAGAGCGTGCCCAGCTCCCGCGTCAGCACCTCCATGCTCCACCCGTCGGAGACGATGTGGTGCATCGTCACCAGCAGGACGTGCACGTCGTCGGCCATGCGCACCAGGCGGCCGCGGATCAGCGGGCCGTGCTCCAGGTCGAAGGGCGCGTCCGCCTCCTCGGCCCCCAGCCGGCGCAGCTCCGCCGCGGCGTCCGGGTGTCCGTTCAGGTCGTGCTCCGGGAGGTGGAACCGGCTCTCCTCCGCGATCCGCTGCACCGGCTCGCCCTCGACCTCCACGAAGGTCGTGCGCAGCGCCTCGTGGCGCGCGAGCATCGCGTCCAGCGCGCGCCGCAGCGCCCCCCGGTCCAGCGCCCCTCCCAGCCGCAGCGGCGTGTGGATGTGGTACGTGCTGCCCAGGTCCCCCATCTGCTCCAGGAACCAGAGCCGCTGCTGCGCGAAGGAGAGCGGCAGCCGCCCGCCGCGATCCACGCGCTCGATCGGCGGGAGCTCGGTGCGCGCCGCGCCCTCGATGGCCCGCGCGAGCTCCGCCAGCACCGGGCGCTCGAAGAGGTCGGCGAGCACCACCTCCGCGCCCAGCACCTGCCGCACGCGCGAGATCACGCGGACGGCGAGCAGCGAGTGGCCCCCCAGCTCGAAGAAGTGGTCGTGGCGGCCCACCCGCTCCACCTTCAGCAGCTCGCACCAGATCTCCGCCAGCGCCGCTTCCGTCTCCCCCGCCGGCGCCTCGTAGCCGCGCCGCGCGTAGGCGTCTCCCTCCGGCGCGGGCAGCGCCTTGCGATCCACCTTGCCGTTGGGCGTGAGCGGCAGCGCCTCCAGGCGCACGTAGGCCGCCGGCACCATGTGCTCCGGCAGCCGCCCGGAGAGATGCGCCCGCAGCGCATCGATCTCGACCGCGTCGCCCACCCAGTACGCCACCAGCCGCCGGTCGCCCGCCTCGTTCTCGCGCGCGGCCACCACCGCCTCGCGCACCTGCGGATGCTCCAGCAGCCGCGCCTCGATCTCCCCCAGTTCCACGCGGAAGCCACGGATCTTCACCTGGAAGTCGGTGCGCCCCAGGTACTCGATCGTCCCGTCCGGACGCCAGCGCCCGCGGTCGCCCGTGCGGTACAGCCGTGCACCGGGCTCGCCGCCGAAGGGGTCGGCCACGAAGCGCTCCACCGTCAGCGCCGGGCGGCCCAGGTAGCCGCGCGCCACGCCGGCGCCGCCGATGTACAGCTCCCCCGCCACCCCCACCGGCGCCGGCTCGCCGCCCCCGTCCAGCACGTAGACCCGCGCGTTGAGGATGGGGCGGCCGATCGGCGGGCTCCCGTCCTCGTCGGCCCGGCACTCGTGGAAGGTGGTCCACACCGCCGCCTCGGTCGGCCCGTAGGCGTTGAGCATCCGCCTTCCCCCGGCCCACCCCTTCACCGCCGCCTCCGGCAGCGCCTCGCCGGCGAGCACCAGGGTGCGGACGGAGGCGAGCCCGCCGTCGGGCGAGAGGGTGGGAAGCACGGCGGGGGGAAGGGTCGCGTGCGTGATGCGCCCCTGCGCCACCACGCGCTCCAGCGCTTCGCCCGCGAGGAGGTCGGCGCCCGGCGGAAGGTGCAGCGACGCGCCCCCGCACAGGGCCATCACCATCTCGAACACCGACGCGTCGAAGCTGAACGACGCGAACTGCAGGACCCGGCTCGCCGCGTCCACGCCCAGGGTACGGGCCTGGGCGGCGACCAGGGCGGCCACGTTCCGGTGCGCGACCATCACCCCCTTGGGCTTCCCGGTCGAGCCCGAGGTGTAGATCACGTACGCCAGGTGCGCCGGACCGAGCTCCCCCCGCTCCGGGTTCGTGGCCGGCCGCTCCCGCCACGCCGGCGCGTCGAGCGCCAGCACCACGGCCTCCATCCCCGCGAACAGCCCCTCCCGCGCGGCGGCGATGGACGTCCGCGTGAGCACGACCGTGGGCGCGCTGTCGGAGAGCATGTGGCGCAGACGCTCCACCGGATAGCCGGGGTCGAGCGGCACCCAGGCGCCGCCCGCCTTGAGCACCCCCAGCACCCCCACCACCATCTCCGGGCTGCGTTCCAGGCAGACGGCCACCCGCGCGTCGGGCCCCACGCCCAGCGCGCGGAGGTGGTGCGCCAGCCGGTTCGCCCTCCGGTTCAGCTCCGCGTAGCTCAGCGCCTCCTCTCCGGAGACCACCGCCGACGCGTCCGGCGCGCGCTCCACCTGCGCCTCGAAGAGCTCGTGCACGCACGCGTCCCGCGGGTACCCGGCCTCCGTCGCGTTCCATTCCTCCAGGACGAGGCGCCGCTCCGTCTCCGGCAGGAGCGGGAGCGTGTCCACGCGCTGGAGGTCGTCGGCGGCCATCGCCTCCAGCACCCGGCGCAGGTACGCCAGGTGGCGCTCGACGGTGGCGCTCTCGAAGAGGGCCGTGGCGTACACCACGCTCCCCACGATGCGCCCGCCCGCCTCTCCCAGCGCGAGCGACAGGTCGAACTTCGCCGTCGCCTGCGAGGCCGGGCCCACGCCTCCCGCCCCGGGGCCGGAGGGCTCCGGCCGGCCCTCCGACGCGGTCTGCCAGGCGAACGTCACCTGGAAGAGCGGCGTGTGCGCCAGGCTGCGCGCGGGCTGGACGAGCTCCACCACCTGCTCGAAGGGGATGTCCTGGTTCTGCTGCGCGCCCAGCGACCGCGCCCGTACCTGCCCCAGCAGCTCCGCCACGGTGGGCGAGCCGGAGAGGTCCACGCGCAGCGCCAGCGTGTTCACGAAGAAGCCGATCAGCCCCTCGATCTCCGCGCGGCCGCGGTTGGCGCTGGGCGTGCCGACCACCACGTCGTGCTCCCCCGAGAGGCGGCCCAGCACCGCGGCCCACCCCGCCAGCAGCGTCATGAAGAGCGTGGTGCCGTGGCGCTGGCCCAGCGCCTTCAGCCCCGCCGTGAGCGCCTCGTCCAGCTCGATCCGGATCTCGCCGCCGGAGAAGTCCTGCCGCGCGGGGCGCGGACGGTCGGCGGGGAGCTCCAGCAGCTCGGGCGCGCCGGAGAGCGCCGTCTTCCAGTACTCCGCCTGCCGCCGGAGCACCTCGCCATCCACCCACTTCCGCTGCCAGATCGCGTAGTCGGCGTACTGCACCGGGAGCGGGGGGAGGGGATTCGCCTCGCCGCGGCGGAAGGCGTCGTAGAGCGTGCCCAGCTCCCGCGTCAGCACCTCCATGCTCCAGCCGTCGGAGACGATGTGGTGCATCGTCAGCAGCAGGACGTGGTCGTCCGCCGGCAGGCGGACCAGGCGCCCGCGGATCAGCGGCCCGTGCTCCAGGTCGAAGGGCGCGCCCGCCTCCTCGGCCGCCAGCCGGCGCAGCTCCGCCGCGGCGTCGGGGTGCCCGCCCAGGTCGTGCTCCAGGAGGTGGAACCGGCTCTCCTCCGCGATCCGCTGCACCGGCTCGCCCTCCACCTCCACGAAGGTCGTGCGCAGCGTCTCGTGGCGCGCGAGCATCGCGTCCAGCGCGCGCCGCAGCGCCGCCCCGTCCAGCTCCCTTCCCAGCCGCAGCCGCGTGGGGATGTGGTACGTGTCGCCCAGGTCGCCGAGCTGCTCCAGGAACCAGAGCCGCTGCTGCGCGAAGGAGAGCGCGAGCGCGCCTCCACGCTCCACCGGCTCGATGGGCGCCATCGCCGAGCTGCGCTGGAGCCTGGCGGCCCGGGCGAGCTTCAGCAGTCTTTCCGCGCTGCTAACCGACGGGGTCGACGTCATGGTGCGAAAACGAGGGTCGCGGTGAGCGGGCCGGCCGGGCCCGCCGGAGTCGTGTCGGCGGGCGGCGAAGCGGGGCCGTCGGGCCCCGCTCCGCCGCGCCCCGGGGGATCACCCCGGGGGGGAATCGTCGTCGTCGAGCAGCGCCCCCAGGCGCGCGAGCTCCTCCGGGTCGAACTGGGCGAGCTGCGCGTGGACGACGTGCTGGGCGAGCGTGGAGAGCACCGGCTTCTCGAAGATGTCGGCCAGGGTGACGTCCACGTCCAGGCTCCGCTGGATCCAGTGCGCCAGCCGGATGGCCAGCAGCGAGTGGCCCCCCAGCTCGAAGAAGTCGTCGTGCCGTCCGATCCGCTCCACCCCCAGCACCTTCGCCCAGACCTCGGCCAGCGCCTGCTCGGTCTCCCCCACCGGCGCCTCGTAGGTGCGCGCGGCGGGCGCGTCCGGGGCGGGAAGGGCCCGGCGGTCCAGCTTCCCGGTGGGCGTGAGCGGGAAGGCGTCCAGCCGCACAAACGCCGACGGCACCATGTACGCCGGGAGCGCCGCGCCCAGGTGCGCCCGCAGCGCCTCCGCCGACGCGGCCTCGCCGCCGACCAGGTACGCCACCAGCCGCTTCTCGCCCGGCGCGTCCTCGCGCGCCAGGACGACGGCCTCGCGCACCTCCGGGTGCTCGGCGAGGCGCGCCTCGATCTCGCCCGGCTCGATGCGGTGGCCGCGCACCTTCACCTGGAAGTCGGTGCGCCCCAGGAACTCCAGAACCCCAGTGCGTGAGTGCGGAACCCCAGTGCGTGAGTGCGGAAGTGCGGAAGTGCGTTGGCCCTCGCGCGGATCCAGCGCACTTCCGCACTCACGCACTTCCGCACTCGCAGTCTCGGTCAGCCACCGCGCCCGGTCCCCGGTGCGGTACAGCCGCGCGCCAGGGATGCCCGAGAAGGGGTCCGGAACGAACGCCTGCGCGGTCGCCGCCGGCCGGCCCAGGTAGCCGCGCGCCAGGAGCCCGCCGATGCACAGCTCGCCGGAAACGCCCAGCGGCGCCGGCTCGCCCCGCCCGTCCAGCACGTACGCCGCGCGCCCGGGGAGGGGCCGCCCGACGGGGACGTGCGCCGCCCCCTCCGGGAGCGCGGCCGGGACGTCGTACGCGGTGCAGGTGACCACCGCCTCGGTGGGTCCGTAGCCGTTCAGCAGCCGCACGCCGGCCGCGGGGCCGGACGCCCACGCGCGCGCCGCCGCGGGGCTCATCGCCTCGCCGCCGGCGATCACCAGCCGCGCGGAGCCGGCGAGCAGCTCCAGCGCGTCGGGGTCCGCCGCCAGCTGGTGCCAGTACGCCGTTGGGGGGTTGATGACGGTGAGCCCCTGCGCCGCCGTCCGCCGCGCCAGCTCCAGCGGGGTGGGAATCTCGTTTCCGCGCATGACCACGCAGGCGCCGGCCGCGAGCGGCACCAGCATCTGCTCCAGCGACACGTCGAACCCGACCGCGGCGAACTGGAGCACCCGGTCGGCCGGGGTGAGCCCGTACGCCGCCGCCGCCGCGCGGCAGTGCGCGGCGGCCTCGGCGTGCGCCACGCCCACGCCCTTCGGCGTGCCGGTGGAGCCGGAGGTGTAGATGACGTACGCCAGCGCGGCGGGCGGGACGTCGAGCCCGAGGTTGCTCCCGTCCTCGCCCTCCGCCTCCGCCGGGGAGACGATGGTCCCGGCGAAGCCCTCCAGCGCCGGCTCGCGCGTCACCAGCACGGCGGCGCCCGCGTCGGCCGCCAGCGCGGCACGGCGGACGGCGGGGAGCGCCGGGTCGAGCGGGAGATACGCCCCGCCGGCCTTCAGCACCGCCAGGAGCGCCACCACCAGCTCGGCGGAGCGCTCCAGCATCACCCCCACGCGCGCCTCGGGGCCCACGCCGGCCGCGCGCAGCCGCCGCGCCAGCCGGTTGGCCGCCGTGTTCAGCGCGGCGTAGGTGAGACGGTCATCCTCGAAGAGCACGGCCTCCGCGTCGGGCGCGCGCGCCACCTGCGCCTCGAAGAGCGCGTGCACGCACGCGTCGCCCGCAGCCGCGGCGGCCTCCGTCCGGCTCCACTCCTCCACCATCCGGCGGCGCTCGTCCTCCGGGACGATCTCCAGCCGGTCCACCCGCCCGGTCTCGTCCGCGGCCATCCCCTCCAGCACGCGGCGCAGGTAGCCGACGTAGCGCTCCACCGTTTCCCGCTCGAAGAGCGCGGCGGCGTACGTCACGCTCCCCCCGATCCGCCCGCCGCCCTCCCAGAGCGTCAGCGACAGGTCGACGTGCGCCGTCGCCTGCGCGGACGAGGCCGACCTGCCCGACGGGTCCGCCGGCCCCATCGGCGCGAGGGTGAGGCCGGGGAGCCCGGCGCCGCCGCCGCCGGGGGCGTTCTGCCAGGTGAACATCGCCTGGAAGAGCGGCGCGTGCGCCAGGCTGCGCACCGGCCGCACCCGCTCCACCACCTGCTCGAAGGGGATGTCCTGGTGATGCTGCGCGCCGAGCGCCCGCTCCTTCACCCGCGCCAGCAGCTCCGCCACCGTCGGCGCGTCGGAGAGCGCCACGCGCACGGGGAGCATGTTCACGAAGAAGCCGATCAGCCCCTCGATCTCCTCCCGCCCGCGGTTCGCCGTGGGCGTGCCCACCACCACCTCGTCCTGCCCCGAGAGGCGGGAGAGCAGCGCCGCCCAGCCGGCCAGCAGCGTCATGTACAGCGTGGTCCCGTGCCGCCGGGAGAGTTCCCTGAGCGCGGCCGAGAGCGCCTCGTCGAGCACCAGGCCCACGCTGGCGCCGGTGAAGTCCTGCCGCGCCGGGCGGGGGCGGTCGGCGGGGAGCTCCAGCAGCTCCGGGGCGCCGGCGAGCGCCTCCGACCAGTAGTCCGCCTGCCGCCGCAGCACCTCGCCCTCCACCCAGCGCCGCTGCCACGCGGCGTAGTCGGCGTACTGCACCGCCAGCGGCGGGAGCGGATCGGGCCGCCCCGCGCGGAAGGCGCCGTAGAGGGCACCCAGCTCACGGAGGAGCACCCCCACGCTCCACCCGTCGGAGACGATGTGGTGCATGGTGATGAGCAGCACGTGGTCGTCGTCGCCGACCTGCACCAGCCGGCCGCGGATCAGCGGCCCGCGCGCCAGGTCGAACGGCGTGTCCGCTTCGTCCGCCAGCAGCAGGCGAAACTCGGCGCCCGCTTCGGCGCCGCCGCGGAGGTCGTGCTCCGTGAGCTGGAACCGGCTCTCCTCCGCCGGCGCGATCCGCTGCACCGGTGCGCCGTCCACCTCGGCGAAGGTGGCGCGCAGCGCCTCGTGCCGCGCCACGATGCGGTCCAGCGCCCGCCGCAGCGCGGCCCGGTCCAGCTCGCCCCGCAGCCGCTGGCGCACGGGGATGTGGTACGCCGCGCCCGCGCCCTCCAGCCGTTCGATGAACCAGAGCCGCTGCTGCGCGAAGGAGAGCGGGAGCTCCGCCCCCCGCGCCACCGGCTCGATCGCCGGCAGCCTGGCGCGAGACGCGGTCTCCAGCTCCCGCGCGAAGTCGGCCAGCACGGGGCGGGTGAAGAGGTCGCGCAGCGCAACCTCCACCTCCAGCCGCTGCCGCAGCCGCGAGATCACCTGCACCGCCAGCAGCGAGTGCCCGCCCAGCTCGAAGAAGCTGTCCTGGCGGCCCACCCGCTCCACGCGCAGCACCTCGGCCCAGATGCCGGCCACTGCCTGCTCGGTCTCGCTCTCCGGCGCCTCGTAGCCGCGCGCGGCGAGCGCGTCGCCCTCCGGCGCCGGGAGCGCCCTGCGGTCCACCTTCCCGCCGGCGGTGACCGGGAACCCGTCCAGCCGCACGAAGGCCGCCGGCACCATGTACGGCGGCAGCCGCTCGGCCAGGTGCGCCCGCAGCGCTTCCACGTCCAGTCCCTCGTCGGCCACGCAGTACGCCACCAGCCGCCGGTCGCCGGGCTCGTCCTCGCGCGCCACCACCACCGCGTCGCGCACCGCCGCGTGCTCGGCCAGCCGCGCCTCGATCTCGCCCAGCTCGATGCGGAAGCCGCGGATCTTCACCTGGAAGTCGGTGCGGCCCAGGAACTCGATCGTCCCGTCCGGACGCCACCGCCCCCGATCCCCCGTCCGGTACAGGCGCGCCCCCGGCTCACGGGCGAAGGGGTCCGGCACGAACCGTTCGGCGGTCAGCCCCGGACGGTCGAGGTAGCCGCGCGCCACCTGCCCGCCGCCGAGGTACAGCTCTCCCGCCACCCCCACCGGCACCGGCCCGCCCCGCGCGTCCAGGAGGTAGGCGCGCGTGTTCGCCACCGGCCGGCCGATGGAGCGCCAGGTGGCGGGATCGTCGGCGACCGCGCCGAGCGTCGCGTTGACCGTGGTCTCGGTGGGGCCGTAGGTGTTGAGGAGCGGCGGCCGGTGCCCGCCGCGGCGGAACCAGGCCTCCAGCGCCGCCGGCTCCACCGCCTCGCCGCCGATGGCCAGCAGGCGCACGCACGGCGGGATGGCGGCCGAGGGCTCGTCGAGCAGGATCTGCCAGAAGCGGGTGGGGAGGTCGGCCACCGTCACCCGGTTCTCCGCGCACCTCCCCCAGAAGGCGTGCGCGCCCTCCAGCCACGCCTCGGTGCGCAGCACCAGCGCCGCCCCCGTGAGGAGCGCGCCGAAGATCTCCTCCACCGCGGCGTCGAAGGCGACGGAGGCGAACTGCAGGACGCGGTCGCCCACCCGCAGGCCGAAGCCCGCCTGGACGGCGGCGACCTGCCGCTGGACGGCGCGGTGGGGGACCATCACCCCCTTGGGGCGCCCGGTGGAGCCCGAGGTGTAGATCACGTACGCCAGGTGCTCCGGCAGGAGCGCCCCGCGCCCGGGGTTCGTCTCCGGCCCGGCCGCCCAGGCGGGCGAGGCGGCGTCCAGCTCGAGCACCGGCACGCCCGCGCCCGCGAAGCGCGCGGCGAGCGAGCCGTGCGCCAGCACCGCCACGGGCGCGCTGTCCGCGAGCAGCCAGCGCAGCCGCTCCTCCGGGTACGCCGGGTCGAGCGGGACGTACGCCCCGCCCGCCTTGAGCACGGCGAGGAGCCCCGCCACCATCTCCGGGGTGCGCTCGGCGCAGATCGCCACGCGCGCGTCCGGGCCCACGCCCAGGGCGCGGAGCCGGTGCGCCAGCCGGTTGGCGCGGGCGTTCAGCTCCGCGTACGTGAGCTCCCCGCCCGCGAAAACCACGGCGATCGCCCCGGGCGTCTCCTCCGCCCGCCGCTCGAAGCGCTCGTGCACGCACTCGCCGTCCGCGCAGGGGAGCTCCGTCGCGTTCCATTCCTCCACGACCCGCGCGCGCTCCGCGGGGGACATCAGCTCCAGCCGCGCCACGCTCCGGCGCTCGTCGGCCGCCATCTGCGCGAGCACCCGCCGCAGGTAGGCCACGTGGCGCTCGATCGTCTCCGGCTCGAAGAGCGCCGTCGCGTACTCCAGGGGGCCGGCGATCCGCCCGTCCCGCTCGGAGAGGGAGAGCGCCAGGTCGAACTGCGTCGTCGCCTCCGCGGGCGCGCCCGGCTGCGCGGCCGATGCCGGCCGCGGCCCCGGTCCCGGCGCCGCCCCCGTGGGGGCCAGCGCCAGCCCGGAGAGCTTCAGGTCGCGCTCGGGCATGTTCATCCAGTTGAACATCACCTGGAAGAGCGGCGTGTGCGCCAGGCTGCGCACCGGCTGCAGCAGCTCCACCACCTGCTCGAAGGGGATGTCCTGGTGGTCCTGCGCCTCGAGCGCCCGCGCCTTCACCCGCCGCAGCAGCTCCGCCACGGTGGGCGAGCCGGAGAGGTCGATCCGGATCGCCAGGGTGTTCACGAAGAAGCCGATCAGCCCCTCGATCTCGCGCCGCCCGCGCCCCGCCACCGGGGTGCCGACCACCACCTCCTCCTGCCCCGAGAGACGGCTCAGCACCACCGCCCACGCGGCCAGGAAGGTCATGTACAGCGTGACCCCGTGCCGCTGGCCCAGCGCCTTCAGCCCCGCCGTCAGCTCCGCGTCCAGCTCGATCCAGGTCTCGCCGCCGGAGAAGTCCTGCCGCGCCGGCCGCGGGCGGGCGGTGGGCAGCTCCAGCAGCTCCGGCGCGCCGGCCAGCGTCTCCTTCCAGTACTCCGCCTGCGCCTTCAGCACCTCGCCGTCCACCCAGCGCCGCTGCCACACCGCGTAGTCCGGGTACTGGATCGGCAGCGCGGGGAGCGGATCCGGCTCGCCGTCGCGGAAGGCGGCGTAGAGCGTGCTCAGCTCGCGGGTGAACACCCCCATGCTCCACCCGTCGGAGACGATGTGGTGCATGGTGATGTGCAGCACCTGGTCGGCGTCGGCCAGGCGGACCAGGAGCCCGCGGATCAGCGGCCCGCGCGCCAGGTCGAACGGCGCGCCCACCTCCTCGGCCAGCAGCCGGCGGAACTCCGCCCCGGCCTCCGGGTGGCCGCGGAGGTCGTGCTCGGCGAGCTGGAAGGGGCTCTCCTCCGCCGGCGCGATCCGCTGCACCTGCTCGCCGTCCACCTCCGCGAAGGTGGTGCGCAGCGCCTCGTGGCGGGCGACCACCCGGTCCAGCGCGCGGACCAGCGCGTTCCGGTCCAGCTCGCCGCTCAGCCGCAGGTGGGTGGGGATGTGGTAGACCGCGCCGGGGATCCCGAGCTGATCCAGGAACCAGAGCCGCCACTGCGCGAAGGAGAGCGGCAGCGGTCCGCTCCGGTCCACCGGCTCGATCGGCGACAGCGTCGCCGCGGCCTGCACGGGGGCGGTGGCCTCGGCCAGCTCGAGGAGCGCCAGGAGCTCGGCGTTCGAAAGGTTCAGCATGCTCGAGGACATCTGCCTGGAAAGCGGTGTGCGGGCACGGTGGCGTCAGGGGGTCGGCGCGCCGGGCTCGCGAACGAGCCGCGCGAGCCGCGCGAGGGTTTCGGGGTCGAACCGGGCGAGCCGCAGGTGCAGGATCCGCTCGGCGAGCGCGGCGAGCACGGGGTGCTCGAACACGGCGCCCAGCGCAAGCTCGACCTCCATCGCCTGCCGCACCCGCGAGATCATCTGCACCGCCAGGAGCGAGTGTCCGCCCAGCGCGAAGAAGTCGTCTCCGCGCCCCACCCGCTCCACGCCCAGCAGCTCGGCCCAGATCCCGGCGAGCGCCTGCTCCACCTTCCCCACCGGGGCCTCGTACTCCCGCGCCGCGTGGGCGCCGCCCTCCGGGGCGGGGAGCGCCCGGCGGTCCAGCTTCCCGTTCGGCGTGAGCGGGAGCCGCTCCAGCCGCACGTACGCCGCCGGCACCATGTACGCCGGCAGCGTCCTGCCCAGGTGCGCCCGGAGCGCTTCCGCGCCGGGCGCCTCCTCGCCCACCACGTACGCCACCAGCCGCCGGTCTCCCGGCGCGTCCTCCCGCGCCAGCACCACCGCCTCGCGCACGCCCGCGTGCTCCAGCAGCCGCGCCTCGATCTCGCCCGGCTCGATGCGGAAGCCGCGGATCTTCACCTGGAAGTCGGTGCGCCCCAGGAACTCCAGCGTCCCGTCCGCCCTCCAGCGGCCCCGGTCCCCGGTGCGGTACAGGCGCGCGCCGGGAGTCCCGGACAGCGCATCCGGGACGAAGCGCTCCGCCGTCAGCCCGGCACGGCCCAGGTAGCCGCGCGCCACGCCGGCCCCGCCCACGTACAGCTCGCCCGCCACGCCCACGGGCGCCGGCTCGCCGCGCGCGTCCAGTACGTAGGTCCGCGCGTTGGCGATCGGCCGGCCGATGGCGGGCGCGCGGCCGTCCGGGCCGCACAGCTGCGAGGTCGAATCGATCGTCGCCTCGGTGGGGCCGTACAGGTTGACCACCTCGCCCGCGCCCGCCGCGCGCGCCTCCTCCACCAGCGCGGCCGGGAGCGGCTCGCCCCCGCAGAAGAGGACCCGGCAGGGGAGCGGGGCGCCCGCGGGACGCGCGCCGAGGACCGCCTGGAGGAGGGTCGGGACGAACTGCGCGACGGTGACCCCGCCCTCCGCCATCACCCGCCCGATGGCCGCCGGGTCCTTCGCCGCGGCGAAGGAGAGGAGCCGCATCCGCGCGCCGGTGGCCAGCGGCGTCCACAGCTCCCACACCGACGCGTCGAACGAGATCGAGGTGCGCTGCAGCACCGTGTCGCGCGCGCCGATGCCGAACGCCGCGGCCTGCCACGCGGTGTGGTTGACCAGGCCGCGGTGCTCGACCATCACCCCCTTCGGGCGCCCCGTGGAGCCGGAGGTGTAGATGACGTACGCCAGGTGCTCGGGCGTGAGCCCCGCGCGCGCGGGGTTCGTCTCCGGCCCCTGCGCCCACGCCGGGGCCGGGGCGTCGAGCTCCACCGCCGGGACGCCCAGCCCCGCGAAGGTGCCGGAGAGCGACGACTGCGTGACGAGCGCCGCCGGCGCGCTGTCCTCCAGCATGGCGCGCAGTCGGTCGGCGGGGTACGCCGGGTCCAGCGGCAGGTAGGCGCCGCCCGCCTTGAGGATGGCCAGCAGGGCGGCGATCATCTCCGGGCCGCGCTCCACGCAGACCGCCACCCGCGCGTCCGGCCCCACGCCGAGCCCGCGGAGGTGGTGCGCCAGGCGGTTCGCGCTCCGGTTCAGCGCGTCGTACGTCAGCGCCTCGTCCTCGAAGAGCACCGCCACCGCGCCCGGCGTGCGCGCCGCCTGCGCCTCGAACAGCTCGTGGATGCACCGGTCCGCCGGGACCTCGGCCTCGGTCCGGTTCCACGCCTCCAGCACCAGCGCGCGCTCCGCCCCGTCGAGCAGCGCCAGCCGCTCCACGGACCGGCTCTCGTCCGCGGCCATCTCCTCCAGCACGCGCCGCAGGTACCCCGCCCAGCGTTCCGCGGTCCCCCGCTCGAAGAGCGCCCGCGCGTAGCTCAGCCCCCCAACGATGCGATCCCCGCGCTCGGCGAGGGTCAGCGTGAGGTCGAACTTCGCGGCCTCGTACGCGGGGCCCGCTACGGCTTCCGCGCGCAGCCCCGGGAGAGCCGGACTCGCGTCCGGCGCGTTCTGCCAGGCGAACATCACCTGGAAGAGCGGCGCGTGCGCCAGGCTGCGCGCCGGCTGCACCCGCTCCACCACCTGCTCGAAGGGGATGTCCTGGTTGGCCTGCGCCTCCAGCGCCCGCGCCTTCACCCGCGCCAGCACCTCGGCCACCGTGGCCGCGCCCGAGAGGTCCACGCGCAGCGCCAGCGTGTTCACGAAGAAGCCGATCAGCTCCTCGATCTCGCGCCGCCCCCGGTTCGCCGACGGGGTGCCGACCACGACGTCGTCCTGGCCCGAGAGCCGCGCGAGCACCGTCGCCCAGCCGGCGAGCAGGGTCATGAACAGGGTCGCGCCGTGCCGCCGCGAGAGCGCCTTCAGCGCCGCGGTCAGCGCCTCGTCCAATTCCACGTCCACCGCGTCGCCGGCGAAGTCCTGCTTCGGCGGCCGCGCACGGTCGGTGGGCAGCTCCAGCAGCGCGGGGGCACCCGCGAGCGCCCGCTCCCAGTAGCGCGCCTGCCGCTCCAGCAGCTCGCCCTCGACCCACCCCCGCTGCCAGGCCGCGTAGTCCGCGTACTGCACCGGCAGCCCGGGCAGCGGATCCGGCCCGCCGTCGCGGAAGGCGGCGTAGAGCGCGGAGAGCTCGCCGAAGAGCACCCCCATCGACCAGCCGTCGCTGACGATGTGGTGCATGGTGACGAGCAGCACGTGGTCGTCCGCGGCCAGCCGGACGAGGCGGCCGCGGACGAGCGGCCCCCGCTCCAGGTCGAAGGGGGCGCGCGCCTCCGCGTCCATCCACCGGTCGAGCTCGGCTTCCGCGTCCGCCCGCCCGCCCAGGTCGTGCTCCACCAGGTGGAAGCCGCTCGCCTCCGCCGGCGCGATCCGCTGCTCGGGGACGCCGTTCACCTCCACGAACGTGGTGCGCAGCGCCTCGTGGCGGGCGACGATCCGGTCCAGCGCGCCCGCCAGCGCGTCCAGGTCCAGCGCGCCCTTCAGCCGCAGGCGTGAGGGGACGTGGTACGTGCCGCCCAGGTCCCCCAGCCGCTCCAGGAACCAGAGCCGCTGCTGGGCGAACGAGAGCGGGATCGGCGCGCTCCGGTCCACGGGCGTGATCGCCGGCGCCTCCGCCCGCGCGGCCGTCTCCACCCCGCGCGCGAAGTCCGCCAGCACCGGCCGGACGAAGAGGTCGCCGATCTCCGCCTCCACGCCCAGCGCCTGCCGCACGCGGGAGACGACCTGCACCGCCAGCAGCGAGTGCCCGCCCAGCGCGAAGAAGTGGTCGCGCCGGCCCACCCGCTCCGCGCCCAGCAGCTCCGCCCAGATCCCGGCCAGCACGGTCTCGGCCTCCCCCACGGGCGCCTCGTAGCCGCGCGCGGCGTACGCGCCGCCGTCGGGCGCGGGGAGCGCCTTGCGGTCCAGCTTTCCGTTCGGCGTGAGCGGCAGCGCGTCCAGGCGCACGAGCGCGGCGGGAACCAGGTGCTCCGGGAGGCGCGCCGCGAGGTGCGCCCGCAGCGCATCGGCGTCGAGCGCGTCGCCCACGCAGTAGGCCACCAGCCGCCTCTCTCCGGGCGCGTCCTCGCGTGCCAGCACCACCGCCTCGCGCACGCCCGGGTGCTCCAGCAGCCGCGCCTCGACCTCACCCGGCTCGATGCGGAAGCCGCGGATCTTCACCTGGAAGTCGTTGCGGCCCAGGAACTGGACATTCCCGTCCGCGCGCCACCGCCCCAGGTCGCCGGTGCGGTACATCCGGGCGCCCTCGCGCGCCGAGAAGGGGTCGGGCACGAAGCGCTCGGCGGTCAGCGCGGGGCGGTTCAGGTACCCGCGCGCCACGCCGTCGCCGCCGATGTACAGCTCGCCGGTGACGCCCACCGGCACCGGCCCCCCCGCGCGGTCCAGGAGGTAGACGCGGGTGTTCGCCACCGCGCGGCCGATGTGCGGCGCGAAGCCGTCGCCGCGCCGCATCTCCACCCAGGTGGAGTACGTGGTGGTCTCCGACGGGCCGTACAGGTTGCACAGCCGCTCCACCTGCGTGGTCCGGAAGATCTCCCCGGCCAGCGCCTCCTTCAGCGGCTCGCCCGCCAGGTTCACCGTGCGCACGCTCGCCGGCACGCCACCCGTCTCCACCAGCGCCTTCATCGCGGAGGGCACGGTGTTGACCAGCGTCACCCGCCGCGCCTGCGGCAGCTGCAGCGCGTCGCGCACCACGTGCACGCCGGCCCCCACGGAGAGCGGCACGAACGCTTCGAAGACGTGCAGGTCGAAGTTGAGCGAAGTGGCGAACAGCGTACGCTCGAGCTGGTCGCGCGCGAACGCGCCCCGGCCCCAGCAGACGAAGTTGACGGCGTTGCGGTGCTCGATCATCACCCCCTTGGGCCGCCCCGTGGAGCCCGAGGTGTAGATGAGGTACGCCAGGTGGCGCGGCTCGAGCCCGGCGCGCGGCGGGTTGGTCGCCGGCCGCTCCGCCCATGCCGCGTCGTCTCCCAGGGGGAGCGCCGGGACGCCGGCCGCCGCCAGCCGCGCGGCCGCCTCGCCGTGCGTCAGCACCGCCGCCGGGACGCTGTCCTCCAGGATCAGGCGCAGCCGCTCTTCCGGGTACGCCGGGTCCAGCGGCACGTAGGCGGCGCCGGCCTTCAGCACGCCGAGGAGGCCGACCATCATCTCCAGGCCGCGCTCGGCGCAGACGGCCACCCGCGCGCCGGGGCCCACGCCCCGCTCCCGCAGGTGGTGCGCGAGGCGGTTGGCGCGCGCGTTCAGCTCCGCGTAGGTGAGCGACCGGTCGGCGTGGACCACCGCGACCGCCTCCGGCGCGCGCTCGGCCTGCGCCTCGAACAGCTCGTGGAGGCACAGCTCGCGCGGATAGGCGGCGTCGGTGGCGTTCCACGCCTCCACCACCATGCGCCGCTCGGCCGCGGAGAGCAGCTCCAGCCGGTCCACCGGCGCCGCGTCGTCCGCGGCCATCTGTTCCAGCACCCGGCGCAGGTAGCCCAGGTGGCGCTCGACGGTGGCTCGCTCGAAGAGCGACGTGGCGTACTCCACGTCGCCGGCGATGCGGCCGTCGACCTCCCCGAGCGACAGCAGCAGGTCGAACTTGGCGGTCACGTGCGGCGCGGCGTCCGCGGGAGACAGCCTCAGCCCCGGCAGCTCCAGGCTGCTCTCCGGCGCGTTCTGCCAGGCGAACATCACCTGGAACAGCGGGGTGTGCGCCAGGCTGCGTGCCGGCTGCACCCGCTCCACCACCTGCTCGAACGGGATGTCCTGGTTGGCTTGCGCCTCCAGCGCGCGCGCTTTCACGCGCCCCAGCGCCTCCGCCACCGTCGGCGCGCCGGAGAGGTCCACGCGCAGCGGGAGCGTGTTGACGAAGAAGCCGATCAGGTCCTCGATCTCGCTCCGCCCGCGGTTGGCGCTCGGGGCGCCGACGACGACCTCGTCCTGCCCCGACAGCCGGGCGAGCACGGCCGCCCAGCCGGCGAGCAGCGTCATGTAGAGGGTGGCGCCGTGCCGCCGCGACAGCGTTTTCAGCGCCGCGGTCAGCGCCTCGTCCAGCTCCACCTTCAGCGACGCACCGGCGAAATCCTGCCGCGCCGGGCGGGGATGGTCGGCCGGAAGCTCCAGCAGCTCCGGGGCGCCCGCGAGCGTCTCGCGCCAGTAGTCTCCCTGCCGCCGCAGGACCTCGCCCTCCGCCAGGCGGCGGTGCCACACGGCGTAGTCGGCGTACTGCACCGGGAGCGGCGGGAGCGGATCGGGCTCGCCGCGCGCGAAGGCGGCGTACAGCGCGCCCAGCTCGCGGTACAGCACGCCCATCGACCAGCCGTCGGAGACGATGTGGTGCATGGTCAGCAGCAGCACGTGGTCGTCCGCCGCCATGCGCACCAGCCGCCCGCGGGCCAGCGGCCCCTGCGCCAGGTCGAAGGGCGCGCCCGCCTCGTCCCGCACCAGGCGGCGCAGCGCGTCCTCCGCGTCCGGCGCGGCACGGAGGTCGTGCTCCACCAGCCGGAACGCGCTCGCCTCGACCGGGGCGATGCGCTGGACGGGCTCGCCGTCCACCGTGGGGAAGGTCGTCCGCAGCGCCTCGTGCCGCGCGACGATGCGGTCCAGCGACCGCACCAGCGCGCCGCGGTCCAGCTCGCCCCGCAGCCGCAGGAACAGGGAGAGCTGGTAGGTGCTGCCCATGGTCCCCAGCTGCTCCAGGAACCAGAGCCGCTGCTGCGCGAACGAGAGCGGGACGCTGCCCGTGCGATCCACCCGCCCGATCGCGGCCGCTTCCGCGCGCGCGGCGGCCTCCAGCCCGCGCGCGAAGTCCGCCAGCACGGGCCGCTCGAACACGTCGCGCGCCGAGGCCTCCACGCCCAGCGCCTGCCGCACCCGCGAGACCACGCGCGTGGCCAGCAGCGAGTGCCCGCCCAGCTCGAAGAAGCGGTCGCGCCGGCCCACGCGCTCCACGCCCAGCAGCTCCGCCCAGATCGCCGCGACCGCCTCTTCCGCCCTCCCCGACGGCGCCTCGTACCCGCGCGCGGGGAACGCGTCGCCCTCGGGCGCGGGGAGCGCCCTGCGGTCGACCTTGCCGTTCGGCGTCAGCGGCAGCGCGTCCAGGCGCACGTACGCCGCCGGGACCATGTATTCGGGGAGGCGTTCCGAGAGATGCGCCCGCAGCACCTCCGCCGCGGCCGTCTCGTCGCCCGCCACGTAGGCCACCAGCCGCTTCTCGCCCGGCGTGTCCTCGCGCACCAGCACCACCGCCTCGCGCACGCCGGCGTGCTCCAGCAGCCGCGCCTCGATCTCCCCCGGCTCGATGCGGAAGCCGCGCACCTTCACCTGGAAGTCGGTCCGCCCCAGGAACTCCAGAACGGCAGTGCGGGAGTGCGGACGTGCGGAAGTGCGTTCAGGCTCGCGCGGATCCAGCGCACTCCCGCACTCCCGCACTTCCGCACCTTCGTACCTCCACCGCACCCGGTCGCCGGTGCGGTAGAGCCGCGCCCCCGGCTGGGCCGAGAAGGGATCGGGGACGAAGCGCTCCGCCGTCAGCCCCGGCCGCCCCAGGTAGTCGCGCGCCACGCTGGCGCCGCCCAGGCACAGCTCTCCGGGGACGCCGACCGGCGCCACGTTCCCTCCGCGCTCCACCACGTAGAGCGCGGCATTCCCCAGCGGCCGCCCCACCATCTGCCGCGCCGCTGGTTCGCTCCCCAGCCGGTGCGCGGCGCAGATGATCGCCGCCTCGGTGGGGCCGTAGAGGACGTGGACCAAAGCCGCCGGGAACGCCGCCCGCATCTCCTCCAGCAGGTCGGGCGCGACCGCGTCGCCGCCCACGAAGGCGTGGCGCAGCGTGCCCAGCACCCCCCCGGGCGTGGCGCGCACCTCCTCCACGATGCGGCGCATCAGCGCCGGCACGGCGTGCAGCACGGTGCACCGGGCCAGATCCTCCACCAGCCGCGGCACGTCGGGCACCCGCTCGCGCGGGACCAGCCGCACGGTGCCGCCGCCCAGGAGGGGGAGGAGCGTCTCGAACAGCCAGATGTCGAAGGCGAAGGAGGCGAGCGAGGGCACGCGGTCGCCGGCGCCGAGCCCGAACGCGTCGCGCGCCACGGCCAGCGTGGCGCCGAGGCTCCCGTGCGGCACGCGCACACCCTTGGGACGGCCGGTGGAGCCGGAGGTGTAGATGACGTACGCCAGGTGGTCCGGCGTGAGCCCGCCGCGCCCCGGGTCCGTCGCGGGGAGAGCAGCCCACGCCGGCGCCGCGGCGTCCAGCTCGACCACCGGGACGTCCGCGCGCTCGACCCGATCACGCAGGTGCGCCTGCACGAGCACCGCCGCCGGGGCGCCGTCCTCCAGCATGTAGCGCAGCCGCTCTCCGGGATACGCGGGGTCGAGCGGGAGATACGCCCCGCCCGCCTTCAGCACGGCCAGCACCCCCACCACCATCTCCAGGCCCCGCTCCGCGCAGATCCCCACCCGCGCGTCCGGTCCCACGCCGAGCGAGCGGAGGTGGTGCGCCAGCCGGTTCGCCCGCGCGTTCAGCTCCGCGTAGCTCAGCGTCTCGTCCTCGAAGACGAGCGCGGCCGCACCGGGCGTGCGCGCCGCCTGCGCCTCGAGCTGCTCGTGCACGAACGCTTCGCGCGGGTACTCCGCCCGCCTGTCGTTGAACGCCTCCACCACCCGCCGGCGCTCGGCAGCGGAGAGCAGCTCCAGCCGCTCGACCGGCTTCGCGTCGTCCGCGGCCATCTCTTCCAGCACGCGGCCCAGGTAGCCGACGTAGCGCTCCACCGTCTCCCGCTCGAACAGGGCGGTGGCGTACTCCACCGCTCCCTCGATCCGCCCGCCATTCTCCCAGAGCACCAGCGAGAGGTCGAACTTCGCGCTCACCGGCGACGACGAGCCCCCGGTGCCCGCCGGGTCCAGCGGACCCAGTGCCAGCCCCGGCAGCTCCAGGTGGCTCCCGGGCGCGTTCTGCCACACGAACATCACCTGGAAGAGCGGGGTGTGCGCCAGGCTGCGTACCGGCTGCACCCGCTCCACCACCTGCTCGAAGGGGATGTCCTGGTGCTGCTGAGCGCCCAGGGAGCGCGCCTTCACCCGCCCCAGCAGCTCCGCCACGCTGGGCGCGCCCGACAGGTCCACGCGCAGCGCCAGGGTGTTGACGAAGAAGCCGATCAGGTCCTCGATCTCGCTCCGCCCGCGGTTGGCGCTCGGGGTGCCGACGACGACCTCGTCCTGCCCCGACAGCCGGGCGAGCACGGCCGCCCATCCGGCGAGCAGCGTCATGTGGAGCGTCGTACCCTGCCGCGCGCCGAGCGCCTTCAGCCCCGCCGTCAGCGCCGCGTCCAGCTCCACGTTCACCGCCGCGCCGGCGAAGTCCTGCCGCGCCGGGCGTGGATGGTCGGCCGGAAGCTCCAGCAGCTCCGGCGCGCCCGCGAGCGTCTCGCGCCAGTACTCCGCCTGCGCCTGCAGGACGTCACCCTCGATCCACCGCCGCTGCCACGCCGCGTAGTCGGCGTACTGCACCGGCAGCGGCGGGAGCGGATCGGGCTCGCCGCGGGCGAAGGCGGCGTACAGCGCGCCCAGCTCGCGGTGCAGCACGCCCATCGACCAGCCGTCGGAGACGATGTGGTGCATCGTCAGCAGCAGCACGTGGTCGTCCGCCGCCATCCGCACCAGCCGGCCGCGGATCAGCGGCCCGCGCGCCAGGTCGAAGGGCGCGGTCCCCTCGTCGTGCACCAGGCGGCGCAGCGCGTCCTCCGGGTCCGCCGAGGCGTGGAGGTCGTGCTCCACCAGGCGGAATGCGCTCTCCTCGACCGGGGCGATGCGCTGGACGGGCTCGCCGTCCACCGCCGGGAAGGTCGTCCGCAGCGCCTCGTGCCGCGCGACGATGTGGTCCAGCGCCCGCTCCAGCGCGCCGCGGTCCAGGTCGCCCCGCAGGCGCAGGCTCGTCGGGATGTGGTACGCCGCGCCCATCCCCCCCAGCTGCTCCAGGAACCAGAGCCGCTGCTGCGCGAAGGAGGGCGCGATCGCCGCGGTCCGGTCCACGGGCGCGATCGCCGCCGCCTCGGATCGGGCGGCCGTCTCCACCTCGCGCGCGAAGTCCGCCAGCACGGGCCGCCCCAGGAGCGCCGCCAGCGGCACCTCCACCCCGAGCGCGGCCCGCACGCGGGAGGTCACCTGCACGCCGCTGAGCGAGTGCCCGCCCAGCTCCATGAAGTGGTCGCGCCGCCCCACCCGCTCCACCCCCAGCACGGCGGACCAGATCTCCGCCAGCGCCTCCTCCGCCCTGCCGGACGGCGCCTCGTACCCACGCGCGGGGAACGCGTCGCCCTCGGGCGCGGGGAGCGCCTTGCGGTCCACCTTGCCGCTGGGCGTGAGCGGCAGCGCGTCCAGCCGCACGTACGCCGCCGGGACCATGTGCTCGGGGAGCCGCTCGGCCAGGTGCGCGCGGAGCAGCTCCGCCCCGGCCTCGTCGCCGACCACGTACGCCACCAGCCGCTTCTCGCCCGGCGCGTCTTCCCGCGCCAGGACGACGGCCTCCCGCACCGCCGGGTGCTCCACCAGCCGCGCCTCGATCTCGCCCGGCTCGACGCGGTAGCCGCGCACCTTCACCTGCGCGTCGGTGCGGCCGGCGAACGCCAGCGCTCCCTCCGGCAGCCACCGGCCCAGGTCGCCCGTGCGGTACAGCCGCGCGCCCGGCTCGCCCGAGAGCGGGTCGGGAACGAAGCGCTCCGCGGTCAGCGCCGGGCGGTCCAGGTATCCGCGCGCCACGCCCACGCCCCCCACGTACAGCTCGCCGACCACGCCGATCGGCACCGGCCGCATCCGCGCATCCAGCACGAACACGCGGGTGTTGGCCGCCGGCGGGCCGATCGGCGTCACCCGCTCCCCGCGCCCCTCCTCCGGCACGTCGTAGAGGGTGGCGCAGATGGTCGTCTCGGTGGGCCCGTAGCCGTTGATGATCCGCAGCCCGGGAACGCTCCGCCGGATCTCCGCCAGCAGCGGCTCGGCGATCGGCTCCACCCCCACCAGCAGGCGGTGCAGCCGGGCTCGCCCGGGCGACCGGGAGACGCGGTCACGCAGCGCGGGGAGGAAGTACGGCGGCAGGTAGGCGCTGCGGACCCCGCGCGCCTCCATCCAGTCGAGGAAGGCGCCCGCCTCCAGCCGCGCTTCGTCGCGCGGGATGCAGAGCCGCCCGCCGGCCAGCAGCGCGGAGAAGATCTCGTAGACCGAGACGTCGAAGCTGGTGCTGGTCCACAGGCCGCACCCGTCGCCCTCGCCGATCGGCGCGCGCCGCTGGACGTCCGCCAGCAGGCTCACCACGCCGCGGTGCGGCACCGTCACGCCCTTGGGACGCCCGGTGCTCCCCGAGGTGTAGATGACGTAGCCGGGGTGGTCGGGCGAGAGCCCCGCCTGCCGCGGATCGGTGGCGGGGAGGTGCGCCCACGCCGCTTCGTCCGCGGGGTCGAGCACCGGCACGCCGGCCGCCGCGAACCGCGCCGCCTGCGACCGCGACGCCAGCAGCACCGCGGGACGGCTGTCGGCCAGCATGTAGCGCAGCCGCTCGTCCGGGTACGCCGGATCCAGCGGCACGTACGCTCCGCCGGCCTTGAGCACGGCCAGCATCGCCACGACCGTCTCCACCCCGCGCTCCACGCAGAGCGCCACCCGGGCGTCCGGACCCACGCCCAGCGAGCGGAGGTGGTGCGCCAGGCGGTTGGCGCGCGCGTTCAGCTCGGCGTACGCCAGCGCGCGGTCCTCGGTTTCCACGGCGACGGCGGCCGGCGTCCGCCGCGCCTGGGCCTCGAAGAGCGCGTGGATGCACGACTCGCGCGGATACGCCGCCTCCCCGCGGTTCCACTCCACCACCACCCGCGCCCGCTCCTCCGCGGGGAGCAGCTCCAGCCGGTCGACGGGCTGCGTGTCGTCCGCCACCATCCCTTCCAGCACCCGCCGCAGGTAGCCGACCCAGCGCTCCACCGTCGCCCGTTCGAAGAGCGCCGTCGCATACGTCACGCTGCCGGCGATCCGCCCCTCCCGTTCGCCCAGCACGAGGGAGAGGTCGAGCTCCGCCCGTACGCGCGAGGAGGGGCCCACGCCCTCCACGTCGCCGGCGAGGCCGCCGCCCACGCCCACGGCCGGAAGCGACACCCCGTCCCCCCGGGGCGTGGTCCGCCACGCGAACGCCACCTGGAACAGCGGGTGGTGCGACAGGCCGCGCGCCGGCCGCAGCAGCTCCACCACCTGCTCGAAGGAGACGTCCGGGTGGTGCTGCGCCCCGAGCGCCCGCTCCTTCACCCGCCCCAGCAGCTCCGCCACGGTGGGCGCGCCGGAGAGGTCGACGCGGATCGCCAGGGGGTTGGCGGCGAAGCCGATCGGCCCCTCGGCCTCCCGGCGCCCGCGGTCCGCCGCCGGCGTGCCGACGACCACGTCCGCCTGCCCCGAGAGCCGGCTCAGCACCACCGCCCACCCGGCCAGGAGCGTCAGGTACGGCGTGGCCCCGTGCCGCCGCGAGAGTGCGTCGAGCCCAGCGCTCAGCGCCTCGCCCAGCTCCACCCCCACGCGGGCGCCGGCGTGGTCCTGCCGCGCCGGACGTGCATGGTCGGTGGGCAGCTCCAGCAGCCCGGGCGCATCGGAGAGCACCGTCTTCCAGTACTCCGCCGCGGCCTGCATCGGGGCGGTGGCCCTGGCGAGCCCGGGGAGGCGCTCGGCGGTCGAAGGAGTCAGCACGTTCGGGGACATCTGCCTGGGTTGCGGAGGTACGAGCGAGGTGGCGTTGCACCTCCCGAAGGGCGAAGCGGACAGGGCCGGCCGAGCCGGGCGGAGGTTCTCAACCCGGCTCCTCCATGGCCGGCGCGGTCTCCGCGCCGGGCTGGCGAACGAGCTGCGCGAGCCGTGCAAGGGTTTCGGGGTCGAACCGGGCGAGCCGCATTTCCAGGATCCGTTCGGCGAGCGCCGCGAGCACGGGATGATCGAACACGGCGGCCAGCGCGAGCTCGACGTCCATCGCCTGCCGCACCCGCGAGACGACCTGCAACGCCAGCAGGGAGTGGCCGCCCAGCTCGAAGAAGTGGTCCCACCGACCCACCCGCTCCACGCTCAGCAGCTCCGTCCAGATCTCCGCGAGCGCCTCTTCGATCTTCCCCACCGGCGCCTCGTACTCCCGCGACGCATACGCGTCTCCCTCCGGGGCCGGCAGCGCCTTGCGGTCCAGCTTCCCGTTCGGCGTGAGCGGCAGCGCCTCCAGCCGCACGTACGCCGCCGGGACCATGTACTCCGGGAGCGCGGTGGAGAGGTGCGCGCGCAACGGCTCCGCGTCCGCGTCGCCGACCACGTACGCCACCAGCCGCACGTCGCCCGGCACGTCCTCGCGCGCCATCACCACCGCCTCGCGCACCCCCGGGTACTCCGCCAGCCGCGCCTCGATCTCCCCCGGCTCGATGCGGAAGCCGCGCACCTTCACCTGGAAGTCGGTGCGGCCCAGGAACTCGATCGTTCCGTCCGGCCGCCACCGCGCCCGGTCGCCCGTGCGGTACAGCCGCGCCCCCGCGTCACCCGAGAACGAGTCCGCCACGAAGCGCTCCGCCGTCTGCTCCGCACGCCCCAGGTAGCCGCGCACCACCCCCGCGCCCCCGATGTAGAGCTCGCCCGCCACCCCCACCGGCACCGGCTCGCCCCCCTCGGCCAGGACGTAGACGCGCGTGTTCGCCACCGGCCGTCCCACCGGCACGTGCCCGCCGCCGCCGGCGCAATCGACGCGGACCGCCTCGGCGGTGGACCAGATGGTGGTCTCCGTGGGCCCGTACACGTTCCAGAGCGCGCCGACCCGGCTCCGCAGCGCCGACGCGAGCTCCGCCGGGAGCGCTTCGCCGCCGCTGAGCGCGCGCAGCTCCGGCGCGCCTTCCCACTCCGACTGCACCAGCATCCGCCAGGTGGCCGGCGTGGCCTGCATCACCGTGGGCGCGTGCGCGCGAATCGCCTCGGCCAGCGCCGCCGGGTCGCCCGCCCGCTCCCGCGGCAGCACGATGGTCCGCGCGCCGTGGAGGAGGGGGAGGAAGAGCTCCAGCACCGAGATGTCGAAGGCGTACGTGGTGACCGCCAGCACCCGGTCCGCCGGCTCCATCCCCACGGTCTCGCGCATCGAGCGCAGGAGGTTGACCACCCCGCGGTGCGGGACGGCGACCCCCTTGGGGCGGCCGGTGCTGCCGGAGGTGTAGATCACGTACGCCAGGTGGGCCGGCGTGAGCGCGCCGCGCGCCGGGTTCGTCACGGGGTGGTCCGCCCACTCCGGCGCGGCCGCGGCCAGCTCGAGCACCGGCACGTCCGTCTTCCCGACCCGTTCCCGCAGCTCCCGCTGCGTGAGCACCACCGCCGGGGCGCTGTCGGCCAGCATGTACGCGAGCCGCTCCGCCGGCTGGCCCGGGTCCAGCGGCACGTACGCCCCGCCCGCCTTCAGGACGCCGAGGAGGCCGACCACCATCTCCAGGCCGCGCTCCACGCAGATCCCCACCCGCACGTCCGGACCGACGCCCCGCTCCCGCAGGTGGTGCGCGAGACGGTTCGCCCGCCGGTTCAGCTCCGCGTAGGTGAGCGAGCGATCCTCGAAGACCACCGCCATCGCGCCGGGCGTGCGCTCCGCCTGCGCCTCGAACAGCGCGTGGACGCACGCGCCGGCCGGGTACTCCGCGTCCGTCGCGTTCCACGCCTCCAGCACGCGGGAACGCTCGTCCGCCGGCATCAGCGCCAGCTGCTCCACCGGCTGGCGCTCGTCCGCCACCATCGCCTCCAGCGCGCGGCGGAGGTAGCCCACGTGCCGCTCCACCGTCGCCCGGTCGAAGAGCGAGGTCGCGTACGTCACGCTTCCGACGATGCGCCCGTCCCGCTCCGACAGGTCGAGCGACAGGTCGAACTTCGCCGCCGCTTCCGACGCGGAGCCCGCCGCTCCCGCCGCTCCCGCCGCTCCCGCCGAGCCGAGCGTGAGCCCCGGCAGCTCCAGCCCGCCGCGCGGGGCGTTCTGCCACCCGAACATCACCTGGAAGAGCGGGCTGTGCGCCATGCTGCGCGCCGGCTGCACCAGCTCCACCACCTGCTCGAACGGGATGTCCTGGTTCTGCTGCGCCCCCAGCGCCCGCTCCTTCACCCGCGCCAGCACCTCCGCGACGGAGGGGGAGCCGGCGAGATCCACGCGCAGCGCCAGCGTGTTCACGAAGAAGCCGATCAGCCCCTCGATCTCGATGCGGCCACGGTTGGCGGTGGGGGTGCCGACGACCACGTCGCGCTGACCCGACAGCCGGCCGAGCACCGCGGCCCAGCCCGCCAGCACGGTCATGAAGAGGGTGGTGCCGTGGCGCTGGCCCAGCGCCTTCAGGCCGGCCGTCAGCGCCTCGTCCATCATCACGCCCACCGACGCGCCCGCATGGTCCTGCCGCGCGGGACGCGGATGATCGGTGGGCAGCTCCAGCAGCTCCGGCGCGCCGGCGAGCATCTCCGTCCAGTACTCCGCCTGCGCCTGGAGAACGTCTCCCTCTACCCAGCGCCGCTGCCACGCCGCGTAGTCCGCGTACTGCACCGGCAGCGGCGGCAGGGGATCGGGCTCGCCGCGGCGGAACGCGCCGTAGAGCGCGCCCAGCTCGCGGGTGAACAGATCCATCGACCAGGCGTCGCTGACGATGTGGTGCATCGTCACCGAAAGGACGTGGTTGTCCGGGGACATGCGGATCAGGCGGCCGCGGATGAGCGGCCCCCGCGCCAGGTCGAAGGGCGCGCGCGCCGCCTCGGCCAGCAGCCGGCCGAGCTCCGCCTGCGCGTCCGCCCGCCCGCCCAGGTCGTGCTCTCCGAGCCGGAACCCGATGTCCGCCGGCGCGATCCGCTGCTCCGGGACCCCGTCCACCTGGGCGAAGGTGGTGCGCAGCGCCTCGTGGCGCGCCACGAGGCGGTCCAGCGCGCGCACCAGCGCCGCCCGGTCCAGCTCCCCGCGCAGAGGCAGCCGCTGGGAGATGTGGTAGGTGCCGCGCAGGTCCCCCAGCTGCTCCAGGAACCACAGCCGCTGCTGGGCAAACGACGGCGGCACGCGGCCCTCGCGCGCGGCGGGCTCGATCGGCGGCAGCTCCGACCGCGCCGCCGTCGCCAGCCCGCGCGCGAAATCGGCCAGCACGGGGCGGGTGAACAGCTCCCCCAGCGCGACCTCCAGCCCCAGCACCTGCCGCACCCGCGAGACGACCTGCACCGCCAGGAGCGAGTGGCCGCCCAGCCCGAAGAAGTGGTCCCACCGGCCCACCCGCTCCACGCTCAGCAGCTCCGTCCAGATCTCGGCGAGCGCCTCCTCGATCCTGCCCACCGGCGCCTCGTACTCCCGGGACGCATACGCGTCTCCCTCCGGGGCCGGCAGCGCCTTGCGGTCCAGCTTTCCGTTCGGCGTGAGCGGCAGCGCCTCCAGCCGCACGTACGCCGCCGGGACCATGTACTCCGGGAGCGCGGTGGAGAGGTGCGCGCGCAGCGGCTCCGCGTCCGCGTCGCCGACCACGTACGCCACCAGCCGCACGTCACCCGGCACGTCCTCGCGCGCGATCACCACCGCCTCGCGCACCCCCGGGTGCTCCGCCAGCCGCGCCTCGATCTCCCCCGGCTCGATGCGGAAGCCGCGCACCTTCACCTGGAAGTCGGTGCGGCCCAGGAACTCGATCGTTCCGTCCGGCCGCCACCGCGCCCGGTCGCCCGTGCGGTACAGCCGCGCCCCCGCGTCACCCGAGAACGAGTCCGCCACGAAGCGCTCCGCCGTCTGCTCCGCACGCCCCAGGTAGCCGCGCACCACCCCCGCGCCCCCGATGTAGAGCTCGCCCGCCACCCCCACCGGCACCGGCTCGCCCCCCTCGGCCAGGACGTAGACGCGCGTGTTCGCCACCGGCCGTCCCACCGGCACGTGCCCGCCGCCGCCGGCGCAATCGACGCGGACCGCCTCGGCGGTGGACCAGATGGTGGTCTCCGTGGGCCCGTACACGTTCCAGAGCGCGCCGACCCGGCTCCGCAGCGCCGACGCGAGCTCCGCCGGGAGCGCTTCGCCGCCGCTGAGCGCGCGCAGCTCCGGCGCGCCTTCCCACTCCGACTGCACCAGCATCCGCCAGGTGGCCGGCGTGGCCTGCATCACCGTGGGCGCGTGCGCGCGAATCGCCTCGGCCAGCGCCGCCGGGTCGCCCGCCCGCTCCCGCGGCAGCACGATGGTCCGCGCGCCGTGGAGGAGGGGGAGGAAGAGCTCCAGCACCGAGATGTCGAAGGCGTACGTGGTGACCGCCAGCACCCGGTCCGCCGGCTCCATCCCCACGGTCTCGCGCATCGAGCGCAGGAGGTTGACCACCCCGCGGTGCGGGACGGCGACCCCCTTGGGGCGGCCGGTGCTGCCGGAGGTGTAGATCACGTACGCCAGGTGGGCCGGCGTGAGCGCGCCGCGCGCCGGGTTCGTCTCGGGGTGGTCCGCCCATTCCGGCGCGGCGGCCAGCTCGAGCACCGGCACGTCCATCTTCCCGACCCGTTCCCGCAGCTCCCGCTGCGTGAGCACCACCGCCGGGGCGCTGTCGGCCAGCATGTACGCGAGCCGCTCCGCCGGCTGACCTGGGTCCAGCGGCACGTACGCCCCGCCCGCCTTCAGGACGCCGAGGAGCCCCACCACCATCTCCAGGCCGCGCTCCACGCAGATCCCCACCCGCACGTCCGGACCGACGCCCCGCTCCCGGAGGTGGTGCGCCAGCCGGTTGGCCCGCCCGTTCAGCTCCGCGTAGGTGAGCGAGCGATCCTCGAAGACCACCGCCGTCGCGCCGGGCGTGCGCTCCGCCTGCGCCTCGAACAGCGCGTGGACGCACCGGTCCGCCGGAACCTCGGCCTCGGTCCGGTTCCAGGCATCCACCACCAGGCCGCGCTCTTCCGCCGAGAGCAGCTCCAGCCGCGAGAGCCGCACGTCCGCATCGGCGGCGACCTGCTCCAGGATACGCGCCAGGTGGCCCAGCATCCGCCGGACGGTGGAGCGGTCGAAGAGGGCGGTGCTGTACTCCAGCACGCCGTAGACGCCGCCGTCGTGTGGAACGGCGGTGAGCGACAGGTCGAACCGGGTGGTCTCCACCTCCGCGCCCACCCCCTCCATCCGCAGCCCCGCGAGGCCGGAGCCGGAGCGGTCGGCGTTCTGGAGGATGAACATCACCTGGAAGAGCGGCGCGTGGCTCAAGCTGCGCTCCGGCTGCAGCTCGGCCACCAGCCGCTCGAACGGCACCTCCTGGTGCTCGTACGCGCCCAGCGTCCCCTCGCGCACGCGCCCCAGCAGCGCGCGGAAGCTCGGGTCGCCCGAGAGGTCGGTGCGCAATACCAGCGTGTTGGCGAAGAAGCCGATCAGCTCCTCCACCTCGCGCCGCGTGCGCCCGGCGATGGGGCTGCCCACGACGACGTCGTCGCTCCCGCCGTACTTCGACAGCAGCAGCTGGAAGGCGGAGAGCATCACCATGTACAGCGTGGCGCCCTCGCCGCGGCCCAGCGCCTGGAGACGCTCCAGCAGCGCGAGCGGCAGGTCGAACGGCTCCCGCGCGCCGCGGTGCGACTGCACCGGCGGCCGGGGGCGGTCCGTCGGCAGCTCCAGCAGCGCCGGTGCCCCCGCCAGCCGCTCCTTCCAGTAGGCCAGCTGTCGATCCAGCACCTCGCCCTGCAGCTGCTCGCGCTGCCACACGGCGTAGTCCGCGTACTGCACCGGCAGCGGCGGGAGCGGATCTCCCTCGCCGCGTGCGAAGGCGGCGTACAGCGCGCCCAGCTCGCGGTGCAGCACGCCCGTCGACCAGCCGTCGCTGACGATGTGGTGGATGCACAGCAGCAGGACGTGCTCCTCGTCCGTCACCCGCAGCAGCGCGGCGCGGAAGAGCGGGCCCTCGGCGAGGTCGAACGGGCACGCCGCATCCTCCCCCGCGCGCCGCCGCACCTCCGCCTCGCGCGCGGCCGGGTCCAGCGTCGACAGGTCGTCGGCCGGCAGCGTGAAGCCGGCGAAGGGCGCGATCACCTGCACCGCGCCTCCGTTCGCCTCGCGGAAGACGGTCCGCAGCGACTCGTGGCGGCGCACGATCTCGCCCAGGGTCCGCTCCAGCGCCGCCACGTCCAGCGCGCCGCGCAGGCGCAGCGCGGCGGGGAGGTTGTACGCCGCGCTCCCGCCCTCCAGCCGGTCCAGGAACCAGAGCCGCTCCTGGGCGAACGAGAGCGGGAGGGGACGATCACGCTCGACCCGTACGACCGGCGGCAACACCGGCAGCCCGGCGCGGCGCATCTCCTCCACCCGCGCCGCCAGCTCCGCCACCGTGGGCCCCTCGAAGACCGCGCGGAGCGGAAGGACGACACCCAGCGCGTTCTGCACCCGCGCCAGGAGCCGCGTCGCCAGCAGCGAGTGCCCGCCGAGCGCGAAGAAGTCGTCGTCCACGCCCACGGAATCCAGGCGCAGGACCTCGGCCCAGAGCTGCGCCAGGATCTCCTCCGTCGGCGTGCGCGGCGCGGCGGGACGCGCGTCCGCCTCGGCCGATGCGGGCTCCGGCAGGGCGCGGCGGTCCAGCTTGCCGTTCGCCGTCAGCGGCAGCCGCTCCAGCCGCACGTAGGCGGACGGGACCATGTACTCCGGCAGCAGCGCCTTCAGGTGCAGCCGCAGCAACGCCGCATCGGGCTCGGCCGAGCCCTCGACGGGGACCCAGTACGCCACCAGCCGCCGGTCGCCGCCCTCCGTCTCCCGCGCGATCACCGCGGCTTCCCGGACCGCGGCGTGCGTGGCCAGGGCGCTCTCCACCTCGCCCAGCTCCACGCGGAAGCCGCGCACCTTCACCTGCTGGTCGGCGCGCCCCAGCGGCTCCACCTCGCCGTCGGGGCGGTAGCGGCCCAGGTCGCCGGTGCGGTAGAGCCGGTCGCGCGGCTCTCCCGTCCACGGGTTGACCACGAAGCGCGACGCCGAGAGCGCCGCGTCGCCCAGGTAGCCGGCCGCCAGGTGCGGCGAGCGCAGCCAGATCTCGCCCACCTCGCCCACGCCGGCCACCTCGCCCGCGGCGTTGCGGACGAGGAGCTGCACCCCGGGGATCCCGCGTCCGAGGGGGATGATCTCCTTCTGCTCGGCCGCGGGATCGACTACGTGGTAGCTGACGGCGCGCTGCGTCTCGGTCGACCCGTAGTAGTTGACGACGCGCAGGCTGGGCGCGAGCGCCGTCAGCCGCTGCACGTCGGCGCGGCGGAGGACGTCGCCCACGAAGAAGGCGCGGCGCAGCGAATCGATCCGCTCACCCTCCGACGCGTCGGCCAGCAGCTGGCCCATCGCCGGGGTCAGGTGCGCCACGGTGACCCCCGCCTCGCGCATCCACCGGGCGAGGTAGCCGGGGGTGCCGGTCTCGTCCGGCTCCGGCGCGACCACCGAGGCGCCGAGCTGGAGCGGGGTGAAGACGTCACGGTGCAGCGGGTCGTGCGCCAGGCCGGAGAGGAGGCTGAAGCGGTCGGACGCGGAGAGGCCGAACTCCGCCGCCAGCCACGGCGTGAAGTGCGTGAGCGACGAGTGCCGCCCCATCACCGCCTTGGGAAGCCCTGTCGTCCCCGACGTGAACGACAGGTAGGCGAGGGTATTGGCGCCGATGTCGATCCGCGGCGCCTCGCCCACGGAGCCGAGCCCGTCGACGTCCTCCGCGGCCGCGTCGCCGCGCGGCCGGAGGACGACGCGCGTGCGGATCGTCTCCGCCAGCAGCGCCGCCACCTCGTCGGGCAGGTCGCCCGCGGCCCAGAGGTGGAGGTGCGCGGCGGGGCGCGCGATGCGGACGTACTCGGCCAGGCGGGCCGCCGGGTAGGACGGATCGAGGACGAGGAAGGCCGCGCCGCTCTTCATCGTCCCCACCAGCGCGCGGACCAGCGCCGCGCTGCGATGGCCGGTGATCGCGACGACATCGCCGACGCCCACGCCCGCATCCGCCAGCGCGCGGGCGATGCGGTCGGTCGCCGCGTCCAGTTCCGCGTACGTCCACCGCTCGCGCGGGTCCTGGGCGGCCAGCGCGTGCGGCGTCTCCATCGCCCGCGCGGCGAAGACCTCGTGCACGGCGCCGCGCCAGCTCTCGTCCAGCGGCTCGGCCGGGTCGGGAAGGACGCCGCGCGCCGCGTCCGTGGCCAGCGACAGCGCGCCGAGGCGGGTCTCCGGCGCGGCCGCGGCCTGGCGGAGCACGCCTTCGAGCTGCGCCAGGAGACTGTGCATCCGCGGCGCATCGAAGAGGTCGGCGGCGTAGACCAGGTTGACGACGATCCTCCCCTCCCGCTCCCCCACGTACAGCGTGAGGTCGAACTTGCTGTCCACCTCGCCGCCCGTGCCCGCCCCCGCCACCTCCAGGCCTTCGCCGTGGAAGGCGCCGTCCTGGAAGTTGGCGAGGTTGAGCATCACCTGGAACACGGGGGCGTGCGCCAGGCTCCGCTCGGGACGCACCTCCTCCAGCACCCGCTCGAAGGGGAGCTCCTGGTGCTCGTACGCGGCCAGCGTGGTCTCGCGCACCCGCCCCAGCAGCTCGCGGAAGCTCGGGTCGCCCGAGAGGTCGGTCCGCAGCGCCAGCGAGTTGAGGAAGAGCCCCACCATCCGGTCGGTCTCCGCCCGCGTCCGTCCCGCGATCGGCGTCCCGACCACCACGTCCTCCTGCCCGGCGAGGCGCCCCAGCACCACGTCCAGCGCGGCGAGGAGGACCATGAACAGCGTGGCGCCCTCGCGGCGGGCCAGCGCGTTCACCTCCGCCGTCAGCCCGGGCGCGACCACCCGATGCTCGATCGCGCCGCGGTGCGATTCCACCGGCGGCCGGGGACGGTCGGTCGGCAGCTCCAGCAGCGCCGGAGCGCCGTCCAGCGCGCGCCGCCAGTACGCGAGCTGCCGCTCCAGGGCCTCGCCCGCCAGCTGCTCGCGCTGCCAGACCGCGTAGTCCGCGTACTGCAGCGCCGGCTCCGGCAGCGGCGACGGCTCGCCGCGCGAGAAGGCGCCGTAGAGCGCGGAGAGCTCCTCCTTCAGCACCCCCAGCGACCACCCGTCGCCGATGGCGTGGTGGAGGTTGAGGAGGAGGAGGTGCTCGTCGTCGGCCACGCGGACGAGCGACGCGCGGAAGAGCGGCCCGCGCGCCAGGTCGAAGCGGTGCCGCGAGGATTCGGCCGCCAGGCGGCCGGCCTCGGCCCGCCGCTCGCCCTCGGAGAGGTGCCGCAGGTCGGCGACCGGCAGGTCGAAGCCGGCGGGGGGCGGGGCGATCCGCTGCACGGGGACGCCGTC
>Ga0207694_10000581_pt1 | contig 33070 bp, 27 predicted proteins | sample KBSC34metaG_FD_184353 | JGI IMG/M metagenome (GOLD analysis project Ga0207694, IMG submission 184353) | Corn rhizosphere microbial communities from Kellogg Biological Station, Michigan, USA - KBS C3-4 metaG (SPAdes) (version 2) | ecosystem: Host-associated > Plants > Roots > Rhizosphere > Soil... | reverse complement strand
GCCACGAACCGGGTCTGGAATACGCAGACAGCGTCTTCGTGAGCACCTCCTGAGTGCGCATCGAAGCCCTTGAAGAGTCCCGAACCGCTGCCGCGGGCCTGGGAGCCCCTACATCGCAGGATTCAGGATTATGCGTTCCTGAAGCGAACCGCGTGAGCCGGCTATAGATCCTTCGGCCTGCCAAGTCTTTGCCGGATCGAATGATGCAACGATGTCGGCCTCAGGATGACGTCTTCAGTGTTTGTCGCGAATGCACATCTGATCGTCCGAATTGGTGTGATATCACGCAGAGACGCAGAGGCGCAGAGAGAAAGCCTTGGGCTCTCCTCTGCGCCTCTGCGCCTCTGCGTGAGACGAGATGTTGCTACGCCTGATCGGGAGCGGGTGCAGGGACGAGGGGGATGGTGAGGGTGAAGCGGCTCCCGCGGCCCTCCGTGCTTTCCACCTCCAGGTCGCCGCCCAGCAGGCGGGCCAGGCGCCGGCTCACCGGGAGCCCGAGACCCGTGCCGCCCTTGGAGCGCGTGCTGGAGCCGTCGACCTGGGTGAACGGCTCGAACACGCGCTCCAGGTACTCGGGGGGGATCCCCGGCCCGGTGTCGCGGATCTCGAAGCGCACCCTCCCGTCGTCCGCCCGGACGCGCAGCTCCACCTCGCCCGCGTCGGTGAACTTCACCGCGTTGCCGAGCAGGTTCACCAGGATCTGGCGCAGCTTGCCGGCGTCGGTGATCACCTCCACCGGGGTCTCGGGGGCGGCCAGGCGGATGGCGAGCCCCTTCTGGTTCCCCTGCGGCTCCACCAGCGACAGCGCGTCGGCGGCGAGGGCGGCGGCGTCCACCCGCTCGGGGTAGACGGCCTCGCGCCCCGCCTCCAGGCGCGAGAAGGTGAGGATCTCCTCGATGATCCCCGTGAGGTGGCGGGCGCCCGCGGTGATCCGCCGCAGGAAGTCTTTCTGGCGGTCGGAGAGCTGCCCCACCACCTCGGTCTCCAGCAGGTCGGCATAGCCCATGATGGCCGCCAGCGGCGTGCGCAGCTCGTGGCTCATCCCCGCCATGAACTCGCTCTTGGCCTTGCTCGCGCCCTCCGCCCGGTCCATGGCGTCGCGCAGCTCGGCCTCGCGCGCCACCCGCTCGCTCACGTCCTGGATCAGCGCCACCGCCGACTCCACCCCCGCGCCGCAGAAGACGGGGACGATGCGCGCGCTCTGCTGCATCCGCGCGAAGCCGGGGAAGTCGGCGCCCGGGGGCAGGGGGAGGAGGTACTCGTGGAAGCGGTGCGCCAGCACCACCGTCTCCCCCTCCAGCGCCCGGCGGAAGGCGGCCACGGCGCGGGAGCCCGCCAGCTCGGGGAAGACCTCGGCGAGCGGCCGCCCCACCACCTCGGCGGCGCTCCACCCGGTGGCGACCTCGAGCCAGCGGTTCCAGCCGCGGACCACCAGCGCCGTGTCGACCGCGAGCACCCCCGCGTCGAGGAAGTCGCCGGCCTGCACCAGGGCCTCCGTCGCGGAGCGGGTCGCGAAGGCCGGCATCTCGGCGGTGCTCATCGGGCTTCCAGCCTTCCGGTGAGCGCCTGCGACACCAGCTCCAGCGACTTGACCCCGATCACCACGATCAGGTAGCCGCTGATCTCCAGCTCGTGCAGCCGGAAGCGGGTGGCCGCGACCAGGGCGTAGGGGATCCCCTGGTCGCTGTCGATCACCACCGTGCGCATCATCCCCTCCAGCGACTCGATGTGGATGCGCGGCACCGAGAAGGAGACGGCCACCTTCAGCACGTTGCCGAAGGCGCCCATGCAGGAGCTGAGCACGATGTTGCCGATCTCGGTGATCACCTCGCGCGCCGACTGGTCGAGCCGGCCGCCCAGCGCCACCTCGCCGCCGGTCATCAGGTCGGCCAGCATCACCGCCTTCTCATACTCCAGCAGGAGCACCGCGTCGCCGGCCATGGGGCCGCCGAAGAACTGGTGCACGGTGGCCAGGTCGCCCGAGACCACCTCGAGCAGGCGGTCCTTCAGCTCGTCCATGGAGCAGACCCAGAGGCGCGGCAGCTCCACCAGCACCCGCTTTCCGGTGAGGTCGGAGAGCGAGGCCGCCGCGCGGTGCAGGCCGATGTTGAAGAGCTCGTTGAGCGCGTCGTTCTCCAGGTCGGTCAGCTTCATGGCGCCCCCTCGCCCAGGGCCGCGTTCACCGCCTCGATCACGTCTTCCGCGTCGGCCGGCTTGGCCAGGAAGCGGAAGGCCCCCGCCTCGGCCACCTGCTTCCCCGTGGCCCGCTGGATGTCGGCGCTCACCACGATCACCCGGGCGTTCGGGTCGATCTCCCGCAGCCGCTGGAGCACCTCCAGCCCGCCCACGTCTTCCATGGTGAGGTCGAGCAGCACCACGTCGGGCGCCTGCATGGCGTACGCCTCCAGGCCGGCCATCCCGCTCGCGGCCTCGATCACGGCGTGCCCGCCCGCCTCCAGCGTCTGCCGCAGCAGCCGGCGCGCGTAGCCGGAATCGTCTACTACCAGGACCGTGGCCATGGTCAGAGCATCTCCATGATGGTGGCCGCCAGGTTCTCCAGGGGGGCGCTCCGGTCGCTCAGCGACGCCTCGTCCACCGCGCGAGGCATGCCGTAGACCACGCACGACGCTTCCGCCTCGGTGATGATGCGGCCGCCCTGCGCCTTGACGTGGGCCGCGCCGAGCAGCCCGTCCTGCCCCATTCCCGTCATCACCACCCCCAGCACGCGCGCGCCGTACGCGTCCGCGGCGGAGCGGAAGAGCACGTCGACCGCCGGCCGGTGGGGGGTGTCGGCGGGGTGGAGGAGGAGCTGGGCCCGCACGCTCCCCGCGCCGTTGCGCGCGAGCTCGAGGTGCCGGCCGGCCGGCGCGAGGTACACAGTGCCCGGGCGCACGGGGTCGCCGTCGCGCGCCTCCACCACCTCCAGGGCGGAGATCTCGTTCAGGCGCTGCGCGTACATCTCCGTATACCCCACCGGCATGTGCAGCACCATGGCCACGGGAACGGGAAAGTCGGCCGGGAGCTGCGGGATGAGGTGCCGCAGCGCCTGCGGCCCGCCGGTGGAGATGCCGATCACCAGGATCTCCGCGGCGTGCGCCGGCGCGCGGGGGAGCGCGCCCGCCCCGCCGTCGCCGGCCGCCGCGGCGCGCGCCGGCTCCACCCGGGGAACGCGCACCGGCGCCGCCCCCGGCGGGCGGACGCGCACCGCCGCGGCGGCGCTGACCTTGGCCACCAGCTCGCCGGCGATCTCGAACACCTTCTCGTTGGCGAGCGCCGTGGGCTTCTGCACGAAGTCGACCGCGCCGGCCTCCAGCGCCGCCAGCGCCAGCTCGCCGGACTCGTGGGCGATGCTGCACACCACCACCGGGAGCGGCCGGCGGCGCATCTGCTCCCGCAGGAAGGCGACCCCGTCCATCCGCGGCATCACCAGGTCGAGGGTCACCACGTCGGGGCGATGCCGCTCCACCAGCTCCAGCGCCTCCTCGCCGTCGCGGGCGGTGCCCACCACCTCGATGGATGGGCCGCGCGACAGCATCTCGCTCACCACCTTGCGCAGGAAGGCGGAGTCGTCGACCACCAGGACCCGGATGGGCTGCCGCATGAAGCTCCTCTGAAGACTCGGGATACCGCCTCCGTACACCCCGGCGTCAGCCACGGTGCGTCGCGTGTCCGCGGGCCGCGGCGCCCTCTCCGGCTCGCCGGGGCTCGCCACCTCTCCCGTCCCGGGAGAGGTAGATTCCCTGGCGCCCGCGCCGACCCGCCGGCACCGCTGCCGCCGACGTCGCGCCCACCGTCCGCAGGCTTCGCCGGCCCCAGCCCCTCGCCCGGTACGGGAGAGGGCCTGCGCTCTCGGGCGCAGGGAGAGGGCGGCCTCGGACGCGCGCTGGACTCCGAACCCGCAACCAGTCCCGCCCTACGGCGCGGAGAGCGGGCGCCGCGGCCGGGGACGCGCGCCCGACACGCCCGCTGTGCCCGGCGTGCCCGGCGTGCCCGGCAGCCGCGCGGCTCCGGCGGGGCCCGGCTCGGGGACCGGGACGGGATCCCTGACGTAGACGAACGCAGCGCCCACCTCGCTCATGGTGAAGTCGGTAGCCAGCCGCATCAGCGACTCCGACGCGCCGAGGAAGAGGTACCCCGGCGGCCGCATGTGCCCGGCGAAGGTGCGCACCACCTTCCGGACCGCGTCGTCGGAGAAGTAGATGAACACGTTGCGGCAGAAGACCACGTCCACCGCGGCCAGCGGCCCCAGCTCCGCCTCGTCGAGCAGGTTGGCGACCGAAAAGCGCACCCGCCCGTGCAGCGCCGGGTCGATCCGCCAGCGCCCGCCCTCGGGGCGGAACCAGCGCTCGCGCCGCTCGGCCGAGAGGGTGCGCAGCGCCCGGTCGCCGTAGAGGCCGGCGCGCGCCCGGGCCACCAGCGCCGCGCTGGCGTCGCATCCCACGATCTCGATGGGGAGGCGGTCGAACCAGCCGCCCTCTTCCAGCGCCATGGCGATGCTCAGCGGCTCCTCGCCCGAGCAGCAGGCGGCGCTCAGGATGCGCAGCGGCCGTCCGCCCAGCGCCGCCTGGAAGCGGGGGAGGAGCACCTCGGCCAGCGCCGCGAACTGCTCCGGCTGCCGCCAGAAGTAGGTCTCCGGCACCGCCAGCCGGTCCATCAGCTCGCCCCAGACGGCGGCCGCGTCGGGATCGTACTTGAGGAGGTAGTAGTAGTCCAGCAGCGATGGCAGCCCGCGCGCGGCCACCAGCTCGCCCAGCCGCTCCTCCAGCATCTCCCGCTTGGCCTCGCCGTACCACACCCCCGTGCGCTGGACGATCAGGTCGCGCAGCAGCGTCAGCGCGGACTCGGAGGCCGACGGCCGGTGCGGCCCCGCGCCCCCGACGCGCCCGTCGTACGGGCCCCACCCCCCGGTCATTCCCGCGTCCTTCCGGCGGCGGCCCGCAGGTCCAGGCGGAGGAGCGCGTGCGCGGCGGCGCGCCGCACCCGGGGCGAGGGGTCGTCCAGCGCGGCGGCGGCGAGCCGCTCGGGGGCGGGCCCCGGCCGGTGGGCCAGCGCGTCGGCGACGGCTTCGCGCGCGTCCTCGCCTCCCCGGCGGAGCTCCTCCCCCAGCACCTCGTCCAGCTCCGCCGGGAGCCCGGCGAGGAGCTGCACGCAGCGCTCGCGCAGCCGCGGCTCGGCGGCGAGCCCGGCGAGGAGCCGCACCGCCTCGGCCGAGCGAGCCCATTCGAGCGCCGCCAGCGCGGTCGTGGCCACCTCGGCGTCGCGCGTTTCCCGCGCCACCCGCGCGACGTCCTCCTCGAGCGCCGCGGCCGCCGGGGGGGCCAGCCCCTGGAGCGCGCAGCGCTGCACCCCGGGATCGCCGGACGCGAGCGCCTGGCGCAGCGCGGTCAGGGCATCAGGATGCGTCGACGCGCCGAGCGCGCGCAGCGCGGCCGTCGAGACGTCCGGCTCCGGGTCGCCCGCCAGCGAGACCAGGACGGCCGTCGCGTCGTCGTCGGCGCCGACGCCGCCGAGCGCTTCGGCCGCGGCCACCCGCGCGGGAACGGCAGGGTCGTGCGCGGCCATCCCGGCCAGCGTGGGCGCGAGCGGAGCCAGGCGGAGCGCCCCGGCCGAGCGCGCGGCGTAGTAGCGCACCCAGAGGTCGCCGTCGGCCAGCGCGGCCGCCAGGAGCGCCGCGGCGTCGGCGGGCGCGAGCGCGGCCACGGCCCGCGCCGCCGCCCTGCGCGTGACGGGAGAGGCGGAGCGCAGCGCCTCGGCGAGGGTGGCGGGGGTCCGCGGGTCGTCCAGGTAGACCAGGTGCTCCAGCGCGACGCGGGCCACGTCGAAGTCCGGGTCGTGGCAGAGCTCCAGGATGCGGTCGGCGAGCTCGGTGAAGCCCAGGTAGCCCGCGATCGCCACGGCGCTCTCGCGCACCGTGGGCGCGGGGTGGCCGAGCAGCTCCGCCACCCGCTCGCGCAGCGCGGGGTGGCCCAGCGAGCTCGCCGCCCCCACCGCCCCCTGCCGCACCGCGGCCCGCGGGTCGCCCAGCAGCCCGAGCAGCGGCTCGAAGGCGCGGACGTCCGCGATGCCGCCCAGCGCCTGCGCCACCGCCCCGGCCAGCGCGGGGGTGGAGTCGAGGAGGCCCACCAGCGCGGGGACGGCCGCCGGGGTGCCGATGCGGCCGAGCACCAGCACCGCGGCGTGGAGCGCCCCGTCGTCGGGCGCGAGGCGGCCGAGGGCGCGCACCACCGCGTCGACGGCGCCCGGGCCGAGCCGCGTCAGCCCCTCCACCGCCGCGCCCCGCGTCTCGGCGCGTTCGAGCGCACGGACGAGCGCCTCGTCGGCGCCCTCCACCCGCGGCCAGCCGAGCACACGGGCCAGGGCGGCCGCGCTGTCGCCGCGGGCGGAGCCGAGCGCGCCGATCAGCCGGGGGCCCGCCCCGGGGGGCGCGGTGGCGGCGGCGAGCCGCGCGATCACCTCGCCGTCGCCGAAGCCCTCCTGGTAGCGCGCGTGGATGGCGGCGAGCGCCCCCGCCGCCTCCTCGACGGGCACGTCGTCGCGCGCCAGGAGCGCGGTGAGCGGGGCCACCACCTCCTCGCCGCCCAGGCGCCCGAGCGCGGCCAGGGCGGCGGGGCGGAGGAGCTCGTCGTCGAGGAGGGGGAGGATGCGCGGGGTGACGGTCTCGTCGCCGATCCCGGCCAGCGCGTCGAGCGCGGCGAAGGCGACGGAGAAGTCGCGCGACTCCGCGATCGCGGCGATCGCCGGCGCGGCGGCGCGCGCGCGCAGGCGGCCGAGCGCCTCCAGCGCGTGGAAGCGCACGTTGGCGTCGTCGTCCTCCAGCGCGCCGAGGAGGGCGGGAACGGCGCGCGGGTCGCCGCGCATCCCCAGCGCGAGGGCGACGTACATGCGCAGGTCGGCCTCGGGGCTGCGCAGCAGCGCCAGCAGCGGCGGGAGCACCTCCTGGCCGGAGGCGGCGAGCGCGGAGAGGGTGGCGTTGAGCACGGCCAGGTCGCGGTGCTGCTCGCGGAGCACGCCGGCGAGCACCTCGGCCACGCCCTCGCCCCGCTGGCTCGCGACCCCCTCCACCGCCACCTGGCGCACCCGCCAGTCCGCGTCGTCGAAGGCGCCCACCAGCAGGTCGGCCGAGGCCTCGGCGGCGGCGAGCTCCCGGGCCGCGCGCAGCCGCGTGGCCCCGTCGGCGCTGTGCAGCCGCTCCGCCAGCGCCCGCTCGCCGTCGCGCCGCGCGGTCACGTCGCGGATGACGATGCTCACCCCGGCCACCTCCGCCGCGCCCCCGCCCCCCTCGTCCGCGTACAGGGGCGCGAGGGTCACGTGCTGCTGCATGCGCGCGAAGTGCTCCGCCGGCTGGAGCGGGGCGCAGGGGATGAGGTACTGGTGGAAGGCCGGGGCGAGCACCTGGGTGGCGCCCTCCTCCACCACCTGGCGCAGCCGCGGGAGGAAGCCCCGCGCCTCGACCTCCGGGAAGAGCTCCGCCAGCGGGCGCCCGCGCGCCGCCTCGGCCCGGATCCCGGTGGCCTGCTCCAGCCACGCGTCCCACGAGCGCACCACCAGCTCGCGGTCGGTGGTGAGCACCCCGGCCTCTGCCACGCCTTCGGTCATCGCGCGCTACCGCCCCGCCGTCGCGCGGCCGAGCAGGCGGATGCGCTCCGCGAGCTCCGCGGCCCCGGTGCCCGCCCCGGCCCCCTGCCGCAGCGTACCCAGCGCCTCCAGCACCTCGCGCATCCCCGCGGTCTGCTCGCGGTTGCCTTTCGTCACCAGCCCGATCTGGCGCGCCACGCTCTGGGTGGCGGCGCTGATCTCCGCCGCCGCCCGCGCCTGCTCCGCCATCCCCCGGCTGGTCTGGTCGCTCTGGCGGCGGATGTCCTCGGTGGCGGTGGCGATCTGCCCCGCCGCGGTCGCCTGCTCCGTCATCGCCTGGCTCACGCTGGCGATCAGCCGGGTGAGCCGCGCGGTCTCGGCCGCGGTCTGCTCGGCGGCGGCCGACTGCTCGGCCACGGCGCGCGAGGTGCTGGCGGCCCCGCGGCGCACCGACTCCACCGCGGCCGTGATCTGCCCGGTGGCGGTGGCCTGCTCGGCGGTGGCGCGCCGCACCTGCGCGGCGAGCGAGGCGCTGGCCTGCGCCGCCCGGATGATGTCGCGCGACGCGCGCCCCTGCTCGTCCATCCCCTTGGCCACCTCCTGGGCCGACCGGCGCATCTCCGTGCTGCTCCGCACCAGCCCCTGCAGCGCCGTCGCCTGCTCGCGGGTGGCGGCGGTCACCTCGCGCGCCTGCCCGGCGGCGGCGGTGACCACGGCCACCACGGCCCTGCCGGCTTCCGTCTGCTCCTCGGCGGCCTCGGCGATCTGCGCCACCTGCGAGGAGGACTGCTCGATCCCCGCCAGGATGCGCCGGAGCCCGGCCAGCCCGTCCTCGGCCAGGCGCCCGCTCTCGTCGGCCACGCGCTGCCCCTCCTGCGCCGACGAGACGGCGTCCTGCACCACCTCCTGCAGCGCGCGGATGATGCCGGAGATCTCGGCGGTGGCGCGGGCGGAGCGGTCGGCCAGGTTGCGGATCTCCTCGGCCACTACGGCGAAGCCGCGCCCCGCGTCGCCGGCGCGCGCCGCCTCGATGGAGGCGTTCAGGGAGAGGAGGTTGGTGCGCTCGGCGATCAGGTTGATGGTGTCGACGATGCCGCTGATGTCGCCGGCGCGCTTCCCCACCTCGCGCACCACCGTGGCCGACTTCGCCATCGAGTCGCGCACCCGCGAGAGCCCCTGGATGGACTTCTCCACCGCCTCGCCGCCCTTCTCGGCGTCGTCGGCCAGGCGGCGCGAGATCTCGGCGGCGCGGCCGGCGGTGGCCGCCACCCCGCGGATCGACTTCTCCAGCTGCGTGGCGCTGACGGCCGCGTCGCCCACGGAGCCGGAGATCGCCGCGGCGTTCTGCGCCACCCCCTCCACCGAGCGCGCCGTCTCCTCCACCGAGGTGGAGACCTCTTCCACCAGCCCCGCCATCCGCTCCGCGCTGGCGCCCACCTGCTCGATGGAGGCCATCATCTCGTTGATGGAGCTCGAGGTCTGCTCCGCCGCGGTGGCCAGGTCGTCGGCGCTGGCGGCCACCCCGTCCACCGAGCGGCTGGTCTCCTCGACCGAGGCGGCGATCTCGGTGACGGAGGCGGAGAGCGACTCGGTGTCGGCGCTCACGCGGCGGATGGACGAGGCCATCTGCGTGGTGCCGGTGGCCACCTGCTCCGCCGCCGCGGCCATCTCGCGGCCGGTGGCGGCCACGGCCTCGATGGAGCGGCTGGTCTCCTCCACCGACGCCCCCGTCTCCGCCACCGACGCGGCGACGCTCACCGCGCTGGCGGTGATCTCTTCGATCGAGGCGGCCAGCTCGTTCACCGACGAGGCCAGCTCCTCGCTCGAGGTCCCCACCGAGTCGGCCTGCTCCGCCGTCTGGGCGAGCGAGCGGACGATTTCCTCGGCGCGGGCCACGGCGCCGTCCACCAGCCGCAGCTGGCCGGCCGCGCCCTCCTCCATCCGGGCGGCCGCCTGCGCCGCCTCGTCGGCCATGCTCGCCAGCTGCGCGGCGTCCACGCGCACCGCCCCGTTGCCGTTCGGCGCGGCCCCGTTGGTCTCGGCGCTCCGGAAGATTCTCATCGGTTCGGCTCTCCTGCGCCGGCCGGGGCCGGTTGGGTGGAGGGGACCTCCGCGGCGTCGGGATCGAAGAGGTCGGTCATGTCCAGGATCAGCACCAGGCGCTCGCCCAGGTGGGCGAGCCCTTCCAGGTAGCGCCCGTTGAGCCCCGAGACCCCCTCGGGGGGAGGCTGGATGGCGTCGGGGGAGATGCGGGTGAACTCGCGGGCGCTGTCCACCACGAAGCCCACCGTGCGCCCCTCCCGCCGCACCACCAGCAGCCGCGAGCGCAGGTCGCACTCCACGCGGGGGAAGCCGAAGCGGGCCCGCAGGCTCACCACCGGGATCACCTGCCCGCGGACGGAGACCACCCCGTCCACGAAGGGGGGCGCGTTGGGCACCGGGGTGATGGCGCCCACCATCTCCAGCTGCTCGATCTCGCGGCTGCGCACCCCGTAGGTGGCGCCGGCCAGCTCGAAGAGGATGAAGGGCTCGGCGGCCTGTGCAGTGGCTGCGGGGCCGGTCTCGTCGGGGCTCATCGCGCGGCGGCGGCGAGGGTGGGTACGGGCGCTCGGGGCGGGACGGCGCCCTCGCGCTGGCGGTGCCCGAGCTGCACCAGCTCGGCCGAATCGAGGATCAGGCAGACGCGCCCGTCGCCCAGCTCCGCGGCGGCGGCGATGCCGGGGACGGCCACCAGCGGGTCGGTGAGCGAGCGCACCACGATCTCGCGCAGCCCGGCGATGCGGTCCACCGCGAGCCCCACCGGCTGCGCCTCGCTGCCGACGACGAGGACGGGGAAGGAGGCGGGCGCGCCCTCTCCCCCGACCCCGAAGAGCCGCCTGAGCCGCAGCAGCGGGAGCACCCGGTCGCGGTAGCGCACCACCTCGTTGTTCTCGAAGGTGACCACCTCCCCCGCCTCCACCTGCACCACCTCCAGGAGCGCGGGCTGCGGCACCGCCATGGTCTCGCCGCCCACGCGCACCAGCAGCGCGTCCACGATCATCAGCGTGAGCGGGAGCTCCACGGTGAAGCGCGTGCCCACGCCCTCCTCGCTGGCGAGGAAGAGCTCGCCGCCGAGCGCGCGGATGGTGGAGCGCACCACGTCCATCCCCACCCCGCGCCCGCTGGAGAGGTCGGCCACCTCGCGCATGGAGAACCCGGGGGCGCAGAGGATGCCGAGGAGCGCCGCGTCGTCGAGCGGCCCCTCGGGCACGGCCAGCCCCTGGCGCGCCGCCCGCGCGGCCACGGCGGCCCGGTCGATCCCGGCACCGTCGTCGTGCACCTCCACCCGCACGCGCTCGCCCACGGCGGCGGCGGAGAGGAGGAGCCGGCCCTGCGCGGGCTTGCCGCGCGCCACGCGCTCGGGCGGGGTCTCGATGCCGTGGCTCACGGCGTTGCGCACCAGGTGCAGGAGCGGCTCCATCATCCGCTCCACCACCAGCTTGTCGATCTCGGTGCCCTGGCCGCGCAGCTCCACGCGCACGTCCTTGCCGGCCGCGTTCGCCACGTCGCGCACCACGAAGCGCATCCGCTCGAACGCCTCGCCCACCGCCACCAGCCGCACGCGCATCACGCCGTCGCGCAGGTCGCGGAGCTGGCGCTCCATCCCGGCGTTGATCTCCTCCAGCGGGTCGGCGGGAACGCCGGAGCCGTTGGAGACGCGCAGCAGGTCGTCGATGCGCGAGCGGCTGATCACCAGCTCCCCCACCAGCCGGAGCAGCTCGTCGAGCCGCGCCAGGTCCACCCGCACCACGTTCGACGACGCGGCCACGGCGCCCGCCCCGTGCGCGGCGGCGCCCGCCCGGGGCGGCGGGCTCGCCTCCGCCGCCTCGGCCTCCGCTTCGTCGGCCGACGGGGGAGCGGCCCAGGCCAGCCCGTCCTCGCGCCATTCCTCCGGCGGCACGGCGCCCTCCGGCAGGGCGACCAGGAAGCGGAAGGCGACGCCGCGCCCCTCCAGCACCCGCGGGGAGGCGTGGATGATCTCCCCCAGCGACCCCAGGCGGCCGCGGATCGCCTCCACCCCGATGCCCCGGGCCAGCCGCTCGGGGGTGGGGATGAACTCGAAGTCCTGCAGCCGGTCGCCGCGGTCGAGCGCCACGTCCAGCCGGAGCGACTCGGCCGGGGAGAGCTTGAGCCCCGCCGTGGTGGACGCGGACGCGCGCGCGGCGGCCGGCGGCGCGGCGGCCTCCCGCGTCTCCCGCGGGGTGGCGGCGCGCAGCGTGGCCAGGAAGGGCTCCACGTCGGGGGGCGGAGACCCCGACCGGCGCGCGTTCAGGCACTGCTCCAGCACCCCCGCCCCGTCGAAGAGCGGGTTCAGCGAGACGCCGGACGCGAGGAGGCCGCCGGGCGCGGCGGCGCGCAGCCACTCCTCCAGCGCGTGCGCCACCGCCTCGGGCTCGGCGAACCCCACCATCCCCGAGAGCCCCTTCAGCGTGTGCAGACCGCGGAAGATGCCGCGCACCCGCTCCTCGGCCAGCGGCGGCGCGGTCCCCTCTTCCTCGAGCTCCAGCAGCAGCCGGCGCAGCGTCGCCAGGTGCTCCTCGCACTCGGCGAAGTAGTCGTCCATGAAGGGGCCGAAGAAGTGCCCGGAGTCCATGGTCCGCCTATGCCTTCTGCAGGAGCCCGCGCACCTCGGGCGCGAGCGCGTGCGGCGCGAAGGGCTTGGTCAGGTACAGCGTGGCCCCCTCGCGCAGCGCGTCCGCGCGGCTCTCCTCGTCGCCGCGCGTGGTGAGGACCACCACCGGGATCTCGCGGAAGGCGTCGTGCGAGCGGACGAAGCGCAGCACCTCCAGGCCGTGCACGTCCGGCATGTTCAGGTCGAGCACGATCAGGTCCACGGGCGCCACGGAGAGGCGCTCGATGGCCTCCAGCCCGCTCTGCGCCTCGTCGAAGCCCACCTCCCCCAGGCCGCGGAGCGAGGCGATCACCATCCGCCGCATCGTCGCGGAGTCGTCCACGACCAGGATGTTCGTCATGAGCCGGGTGCGTCGTGGCGCGTCGGGAGGAAGGCGTCGTCACCGGGGGTTCGAAGCATACGCCGGAGGTGACGCTGGGGAAAGGGTTTGCGTTGAAACGCATGTCGCAGCACACGGGGCGGGGAGCGGTTCACCCGTCCTTTTCGAGATCCCCCTACACGCGGACCCGGGAATCTCCCGTCGCGGGGAGCCTCGCCGCACGCCATCGTGTGGGCGCGGGCGGAGTCCTCGAACCTCGACACGGAAGGGAGCCATGCCGGCCACCGTATTCCATCACCCGGTCCAGTCGTTCCGGGGCACCGGCGCGCTCCGGCGCTTCATCTCCGCCCCCGACGAGTGCCCGGCGTGCGGCGAGCACGTCGAGCCGCGCCCGCTGGTGGCGCACTCCACCTCGCCCGACGACCTGCTGGTGGACTTCGTCTTCCAGTGCCCGCGCGTGAACTGCCGGCGCATGTTCGTCGCCGAGTACGCGCGCGATGCGGGGAACACCTTCGAGCTGGTCGACGCCGCCGCGCCGGCCTTCCACGCGCACGCCGCGGTGGCGGGTTACCTCTAGCAGCGTCTCACGCAGAGGCACAGAGACGCAGGGACAGCCGCGGCTTCTCCCTGCACCTCTGTGCCTCTGCGCCTCTGCGCCTCTGCGTGATGAATGTCCGCGCACCTGCCGACAATCACTGTATTTTGTAAACATATTGATTGGAGTCCTTGGCACCGGCGGAAGCGAGCGCTATCTTCGGCACGACACCCTCAACTCCCGCAACTCTTTCGGCTTCCCACGCGGCATCGGCCGGTTCCGAGCCGCTCCCGCGCGCATGGCGGGAGGCAGTATCCCCTGTCCCATTTGCAAGGAGAAATCGAAGTGGCACAAAGGGTTTCACCCGTGATCATCCCCACCCTGGCCCTCGCGCTCGCCGCCTGCGCCGTGGACGGGCCGACCTCGCCCCACGCGCAGCCTCCCGCCGCGCGGGCACAGGCGCTCGCCGTGAGCGGAGAGACGCTGGACGCGCTCCGCAGCACCGTGGCAGACGCGCAGGTGCGCCTCCTTCCGGCCATCGGAGATAACGAAGCGCACGCCGGGCTGGCCGCCGCGCTGGACGGGATGAGCGCCGCTCTCGCCGCCAACGACGCCGGCGCGCTGGCGGCGTCGCTCTCGTCCGCGCGCACGGCGCTGGACGCCGAGATCCAGGCGCAGGACGCCGACTCGCCCGAGGCCGTCGAGCTCGACGCGCTCTCCCTGGCCCTCGTGGCCGTGGAGGATGCGCTCCCCGCCGGCATGCGCTCGTTCTAGAAGACGCTCCGGCCGCTCCCCTTTCCCACCCTCTCTCCACCATCTCGATCCAATGAACCTGTTCGTCCATGCCCTGCCGGCCAGGCCCGGCCGCGCCCTCGCGCTGGCGTCCGCGCTGGTGGCGCTCTCCGCCGCTGCCGCCGCCGCGCAGGAGACCAGCACCCCCACGTACTACGCATGCTATGTCCCCAGCAGCGGAACCGTGTACCGCATCAAGGAACCGGGGCTGCGGGACGCCTGCAGCGCCGGCCACGTGGAGTTCAGCTGGAGCCCCAGCGGCACCGGTCCGCAGGGCCCCGCGGGTCCCCAGGGCCCCATCGGTCCACAGGGTCCGGCAGGCCCCACCGGTCCTGCCGGACCGCAGGGCGCCACGGGACCGCAGGGTCCGGCCGGAACGCCCGGCCCCGCCGGCCCCCAGGGTCCCGCCGGCCCGCAGGGTGACGCGGGCGTCGCCGGTGCCGCCGGGCCGCAGGGTCCGGCCGGTCCGAAGGGTGACCCGGGAGCCACCGGTCCTGCCGGTGCGCAGGGCCCGGCGGGACCGCAGGGTGACGCCGGCCCCGCTGGCGCAGCCGGCGCGACTGGTCCTGCCGGTCCAGCCGGTGCGCAGGGTCCCGCCGGCCCGCAGGGTGATGCCGGTCCCGCGGGTGCAGCCGGCGCGACTGGTCCTGCCGGCCCTCAGGGTCCCGCCGGACCGCAGGGTGACACCGGTCCCGCTGGTGCAGCCGGGGCGACTGGTCCTGCCGGGCCGCAGGGTGATGCGGGGCCCGCTGGTCCTGCCGGGCCGCAGGGTGATGCGGGCCCCGCTGGTCCCGCCGGACCGCAGGGCGACACGGGTCCCGCTGGTCCCGCCGGTCCACAGGGTGACGCGGGTCCGGCTGGTCCCGCCGGTCCGCAGGGCGCGACCGGACCGGCCGGCGCGGGGCTGCCCACCAACGGCTCGTTCATCGCCAATGCGGACGGCGGCTTCGCGGTCCGCAGCCAGCGCGGCAGCGGCCTCATCCCCACCACCGGCGACGGCGACCGGCTGATGTGGCATCCGTTCAAGACCGCCTTCCGCGCAGGCGAGGCGGTGAACGGCAACATGGACGAGGTCAACATCGGCTTCTTCTCGTGGGCCGGCGGCAGCCAGGCCAAGGCGAGCGGCTCGTACACCTTCGCCTTCGGCAACGTCGCCACCGCCACGGGGCTGAACGCGGTGGCCATCGGCAACAGCGTGACGGCCAGCGCCAACTACTCCTTCGCGCTGGGCCGCGCGGCGAGCACCAACGGCCAGTTCGGCTCGTTCGTGTGGTCCGACGGCACCTCGGCCACCACGGAGCTGCAGGCGAACGCGCCGAACTCCTTCTCCATCCGCGCCTCCGGCGGCGTGCGGATCTTCACCAACACGGCGATGACGAGCGGCGTGACGCTGACGGCCGGCGGCAGCTCGTGGAGCGTGGTGTCGGACCGCAACCGCAAGGAGAACTTCCTGGCGGTGAACGGCGAGGACCTGCTGGCGCGCGTCCGCTCGATCCCCGTCTCCACCTGGCGCTACCGCGCGGAGGAGGACCGCGCCACGCGGCACATCGGGCCCATGGCGCAGGACTGGCACCGGGCCTTCGGCTTCAGCTCCGACTCGCTCACCATCAACATGAGCGACCTGGACGGCGTGAACTTCGCCGCGGCGCAGGCGCTGGAGGCACGGACGGCGCAGCTCGCCGCCCGCGTGGCCGAGGTCGAGCGCCTGAAGGCCGAGGTCACCGCGCTGCGCGGCGAGAACGCCGAGATGCGCGCCCGCCTGGAGCGCATCGAGGCGCGGCTCTCGCACTGAAATCTCACGCAGAGACGCGCGGAGGCACGGAGAGACCAGTTCTCTCCGTGCCTCCGCGTCTCTGCGTGAGACGGTCTTTTCTACGCTACCGCCGTCCGGCGGCGCCGCGCGGCATCACGTCCTCCATCCGGATGCGATACGCTCGCTGCCCGGACGCGCCGCCCGTGCCCGGCGGCGCCGGCGCGCGGAGGGGCGAGAAGCTGGCGCCGCCGTGGTTGTCCGGCTGCGTCAGCGACGCCCAGCCGCACTGGATGGAGTTCGCGATCTCCGTCGCCACCGTGGCGAACGCGCCCAGCGAGCGGTACTGCATCGCGCACCCTTCGACCTCGCTGCGCGAGTTGACGCTCGTGTAGCCGCGGATGTTCGGGTCGTACCAGTACTGGATGTGCCAGTCGCCCTTCGCCATCACCAGCGAGTCGGAGCCCGGCGCCTCGGACTGCCCCATCCAGAAGACGGTGCTCGTCAGCGAGTCCACCAGCGTCGGCGTGCCGCCCTTCAGCGGGATCCGGTACACCTTCGTGGCCGACCACAGGTAGTCGGTGCGGGCCTGCCGGCAGAGCAGGCTGGGGTCGCGGGTGCAGGCGATCCACGCGGTGGTGTCGGTGGTCTCCAGCCGCAGAGGAGTGATGGTGACCAGCACCGGCTGGTACGCCTGCGGGTACGCGACGCGGACGAGCCAGTAGCGCCCGGAGATCTGCGTGAACGTGCAGAAGCCGCCGGTGGTCTTCTCCACGCAGGTGTACTGCTCGGGCTGCGGGAGGTCGGGAACGGTCAGCAGGCCGAGCTGCTTCTGGCTCTCGGCCCCGTTCTGGAGGTAGCGCAGCACGATCGGCACCTGCAGCTGGCTGCCCGTGCGCCACCAGTTGTTGTTGTTCAGGGTGGTGGGGTTCAGCTGCACGATGGAGTCGGCGGGGAAGTGGGCGTACTGCCGCTCCGACCAGGTGGCGCCGCCGATCTGCTGGTTGAAGTCCGCCGGGATGGCGCCGAGCTGCCAGGTGCCGTCGGCCTGCCGGATGAGCGCCTTCCCGGTCCCCCCGCCCTGCGTGCTGTTGTAGAGGATGGCGCGGCCGCCGTGCTGCGTGAGCACGTCGCCCACCTTCTCCGCGTCGGCCGGGCCGATGGCCTCGCGCCCGCTGCCGCGCTGCGCGTAGATCTGCGCGCCCTCCGCCCACACGCGGTTGCCGCAGAGCGGCGCGCCGTTCTGCTCGGCCCCGCGCCTCAGCGACTCGTACGCGTTGGCGATGGGCTGGCCCCCGGCGGTCCGCCCGCCGCGCGTGGCCCCGGTCATCAGGTACGTACGCACCGTGCTCGCGGTGCGCGCAGGATCCTGCGAGAAGAGCAGGCCCGCGATCCCCGCCACGTGCGGCGTCGCCAGCGACGTGCCCATGGTGGCGCCCGGACTGCCGGAAATCTGGAGGTGGGCACCCGGAGCCGCGATGTCCGCGCCCGTGCCGGAGCCGGGGTGCAGGGCAATCCCCGAGTTCGCCCACAGGTCCCACGCCGTTCCGCTCCGGATGGAATCGTGCGCGGCGACCACGATCACCCGGTTCCCGAGCGTGGTGGCGCGGAGCCGGGGAAAGCCGCTGTAGGAGGCGTCGACCTGGTAGTTCCCCGCGGCGATGACGTACAGGGGATAGTGGTCGGGGGTGGCGCCCACCTCCAGCGTGTGCAGCCGCCCGGCCCAGAACGCCGCGAACGCCTTCGAGGCATTGATGTCGGCGGTGCTGCCGACGACCGGAAGACGCGCGTTGTTGTGGGCGTCCAGGTACGTTTCGGCGAGCGAGAAGTTGAGCACGCGCGCCCGCTCCACCTGGATGGCCTTCCTCAGCTCGTCCATCAGGCGCTTGTCCTGCAGGGCGGGCGTGGCGGGCGTGGCGGAAGCCGCCGCGTCGTTCAGGAGAGCGACGTTCCACATGACGCCCGCCGTGCCCGAGCCGACGTCGACCGGATTGGCGATCACCGCGCCCACCGCGGTCGCGTGTGCCGAATCGAAGTCGATCACGGCCACCTTCACCGAGCTGCTTCCCGTCTCGCACCCCCATGCGGAGGGGAGCGAGAGGGCTTCGGGCGCCCAGTTCGCGCCGTGCGCGCTGTCGGGGTGCACCTCCCAGTCGCCCCGCTGCCACCCCGGTCCGTTGTTCGGACGGCGGTACGTGGTGGAAACGAAGATCATCACCGGGAGTGCCTCTGCCACCTGCGACAGCGTCGACAGCTTGTCGATCGCCGTCCACACGGGCTCGGTTCCGTCGGTGACGCGCACGTAGTAGTGGGCACCGTCGCCGCCCACCAGGGTTCCGCCCACCTGGGCCACCGCCGCCTGCATCTCGTCGAGGGTGGCGGTGGAGTCGAACGTGACCGCGACCAGGTCGCGGGGATACGGCCCGCTCATGTAGGGATGCTCGATGATCAGGTTCTCCTGGGCGAAGAACCGGTCCACCGAATCATCGGGGAGCAGCCACGACTCCGGCGCGGCCGAGGGGACCTGCTGCTCGCCCGGCACGTACGAGAGGATGCTCACGGCGAAGTAGAAGTACGACACGCCGGGATCCACGGTGAACTGCCATTCCTTCCACCCCGACGTCTCCCACGGGTTCAGCATCTCCGGGTAGTTCCAGTACGGCTGGTCCGGACCGGTGAACGACCCCACGCCGTCGGGGTTGCGCGCGCGGACGTTGTCGTTGGTGTTCTGGATGGCCGGGATGAGCATCCCGTACGGGTCCGACGCGTCGCCGGGCTGCCGTCCCGCGTAGCCCATCGGGTGCACGGGGAGGAAGAGCTTCAGCCCGGTGGCCTGCACGCCGTCGGGGGTGCCGAGCATGGCCTCGGTGTCGTTGGTGACGCGGACGCCGAGGCGGTAGGTGGAATCGGCGGGCGTGTAGGTTCCCGGCTGCGTCTCCAGCATCCACTCCGCGTCGGGGATCAGGTTTCCGGACACCGGGCTCATCGGCTTGCCCTCGGGCGTCAGCCGCTCGCAGCTGGTTTTCCCCGTCGCCACCTCCACCCGGCAGCCCACCAGGCTCCGGACGGGTTTCGCCCGAGGGGCGACGGCGGGATTGGTGGGGAGGTCGCGGCAGGACAGCAGGGTACCGAGGACCGCGAGTGGAACGGCTGCGGCCCACCTTCTCGTTCGGTGCATCTTGGATTTTCTCCGGGTGGAGGAGGGTTGTGGGGGATGAACATATTCTAACGTTTAAAGGATGGATCGCAAATGAATCCTTAAATGTTTGCGAACGCAAAACTTACCGATTGCGATACGTGGATTGCATCCTGACGTCCCCAATCGATCGCTCCATCCTCTCCACTACCCATCCCCCTACTCGGCGAAAATCGCGAAAAATGAGACCTGACTCACGCAGCCACGCGGAGACACGAAGAGAACCGGCTGACCTCATCCGTGTCTCTGCGTCTCTGCGTGAGACGCTTTTGCTGCGCCTGGGGTAAACGGTGATCCGAGTCTCGAGCGTCGTTCTGGTACGGATCGCGCACGGGGCGGACCGTCCACACTCCCCGTTTCGACCGCCTCCGGATAGGAGGCGAGGTTCTGCGCATTCGATGAACGAGAACCGGAACCCGGTGGACCGTCTGCGGGACCACGTGGTGAGCGCGCTGCACGTGGGGCACGTGCGCGCGGGAGACCGGCTGCCGAGCATCCGCCAGGTCGCCGTGGAGCTCGGCGCGGACCCGCGCGCGGTGGCACGCGCCTACCGCACGCTGGAGGCGGAAGGGCTGGTGGAGATCCGCGACCGCTCGGGGATCTACGCCGCGCCCCAGGCACGCGTCGCGGACGGGGTGCTGGAGGAGACGGCGCAGTGGGCCGCGCGCGTGCTGGTGGAGGGGTGGAAGCGCGGGATCGCCGCCGGCGGGATCCCGGAGTTCTTCCGCCGCTGCGCCGGGGCCAGGCGGGTGCGCTGCGCGCTGGTGGAATCGAGCGAGGACGTGATCGCCGCCTTCGCCCACGACCTGCGCGACTACGTCGACGTGGATCCCGTGTGGGCGGATTCTCTCCCCCCGCTCGATCCGGGAGTGGAGTCGCGGGCCGAGAGCCTCCCCGCCGCCCTGCGCGACGCGAACCTGGTGGTCACCACGAACTTCCACGTGCGCGACGTCCGCCCGCTGGTGGAGGCGCTGCCGAAGCCGCTGATCGTCGCGACCGCCAACGCCGACATGGTGGCGGCGATCGAGCGGCAGCTCCGCCGCGGCGGCCTGACGGTGATCTGCGTCGACGCGGGCTTCGCCCAGCGCCTCCGCACCCAGTACGCCGAAGCGATCACCCCCGAGACCCCGCTCCGCGTGATCCTGGCGGACGACGCGGCCGCGGTCGCCGCCCTCGACCGCAGCGAGCCCGTGCTGGTCACGCGAGCGGCGGGGCAGCGGCTCGGCCAGGTGGCCCTGCCGCTCGTCTTTCCGCACTCCCCCACCCTCTCCGCGGGCACGGCCACCCAGGTCGCCGAGTTCCTCGTCCGCTTCAACCTCGAAGAACAGGCATCGGACGCCGCTCCCGCGTCGGAGCGGCCACAGCGCCTCGGACGATGACCGACCAGCTGCGCAGCCCCGCCTCCGACGCGGAATGGGCGAGCTACCACGAGATCCGGCGGCACGTGCTGTTCGAGCTTCGCGGCCGGGGCGCGGAGTACGATCCCCATCATCCCGACGAGACGAAGCCCGGCAACCATCCCCTGCTCCTGCTGCGCAACGGGATCCCGCTCGGCGTGGTCCGCGTGGACGTCGACGGCGACCGGGCGATCTTCCGGCGCGTGGCGATCCGGGAGGACGCGCAGCGCCGCGGACACGGCCGCGCCATGCTGGAGGCCGCGGAGGCGTTCGCGCGCCGGCACGGCTGCGTACGCGTGGAGTCGCACGTGGATGCCGGCGCGGTGCCGTTCTACCTGCGGTGCGGCTATCGTCCCGCGGCGCCGGCGCCGCGGGATGGAGGCAGGACGGTATTCATGACCAAACCGCTGGACTGACGAAACCCACGTGTCGTTCACCCTCCGGCCCGCGACGGCGTCCCCGCGTGTGCGGCGGCCGGGGGCGGTGGCACCCGGATCACCGCGTGCGTAACGTGGTCACGCAGTGCGATCAGCAGATCGCCATGCCCCCGTGTCCGCGGGTCCACCCGCCACCTTCCTCCCTGCGTCCCCTCCCATGGATACCTTCCTCGAGCAGTACAAGACCTACGTCGAAGACCTGGGCAACCTTGGCACCCGGCACGCGGATACCACCAAGTTCTTCGTGTCGCTGCTTTCGGCGCTCGTCGTCTTCCAGTCGGTGGCGGGCCAGATCACCGGGGCCCGCACGCACCTGCTCGCGGTCGCGGGGTCTGCCGCCGGCATCCTGATCTGTGCACTCTGGGGACTGACTGCCCATTCGTATTCCAAGCTCTATCAAGCGAAGCTGGGGGTCATCCGCGACCTCGAGACCCACCTGTCGCACCCGTGCTATGCGGATGAGTACAGGACGCTCGAGGAGCTGCGGTTCACGCCAATCAGCAAGTACGAAAAGCTGACTTCGTTCCTCATGGGATCGCTCTTCGTCGTGGTTGGGGCAGCGACGGTCTTCCAGCTGCTTGGCGGGCATTGAGGAGCAGCCGCCTGTGTCGTTCACCCTGCGGCCCGCGACGGACGCGGACGCGCGCCAGGAGGCTGTACGAACGCCTCGGCTTCGTCGCGACCGGGGTCGTACCGCCGCACGTGCTGATGGAACACCCCGGCACCTCCGCGGGGGATACGTGAATTGGTGAGTGAGCTCGCCGCCTCGCCGCTACAACGGCATGCAGTCCGCCTTCGCGGACTTCTCACAGCGCAGATTTCGATGCAACCCTCCGATGCGCTTCTGGCGGGGGCCGCGCTCCTCGATCCGGTGCTGGCGCCGGCCGGCTTCCGCTTCGGGCTCCGCGGTGCAGGCAGTGGCAGCGGCGGCGACTTCGCCTGGGGCGAGTTCGCGCGCGGCGACCGCCGGCTCGAGCTTCACGTTCGGCACTCCCTGGGCCTCGTCACCTTCCACGTCGGCGAGCTCCGGCTCGCGCACGAGGCCTACCTCCGCGCGCTCGGCGTTCCCGCGGGCAGCAGCCAGTACCCGGGGTTCTCCGACGACCCGCTCGACGGCTTCCGGCACCTCGCGCACGACCTCCAGGCCTTCTGTGCGGAGTTCCTCGCCGGCGACGCCGCGGCCTTCCGCCGAGCCGCGCAGGAGGAGAGCGACCGCCTGCGACGCGAGGAGCGCGAGCTCACCGCGCAGGCGGCCGGAGACGGGCGCAAACGCGAGGAGGCGCACGGGCTCTTTCGTACGGGCGATTTTCACGGGGTCGTCCAACTCCTCGGCGAGCTGCGCCACCCGGAGCTCCTCACGGCATCCGAGCGCCGCATGCTGGAGATCGCCCGCCGGCGTGCGGGCGGCCCGACGCCGGAATGACGCCAACCTCGCAATTACGCCGTGCGCCGGTGGAGTCCGCGAAGGTGGACCATGTGCGGTTGGAGCGACGAGCTCACTCGCCTCGTGCCCACGCAGATTCTTCGCTTCGTCACCAATCCGTTGCCGTTTCCCCGCGTCCTCGCCACCATTCCCCGCGCCCGGACCCCCCTGGCCACCCTACATTGTCTCACGACCGGGGTGCGGTCATCGAGTTTCGCGCCGCGAGCACTTCCAACCTCCAGCGAAAAGGCGAGTCGATGAAGATCAGGACGATGGGAATCGCGATGCTCGTGGCCGCCCTGCCGGCCTGCTCGGTGCACGTGAACACGGGGCCCGGCCCCTCGCCCGTGCAGGGCATCATCCCGACGCTGATGGAGACCGCCGCCGCCTGGAACCGGGGAGACATCGCGGCCCACGTCTCCGCCTACGCCGACTCGGCCGAGTTCATGGCGCCGGGGCCGGTGATCGGGCGCGAGCGCATCCGCGCCTCGCTGCTGCGCAGCTTCTGGCGCGACGGGCAGCCGGTGCAGCAGCTGCGCTACGAGCAGGTGCAGGTCCGCGCGCTGGGGACCGACCACGCGCTGATGACCGGGCGCTTCATCCTCTCCGGCGGCGGCCAGGCCGACCGCAGCGGCTGGTTCACGCTGGTGTGGGAGTGGCAGAACGGCCGGTGGAGGATCATCCACGACCACTCGTCGTGAGCGACTGTGAGAAACCTGGGCCTCAGGGAATCCCGAGACCCAGGTTTCCTCAAATCACCCTGTGTCCATGGGTGGGCTTTGCCGCGATGGGGATGGCCCCATGCGTCAGGAGTCAGGATCGAAGGGTTTTCTCAATCGATTCACAAAGGAGATCGAACACTTTTTCCTGTTTTGCTTTGGTAAGCGAGTTCAGCGGGCGCTCGGGATTGTTGACGGCTTGAAATTTTGCAAGGCTTTCCTCGCGCGCAAACCTGCAGGGACTCAGGATGAGGGGTAGAATCGTCGTCCCCGCTTCGCGAGCTGCATCCAGCAGCGGCGGCAGCTCGTTGTTCCTCACGTAGTCGGAAGCCAGGAAGTCGGCACTGATCAGCAGGACAGCCACTTTGGCCAGGCTGAGCGCGCGTGTGATCTCTGGCTGCCACTGCGTCCCGGGCTCGATCAGCGTGTCATCCCACCGGGTGATGATTGCTTCCCGCTCCAGCGGCTTGAGGTGGATCTGAAGGCGCTCGAGCCACCTTCGATCCTTTTGGCTGTAACTTATGAACACATGCGGAGGCGACGGGTTGCGCCGCGGAGGGGGCGGCGGAGGGGGTACGCGCTCGGGAGGAGGCAGGTCCGGGACTACGCGCGAGGGCTCACCGCGCAGCCGCTCCAGTGTCTGGGTAACCTCCACGTTTGGCTCGATCCCCAGATCCTCTCTGAGGAGAGCCACATGGGCGGTGCCTACGTGCAGCGCCTCTGGCCGTTCACCCGCGGAATCCAGCGCCTGCATCAACTGCAGGGCCGCCCGCGTGCTGTACGGATCATGGATGACCAGCTGACGCCACCGCTCGGCTGCGGAAAAGAAATCGCCGCGAGCCTCGTCGGCCACGGCGAGCTCCTCCAGCGACCGAGCGTACAACCGCGCCAGGCGATCGCGTTCTCCATCGGCCCAGCGCTCGAACTCGGCTGCACCGCGCACGTAAAACCCATCCAGGAACGGGCCGCGATACGTGCGCACGGCATCCTCGAGCCGTCCCCCTTCCACGGCTTCCTCGAATTTTGCGAAATCGCTCTCCACCACGGCCGGGTTGAGCGCCAATCCGTCGCCCAGCGAGATGAAAAGGTCGCCGCTCAGCTCACTGCGCAGTACGTGGAGTGACTCGGTGAGCGCATGGCGCGCCGCACCGGGCGAGTGTTCGGGCCAGAGCAACCCGATCAGCCGTTCCCGCCCCACCGGCCTTTCCCGAGCGATCGCCAGCACGGCAAGCAACGCCAGGCGGCGCGGTTGCGCGGCGCGTCCCGTGACGGGACCGCTGGGGCTGCTGAGCTCGATGCCGCCAAGGAGATTCAGCGAAAACACGGCAGTCGATCGACCCTCTGGCAAACGTGGGAAGGAGCGGGATCGAAGGCAGCGGGATAGTAGGGCTACCCCCCGGAAGGAGCAAGGAATCCCGGCCCGTTGGAGCGGTTTGCGTTCGGGTTCGGAGTCCACTGCGCATCCGCGGCCGCGTCGCCCTCTCCCTGGCGCTCCGCGCCTGTCCCTCTCCCGTACCGGGCGAGGGGAGTGGCCTCCGCAGCCGCGTGGCCTGCGGAAGCAGCGCGACGTCAGCGATCACGATGCCGGTGGGGTCGGCGCGGGAGCCGGGGCCATTCCCTCTCCCGGGACGGGAGAGGTGGCGAGCCCCAGCGAGCCGGAGAGGGCGCCGCGGCCGCGGACCCGCAATGGACGCTGAAATGTCGAGAAAACCGCTCTAAAGCCTCGCGCAAGCACGGCTGAAGACGATCGCGGTCTGCCGGCTCACCACTCCCGTCAACCTACGGGTGGCGCATCCGCCTGCTTGTTGGCAACCGGGCGCGTACCTATCTTCCGCGCGACCTCGAAACTCTACCGCCTTGCGCGCTTCGCCGCTGTTCCGCCTGACCGCCCTCTGGGCGTTGCTCGTCTTCGGCTTCGGCTGGGGCGGGGATGCGCTCGTGCTGCACCCGTGCCCGCACCATTCCGCGATCTCGCACGCGGCGGCGGCGCACGGGGGCCACGCCGGCGGCCATCACGCGGCCACGCGGCAGCAGGCGCCCGACGGACAGCAGGCACCCTCGCATGCGGGCGGCTGCAGCTGCATCGTCGCGTGCGCGGGGACCGCGGATGCGCTGGCCGCCGCGCCGGCCGACCTCCGCCTCGCCGCTGGAGCCCTCCGCGTCGTCCGCATCGCGCGGGCGCCGCACGCGGCCGTCCTCCCCGGACGGCTCGAGTACGTGCTGCCGTATCCCACCGCCCCGCCGTCCATCCTCTCCTGAACGCAGGCACGCGGTCTTCCCATCCGCCTGCACCCAATTCCACACCGACAGCGCGCACGACTCGCGGGATGCCACCCCTTGACCGGGGAGGCGTCCGGCCCGGCCGTAGACGCGGGCAAACAGAATTGCCTCACGCAGAGGCACAGAGAGCAAAGGAACCATCGTGTCCATAAGCATCGGGAGGACGATCCTCCTCTGCCTGATATTCCTCGCGGGTCCAGCCACCTCGCGCGCGCAGGAGACGGGGAGCATCCGCGGCACCGTGGTGGCGGCGGGGACGGGAGAGCCGCTCGCCGGCGTCACCGTGCGCGTCCAGGGCTCGGGCCGCGCCGCCACCACCGGGGCAGCGGGCGGCTTCTCCTTCACCGCGCTGGCGCCGGGGGGCTACACGCTCCAGGCGGAGCGGCTCGGCTACCGGCCGGCCACGGTCGCGGCCACCGTCGGCGCGGGGCGCGCCGCGGAAGTCCGCATCGAGCTGGAGGCGGGGGCGGTCGCGCTGCAGGGGGTGACGGCCATCGGCAGCACGGCGGAGCTCGCCGAGGTGCGCGAGCGGATGGCGCAGGTCCCCGGGAGCGTGCACCTGGTCAGCCCCGAGGAGATCCGCGCCACGCGGCAGGCCAACCTGGGCGACGTGCTGCGCTTCGTTCCCGGCGTGTACGCGGCGGCGCGCACCGGCGCGGCGGACGAGACGCAGCTCTCCATCCGCGGCTCGGGGCTGCGCAACAACTTCCACCTGCGGGGGGTGAACCTGCTGGTGAACGGGATGCCCTACCGCAACGCCGACGGCTTCACCGACTTCGAGAGCCTGGAGCTGCTCACCACGGAAGACGTGCAGGTCTACAAGGGCGCCAACGCGCTGCGCTACGGCGGCTCCACCCTGGGCGGCGCCATCGACCTGGAGACGAAGACCGGGTACACGGCCACCCCCTTCAACGCCGTGGCCGAGGGGGGGAGCTCCGGCTTCTTCAAGGGGCAGGCGTCGTCAGGCGCGGTGCTGGGGCGCTTCAACTACTACGCGAGCTACGCGCGCACCAGCCTGGACGGCTACCGCGCGCACGCCGCGCAGGGGCGCGACCGGGTGAACGTGCACCTGGGGTGGGCGCTCTCGCCGCAGGTGGACCTGCGCACCTTCTACCTGTTCGCCCACGTGCGCGAGGAGCTCCCCGGCTCCCTCACCGCCGCCGAGCTCGCCACCGACCCCACCCTCGCCGTCCCCGGCAACGTGGCGAACGACTGGGGGCGCGACTACGACCTGCACCACGTGGGCGTGCAGCTGCGCGCCCAGCTCGGGCGCGAGAGCCGGGTGGAGGTGGCGCCCTACTTCCAGTACCGCGACATCGTCCACCCCATCTTCCGGGTGATCGACCAGGTGAGCCGCGACTGGGGCGCCGAGGTGCGCTTCGAGAACACCAGCGCGGTGGCGGGGCGCGAGCACCGGCTCACCGTCGGCCTGCAGCCCAGCTACGGCAACGTCGACGACAAGCAGTTCGCCAACGTCGCCGGCGACGAGGGCGCGCTCGCGAAGGACCAGCGCGACGTGGCCGGCGGCGTGGCGGTGTACGCCGAAGACGCGCTGCGCCTGGCCCCGCGGCTGACGACGGTGCTGGGGATGCGCTACGCGCGCGACGTGCGCCGCGTGCGCGACGCCTTCCTCTCCGACGGCGACCAGTCGGACCGGCGGCTGTTCACGGCGTGGATGCCGCGCGCCGGGGTGCTGTACGACCTGCCGGCGGTGCGCGGGCAGCTCTTCGCCAACGCCAGCCGCACCTCCGAGCCGCCGTTGCTGCTGGAGCTGAACAGCCTCACCGTCCCCGGCTTCGTGGAGCTCGACGCGCAGGACGCGTGGCAGCTCGAGGTGGGAACGCGCGGCCGCCGCGGCGGGGTGGAGTGGAACGTGGCCGCCTACGACGTGGAGCTGCGCGGCGAGATCCTCAACCAGAACGTGCAGCCCTTCCCCAACGCGCCCTTCACCGTCCCCACCTACCGCAACGCCCAGCGCACGCGGCACTCCGGGGTGGAGACGGGGCTCGGCTACACGCTGCCGGGGGCGCTCTTCACCCACGCCGGCGGCGGCGATCGTCTGGGCGCGCGCATCGCCTACACCTTCGCGCGCTACCGCTTCGTGCGCGACTCGCTCTACTCCGGGAACGACATCCCCGGCGCGCCCGCTCACGTGCTGCAGGGCGAGCTGGTGTACCGCCACCCGGTCGGCCTCACGCTCACGCCGAACGTGGAGTGGGTGCCCGCGAAGTACTTCGTGGACAGCGGGAACACCGCCCGCAACGGGGGATGGACGGTGTTCGGCGCGCGGGCGGAGCTGCTGGTGCCGCGGCTGAAGTCCAGCGTGTTCGTGGAGGCGCGCAACCTGACCAACGCGCGCTACTCGCCCGCGGTGCAGGTGGACGACGCGGCCGGCCGCTACTTCAACCCGGCCGACGGCCGTTCGCTCTACGTCGGCGCGCGGTGGCAGCCCTGACCCGGCGCCGGGCCGCCGCGGCGCTCGCGGCCGCGCTCCTGCTCGCGTCGCCGGGGGCAGCGCGGGCGCACGCGGGGCTGGTCTCCTCCGCGCCCGCGGCGGGCGACACGCTGCGGCAGGCGCCGACCCGGGTCGTGCTGCGCTTCACCGAGCCCGTCGACGCGTCGTCGAGCAGGCTGGTGCTCCTCGGCTCGAACCTCCGAACCACCCTCGCCGTGCGCCGCGACCCTGGTGACGTGACGGCGCTCGTCGCCGCGCTGCCGCCGCTGGGGCCGGGCGGCTACCGCATGCAGTGGCGCACCCTCTCGGCCGACGGGCACCCGGTGGACGGGAGCTTCGTCTTCTTCGTCGCCGGCCCGTCCGCGGCGCTCGCGCCGGCGCCCGCCGAGCTCCCGGAGGAACGGGTCTCCGGGCCGCCCGTGCCCGTGCTCGCGGCGGTGCTGCGCGGCCTCGGCGTCGGCGCGCTGGCCTGCCTCGCCGGGGTGCTGGCGATGATGATGTCGTGGTCCGCGAGCGATACGCGTGTCCGCCGGCTCGCGCTGGCGCTGGCGTGGGCGGCGCCCGTCCTCCTGGCGGCGCACGCCGTCGCCTGGGCGGCGTATGCGCGCGGCGCGCACGACGGCGCGCCACTGCGCCACCTGCTCTTCGAGACCGGCCCGGGCCACCTGGAGGTGGCGCGCGCGGCGCTGGCGCTGCTCGCGCTCTGGGCGCTCGCGCTGGCGCGGCGGCCGGCGCTGGCGCTCGCCTTCGCCGCGCTGGCCGTCGTCGCGAGCGGAGCCACCGGGCACGCGGCGGCGATCCATCCGGCGCTGTCCATCCCCGCCAAGGCGATCCACGTCGCCGCCCTGGCGGTGTGGATCGGCGGGCTGGCGGTGCTCCTCCTCACCCCGCGGCGCGGCGACGACCTGCGCGTGCTGGCGGTGCGCGTCTCGTCGCTGTCGCTCGCCGCCGTGGTGGCGCTGGCGGCGAGCGGGGTGCTCGAGGTGCTGCTCTTCGCGCCGGGGCTGGGGCTGCTCGCGCGCTCCGCCTACGGCGCCCTCCTCCTCGCCAAGCTCGTGGGGCTGGGGGTGCTGGTGGCGATCGGCGCGCGCAACCGCTATCGCCTGGTGCCGCGCCTCCCGGCGGAGGGCGCGCGGACGGCGCTCCGCCGCGCGGTGGCGTGGGAGCTCGCGGTGATGTCGCTGGTGCTGCTCGCGGCGGGGCTGCTGGCCTACGTCCCCGTCCCCCTTCCCCCTCCCCCGCTGGCCCACACCACCCACGTGGAGACGAACTGATGATTTCGGGATTCAGAACCGCTCGTGCGCTCCGGAGCTGGATTGCACCGGCCGGCTATAGATCCTTCGGCCTGCGAGCTGTTTCGCGCGTCGAAGGATGCGTCGAGGTCGGCCTCAGGATGACGTCTTCAGGGGTGAAGGCGGACGCGGGCTCGAGAAATCTCGCGAAACGCGGTTCCTGGCGGCGGCGCGCGGCGTTCGCTCTCGCGGCGGCGCTCCTGCTGGGCGCGCCGGCGGCGGCGTTCGCGCACGCCGTCGTCTTCCCGAAGCGCGCGGAGCCGGGGGCGTACGAGCGCTACCTGCTGCGCGTCCCCAACGAGCGCCCCGGGCCCACCGGGCGGGTGGAGATCCGCTTCCCCGCCGGGCTGCGGGTGGTGTCGTTCGGCGACGTGCCCGGGTGGACGCTGGAGGTGAAGAAGGATGCTTCCGGCGCCGTCACCGGCGCCGCCTGGACGGGCACGCTGCCGCCGGAGCGCTTCGTGGAGCTCCCCTTCGTGGCGGTGAACCCGGCGGCCGGCACCCGCCTGGTGTGGGTGGTCACGCAGACCTACCAGAACGGCGAGCGGGTCGACTGGAGCGGCCCCGAGGGCTCGAAGACCCCCGCCTCGGTCACCGAGATCGCGGCGGCGGACACGGGTGGGGGCGGGGGCGGCAGCACGGGGACGTACCTCGGCGGCGCGGCGCTGGTGGTCGCGCTGCTCGCCCTCGGCCTCGCGCTGCGCCGGCCGGACGCCGCGCCGCGGGCCGGGTGACGCGCACGCCACGCGCGGAGGCGGGAATCCCCCGACAGCGGGAGGGGAGGATGGGCTACGCCGCCGGGGCGAAGCAGGTGTGAGATTGTGCGTGCACGGGCGATCCGCCACGCCGCGCCGCACAGGGAGGGCACGATGCTCACCGATTCTCCGCTCGCCGGTACCCGCTCGCCGGGGATCAGAAACCGCCGCCCGCGCCCGCTGGTGCGCGACTACATGACCCCGCGCGACGCGCTCGCCACCGTCTCGCCCGAGGCGACGCTGCGCGAGGTGGCGGAGCTGCTCGCCTCGCGGCACGTGGCGGGCGCGCCGGTGCTCGCGGGCTCCTGGGTGGTGGGGGTGGTCTCGGCGAGCGACCTGATGGAGTTCGCGGCCACCGCCCCCGCCGCGCCGGCCGACGAGTGGGAGGAATGGGACGCCGCGCCCGAGGCGGAGTACGCCAGCGGCGCGCGCGTCTCCTTCCTTGCGCAGCTCTGGACGAACCTCGGCGAAGAGATGGCGGACGGCTTCGGTGGCGGGCGACGGGAAGCGAACGCCTTCGAGGAGCACACCGTGGCCGAGGTGATGACCTCGCGGCTGGTGACGGTCGCCGCGGACGCGACGCTGCGCCACGCGGCCGACCTGATGCGGCGCGAGGGGGTCCACCGGCTCCTGGTGCTCGAGGGCGGTCGCCTGGCGGGGCTGATCACCTCCACCGACGTGCTTCGCGCGGTGGCCGACGGTCGCTAGGTCTCACACAGAGACACGGAGACGCAGAGAGCTCGCGGCGGCTCTCTGCGTCTCTCCGTTTCTCTGCGTCTCGCGCGCAGCGCCCGTCAGCAGCTCAATCCGGCGACGAACCAGCAGCGGGTGAAGTCCTGGTTCTTGAAGAAGTTGAGCAGCATCGTCCCCACCTTCCGCTCGGCGGGCTGCGCGGGATGCGTGCCGTCGCTCTCGAACTCCGAGCGGTCCCAGGTGAGCCCGTCGGAGCGCGGCGTGAGCCCGTTGGCCCAGGGGTACGGCCCCCACGCGATCCACGGCGCGCCCGCGCGGTAGTCCAGGCTGCCGGCGCGCGGGTCCACCGTGCCGGTGCGCACCTGGTCGATCTGCGCCTGCACCAGCCATTTCACCGCGAACCCGCTCTCGTACGCGAACGGCTCCGGGTTCAGCGTGGTGGTCGCGTAGCCGGCATAGATGCGGCTGGTGAAGAACACCTGCTGGAGATTGGGATACCGCGTCTTCAGCGCGCGGACGATGTTCCCCATGTCGCGCTCCAGCAGGTACGCGTCGGAGCTCGCGTCGGGCAGCGCGGTGGTGGGGGTGGAGTGCGCCACCTTCACCCAGGCGATCTGCACCTGCTTCTCGCCCAGCCCCTGCGGCGTGAGCACCTGGTCCCGGATGCGGTCGTAGTTGGCGTCCGTCGGCTGGTCCCACAACTCAGCCACCTGCCCGCCGCGCGCGCCGTTCACGATCGCCAGGCGCGTGTGGTTCACGGCGGCGTCGGCGGCCGCCTGCCCCATGAACGTCCACGCGTCGCACGGCAGCCCGCCGCCCTGCGAGCAGAACTCCTGCGTGGTGTTCGACATCCCGATCGAGATCAGCACGTACTTCCCCGTGGCGGAGGCGTTGCCGTTCACGTCGCGCGGCTCGATCCGCCGCGCCGCCGTGAGCCCCGCGTCGTGATGCGCCTGCGGCGCCGTGTTGCCGCCGGGGTACAGCCCGCCCGCGAACCCCTTGTAGGTGGTCGATCCCATGTCGGTCAGCGGGAGCGGCCCACTGGTTGCCGCCGCCGTCTGGCCCAGCGTGCCGTTGGTGGAGACGTCGATGGTGCCCTGGCATGCGCAGAGCGCGAGGAGGGCCAGGGCGGAAGCGCGAGGAAGCGGAGCCATGGCGAGACCCGGGTGAGAGTTTTACGGCGGCAACGGTGTTCCTGAATGTAGTGCGCGATGCCACCAACAGAAAGAAAGCCCTCACGCAGAGACACGGAGACGCGGAGAGCCGCTGCAAGCTCTCCGCGTCTCTGCGCCTCTGTGTGAGGTGCTGTTTATCGCCCGATCCAGTAGCTCGCCTTGACCACGAAGATGTTGTCCGGCCGCTGCCGGAAGATGGCGTTCGCGTCGCGCCCGAACTCGAAGTCGCCGAAGGGCATCGCGCCCGCGCGATACCACACGAAGTACAGGGTCGACCCGGGCGAACGGCGCAGCGGCCAAGGCTGACTACGCATTGCTGCTGCAGCCAGCCCTCGGTCACGCTGCGAGCCGGCGTACCACCTCGACTGCGCGGCGTTTGTAGACTGTCACACCCACCAACTCACTCCTTGGATCGCGCACTTCCCACCAAGCGGTCGTGCAAGCGCTTGACAACGGTGTACGCGGGATGCGCGGCAAATTCAGGCAGCGTTATCCTGCTGCTTGCTGGCCATCGTGACCTCCAATCCTCTTGACCCGGCCGTCCAGCAGGGCAACTTTGGCGAGCGGACAGCCTTCGGGCTGGTTCGCAAGAAGCGGGTGGATTGGTGTTCTCTTCCAAGTGGCCGATACATCGCCTTGTTTTTTCTTGCTCTGCTGAGTACAGTACAGCCCACTGCATACAGGTGGTTAAGGTTGGTGCACACATGGAATTCCGAGAAGCTATCGACAGTTTGGGAGGGCGGGTTACACATGAGCAAGCTGCCGCTGCTCTAGGTGTGTCGGTTGCATCCGTGCGTCAGTACCGGCTATCTCCTAAAGCGAAGGCCCACCGCTCTCCTCCTCTTGGTTGGAAACAGGTGCTTGCTAATCTGGCACGGCGGCGAAGCCGCGAACTTAATCGGCTCGCGAATGATCTGGATGGGAGTTGACTAGAAGCTTGCAACTTCGGGTGTTCGCATCCTCTTGCTCGCCCATTTATCATGTTAGGGAGGACGTGTGGAGATCGAACTGGCGAAGATACGAGAGATGCATCCGAAATTACCCGCTGACGTTGCACTCGTGATGGTTGAGCGGGCAGGGCTGGCTATGCAACGAAATGGTCACACCTCTGGTCTGGATGTCGCATGGGAATGGGAGCACGACGTGTTCAGTGGCATGTTTTCCTGGCCGGAGGCTGACATGAGTACGATAGACCAGCACGATCATAATCGGATCACTGAGGATGGTGCCGAAGCGGTGGCGCTAGTCCTTTCTCACCAGCAGCAGGGCTGGCGAGTTATCCGCCGAATGCAGCGAGAGGAGTACGCTGACTGGCTCCTTGAACACCGGGGGGAAGTATCTCGACAGTTGATCGCTCTTGAAGTCAGCGGCGTTGACCGAGGGAGCATCGGAGGGCGCGTGACTGAAAAGCTTACCCAAGTTGCCAAGAGCACCGATGTTGACCAGCAGTGGGCGGGCGTTGTCGGCTTTCAACAGCCGTAACCGTTCAGTGGGTCTTGGTCCAAAGTGTAGCTTTTTGGACGGGGAGCTACTACATATTGTAGCTCATGTCCATTGGCGAGCAATTGGAAGCGGTCGGCGCAGTCCTTCCTCCTCCGGCGCGCG
>Ga0207694_10000578_pt1 | contig 33110 bp, 25 predicted proteins | sample KBSC34metaG_FD_184353 | JGI IMG/M metagenome (GOLD analysis project Ga0207694, IMG submission 184353) | Corn rhizosphere microbial communities from Kellogg Biological Station, Michigan, USA - KBS C3-4 metaG (SPAdes) (version 2) | ecosystem: Host-associated > Plants > Roots > Rhizosphere > Soil... | reverse complement strand
GCTTGGTCGACACCTTCGAGCCGGCGACGATCGCGAGCAGTGGGTGCTTGGGATGCTCGAGCGCCTTGCCGAGCGCATCGAGTTCGGCCATCAGCAGCGGGCCGCCGCAGGCGATGTGCGCGCGGCGGATCACGCCGTGGGTCGAGGCCTGCGCGCGGTGCGCGGTGCCGAACGCGTCCATGACGAAGATTTCGCAGAGCATCGCGTAGCGCTCGGCCAGCGTGGCGTCATCCTTTTCTTCGCCGACATTGAAGCGGCAGTTCTCGAGCAACACGACTTCGCCCGGATCGACGTCGATCGTCTCGCCGTTCAAATAATCGCGCAGCAGGCGCACCGGTTTGCCGAGCGCGTGGCCGAGCCAGGCGGCGACCGGCGCGAGTGATTCGTGCTCGCTGAAATGGCCTTCCTTCGGCCGGCCGAGGTGCGACATCACCATCACGCGTGCGCCCGCGTCACGTGCGAGCTTGATTGTCGGCAGCGCGGCTTCGAGGCGCTGGCTCGCGGCGACCTTGCCGTCCTTCAGCGGCACGTTGAGGTCTTCGCGTATCAGCACGCGCTTGCCCTTGAGATCGAGTTCGGTCATACGAAGAATGGCCATGCGCGGTTCCTGCTGAGTTCGTGAAGGAAGGAAGGCGCGCATTTTACCCGCAGTGCAGCGGCTTGCGGGGCCGCGCTCCACGCGCGCAGCGGCTTATGCCAAGATTGCCGCACGGGGCCGGTGCCCCGGAGTTTCGCCACGGGGAGACACCATGCAGGCCCAAGATCGCGACCCGCCGATCGCGCGCGCGTTTGCCGCGCTGCCCGATATCATCACCAGCGCCGCGTTCTGGTGTGCCTGGATCGCTCCAGGCACGCTCGGCTACCCACGCGTACGCGATCTGATGCTGTTGATGCTGATCGAGTTCATCGTCATGCATTCGGGGGGATTCACCGCCGCGATATTCGGCATGGAAAACATATCGCGCACCAAGCGCGCGCTGTTTCTCGCCGGTCTGACCGCGTTCTACATGGTGTTTGTGCTCGGTTTTTCGCTGGCGTTCGACAGCATCTGGCCGATCTGGGGCTTTCTCTGGCTGTTCGTCAGCCGCTTCCTACTACTATTCACCTCGAGCGCAGAGACGCCCACGAAAATGCGGCGCATGCTTGTCGCATGGGTGGTTTCCGCGCTCGCCTATCTCGGCGGCGCGGTCTTTACCGCGTTCGTGCCGCTACCCTCGCTCGGCATCACGCCGGAGGTGATCGAAAACCTGCACCTGACAGGCAGCGGCCTATGGATCGAGCAACCGTGGACCGTACTCGCCTTCGGCGCGCTCTATTTCGCTCTGCTCGCGTACGCGAAAATCAAACCCTCCGTGGTGACCATCGTAGAAGCGCCAGCAGGCAAATCGGCACCGTAACGCACCGACCGAATCACGACGCCGCAGGCAGCACCTGGAACGGCCGCATCATCTCGTTGTCCTCATGTTCGAGAATATGGCAGTGCCAGACGAAGCGGCCCGTGTAGCCCTCGAAGCGCACGATGATGCGCGTGACCATGCCGCTGTCGGCGCGCACGGTATCTTTCCACCCCGCCTCGCCCGGCTCGGGCGGAATCACGCGCCCGGTGTAGTGCAGATTCTTCGTGCGGTTGTACTCGTCGACGGCGAAGCGGCGGCGATCGAGAATCTGAAAACGCACGAGATGCAGGTGGATCGGGTGCGAATCGTCGGTCAGGTTGATCAGGTTCCAGATCTCGACCGTATCGATGACGGGATTCTCGGTGACCGGCATGCACCAATGCTGGCCGTTGAGCATCATCGTCGTCGGTTCGTTGACGAGATTGTCGATCTCTTCGAGCGTGAGGTTGCGCGTCTTGATTGCACTCGCCTCCGATGTGCGCACGATCGGGCGCAGCGTTGCCGGTAATGCCGCCGACACCGCGGCTTGATCGGCGACGCGGAACTGCAGGATGTCGAGCACGTCGTTTTTCAGCGTCACGCTTTTCCCGCGCATCGCGGCGAAATCGACGACGACATCGGCACGCTCGCCCGGCGCGAGACTGAGGAATTTCTGCTCAACCGGCGCGGCAAGCAAACCCTGGTCGCTGCCGATCTGCATGAAGCTCAGCCCGTCGGACAGGGAAAAATGGAAGAACCGCGCGTTCGCTGCATTGACGATGCGCAAGCGGTATTTGCGCGGCTCGACCTCGTGGTACGGCTTGAGTTTGCCGTTGATCAGAATCGCGTCGCCGAACAACTCCGGCGTCCACGGCGATTTCGCATCGTCCGACACCGGGTAGTACAACGCGCCGTCCTTGCCGAGCAGGCGGTCGAAGACGATCAGCGGCACCTCGTATTTGCCGCGCGGCAGGTTCAGCGCGTCTTCGGCCGCGTCGCGCACGAGGAAGGCGCCGAGCAGCCCCGCGTAAACGTTGAGCCGATTGATGCCGAGCGTGTGGTCGTGATACCAGAGGGTCGCCGCGTCTTGTTTGTTCGGATAGTGACAGACCGCGGACTGGCCCGGCGGATACCAGGCCTCGGGATAGCCGTCGCTTTCCGACGGCGCGCGTGCGCCGTGCAGATGGACGACTGTGCGCACTTCGGGATTGTCCTTTTCCGCGCCGTGGATCGTGTAGTCGACCGGCAGCATATGTTTCGTCGGAAGCGCATTCACCCATTCGACCAGCAGGCCTTCACCGCTGCGCGTCTCGAACGTCGGCCCGGGCACGCTGCCGTCGAAGCTCCACATCGGCGTCGGCGGCAGATCGCGGTGCACCTTCACCGCCGCAGGTTTCATCTCGATGCGATAGAACGGCAGTTGCCGCGTCGGATCGTCGGGATCGGCACGCTTGCCCGCGGCGCGCGCGAGCGGCGGCAGCGGGAGGGCGTCGACATAGGGAGCGAGGCTTTGCGGGTCGAGCGCGGCGGTTGCCGGCGCCTGGCGCAGCGGAACGTGCGCGACCGCATCGGATACGCCGCGTCCAAGCCACGTGGCAACGCCGGCGCCGCCGGCGAGCAACAGGGATCGTCGAGTCAGGAACAAATTTGAGATTCCGATAACGCGTTCGGGCGGACGGAACTCGCGTTCCGCCCGCCCGTCATGGGTCGAGCGCGCTTACAGACCGAAGTAGTAACCGTGGGTCGGTTCGCCGTTCGCGTCGAGAATCAACTTCTGGTTCATCGGCGCGGTGAAGTTGAACATGCCGTTGATCGAACCTGCGATCGCATCGAACGAACCGTTGCCGATGCGTTGACCGCCGAGCCAGTTGTCCTCGACGAAACGCAGGATCGAGGTCTGGTCGGTCAGCGTATGGTCGACGTAGTTCGACTTGGCATACGGCGAAATCAACAGCAGCGGCAGGCGCGGACCGTAGCCGCAGCGACCCTGTGCATGGGCGGCGGTGAGGCCGGCCAGCGCGGCGCTGCCGTCGCCGCAGCTGGTGCCGGTCAGTGCGTCGTCCGGCGAGCTGGACTGGTTGACGATCGGCGGCATCTGGTGGTCGTACCAACCGTCGGAATCGTCATAGGCAATGATCACCGCCGTCTCTTTCCAGCTCGACAGCGATTGCAGCTTGTTGATCACCGAAACGACGAAGGTCTGCTCGTCGAGCGGGTCGGAATAGCCCGCGTGGCCGTCCTGGAAGCCGCTCGCCTTGACGTAGCTCACCGCCGGCAGCGAGCCGGCTTCGGCCGCGGCAAAGAAGTCGGTCAGATCGTACTGGTGATTCGCGGCGTCGCCGGACTTGCCGATCGAACCGATCCAACTCGGCCGCGCATGCGTCGGATTAGCGGTGGAAGCGTAGTACTGGAACGGCTGATGGTGCGGAATATAGTCGAGCTTCTTCACGCCGGTGACCGCCGACGTCGTCGACCGCTTACATCCGGTCGTGCTGTTCGAGTTGACCGTATTCAATGCGAAACCGCCGGAGAAGAAACCCCAGCTGATGTTCTTCGCGTTGAGCAGATCGCCGATGTTCTTGCCGCCGAGCGTGACCTGATTGCTGGCCGGATTCGAGCACACGTCGCCGATCGGATCGGCGTCACTGATTAGAGTCAGGCCGCCGTTGCCGTCGTCGGTTTCATCGCCGGTGCCGTTGAGGGTGGCGACCATACCGTTGGTCTGACCCGAAATCAGATTGATCGCACCCGGCGTCGAGGGGCCGAACGTGGTGTTGTACGAGTTGTCGCTCAGCGCGAAGTGCTGGGCGTAGTTCCACAGCGCGGTGACGGTGTTGCCGTCGTAGTAGCCCATCACCAGGCCCGGCGTGCTGAAGATCGCCGGAGAATTCGCCGGCAGCGCGCCGCCGAGCGCGTTGCCGCCGGCGCCGGTGTACTTCGGATAGAGATCGACGAGGCCGCCGTGCAGCGCCTGCTGCTCCGGCGTGTAGTCGTGGTCCTGGTCGGCCGTGGAGGCCTGCGCCGGGCTGAGGCGAAACGGATTCGCCGCGCCCGTGCCGTTCGCCGAGTTGGTCGAGGTCGCATTGCTCGAGAGCAGCGCGCCGCTCAGGCCATTGACGGTCGGCGTGTCCTTGGCCGCAACGAACGGCGGCTCGCCGCTCAGGTTCAGGGCATTCGGATAGGTGCCGAAGTAGTGATCGAAGGAGACGTTCTCCTGGAAAATCACTACGAGATGCTTGATCGGCGTCGCGGTCTCGAACCGCTCGGCGGTGTCTTCGAGGGCGAAGGCATTGGTCTGGCACACCGCGGCGAGGGCGGTGGCGACGGCAACGGTTAACAACTTGCGCATGGATGACTCCGTGGGTCCACTGGTCTGAAAAGGTTTCTCCCCAGAACGCTCGATCCCCATCGGCATTCGCGAGGCGCAGACTAGGCGCCGAATGTGACTCGGCGATTGCGGTTTCATGTCATGCGTGACGATCCGGCGGGAAACGGCGCCCTTTCCCGCCGCCGCGCATTGCCCAATGCTGTTCGATCCGCGAAGATGGGGCGAGTTGACCGCGAGACTGCATGCATACCGTCGCCTTCATCCACGATCTCGCCATCATCATGCTGACTGCTGGCGTGGTGACGGTGGTCTTTCACTTGTTGCGGCAGCCGGTCGTGCTCGGCTACATCGTCGCCGGCGTGCTGATCGGCCCGCACACGTCGCCCTACGCGCTGATCACCGACGAGGAATCCACGCGCACGCTCGGCGAACTCGGCGTGGTCTTTCTGCTGTTTTCGCTCGGCCTGGAATTCTCGGTCAAGCGCCTGCGCCAGGTCGGCGCCACCGCGCTGATCGCCGCGCTCGTCGGCATCGTCACCATGATCTGGCTCGGCTACGAGATCGGCCTCGCCTTCGGCTGGCGCAACATGGACGCGCTGTTCCTTGGCGCCATGCTGTCGATCTCTTCGACCACCATCACGATCAAGGCGCTCGACGACGTCGGCCTGCGCCGCGAGAACTTCGCCCAGACCGTGTTCGCCATCCTCATCATCGAGGACGTGCTCGCGATCTGCCTGGTCGCCCTGCTCTCAAGTATCGCCAAGACCGGCAGCGTCGACGCGAGCGAAGTGCTGTCGACGTTCGGCAAGCTGACCGTGTTTCTCGTCGCCTCGCTCGTCGTCGGCATCCTCACGGTGCCGCGGCTGCTCGACTTCATTGCCCGCGTCGGCCGCAACGAGATGCTGCTGGTCGGCGTGCTCGGCCTGCTGTTCGGCTTCTGCCTCGTCGTGATCAAGCTCGGCTACAGCGTCGCCCTCGGCGCGTTCACGATCGGCGTGATCATCGCCGAGGCGAAAGTACTGCGCCGCATCGAGCACCTGATCGAACCGATCCGCGACATGTTCTCCGCGGTGTTCTTCGTCACGATCGGCCTGCTGCTTGATCCGCGCGTGCTGGTCGACTATGCGTGGCCGATCACGGTGATCACGCTCGCGATCCTGCTCGGCAAAACCTTGGCGCGCACCTTCGGCGCCTTCGCCGCCGGCCAGAGCGGGCGCGATTCGATGCGCATCGGCATGAGCCTGGCGCAGATCGGCGAGTTCTCCTTCATCATCGCCTCGCTCGGCGCGACGCTGAAGGTGACCAGCAATTTCCTATATCCGGTTGCCGTCGCGGTGTCGGTAGTGACCACGTGGCTGACGCCCTATCTGATCCGCTGGGCCGACCCGCTCGCCCACCATCTGATCCAGGCGACGCCGAGCGGATTCCGCCGCATTCTCCACATGTATACCGAATGGCTGCAGGGCCTGCGTTTCGATGGCGACCGCGCGGTGATCGCAGCGATGGTGCGGCGCATCTTGTTGCAGGCGTTCGTCAATTTCTGCCTGGTCGCAGCGATCTTCGGCGGCGGCGCGTATCTCGCCTCGACGCGCTCGCTCGACCTCTCCGACTGGATCGCGAACCGTGCAATCGAACACACGCTGATCTGGGGCGCCGCGCTGCTCGTCTCGCTGCCATTCCTGATCGCGGCGTACCGAAAATTGAAGGCGCTGGCGATGATGCTCGCCGAAGTCAGCGTGCGCGGCAGCAGCCGGCGCAGCCAAGCCGCGCGGCGCATTGTCGCCGAAGTGATTCCGCTCGTCGCCACGGCGCTGATGCTGTTGCTCGTCTGCGCGCTGTCGTCGTCGATCCTGCCGCCGGCGGAGCTGCTGGTCGCAGTGCTGCTGATGGGCGCGCTCGTCCTCGCCCTGCTCTGGCGCACATTCGTGCAGTTGCACTCGCGCCTGCAGATCGCACTGATCGAGACGATCCGCTCGGAGAAGGACGCGCGCTAAGCGACCGTCGTCTGCTTACTTGTTGTCGTCATCATCGCCGTCGACCACCGCGCCGGGCCGGGAAATGGTGAACCTGCCGAAGGCGAAGCCCAAATCCCAACCTTGACCCCGGCCGGAAATCGCCAGCGAAATCGGCCCCTTTGTCATCGCCTGCGCCTCGGCCGAATTGACCGCACCGGCGTGTGCGCCCGCGGTGGCGTAATTGCCGAGCACGTCCTCAATGTCGTAGAGGTGGCTGAACTTGCCGCGGCCATTGTGGATTTCCGATTTGCCGAAGGTGATGCCGCCGCCCTTGGTATGGATATCGACCTTCATCTTCGCGCCATTGCTGCACGTGATCATGCCCGTGCCCGAGGCGGTCTTGTAGAACGCCGACCAGCCCGACAAGTTGAAATCCATTTCGCAGGTGATCTCGCGCGCGCTGGCGGCACCGGACCAGAGCAGAGCGGCGACCGCGAGCGCGGCCATCTTCGTGACGATGCGCATGGGGGAAACTCCATCTTCAAGGGTGATTCGAGCCTAGCAGCCGGCCGGGTCACGATGAAGACGCAGCGTCACGCTGATTCAGTTTGGTGAACCGCGAAGCGTAACGCTTTTTTAGCGTCCTCCCCGCATCCGCAAGGAGGACGGCGCGGTGGAACCCGGGCTTACTTGGCGTTAGCGAGCGCCAGCGTCATATCGAGCATGCGATTGGAGAAGCCCCACTCGTTGTCGTACCACGAGAACACTTTGACAAGCGTACCGTCGATCACGCGCGTCTGCGTCGAATCGTAGATCGACGAGCGCGGATCGTGGTTGAAGTCGACCGAAACGAGCGGCTTCTTATTGACACCGAGGATGCCCTTGAGACGGCCTTCGCTCGCTTCCTTCACGACCGCGTCGATTTCCTCTTTGCTTGTCGCACGCTTGGCGACGAAGACGAGGTCGACCACCGAGACATTGATCGTCGGCACGCGTACGGAGAGGCCATCGAGCTTGCCGTTCAACTCCGGCAGCACGAGACCAACCGCGGCGGCGGCACCGGTCTTGGTCGGAATCTGGCTCATCGTCGCAGAACGCGCGCGGCGCAGATCCTTGTGGAACACGTCGGTCAGCACCTGATCGTTCGTGTACGAATGGATCGTCGTCATTAGGCCATGCACGATGCCGATCTTCTCATTGATCGCCCAGGCCAGCGGCGCGAGACAGTTCGTCGTGCACGAGGCGTTCGAGATGACCTGGTCTTTGGCAGTGATCTTGTCGTGGTTCACGCCGAAGACGAAGGTGCCGTCGACATCTTTCTCGCCCGGCGCCGAGATGATCACCTTCTTCGCGCCGGCGGCGATGTGCGCGGAGGCCTTGGCCTTTGAAGTGAACAGGCCCGTGCACTCGAGTACGACGTCGACGCCGAGGTCCTTCCACGGCAGCTTGGACGGGTCGCGCTCGGCGCAAACCTTGATCCGGTCCTTGCCGATAAGGATGTCGCCGCCATCCACCGAAACCTCGTGCGAAAAACGCCCATGCGCGGTGTCGTACTGGGTCAGATGCGCATTGGTTTCCGCATCGCCGAGATCGTTGACTGCGACGATCTGGATCTCATTCGTGCGGCCCGACTCGTACAGCGCACGCAGCACGTTGCGACCGATGCGGCCGTAGCCATTGATAGCGACTTTCACAGACATGGACGAAGCTCCTCGGGAGGGAAAACCAAACGCTTTCGGGGTGCTCCGGGCGGGAAGCCCGGAGAGACGTCAAGTTTACCGTGTTGGCGGCGGCGGTGCTCACCCACTGAGTGAATCGGCATCTTCGCTTGCCGCGGCGTTGTCGTTATCCTTTTGCCACTTCAACAACTGCGCAAGACCGCAATGAATCGCTTCCAAGCCTCCGGTATCCATCTCGGCATTAGCCTGATCATCGCTACCCTCGTGGGCTGCTTGATTTACTTCGTTTGGTACCCGCACCCTTACTTTCAGGTCGCCGGCGGCAGCACGCTGATGCTGCTGATCATGGGGGTGGATATCGTCATCGGCCCGTTACTGACTCTGGTGGTCTACAAAGCCGGTAAGAAAGGGCTGCGCTTCGATCTCTTCTGTATCGCGATATTGCAGGCTGGCGCGTTTTTCTATGGATTCTGGGTAATAGCGCAAGCCCGACCCGTCTTCATCGTTGCCGCCATCGACAGGTTCATTCCTGTCTACGCAAACGACCTCGACGATGAGGATCTAGCCAAAGCCAAATGGCCAGAATTTGCGGCGCGCTCGTGGACCGGACCAAAACTTGTCGGGGCGGCCATGCCAACTGACCCGAAAGAGAAAGACAAGCTGACGTTCTCAGGCATAGCAGGGAAAGACCTAGAGAAATTTCCTCAATACTATGTGCCCTATGCCAATGTCGCCGACGCCATGATGACGAAGGCCAAACCGTTCACTGAACTCGCTGCAAAGTCGTCGCGCAACAAGGCGGTTGTCGACCGATATCTGTCGACCCACGCTTTTTCCATCAGCGAACTGGCGTACCTACCTCTGCACGGACGCACCGAGGAATACACAATGATTCTTTCTAGCACTAGCAAGCAGCCCTTGGGAGTCGTTGGCGCCGATCCGTGGTAACTCAGCCGATCTTTTTCGCCGGAAATACCCTGGTAAGCAGATGACAAGAGAAGCGACCAATAAGGTCCATTCGAGTCAATATGTGACGTAAAACGTCACTATGTGATTTGTGTCACATTTGATATTTGGGTGATGACGTTCGCGCTTCAGCAGAGAAGATCGAAAGAAACCGCTAACTGATTGTTATTCCGAAAAGTCTGCCCTCGCGCGCGTTCACTTGGCATAACGCTTGCTGAATAATTCAGGCGCATTCGATCGAACTTGGCCGGGGGCCAAGGATTAGGGCGGCCTTACCGAGCCCGATCGAATGCGCCCCTGAGCCACCACCGAGGAACTTCCATGAAAAAGATCCAGCAAGGCTTCACCCTTATCGAATTGATGATCGTCATCGCGATCATCGCCATCCTCGCCGCCATCGCATTGCCGGCCTACCAGGATTATCTGATCCGCTCGCAGGTCTCTGAAGGCGCAGTCCTTCTTGACGGAGCCAAGACCTCGGTTACGGAGTTCTTTGAGAACAAGGGTTACTTCCCGACCAACAATGCTTCGGCTGGACTTGCGAAAAACACCAGTATTAATGGCAGTTACGTGACTCAGGTAGACACCGCCGGCGGTGCAGGTCTGATTCAAGCGACCTACGGCAACAAAGCCAACTCGGCTATTACCGGTGGCATTCTTGAACTTTCTGCCATCACCGCTGCTAATGGCGGTTCAGTGAAGTTCAAGTGCAAGGCTGTGTCCGGCGTCGCGGACCGCTATCTGCCGACATCGTGCCGTTCGTAATTAATCAGCTGTTTTGTCAAAAAAAGGGCCGCATCGCGGCCCTTTTTTTCTCCCAGCACAATTGAAAAGCCGCTGTCCGCCGACACCCTAGATCTAGATGTTTTGCCAACCACATTCATCCAGAGGGCTGCCATCGGCGAATCGTTGGTTGCCCCATCTGGGTTTGTTGCTTCTTCTGCTGATTGGATGGCTAGTCTATAGCCCGGGTTTGACAGGGGGATTCGCTTTCGACGACTTCGGAAGTCTCCCCGCACTGAGCGACTACGGCCGCGTCGACAATCAGACTACTTTCCTGCGCTACATCACTTCGGGATTCGCCGACCCGGCAGGTCGGCCGTTGTCCATGCTGACCTTTCTCATCGATGCGAACGACTGGCCGGCAGAACCCGCCCCATTTAAGCGCACCAATATACTCATTCATTTGGTCAATGGTGCGCTGCTATATGTTTTCCTGCTTCGGCTTGGCATAGGCGGCATCATGCCTCGCCGGCAAGCTGGAACGGCGGCACTCCTGGGTGCCGCTTTCTGGCTACTGCATCCGCTTTGGGCTTCCACCACGCTGTACATCGTGCAACGCGAAACGATGTTGAGCGGTACCTTCATTTTGCTCGGTTTACTCTGCTACTTGCACGGGCGGCAAAGCCTTGCGAATCATGCACGGCGCGGCGCCTTGTGGATCATCTGTGGTATTGGAGCCTGCACCGTGTTTGCGTTGCTGTCGAAGGGTAACGGAATCTTGCTGCCTCTATACGTACTGGTAGTGGAGTGGGTTTACCTGCGTGCCACCCCGCCTTCGGCGCCCCTCCCTCATAAGCTTAAGCTTATTCATTGTCTTGCAATCGCAGTATATCCAGCTGTCGCCATAACGTTCGTATACCTCGTCATCACTGGCGTTCGCGGCCTCATCGACGGCACTGTACTCCCATATCGTTCATGGACTCTAGTACAGAGGCTGCTGACAGAACCGAGGGTGCTGATTGAGTATCTGCAACTGTTGCTTATTCCGCGCCCGTACTCAATCGGTCTATTCAACGATAGTTTTCCAGCATCGCAGGACTGGCTGCATCCGTGGACGACCATGCCCGCACTGCTTCTCGTAGTTGCATTGATTGCAGGGGCGCTGACCTGGCGCAAGCGGCATCGAGTCCTCTCGCTGGCAATCCTGTTCTATTTTGCCGGCCACAGCATGGAATCGACGACGATACCCCTCGAATTGTATTTTGAGCATCGCAACTACGTGCCGGCCATGTTGTTGTTTTGGCCAATGGCTGTCTGGATGACAGACGAAGGCATGTATGCGCGTATCAAGCCAATTTTCGCGATTAGCATCGTAGTCTTACTCGCGACGGAAACGCTTTTCGCGGCCAAATTGTGGGGCGATCCTACTTCCCAAGCACTGGTTTGGGCACAGAAAAATCCAGGCTCAGCACGCGCGCAAGCACTGGCCGCAAGCACCGAACGATCGATCGGCCGTTATGCAGAAGCGGAGGCTCGCTTACGCAAAGCATTGAGTACCCAACCTAAAGAAGTCCAACTTGCGATCAATTTGCTCGGCGTACGCTGTGCGCAGGGCTCCATCACTACCGAGGACCTCTCCATCGCAGAGACTGCTTTGCGCAGCGGCCGCAATCCCGGCCCACTGACATTCAATTGGGTCAACGAAGCAATGGAACTGATCCAACATAGCTCATGCCAAGGGTTGAATGCAGCCGCACTGCAACGCTTAGTCGACGCCGCCTACGAGAATGTCCAGATGAAAGACAACAGCCACTATCTGCAAAGCCTACTCAGCCTCGAAGGACAGATCGCGCTGCTCGACAACGATACTGTCTTGGCGCAAAAGAAGTTCCGCGAAGCTCTGGAGCATTCCCCCAACCCAGACATTGCCTTGGGACAGGCGGCGATACTCGGTTCGAAGGGACTACCTAAGGCCGCAATCGATCAACTCGACTACTATCGACAACTGGTCCCCGAAGAAACCGCAAGACCAATTCGCAACATGCAGGATATCCATGCATGGCTGCTAATTCACGACGGATATTGGGACAAGGAATTTGCCCACCTCAGAGCAACGTTGCGAGAAGATGAACTGAAGCAACAGGAACAAAATTCCCCTGCTGGCCAACCGGCGACGTCGTGAACGTACATCCCATGTACCACGGAACCTGCGCCCTTACATGAATTTGCCGAAGCAGACAAACAGCTTCCTTGAGCGCTTAGGCGAAAACTGGCTTTTCCTTGTAGCGACAATCGCTACCGTGGTGCTGTACTTTCCGGGTCTGCGAGGCAGTTATTTCTTCGACGACTACCCCAATATTGTCGAAAATGCCCGTCTGCATGTCGATTCGATGGATTGGCGGCAATGGCTGCAAGCGATCTGGTCATCGCCGTCGAGCGATTTGCAACGTCCGCTGGCTTCGTTGAGTTTCGCCCTCAACTACTTCGCTAGCGGTCTCGCCCCATGGCCAATGAAGGCGTTCAACCTCGGCATCCACGTGCTCAACGGATGTCTTTTATATCTGCTTTTGCTACGTATCGTTGCGCGGTTGCCGGCGGCACAATCCCTTTCATCCCGCAATAGATTACTCGCAGCAGTCGTCAGTTCGATCTGGCTATTGCACCCGATCAACCTGACCTCAGTGCTGTACGTCGTACAGCGCATGGAAAGCCTTGCTCAGGTCTTCGTTCTCGCGGGATTGCTGCTCTACATTTCGGCGCGTGCACGTCCGGATGTGAACGCGCAGGGGAGCGGCTGGCGGCTGTGGGTGGGCTTTCCACTCATACTGCTGTTGGGAGTGTTGACGAAAGAATCGGCAGCCATGCTTCCGTTCTATGCTTTCATCCTGGAGATAGTTCCTCCGCGATCTGGCAACTCGAAGAATCGTCCACGCAGTCTCGTCGCATTTTTCGGGATGTTCCTGGTCATACCCACTGTCGTCGGGCTGGTTTGGCTTCTCCCGCAAGTCTTCTCAACCAATGCCTACGCAGGCAGACCTTTCACGCTCACTCAACGGCTGTTGACGGAGCCCAGGATCCTGATGGACTACGTCGGCTGGATCCTCGCCCCCACTCCAACCGCTTTTAGTTTTTATCACGACACCATTCCAATTTCGACATCGCTACTCTCACCGTGGACAACCCTACCCGCGCTGTTAATGGTGCTATTTATGATCCTCGCGGCAGTGATGCTGCGCCGATCGCGTCCGCTCGCCGCTCTTGGAATCCTTTGGTTCTTTGCTGCCCATGCCATAACGGCCACTATCATTCCACTGGAACTCGCGTTCGAACACCGCAACTATTTTGCATCTGCGGGACTATTGCTTGCCGCCGCAGACCTAGTTTTACCGACCCGAAGTAGGGCGTTTCTCGCGTTGCCCAGACAGGCTCTTCTCGTCGCGTTTCTGAGCTTGTGCGGCTTTTCCCTTTTTTTACGCGCGAAAGAATGGAGCAACCCTCTTGCATTGGCCCTCGTCGAAGCCACGCGGCACCCAGATTCGCCCCGCGCGACTTACGAATATGCGCGCACACTTGTCGTGATGAGTAATTACCAAACGGATTCGCCGTTTACACCCAAGGCTTTCGACGCTTTGCAAAAAGCCGCTATCGTCGAGCGCGCCGCCGCCTCCCCGGACATCGCCCTGATAATGTTTGCATCGCGCACACATCAGGTTGTGGACCCTGCATGGTGGGCTTCTGCTAGGGCTAAACTGGCCTCTGGCGTTCCTTCTGTCGAGAACGATGGAGCACTGAAAGCACTTACCGACTGTGTCGTCCATGGGCTGTGTCAGGTAAACGATGGAGAAATGCTGCAAACATTTCTCGCCGCGGTCGGCAGCGGTTCCCCGACACCTGCAATCCTGTACAGCTATGCAATATTTGCTTTCAACCGCTTGCACGACGCAAATTTAGCGTTGCGTCTCGCGGAAGATGCAGCGGACAAGTCCCACGATCCACAGTATCGACTTAACCTTATCAACTACCTCATCGATTTGCAGCAAAAGGAAGCGGCTACCGCTCAACTCGCTGTTCTTAAGCGGCAGGATCATCTGGGTAGGTTTGCATTGGAAATCGCTAAAGCTGAAAGCCGATTGCAACCACAATAAGCAAAGGCTGTTTGCTGATCTAAGATTTTTGAGTACAGAAATATTCATCGCGCAACGAATCTTCCGATGGACGCGGATCTTCCCTACAAAGAGGGATACAAGTCGCCCAGCACTTAACTGAGTAGCAAACATGTCCAACGAACCCGTCGACCGCCACACCTACGATTCAGAATGGATAGCGTCCGCATGGACAGATTCTGCTAACGACGCCCTGCTCGAGTCGGGTGATCTGACCCCTAGACCGCGTGTTTCACGAGCCATCGATTTGCTTCGCTTGGCGCCCGGACTTCGTCTTTTGGACATAGCTTGCGGACGCGGAGAGGTACCCGCGCTGGCGTGTCGCGCCGGTGTCGAAGCTATTGGTATCGACTACTCGGATGCATCCATTGCATTTGCGGCAAAGGTGCGAGGGGGAATGGACGTCGAACCTTCCGCGAATTTCCTCCTCGTACAAGGCGACGCATGCAATCTGCCCTTTGCCGACGCGAGCTTCGACCGTGTATCGATGCTCGACATCGTCGAGCATCTCGTTCCATCGCAGTTGGAATCGATGTTTCGCGAGGTATCGCGCATATTGCGCCCAGATGGATTTGCGGTAATACACACGTTGCCGAACCGCTGGGTATACGAGGGTGGCTATAAATTGGCACGTCTGTTATGGCGGCGCTTGCCACGTGATCCTCGCAATCCTTACGAGAAGCAGATTCATGTGAACGAACAAGACATCGTTCGTCTGCACCGCATGCTCAATGGCGTCGGGCTATCGCATCGCCTATGGCTTGAACAGCACATGCCGGCTCAGGCACGATGGCGTGCCGGGCAGGCTACCTACACGGACCAGCGCGCAGCTGTATACCCGCTGATGGCGCGTTGGCCGGGAAGGCTCCTCGAGGGATTGAGCACCACACCGTTACGTCTAGTATTGTCTAACGACATCTTTGCCGTGCTTTGGCGTGGCGACACGCCTCCGAATGCCGCGGGTCGATTGCCGAATGCGTGGACCGAGCGCGCTGCATGCGCACTGGCAGGAACCCGTTGACGCTTCAATCATCGATCGGCCGGATCACTCGAAAGGGATTCCCCGCCCCGAACACGTCAGCTGGAATATCGTGCCTCACCAACGAACAGGCTCCTACGACCGAGTTGTCGCCGATCGATACACCGTGAAGGATGACTACCTGTACAGAGATCCACACATTGCTACCGATTCGCACTGGCGCTGCGTCTGCCTCTAGTACGCTCTGCTGACGCCGATTGCGTGACAAGGTGTGCGCGGCAGTATCCGTAATATATGCGTCAGCGATATTTGACCAAGGCCCAATTTCTACTCGCGTAACACATTGGATCGAGGTGCCGTTCAACCCAGCGTCGTCACCCATGATCACTTCTGCCTCAGGTGTCAGCGTTCGGATGCACACGGGCTTTATGGCGTCGGAGATAATGAGACAGTTGCGTCCGAAATGCACACGCCCCGGGCCTGTCAGGCGTAGAGGTCCGTAGACGCGAAAAAATGGCCCAGCGCGGAATTGCTTGCCTTGCAGTCGAAATACAATCCGATACCACCACCCTTTTAGCCAGGCAAGCGCGCCCGGCACCAGCAGATAAGGGGTCTTTACAAGCCGTTCGCGAACTCCAGGATTCATGACGCCATATGATGCCTGCAATCTGCTCTGCAGAGAACGCCCTTGTATTAGCGCCGAAGCGTCGCGCTGAGGAGTAGGACTAATATAGTTCCACCAAACGCGAGCGCGAGGTTGACCGCCCGCAGCGTCAAATAGGACGCAATGACGACGGAAGGCGCGACTCCGAGTAGTCCGAACAAATATATACCCCCAGCCTCGACGGTACCTACGCCGTTTGCACTGATCGGCAGATACGCAACCAATCCAGCGCTGTTGGCCACCACCGTCGCCTCGATAGGGGTCAGCGCAGCGGCCTGAAAAGCGCGAAATGTCGTCCAGTAGCAAAATCCGATCACCGCCAGTTTTAACAACGTAAGCGCAAGATTGGCGGCAATGATGAATGGGCGCGTCTCGATTACTACGTGCGCTTCATGCAGTGTGTGCATGAACTGATTACGTAAACCATGACCGTTGACTGGCAACTCACTCCATCGCAACGAAAAGAAATATGCTGCCAGCAGTCCACACGCTGCAAGAACTCCCAATACACCTGCGATTCGCGGGACGGGTTCGTCGAAGATCACAATCAACAGCCCAGAAAGCGCAAATGTGCAAAACAACGAAATGATTTTGTCGACACCCAAGCGACCAACCGCCATTGGCAACCCCAAGCCGCGTCGCCGCAGGAACAAGCTTATTCCAATTAGATCGCCGACCTGACCGGGAACGACCTGTCCAAATGCCCAAGCACTCCAATAAGCACCGAGGAACGCCCCAAATTTCACTCCCGAGTTCACCGCAGATATCAAATAGGAATTGATCGCACCTAGCAACGTCGCGACGATGACCCCTACGAGCGTCAGCCCGATCCAGCCTGGGTTGGCATTGCGTAACACCGATGCGACACGCGCAGGATTGACGAGCCAAACCAATATCCCCAGAAGCACAAAACCCGCCAGTGACAACGCGACCGTTCGCGCCCAAGGCTGCCGCTGCTTCGATTTTTCGCCTGTCACCTTGTCTTCTGCTTCGCCGAAGGGTTGTCGAGAATCGCCGCCAGCTGCTCAGCAATGTCCACCACCAATTCAGAAGACTGCAGATAGCTGGCTCGATCAATGGTCCCGCCCCCGCGGACCGCTTCTACGAAGGCGCCAATCTGGTCATCGATGCCCTTTGCCCCGCCTCCCCAAACACGTTTCACATTGCGACGCAGTCCACGGCCAATCTCGAGACGACGAAAATCGATAAGACGTGCGCTGCGATTTTCGCAGCTTACTTCTACAGTTTCGGTCGGAAATGCCTTGGCACCATTGGACAGATACAATACGGTCGCCAACGAGCCATCAGCGAATGCCAGCGTGATTTGGACATTGTCTTCGCGCATATAGCCGGCACCGTTGCCTCCGAGACAACGGACGTCGACGGAAACGACTGGCGCGCCGACTAACCAGCAGCAAAAGTCGATGTGATGACAGGCCTCGCCGACGATAACACCGCCACCTTCTTGAGGATGATGCAACCAGTGCTGAGGCGGTCGATAACCGACATTTGCGTGATAGAGCACAGCCATCGGCTGGGAACGTGTCCCGAATGATTCGCGCAGGTCCCTCGCCAGCGGAGCAAAGCGCCGATTAAAACCTACCATCAATACCTGTGTTTCACTCGAAAAGGACGCAGTTACCCGCTGCAACTGCATCCGATTGATCGCCAGCGGCTTCTCAACGAAGACGTCTTTACCGGCAGCGAGAGCCCGAGCGGCCAGGTCAGCGTGTGAATCATGACGAGTCAGGATAAAGACTGCGTCGGTCTGCGCATCCGCCAATACTTCTTCTACATCGGCGGAGGCGAATGAGAATCCGTACTTCTTGCCCAGCGCAGCGGCCCGAAGTCCGCTGGCCGACGCGATTCCACGAAACGTCACATCACGCCGAACAAGTGCGGGTAGGAATTCGTTGGTTGCATGGCTGCCGGCGCCGATTACCGCTACGCCCAACTTTGTTGCTTTCTGTTTAACCGGTGCTGGCAGCTCAATCCTGCTTGAAGTCTCTGGTAAACGCGGGTATTCGAGCACGATGCCGAGCGAAGGTTCATCGCGCTCTCCGGAAATCAATGCGAAGGCATCAGGCGCCTCGTTGAGGAGGAATCGATGGCTGATCATTGGTTCCAGATCAACGGCACTCCGCGCAACCTGATCAAGAAACGCCGCCATGTTGCGTTGTTCGGTCCATCGGACGTAAGGCAACGGGTAGTCGTGGCCTTCCTGTTCGTAACTCAGATCGCCGGTGCCGGGCCCATAGGCCATGGATGTACGCAGCTCGAGTTCTTTGAACAGGTATTGCTCTCGCGGCAGATGCATCTCAGTGCGGCCGACCACGACTACACGGCCTTTTCGCCTGCATAGCTCACCGGCGGTCCTCACCGGTGACGCATCGTCCGTACCAGCGGTGATAATGACGATGTCGGCGCCAGCGCCGTCGGACCAAGCCAGTACTCGTTCCGCGAGATTGGTGGCATCCGCTGCACAGGTCTCGCCCCAACCCTTCTCCTGTGCCAAAGCAAGCCGTCTCGGATCGACGTCGATACCGAATACTCGACAACCTGAGGCACGGAGCAACTGGGCGGTGAGGAGACCAACCAGACCCAGACCCAAAACGACGACGTTGTCCCCCAGGCGCAAGTCAGCAACACGCAGACTCTGCAAGGCAATCGCGCCCACCGTTGCGAAAGAAGCATGATCTGTATTGACTCCCTGCGGAATCGGCACGCACAGCCGTTTGGGTACGCATACGATCTCTGCGTGGCTCGCCTGCCCCTGTCCGGCGCAAGCCACGAGGTCGCCGACACGAACATGGTCCACCCCACTACCAACACCGACGACTTCGCCGGCGCAGCTGTATCCCAGCGCGATCGGCATATCGAGCGCTCGTTGCGCTACGGCATAGGCAGTCATCGGCCCTTGCGTGCGTGCGAGCTGCAAGACTTTCATAGCCTGCTCAGGTCGCGCCCTCGCCTTGGCAAGCAAGTCCATACGGCCCAATTTCACGGTACCGCCTTCGGTTCCACTGCTGATCAACGAATGCCGATTTCGCACGAGCACGAACTGATCACGCAATTGCGGTGGAGGCACATCCTCGACCCAAATACGGCCGTCGCGCAAATTTTCGAGTACTTGTTTCATTCCTTGGAATCCTGCTTCGCCAACCGAAGCCTACCGCGGACGAGAAACCCCTTCGTCAGAAGCTCTCGTTCACTGAACTGAGTCAGCTCGTTACGAACATCAGCGGTAAGCAATGCACGACCTTCTTCGCCAGTCGCGCGCCATTCGTCTATTTCGAACCACCTTTCAAACATCGCCCGGTAGTCGTGCTCGCGCAAGCCGTTCAGCCATGAAGGGATGTCTACGAATCGTCGTCCGCGCAGATGGTCCCACGGAGGTACCTTGCGCGATGGACGCGTGTCGGGATGTTTCCACGCGATGTGGTGGCCTCCCGAAAGACTGGTGAAGTTATGGATATAGATATAGATGCGACCGTTTGGCCTTAGCACTCGAGCGACTTCCGCGAGCACGGCCGGCACATCGCTGATATGCTCGAATACCTCGTGCGAGACCGCCAAATCGACGTTTCCATCCGATAGAGGAAGATGCGCACCGTCGTATACCCTTAGCGTCACGTCGCTGTGAGGCAGCCGACGACCGAAGCTGCGCTCCAACTCACCGTAGTATCCGTTCGCGAAAAATAAATCCCAAGCAGCCGTACGCAGCGCGCGCTCTGCGCCGTTGACGCGCAGGATATCTACATATTTTGCCATCCCGCGACGTGAGTCTACGAGCTCGGTATCGACGCCAATCACCTTCGCGCCATCCGCCGCGAGCAATAAGGACAGCCAGTAGGATTTGCCGCAGCCGATATCCAGCACCGTTCGATCTGAGAAAGGGCCTTCGTCCGTTCGCATTGTCTCGAAAAAGCCGGCGTGCTCGCGCGCGAAGTCGCGGTATCCGGTAAGCCCATAGTGGAGCATCGATGCATATAGACCAATACGCCCTGGAAGAATCGGATCCGGCATGAGAGCTTGCGATGTTCAGCGCGTGGCGCGAATCATGAGGTGCCAGCCCACTTGCTGCGAAAGCCAGCGATAGAGAAACAGAGGGGTCCAGCGAAACAATCGCCCATAGCCTTCACCGAACACAAAGTCCGGATGGACATCTACATGCTGGAACTGGGAAAACATTGCGCGGACCTCTTCGATGGTGAATCGCCTCACCACAGGACACAACTCATCGCGCTCTTCGAACGGAACGCGCACCAATCGATGAACCGCTTCATTCAACGAGCGCCGGTGATAGAGCATGATGAGCGCCTGGCCGCCCGGACGCAAAACGCGAAAAGCCTCATCGACGCACTTTTTTGTATCCGGCGCGTGGTGCATTACTCCAAACGAGTACACGTAGTCGAAGGTAGAGTCAGGGAATGGCAGATGCTCGGCATCCGCACACGAATAGACTGCGTCGACTCCACGTGCAATTGCACGCATTTGCGCAGTGGCGGGGCCCACGACGGTCAGATCCACAGCCGTAACGTGCAGACCGTGTTGCGCCATGCGCATGCTATCGAGGCCGACTCCGCAACCAACCTCCAACACGTTCGATCCTGGACGCATGGATTCGATCCATCCGGGCAAATGCCGATGTGATCGATAGCGTTGGGTCTCAAGATCGACGAAGTAGGCTTCCGAGCCTCGCTCGTGCTCGGTCACCTCGTGCCCCATGATGCGCTCGGCATTGACGTTGCGCGTCCAGAAATCGGCCACCTTGTGAACCAAACCCGGCGTTTGCCGGACGTTCGCTGGCTCAATCGATCTCACTGTGCATCCTTCGAGCTAGTGCCGCGAGGCCGCGGACCATCCACGCATTACACCATCGCAATTGCGTGAACTTCTTTGTGTAGTAACGCGTCTTCTGATAATAGAAACGCCCCTCGGCATTGTACATTTCATCAAGTGCCCAGCGCGCAATGCGAAGTGCCAGATCGCCATACGTGTCGACATGGCGCGAGAACGTAAGTATACCTTGCGCCGCGCCGTGGATGTCGTATGGATACTGTCGGTCGCTCATCCATCGCGGCGCACCGTTCGGCTCAAACAGCCGCTCCGCGTAAAAGCCCAGTCCATCTGAATATTGTCGCTGCCATTGATAGTCGCCGGTAGCCTGCATGTACCGCGCAAGAGCATCGAGAATAAATCCGGTATGGTAGTTATCGTGGCGGATCGGTGAATCACTCGGGGGGTCGGTATAGAACCATGCGTGATAGTCCGTTTGCCGGTTTACGACATAGCGAGTAAGTCGCTGCGCCGTGGGCAGCCATTGCTCCTGACCACTTTGCTGGGCGAACTGCGCAAGCACCGACGCGATCAGAATGCTTACGTCGAGCACACGCATGCTCATCGGCAGTGGCATGTAGCTGAGACACAATTCGTCCGGCTCGTCTTTCAACCGCTGGAGATCGCGAGTGAAGAACGGGATGGCTGCCTCAACGCGCGCTAACAGCGCGGGATCCTTGAGGCGCCGGTGCGCTGCGAGGAAGGCCTCGCAGACAAACGCTGTCACTACCGCATTCGGGGTGCCGCGAGGTGCGAAAAAGCCCAAGTCCTGCCATGGATATTGATAACCCCAGGCAACTCCGCCCGAGCGCGTCTTGACGGCCATGCCGTCGAGACTTCCGATAAGATGCGCCACACGTACAAGGTGAGCAGGATTGCCGTCCGCCGCCTCACGGTCGAGCAGGCCATTGATAAACAGGGCCAGACCTTTGGGATTGAAAGTTCGAGGAGACAACAGAAGTCGTCGCGGATTCACCGGCGAACGCATTACGGACTGAATCGCAAGGAGTCGCGTAATTCTGCTCCAACCCAACAACCCACCCAGAATGGGGCTATTCAGGGCGTCGTGCTTGTCGAACCCGCGCCAGGCTTGTGCTTCGGAATAGTCCAGAACCGCGTCGAGTACCTCGTCTATGCGTTCGAGATCGGTCCGACTACGTTGATAATCCGAAACGCCTTCAATCGCTTGAGAGATGTTCATGGGATTGTCCGTGCTCAAAAACTTCTATCCACATATGCGTCTGGATCATCAGGTACAGCATGAAATAGTGCCAGCGAAAGCGTCGCTGAATTGGCAGTTTCATCAACGAAGCCACCGTAGCTGCGTTGAAAATCCCATACTCCTTGGTACGACTCGGATCGAGCCATATCTTTGCAAGCGATCGCAAATGACGATCGAAAAAAGCGGGCGCGTCGAGCTGGAACCCACTTTTAGGTCGGCCAAGTACTTCTTTCGGAAGGTGCCGCGCCGCGACTTCGCGCAGCAATCCTTTGCCCACTCTTGGAGGCCCCATTCTTGATACTGCTTCGTGCACGGCGACATCGACAAACGGTACGCGTACTTCGAGCCCGGCCGCCATACTGGCGCGATCCTCCTGCCAAAGCAGATCGTTGACCATCTTGTTTCGCCACTCGAACTCCATCATCGCAGCAAGCGGCGCCGGATTGTTAGGCCAGCGGGCGCGGACTGTCTCGACAGCATCGGGCAGCGACTGATCCAGCAAACGCGGCCCATATAGCCAGCGACGCAATTCGATATTGTCCCAAACGTTGCGCAGCAACGCGTAGACTTTGGGCCAATCGCCGATTGCACCACCCATCAGCAATGCTCGTTCGCGCTCCTCAAACTGAGTAGCCGAAATAGGCAGCGCACTACTCAACAGGTTAGAGACGGAACGCGTTGCCCGTACTGGCAGCTGTGCCATAAGCTGAAAAATCTTGTGCACGTTATAGCCAGCGAACAACTCATCACCACCCAAACCGGAAAGCACCGCCTTCGTTCTTGTTCTCGCCAGTTCAGCCAATCTAAACAGCTGAATCGCGTTGACTTTGGGGGTTTCCACATGCCAAAGAGTGCGGGGCAGGGACTGCACTTCATCGGCGCCTAGTTCGGCCTGGATATTCGGGAGCCCCAGCATGCGGGCAGTCTCAGCGGCGTTGCGCGCCTCGTCGGGGTCGTCACCTACCTTTAAGGTGAAGGTAGGAATCCGCTCACTGTATTGGCGTGTCAGCGCAGCGATCAGCCCAGAATCGATGCCGCCGGATAGGTAACAACCGACCTCTACGTCAGCGATCAAGTGTGCACGTACCGAATCTGCAAGCACCTCATCCAGATCTGGATTCTGCGTTGCGACCAAGGGCACAAGCCTTTGGCTTCGCAGCTCGCCGCCCAGATGCCATTCAAGGCATTCGCCCGGATCGAGTTGGCGCACACCGCGAAATAGCGTCGCCTGACCTGGGAGGTAGCGAAAATTCAACAAGAGATGTAACGCTCCCTCATCGAGCTGAGCCGTCTCATTATGTATCGCAAGAATCCCTTTGGCTTCGGATGCGAAATACAACGATTCGGCATCGCAGCGAACAAAGAGCGGTTTGATTCCCAGCGCGTCCCGCACGAGTAATGCGCGCTTCTCGCGGACGTCCCAGAGCGCGAACGCGAACATGCCGCGCAAACGCTCGAATCCTCGCATGCCCTCATTCTGATAAGCGGCGAGAATTACCTCCGTATCGGATTGAGAAACAAATCTTGCACCACGCGCCTCGTAGAAAGCACGCAACTCTCGATAGTTGAATATCTCGCCATTGAAAACGATCAAAGCACTTTGATCGGCACTCCACATCGGCTGCTCGCCACCGACCAGATCAACGATCGCAAGTCTCGCATGCGACATACCGACATGATCGATCTCGATCGTCTGAATACCGTCTGGGCCGCGATGCCTCAATGCGTCACTGAGGCGCGAGAGCTTTTCAGCAGCAGCCTCGGAACGTGGCTTATCGGAAAACCATCCGCCAATGCCGCACATCAGACGCTCGCAAGCATTGGACTTGTGATTTCGCCCTTGGACTCGATAGCAGCCACAACAAAGGCCGAAACATCGCAGGTATCTCGTAGGAGTTCTTGGCGCCGCGAAACCCTATGGAGGGAAGGAAACGCAAGCAGCCAGTCTAGGGCTCCGCTTAGCGTGCTTTCGTCAAGCCGCCTTGCATTGTGTACGAGGCCATAGCGCTCCTCCTGCTCATCGGTATAGCCACGGCCGGTATGCGCTGCATACACGGCCGGCACTCCGAGCACGGCGCTTTCCGAAGCCATCGTCGCACTTTCCCCGAAAAAACCTGCGCAATGAGCCATTACGTGGTGAATCGCCGCAGCCGCACCGTTGTAACGGTATTGCATGAGATCGTCAGGAAGCGAACTCTCTGCCGAGATCAATACTTTCCCTTGCGCGCCAAGACGTCGAACGATAGCGCGCACCGCATCTGAAGTAAGCCCCCGCTCGCCGATATCGTGGTTGGCTTTCCACGCAACGAGACGGATCAAAAAAGTAGGTTGCTCGCCCGAAACACCGTTGGCCAGCGCGATTTCACGATCTGCGGAAAAATTTGGCGGACGCAAGTACGACAATTCGTGGTAACCAGGGTAGCGTACGGTGCGTTTCCGTGGCGTCCATCCCTTATAACAACGTGGAACGAAAACCCGTGTAGCTAACGGATAGGTCAGCAGATTCTGCAGTCGGGCATTTTCCGTATCGTAGAAGACGAGCGATTTGACTCCCGTGATCGCGCCAGCGTGCGCGATAAATATCCCGCCTATAGCCGCCATAACGTCGGGGCGCCAGTTACGAACAACACGCGAGAGTCGAAAGTCTCTGAGTAAGAGCTCCCCGAGCATCCCGCCTCGCCCCCCTTCACCGGAAAGGGTTGAATGCTCCAGCCCAAATGCATCGAGCAAATCGGTTGCGATTTCTTTACGCCGACTTGTGATCAAAATGTCATGCCCGCGATGACGCAGCTCCGCGATCGGCTGACGAAAAAAATGCGCGTGCGCAGGGTGTCCTATGTCAAAAAGTACGCGCATTCGCATTCATCCAAAACGGATCCGCCGAGTACATTCACCCCCATCACTTCAGCTCCCTTCACTTCCTATAAGTCAGATTCGTGATCTGCTCGGATATCAGTCCGATCAGGAATACGATCACCGAAGCCGAAAACAGCAGCAGGCTCATATTGGTGAAGCGATGAATCGTTATGAATGTATACAAATAGTGTCCCAGGCCGAGCAAAAAAAAGGCCACGCTTGTCGGTAAAAACAGCTTGAGCGGCGAGTAAAGCGTGGCGATTTTGAAGATGATCAGCAGGAATCGAATGCCATCACGCAACGGACGGATGTGACTTTTGCCAACCCGTTGTGCAGCGTGAATGGGCACGTAGGCGACCGCATAGGCGCTGCGAAAAAAAGCCATCGTGCTCGTGGTCGGATAGGAAAACCCATTCGGTAACAGGTGCAGGAACTCGCGGAACTTGTCTGCACGGACAGCACGAAAACCCGAAGTAAGATCCGCGACCTTGAAACCGGTCATGTGACTCGCCAGCCAATTGTAAATCGTGTTGGCAATGCCGCGCCCCACACCCGCCTGCCCTGACCAGTCGCGCGCACCGACGACCATGTCGTAACCTTCGTCGAGCTTGGCTACAAGGCGTGCGATGTCTGCCGCAGCATGCTGACCATCCGCATCCATGAATACTAGTGTCTCGCCGCTGGCTTCGCGCGCGCCGCGCTTGATCGCGGCGCCGTTGCCCATCGAATAAGGCTGCGTGAGGAATTTGACGGCATTCGCTGTGCACACTTGCACCGTGTCGTCCGTCGAACCGTCGTTGACGACAATGATCTCTGCCTGCGGGTGGGCGGCGCGAAGTCGCTGGAGCAGGCCGGCCAAAGCAGCGGCCTCGTTTTTCGCCGGCAAAATGATGCTAAGCAAGATAAACACCCCCCAAATGACTGGCCCTTCCGTAAGCTCATCTCCTGCAGCGCAACCGACGCTGCAAAGCGAGGACATACGGCTCCTCGAACGGTAAAAGAGTTCAAGGAAGAATACGACTCGGCGCGGCAGCAACCCATTGGGCATGTGCCTCGCCCTCCAATGCGACCGCGAGAGGTCGTGGCGGAGTTGATAGTAGCGGAAAACCCCATAATCAAACCCTCTCAACTACTACCGACTCCCTGATCTGCGTAGTCCCGCACGGAACACGAAGCGGGAGGTCGCCCGGACGACCGACCGACCCTCGAAAGCGCTATACTCAGAGCAACGCTATACAGAGGCAGGTATGACCACGACGATGAGCGCCCCTGCGACCGCTACCGGCCCCACGCTGGCCGGGCTCAGCGGCATCGCCAAGCGTCTGGTCATGCAGGGGTTGATCTCGGAAAACGATGCTCGCCGCGCAAGCGAAGCATCGATGAAACAGAAGATCCCCATCGCAAGCCTGTTGCTTGAACGCAACCTAGTCACCAGCGGTCAACTTGCATTGGCCACCTCTGAGGAATTCGGCGTGCCGCTTTTCGACGCCGAGGCCGTCGACCTTGCCCAGATTCCGCAAAACGTGATCAGCGAGGACCTGGCAAACAAACACCAGGTACTTCCGATTTTCAAGCGTGGCCCACGCGTCTTCGTCGCTATCGCCGATCCGACGAACATGCGCGCGATCGACGACGTGAAGTTCCACGCCAAGACGTCGGTCGAATCGGTGCTAATCGACGCCGAACAGCTCTCACGGTTGATCGACCAAGTCTATAGCATGGGCACCTCGAGCTTCGATGCGCTCGACGATGCCGCAGGAGGTTTGGAAAAACTCGTTATCGGTGACGGCGAAGAAGAAGCCGATACCGGCATCGACGCGCGCAGTACCAACGATGCGCCGGTTGTGAAATTCGTCAATAAAGTGCTGGTCGATGCGATCAAGCGCGGCGCGTCGGATATTCATTTCGAGCCATTCGAAAACACCTACCGCGTACGTTTCCGTATGGATGGCATCCTACGCGCGGTGACTTCGCCGCCGCCGCGCATGGCTACCCGTATCGCCGCACGTCTGAAGGTGATGTCGGGCCTAGATATTTCCGAACGTCGCGTGCCGCAGGACGGACGCATCAAGCTGAACTTGTCCAAGACCAAGGCGATAGACTTCCGCGTTAGCACCTGCCCGACGCTGTTCGGCGAAAAGATCGTGCTGCGTATCCTCGACGCGTCGGTTGCTCGACTTGGAATCGACAAACTCGGCTACGAGGACGACCAGAAGGAACTATTCCTCAATGCAATCCAAAAGCCGTACGGGATGGTTGTCGTAACCGGACCGACCGGTTCGGGCAAGACGGTTTCGCTTTATACCGCGCTAAACATCCTAAACATAGAAGGGCGCAATATTTCCACCGTAGAAGACCCGGTCGAAATTCGCCTGCAAGGCGTGAATCAGGTCCAGCAGAACGTGAAGCGCGGCATGACATTTGCCGTTGCGCTGCGCGCCTTCCTGCGCCAAGACCCCGACGTGATCATGGTCGGCGAGATTCGCGATATCGAAACCGCGGAAATCGCGGTCAAGGCGGCGCAGACTGGCCATATGGTGCTGTCAACGCTGCACACCAACGATGCTCCGCAGTCGGTAGCGCGCCTGATGAACATGGGCATCGCTCCCTACAACATCACCTCGGCGCTATCGCTCGTCGTTGCGCAGCGACTTGCCCGCCGCATGCACGAATGCAAGAAGCCTTTTGAGCTTCCGCAGGAAACACTGCTCGCGGAAGGTTTTTCGCCGGAAGACATTCCCGGATTGCAACTCTACGACGCCGTCGGCTGCGCTGTGTGCAATGAAGGTTACAAGGGGCGCACAGGCATTTATCAGGTCATGCCGATCAACGATGAGATCACAAAAATTATTCTAAAAGGGGGCAACATGATGGATATTGCGGTAGTCGCCAAAGCCTCCGGCGTACGCGATCTGCGTGGCTCCGCATTGCTCAAGGTCAAGCAACGCATCACCAGCCTGGCCGAAATCAACCGCGTTACCAAAGACTGAACTTCGCCGACCGAAGCTCACGGTCACGTAAGGGGAAATTTGTTCATCCCCCCGCGAAAACGAGAATTCATCGCTATTTTTCTACGCGACCGGCAATAGAATGGATTCCTGGGGAAGAGGATGGCATCCTTTGGGGAGTTTGGAATAACTTGCGGTTCCGGGGAAATCCGGAGTCCCGCGGTTTTCATGCAATTGAAAAGTGGAAGCTCCAGCTCCCGGCTTTTGCCGGGATAACCAGAATGGCTGTTTCCTAAGGTTCTTTTTGATCATCATCTTCTTTTCTTCGATATCGCTCTGACGCCGAACCGGACTCGACATGGCCACAGTCGCAACGACCACCCGAAACAAACCCAGCGCTAAAGAAGTTGGCCGTGCGCGAGCCCAGGTAAACCAGAACATTACGTTCGTTTGGTGGGGCACGGACGGGCGCGGCAAGAAACTCAAGGGCGAACAGGTCGCCGTATCGGCAGCCCTGTTGAAAGCCGAATTGCGACGCCAGGGCGTCAACGCGACAACGATCAAGCCCAAACCCAAACCATTGTTTGGCGCAAGTGGCCGCGCGATCAAATCGCGTGAGATTGCAGTATTCAGTCGGCAGATCGCGGTGATGATGTCGGCTGGAGTGCCGATGGTGCAAGGCTTGGACATCATTGCCAATGGCCAAGCCAATCCACGCATGAAGAACATGCTGTTGGATCTCAAGACCAACATCGAGGGTGGTTCGTCGCTGGCCGAGGCGATGCGCAAATATCCCGTGCAATTCGACGAGCTGTATACGAATCTCGTCAAGGCCGGCGAAACTGCGGGCGTACTCGATACCGTGCTCGACACAGTCGCAACGTACAAAGAGAACATCGAGGCCATCAAAGGCAAGGTGAAAAAAGCCTTGTTCTATCCGGCGGCGGTAATGGCTGTCGCTTTCGTTGTCACGATGATTCTGTTGATCTTCGTCATTCCCCAGTTTGAATCGGTATTTTCCAATTTCGGCGCGAAGCTGCCAGCCTTTACCTTGATGTACGTCGGCATGTCCCGATTCGTCACGCAGCATTGGCTGATTCTTATTGCGAGTATCGTCGGTGTAATTGTTGGTATAACGCTTGTGTACAGGCGTTCACCCCGATTCGCTCATTTTATTGCCCGTGCTTCATTGAAAATTCCAGTGATAGGGCAAATCCTGACGCAGTCGGCGATCGCACGTTTCGCGCGCACGCTGGGCGTAACCTTCAAAGCCGGCGTGCCGCTCGTCGAAGCGCTCGACTCGGTGGCAACGGCTACCGGCAGCCCCATTTACAACGAAGCGGTAAAGAAGATACGCGGCGATGTGGCCGTCGGTCATCAGTTGCAATTCGCAATGCGCCAAACCAATCTGTTCCCGAACATGGTCGTTCAGATGGTAGCCATCGGCGAAGAAGCGGGCGCGCTCGATACGATGCTATTCAAGATCGCCGAATTCTACGAGCAAGAAGTGAGCAATGCAGTGGACGCGCTATCGAGCCTGCTCGAACCATTCATCATGGTGATCATCGGCATTGTCGTGGGCGGCATGGTCGTTGCGATGTACTTGCCGATCTTCCAACTCGGCAACGTCGTCGGCTGATCTTCGTCGCTACATGCAGGAATTCTTTTTGATACCCGGCGTGGCCGTGGCGCTCGCCGGCGTACTCGGCCTGCTCGTCGGCAGTTTTCTCAACGTGGTGATTTTGCGGCTGCCGCCGCGGCTGATGCATCAATGGCGCGAGCAAAGCCGCGAGGTGCTGGAGCTCGACAACGCCGAGGCCGAGCCCCCACCGCCCGGGCTGGTGTGGCAAGCGTCACACTGTCCTCAGTGCAAGCACCCGCTCGGCGCGCTGGAGAACATTCCCGTCGTGAGCTGGCTTGTCCTGCGCGGACGCTGCAAGCATTGCGGCGCGAAGATTTCCGCGCAGTATCCGCTGGTCGAATTGCTGACCGGCATCTGCTCGCTGATCATGGTGTGGAAATTCGGCATGAGCTGGCCGGCTGCCACGGGACTTCTGTTCACTTGGGCGCTGATCGCATTGGCCGGCATCGACGTGCGCACACAACTGCTGCCGGATCAGATCACCCTGCCGCTGCTTTGGCTGGGCCTACTGATCGCGCTCGTTCCGCTGTATGTCGACACGCCTGCAGCCATCCTTGGCGCCGCTATTGGCTACCTGTCGCTCTGGTCGGTGTATTGGGGATTCAAATTGCTGACCGGCAAGGAAGGTATGGGTTACGGCGACTTCAAGTTGCTTGGGGCTCTGGGCGCCTGGATGGGACCGTGGGCGCTGCTGCCGATCATTCTGTTGTCATCGCTGATCGGCGCGGTGGTGGGTAGCGTGCTGCTCGCGGTGCAAGGCCGCGATCGCGCGACGCCGATCCCGTTCGGCCCCTTCCTCGCCGCGGCGGGCTGGGTGCAGTTTGTCTTTGGCAGCGAGATACTGGCGCTCTATCGGCATCTGTTCGCTTTCCCGTGACGTGAAACCACCCGGATCCGGCTCGCTCTCACCGCTTACCGTCGTCGTCACCGGCGGCATAGCCTCAGGTAAGACGGCCGTGACGACGGCGTTCGCGCAGCGTGGCGCGCCGGTATTCGATGCCGATGCCATCTCGCGCGAACTCGTGGCGCCCGGTCAGCCGGCGCTCGCGGAAATCGAATCCGCGTTCGGTTCCGACATGCTGATGCTGGGCGGCGAGCTCGACCGTCGACGCATGCGTGAGCGCATCTTCGTCGACGAAACGGCACGGCGGCGACTCGAAGCGATTCTGCATCCGCGCGTGCGCAGCGAACTGCAGGCACAAGCGCGCGCATGCGCGGCGCTGTATTGCCTGCTCGCCATTCCGCTGTTCGCAGAATCAGCGCAGGCTTACGACTGGGTCGACCGCGTCCTCGTCGTCGATGTGCCGCGTGAAATGCAGCTCGCGCGCCTGATGCTGCGCGACGGGATGACGCAAGAGTACGCACTGCGCGCACTGGCCGCCCAGGTATCGCGCACGCAGCGCCTCGCGCTTGCGGATGACGCGGTCGACAATACCGGCAGCTTGGACGACCTGTCGCGCGTCATCGCACGACTCGACCGCCTGTATACGGTGCTTTCAGCCCGGAAAAAAACCTGAAATGCCCGCGATGCCTTGGGCGCCGTGGGCTCGTGCCGCAGGCAAGTCGGCCGGTCCCAGACCGCCCAGCGCGTAAACCGGCAGCGGTGTTCCTCCACAGAGTTCGGCGAAACGTTGCCATCCCAGCGGCTCAGCGCCGGGATGACTACGCGTAGCCTGCACGGAACCCACCACTGCGAAATCGACACCGATCGCCGCCGCATGAGCCAATTCGCTCGCGTCGTGACACGAGGCAGCGACCCAGCCACGCACCGGCGGACGTTCGCTCAACCGCATCAGTTCGGCCGACGGCAGATGCACGCCATCGAGATCGAGCTCGATGGCAAGGTCGATGTGCGTATTGATCAGCACCGCCGCACCGGCGCCGCGCACACGTTGCTGAACCGCCTGCGCCAGCACGCATAGACGTGCCGCGGAAACCGTCTTCGCGCGCAATTGCAGCAGGCGTGCGCCCGCTGCAAGCGCACGGTCGATGCGAGCCAGGAAAACCGCGTCGTCATCGCCGGGTTCAGGAGTGATCGCATAGTGCGGCGGCAGACGCAGCGCCGTCACCACAGGGCGATCGGGCGGCGGCATGGGTATGTCTAGGAGTTCGTCGATGTGGCGCCAGACCAACGCCTGCCCTTCACGCCCACGCAGTTCTCCGGCGAAGTCGAGCACGTGATACACGTCGAGGAGGATGGATTTCTCGCCGAAATCCCAAGGCACCGCGATGAGCGGTTCGATCGCGCCGATGTCGACGCCGATTTCCTCATGCAATTCGCGCGACAGCGCCGCGTGCGCGGTTTCGCCGGGCTCGAGCTTGCCACCGGGGAATTCCCAAAGTCCGGCCGAATGTTTGCCGGACGGCCGCTGTGCGAGCAGCACGCGGCCTTGCGCGTCACGGAGGACGCCGGCGACGACGTGAGTGCGATTTAAACCCCTCTCCCCTCGGGAGAGGGGTTGGGGTGAGGGTTCGGGCATTGCTCGACCTCGCACTGGACTGGACTCGAACCCTCATCCGGCGCTTCGCGCCACCTTCTCCCAGCGGGAGAAGGAAAAACTTAGGCCAAACGGCCGTGGCACTGCTTGTACTTCTTACCCGAGCCGCACGGACACGGATCATTGCGGCCGACCTTCGGCGCATCGCGCACCACTTGACTCTGCGCCAGCGGCGGCGGCGGAACACCTTCGTTCAACTGCGCACCTTCCGCACCCTGAGCCGACAGCGATGCCGCCTCCGCATGCTGGAATTCGAGCGCCCGACGCTCCTGATCGCGACGCTGCTGTTCTTCAAGCGCGGCGACTTCTTCCTCGCTGCGGATACGCAGCATCGACAGGCGCTGAATCACTTCGATCTTGACGCGTTCGAGCATCGCCTGGAACAGCGCAAAACCTTCGCTCTTGTACTCCTGCTTCGGCTGCTTCTGCGCATAGCCGCGCAGATAGATGCCCTGGCGCAGGTAGTCCATGCTCGCGAGGTGTTCCTTCCAGTGCTGGTCGAGCACCTGCAGGAGGAAGAACTTCTCGGCTGCGCGCATGATTTCCGAGCCGTACTGCGTGTCCTTCTCGCGGAAGAAGCGGTCGACTTCGTCGATGACGTGCTCGCGGATGCCCTCGGCACTGAGATCGTGCTGACTTTCGGCCCAATGCTTCACGTCGAACTGGATGCCGAACTCCGACTGCAGCGCACGGTCGAGCCCGGTCAGATCCCATTGCTCATCGACGCTGTCCGCCGGTATATAGCGGCGCACGAGATCGCTCATCACGTCGTAGCGGATGTTGATGATGTTCTCGGAAACGTCGTTCGCATCGAGCAGCTCATTGCGCTGCTGGTAGACGACCTTGCGCTGATCGTTCGAGGTGTCGTCGAACTCGAGCAGGTTCTTGCGGATGTCGAAGTTGTGCGCTTCGACCTTGCGCTGCGACTTCTCGATCACGCGCGTGATCATCTTGTCCTCAAGCGCTTCGTGTTCCTTCATGCCGAACAGCTGCATCCAGCGTGTCACCCAATCGGGCGCGAAGATGCGCATGAGCGAGTCTTCGAGCGAGAGGTAGAAACGGCTCGAACCCGGGTCGCCCTGGCGGCCCGAACGGCCGCGCAGCTGGTTGTCGATGCGGCGCGATTCGTGACGCTCGGTGCCGATGATGTGCAGGCCGCCAGCAGCGAGCACCTCGTCGTGGCGTACCTTCCAGTCGGCCTTGATCTTCTCGCGGTCGGCCTCGGTCGCATCCTCGGGCAGCGTCTGCAGCTCGGCTTCGAGCGAGCCGCCG
>Ga0207694_10000576_pt1 | contig 33196 bp, 30 predicted proteins | sample KBSC34metaG_FD_184353 | JGI IMG/M metagenome (GOLD analysis project Ga0207694, IMG submission 184353) | Corn rhizosphere microbial communities from Kellogg Biological Station, Michigan, USA - KBS C3-4 metaG (SPAdes) (version 2) | ecosystem: Host-associated > Plants > Roots > Rhizosphere > Soil... | reverse complement strand
CCCTCGAACGGGATGTTGTTAGCATCGAACTCGGCCTTCTGCCAGCCGACGCCCAGGCACATCGTCACCCGCCCGTTGGACAGCACATCGAGGGTCGCGAGCTGCTTGGCCAGCAGCACCGGCGCGCGCAGTGGCGCCACCAGCACGAAGCAGGAGAGCCGCGCCCGCTTTGTCACCGCCGCGACCGCCGACAGGAATGAGATCGGCTCGATCCAGGGTTGCTCGATCGGGTAGGGGAAATTATGGGTCTGGCGGCGCTCGGCATGGGCGGCGGCGTTGAAGCCCAGATGGTCGCAGGTGCTGATCAGGTCGACGCCCATCGCATCGGCCTTGGCCACCGTCTCCAGCACCGGCCCCACCGCGCCGCCGAACAGCTGCTCGGCGCCCATGAAATTCAAACCGACCTTCATTCCCACTTCCCCCATCGAATCCTGATCGCCAGGGTTTAGCAGGTGTCTGTTCCCGGTGAAACGGACCGCTTACGCGTGGCCGGCGGCGAGCATCTGGACAGCATTGTCATTGAGGCTCGCCGGCGCGGCCGCCAGCGAAGCCATGTCCGATGGCGCTGACGCTGCGATCGCCTCGACGAAACGGCTGACGCCGGCGGAGGAGGCGCTGACCGTGATCTGGGTGCCACCCTTGCCGTCCGAGGCGAGGTGGAATGTGTCGCCGGTATAGTCGCCGCTGAGCTGCAGCGTTGCCACCAGCGCGCCCTTGTTCTTGATCGTCAGCGTGTCCTTGGCGGCGTTGTAGGTCAGGCCGGTCGCCGCGGTGTCGATCAGGCGGATCACGTCGCCGGCCGCGAAACCGGCGATGGTGGCGGCGAATCCGGCTGCGTAAGCGAGCCCCAGCCTGCCGGATGCGCTCTCGAACGTGACAGTCTGGCCGGCCGAGACATTCCCGTCGACGGCCAGGGCCGACGTATCCTCGATCGTGATCTGACCGGTTCCGGTGACGTCCTGGCTGATTGTCAGGCCGCCGCCGGACGCATCGATCGTCCCGGAATTGACGACCGCCCCAACGACCTTGCCGTAGCCGCCCAGCACCCCGCCGCCATTGACCATGAATTTGGTCGTGGTGACGCTGCTGCCCTCCAGGTTGAGCGCGCCCAGGATCGTCATGGTCGAGCCGATATCGACGACCGCGCCGGTTCCGATCGTCAGCGCCCCGCCGCCGTAGATCACGGTCAGGCCGGCACAGTCGAAGGTCGCACCGGCGCCTTCGAGATCGACTTTGGCCGTGAGAAGGGTGACCTTTTTTGCTTCAAGGGTCGAATTCGCGGAGATATCGAATACGCCGGACCCTTCCAGCGTGTTGTCCTTCGAATCTATGACGAACTTGCCGCCATTTCCGACGTCGACCGTGCCGTTGTTATAGAAATAATCCGAGCTGACTTCGAAGGTCCCGGGCCCGTTTTCCTGTAAAGTCCCATTATTTGTGACATTTAAGGGCTGTACTATATATTGCTTTGTCAGGCTGATCGTGAAATTCCCGTTTGACGTTACCGTAGCATCGGCACCCAGGGTGAAATTAAATGGGGTGTTGCGCTGATGACGCGGCACGTTGGGGTCGTAGCTCGATATGCCGCTGGTTTCCGTCGATACGATATCGACGTTATCGAGACCGGCGGCATGCGCTTTGCCCGGCAAGACGAGCGTGCTGTCGTTCAGGTTGACGGCGCCGGCACCGGTGCCGTCCGCGCCGGTAAGAACGACATTTATGAGGGTTAGCGATCCGGTATTGACCGTGACCGGCCCTTTCACCGTCAGGTTGGTCAGGCTGCCGGTGAAGGCGCCTGGCGCTATCTCTACGGTTCCACCTGTTATCGAGCCGGAATAGGTAAAGCTCTTGAATCCATCCGGCACGGTGAGGTCGAGACTCTTCCCCGTATTGTTGTTGAAGTACCCGTTTATCGTGAGCTGGTTGTTCTGGTTCGCCAGCGCGCTGATCAGCGCATCGTCGTCGTCCGGGTTGTAGGATGTGACCGAGACGGTCGAGTTGCTGATGGTCAGCTTCCCGAACGTGTCGTTCGAGGCGTTGCCCAGATCCAATGTCGCGCCATTGGCGGTCAAGGCGCCTGCATTGTTGAGTGTGGTGACGGTGAGTTTCGACCCGGCAAACAGCGTAACCCTGCCCGCCGCCCGGATGTCGAACTCGCCAGTGACGTCCATCGATCCTCCGGTGAGGACGACGCGCCCGCTGTTCGAAATCTCCGAGGCGTTAAGCGTTCCGCCCTGCTTGATTGTCACTGCACCCGTATTCGAGATTTGGGCCACGACCGGCGCCTTTGTATTGGCGTTTCCGGCGACGATGAACTGGCCGGAATTCACGAGATTGTTAGTGGTGATCGAAGCTCCACTCGCCGCCGTGAACTGGCCGCTATTATTGAGAGCCCCGACAAACTGAGTGGTCGAACCGGCGGCGAGCGAGAATTTACCGCTGTTGGTCACGGTGCCGCTGAACGTGCTTTGCGATCCGCCGGCAAGCTGGACGTTGCCTTTATTAACGATCGTGCTGCTCGATTGGGTGAACGCGTTTAGGCTGCTCGTATAGAGCACCGTCATCGCCGGTCCGAAGGTCAGTGTGCCATTCTGGATGTCGAAGCTGCCGCCGTCGATCGTGAGGGTGGCGTTGTTGAGGGTCTGCGTTCCCGAAAGGATAAGGTGGCTGCCGACGCCGACCGCGATCGCACCCTTGCCGCTGCCGTTCGCCCCGTGCAGCGTCATTCCGTTCATGATCGTCAGCGTGCCGCTGGTTTCCAGGTTCAGCGTTCCGCGATAATCGACATTGTCCAGCGTTCCGCCCAGGAAGGCGATGCTTCCGCCCTGCGCCGCGATGCTCCCGCCCTCGATCGTGCCCGACAGGTCCAGCGCGCCCTTGAACAGCGTCAGCCGGTTCTGGAGGGTGAGAATGCCGGCGACGGCGAGCGTCGCGCCCGCATCGTTTAAGGAGACGGAGCCGACATGATATTCCTGGCCGCTGCCGATATTGATCGTATAGGTGCCGGCCGCATTGATGACCGCGAAGCTGCTCGCCGTCGGCGCCCCGGCGGTCCATTTCGCCGCGGTCTGCCAGTTCCCGTCGCCGCCCTTCCAACTCGTGGTCGTCGCCATCTTTTTCTCCCTGTGCTCGGCCGATACATTGTACGGCGAGCGGTGCGGGACCCTGCGCGTAAAAACCGCTTCCGCCGGTCAGTGAGCGGTATGGGCCGCCAGCAGCGCGGAAGCCTGGCCGGCATTGGCCGGCACGATCGTGCCGACGGACGCCATGTCCGACGGCGACGACGCGGCGGCGGCCTCGACGAAGCGGTGGAGGCGGGCGGCGGATGCCGCGGCGGCCACGGTGATCTGGGTGCCGCCTTTGCCGTCATCGGAGAGGCTGAACGTGTCGCCCGAATAGTCGCCGGTGAGCTGAAGAGTCGCCACCAACGCGCCGTTGTTTCTGATCGTCAGCGTGTCCTTGGCGGCGTTGTATCCAACCGTGGTCGCCTTGGTGTCGATCAGGCGGATCACATCGCCAACTGCGAAGTCAGCGATCGTGCCGGCGAATCCGGCCGCGGAGGCGAGGGCAAGCCTGCCGGACGCGCTCTCGAAGGTCACGGTCTGGCCGGCCGCGACATTGCCGTCGACCGCCAGGGCGGATGCATCTTCGATCGTGATCTGGCCGGTTCCGCTGACGTCCTGGGTGATCGTCAGGCCGCCGCCCGCGGCGTCGACCGTTCCGTTATTGGCGACTGCGCCCAGCACCTGGCCGTGGCCGCCGAGCGATCCGCCGGCGTCGATCGTGATATGGGCGGAACCGAAATTGCTCCCCGCCAGATGCAGCGCGCCGTCGATGGTGAAATTGGAAGCAACGCTCAGCGTTGCCCCGTTCTCCATCGTCAGCGCGCCCTGCGCGGTAATCGTGGCCAGGCCCGCCGACAGGAAGCTGGCCCCCGCGCCTTCCATCACGACGGTCGCGCCCAGCACATTGCCGGTGCTGCCCCGGTTCAGCTTCAGGCTGGAATGGGCGCCGATGATGTAGGTGCCGCCATCCATCGAAAGCCCGCCCTGCGTGCTGACGACGAAAGTCCCGCCGTTTTCGACGCGGATCGTCCCGTTGTTGGTCAAAGCGCCGCCGAAGACGACGAACCGGCCCGGGCCGGTTTCCTCCAGCGTTCCGTTGTTGACGATGGCGGTGTTCCGATCCGTGAACGCGGCCCCAGCGGTAAAATCGCCGTTTGCCTTCAGCGTGAAATTCGCCCCCAAGGTGAACGTTCCGGATGTCGGGACTGCGAGGCCGCTGGCGGGGCCGGCGGTCACGTCGATATTGTCGAGCGAGTTGCTGGAGAAGGCTCCGAGCTGACCGTTCAGCGTGATCTGCCCGATGCCGCCATTGTCGGCGAATGTCACATTGCCGAGATAGAGCGATTTGGCGTCGATGGAGCCCTGGACCGTCAGGTTCTCCAGCACGCCCGAATAGGTTCCGCCGATCGTGACGGTGCCGCCGTTGATGAGGCCGGCATAGACGAAGCTCTTGAAGCCGGCGGGCATATCGAGCTCAAGCGTGTTGTCGCTGTTGTCGATGTTGAGATCGATCTGCACACTGTTGTTGTGCCCCGCCAGCATAGGCTTGAGCTTGGCGAATAACGGCAGGTTCATGTCCTCCAGCTCCAGCGTCGAGTTGCTGATATTCAGCGTGCCGTAGTCGTTGTTGATGAACCGGGCGGTGATCGTGGCGCCGTTGGCGGTCAGAACCCCTTTATTGTCGAAGCTGCCGACATTGAGCGTCGAACCGGCGAAGAGAGTGACCCTCCCCCCGGACAAGTTCGTGAGCTGCGAGAATTTCGCCGAGCCTCCGTTCAGGACGAGGCTGCCGCTGTTCGTAAAACCCCCCTTTGGATCCGGGTAGAAGAAGAGAAAGGCGCCCTTGGCGACATCGAACAGTCCCTTATTGATGATCGAGACGGTGCTGGACTGGCCTCCCGCGCCATTCGCGCCCGGGAACACTCCGTATTTGGCCTCGTACCGAACCGTCATCCGCGGCCCCAGGACCAGGGCCGATGCGTCTATGGCAAGCTGGCCGCCGGTAATCGTGAGGATCGCATTGTTCAGGGTGAAAGCGCCGCCGGCCGCCGTCGGGGTGCTGCCAGCCCCGACGAGCGTGAGCTGGCTTTGCCCACCGAGCAGGATCGCGCCCTGACCGGTGCCGTCGCTTCCATGCAGCGTCAAAGAATTGTCGATCGTCAGCGTGGTGTTATTGGTGCTGAAATCCATCGTCCCATCGAATGCGGCCAGGGAAAGCTCCGCACCGCGTTCGAAGTCGATTTCCCCACCTTTTTGAACCAGCGTCCCGCCGCTGATTGTGCCGTAGAGCACAAGCTTGCCTTGGGCCACGGTCAGGCTATCGGTCACTTGAAGGCCGCCATCGACATCGATGAGGAGTGTTGCCTGCGCGGCGTTCAGCGTGACCGAGCCGGCTTCGTAGTACGTGCGGCTGCGGACCGTGACCCTATAGGTGCCGGGTGCATTGATCACGGCGACCGCGGTCGGTGAGGTCGGCGCCCCCGCTGTCCATTTGGCCGCGGTCTGCCAGTTCCCGTCGCCGCCCTTCCAGTATGTGGCCGTCATCGCACCGCTTCCGTAGTTGTTGCTATGTTATACGCGGATTGAGCTGCGACCCTTCGGCCGAAAGAGATGCGGCACGATATGTCGGCTGCATGACCTGGCGAAGCCGGCGGGATCGTCGATAATGGCCTTCCCGAACCCAGGGAGATGAAATCATGCTGGCGCTCCGCCCCAACTGCGAATGCTGCGACAAGGACCTGCCGCCGGACTCGGCGGAGGCGATGATCTGCACCTTCGAATGCACCTTCTGCCGGTCCTGTGCCGACGGCGTGCTGCATGGCGTCTGCCCCAATTGCGGCGGCGGGTTCGCGCCCCGCCCGATCCGGCCGGCCGCCATGCTGGTGAAATATCCGGCGTCCACCGAACGGGTTCTCAAGGCGGGCGGGTGCGGCGCATAGCTCCTATGCAGTTCGTCGGTTCTGGATAGCGGTTGGTCGAATTCTTTTTGGACTTTGTCGAAAGAAACGGCCTATCGTCCGCGCCTCGAATGCGTTTCCGAGGACAATCCAGAATGAAAACCCCCGTTTCCCGCCTGCTCTCCGGCGCGGCTTTCGCCGTCATTTGCGCCGCCCCCGTTATGGCCGGCCCGGCCGATATGTCGAAGCCCCTCGACCCGGCCAATTTCGACAAGTCGGCGAAGCCCTGCGACGACTTCTACAAATTCGCCACCGGCGGCTGGACCGCAGCGCACCCGATCCCGGCGCATCTGTCGCGCTGGGGTTCGTTCGACCAGCTGTCGGAGAACAATCTCGCCAATATGCATGAGCTGCTCGACAGGCTGGCCGCCAAGCCGGACAAGAGCGACCCCGATTTCGTGCGGGTCACCAATTATTACAAATCCTGCATGGACGAGGACCGGATCGAGAGGGAAGGCGACGCCTGGCTCCAGGCTCAGCTGAAGCCGGTCGATGCGCTGACCGACCGCGCGTCGATCCTGGCCGCGATCCCGAAGCTGCAGGCCGCCGGCATCTCCGTCTTCTTCGGCTTCGGCTCGACCCCGGACGGGGTGGATAGCGACAAGGAGAATGCCGGGATCAGCCAGGGCGGCCTGTCGCTGCCCAACCGGGACTACTATACGCGCCAGGACGATAAGGCGAAGGCGATCCGCGAAAAGCTCGTCACCCATATCGCCAAGATGTTCGTGCTGGCGGGCGAGGACCAGGCCAAGGCCGATACGGACGCCAAGGCGGTGTTCGAGATCGAGAACCAGCTGGCGCTCGCCTCGCGCAAGCCGGAGGAACTGCGGGACCCGCTGAAGAACTACAATCTGATGCCGGTCAAGCAGCTGCAGGATCTGTCGCCCGATTTCGACTGGTCCGGCTTCATGAAGGCGATCGATGCGCCCTCGGTCGAGAAGGTCGATGTCGGCCAGCCCGATTTCGTGAAGGGGCTGGGGCCGGTGCTGGCCAAGTCAGACCCCGCCGCGCTGAAGGCTTACTTACGCTGGAACGTCATCAACAGCGGTGGCAACGCGCTGCCCAAGCGCTTCGTCGACGAGCAGTTCGATTTCTCCAAGCTGCTGTCCGGCGCCAAGGAGCTGCGCCCGCGTTGGCAGCGCTGCGTCCGCGCGGTCAAGGGCGTGATGCCTGACGCGGTGGGCAAGGTGTTCGTGAAAAACCTGGTGCCCGCCGGCACCAAGGAGCGCATGGCGGCGATGGTGAAGAACATCCGGGCCACCCTGCGTGAGGATATCCAGGAACTGGACTGGATGGACGCCCAGACCAAGAAGAAGGCGACCGTCAAGCTCGACAAGATGACCGAGCACATCGCCTATCCCGACAAGCCGATCGACTATTCGTCGCTGAAGATCGCCGACAACATGCTCTACGGCGACGCGGTCAACGCGGCGATGAAGTTCGAGGAGCACCGCGACCTCAAGAAGATCGGCAAGCCGACCAACCATGACGAGTGGCAGATGTCGGCGATGGAGACCAACGCCTATTACAACCCGCCGGACAACAGCATCACCTTCCCGGCCGGCATTCTCTTCTCGCCCTTCTTCGACGTGAAGGCCGACGACGCGGTGAATTACGGGGGCATCGGCGTCGTCATCGGCCATGAGATGACCCACGGCTTCGACGACGAGGGCCGCCATTACGATGCCAAGGGCAACCTGACCGACTGGTGGACCAAGGAGGATTCGGACAAGTTCGAGGCGCGCGGCAAATGCATCGCCGACGAGTACGACGCCTTCGTCGCGGTCGATGACGTGCATGAGCAGGGCAAACTGGAGGAGGGCGAGGCCATCGCCGACCTCGGCGGCACCGTGATAGCCCACCGCGCTTTCATGAAGACGGACGAGGCCAAGGCCGCCAAGCCGATCGACGGCCTGACCCCTGACCAGCGCTTCTACGCCAGCTTTGCCCAGATCTGGTCGCAGAACATCCGTCCGGAAGAAGCCCGCACCCGCGCCATGTCCGACCCGCATCCGCTGGCGAACTTCCGCGTGGTGGGTACGATCGGCAACCTGCCCGGTTTCGCCCAGGCCTACCAGTGCACGGCGCCCAGCCCGATGGTGCGGAAGGATCTGTGCAAGATCTGGTAACGGGGGTCACCAGCGTCAGCCCTCGGGGAAGAATTCCTCGAGGGTCTCCGCCGCCTGGGTGACGGGGCCCAGCCAGTCCCCCGGCTGCGCCTGGCGGAAGATCATCAGGGTCGGATACCAGGGGCTGTCGCCGCGCCCGTAAAGCCAGCGCCAGCAATTGTCGTAGCGGTCCAGCAGGAAGACCGGCTTGCCCATCGCCCCGGCCAGATGGGCGACGGCGGTGTCGACCGAGATCACCGCGTCCAGATTGGCGATGATCGCCGCGGTATCGGCGAAATCCCGGGCCGCGCCCATGGGGTCGTGGACGCCGCCGGCAATCTGGCCGCGCGCCGGGCCGGTCTGCAGGCTGACGAACGACACGCCGGGCGTGACGGTCAGCGGCAGCAGCATCCTGAAGGGCAGGTTGCGCCGCAGGTCCAACGCCTGGGCTGCTGGGTCGCCTGACTTCGGTTCCCCCGCCCAGACCAGCCCGACGCGCGGGCCGGGCGGCAGGCGCGCCGCCCATTCGGCGGTCAATCCTCTGTCGGCATTTATATAGATTCCGTCCGCCGTCGGGATGGTCTCGATCGCCGTGTCGAAGACATAAGGCAGGCTCATTGCCGGACAGCGATAGTCGAACGGTGGCGCGGGGCCGGTCGTCACGTCGGCGATCCCGTCCTGCCCGCGCATCAGCCGCGCCAGCTCCCGCGGGGCCCTGAGCACGACCCTTGCCCCCATCTCGCCCAGCAGGCGGCCATAACGCACGAACTGGATAGTGTCGCCGAACCCACCCTCGTGATCGATCAGGACCGTGCGGCCGTCGAGATCGTCCAGATAGCGTACCTTTGGCAGCATCGGACCGGCGGCCACCCTGCCTCTGTGCCGCCATTCATGGGCTGCCCAGCCTTCCAGAAGATGGCCGGCCTTGAGCAGCGCAAAGGCGCGCTCGAGATTGATGCCGATGTCGGCCGGGGACAGGCGCAGCGCATCGGTGATCGCCGCCAGCGCCTCGTCGAACTCCCCCTCGACCGCCAGGGCCCGTCCCAGCGCCGCGTGGGCGTCGGCATTGCCGGGATCGGCTTCGATCAGCGCCCGGCATACGGCCGCGCACTCCTCGAAACGTCCTGCATCCAGATGGTCGTGTGCGGTCCCGAGAGTGTGCATCTTGCCGGCTACTGATCGTTCAGTGTGCGGCGTTCCAGATCTGATGGACGCCCACAACGATATATTCTACGGCGACGGCGGCCAAAAGGATGCCCAGAAGACGCGTTGTGATCGCAACAATTGTCGGCCCGATGATCCGGCCCAGCCGGTCGGCTGTTAAAAAGGTGAGGAGGGTGGCGATCAGCACCGCCAGGATCGCGCCGATCACGATGCCCTGCTCGACCATTTCCCCCTTATAGCGGCTGGTCAGCAGCAGCGCCGACGTTATCGCGCCAGGCCCTGCGATCAGGGGGATCCCCAGCGGAAAGATGCCGACATCCTCCGGATGCGGCTCGTCCGGCAGATTTTGGGTAGCCTCCTGCCGCCGCGCGATGCGGCGCTGGAACATCATCTCGATTGCCAGCATGAAGAGCAGCGCCCCGCCGGCGGCCCGGAACGCCGGCAGCGAGATGCCGAGCGCGCCCAGTATCCGCTCCCCGCCCAGGGCGAACAGCATCAGGATGCCGGCGCCGACCGCGACGCCGCGCACGGCCAGCCGTCTTTTGTCCCGCCGCGTCATCCCCGCCGCCAGCCCGTTGAACACCCCGATCAGCCCGATCGGGTCGATGATGACGAAGAAGGTGATGAAGCTGTTGATCGCGAGATCGAAGAGAGGGTGGATGGGCTGCATACTCAGCGCTTGCTTAAGGGTGTCCGATACTCCGCACGAATACTTTCATGCTCGAAATCGAGACGGCCTAGCGGTGAGTTCGAGAGAAGAGAATGAAGGCTTTGCGGCTCACTCTCGGGCGAGCATCCGCAAGCACTAGTCTCCTTTTCTTTCCGGGTAGGTAGAGGTACGAGGCGAGGCATGATGTTCGAAGACAGTGGCGGACTTGTCAGAAGTAGGTGACTTGTCCGCAATTTTCCACATACGAGGTAAGAATTTAACGCTGTGGACGCAGAGAACCGTCGAGGGCGCGGAGTTTTATGGACTCCCCGTGCATACAACTAGGTCTTCTCTGCGCTCTCCACAGTTCTCTGCGCCCTCAGCGTTAAATCTTGTCTTTTGGAATTGGATCACCGTTACGGTTCCATCCACACGCCGCCAGCGCGTCCAGCATATGCGGCGGCGGCGGCGCGGTCACGGCGATGGGGTCCTTGGTCGGGTAGAGCGGCACGACGACGCCACGCGAATGCAGGTTCAGCGGCACGCCGTCCTGCGGCCGGCCATAGATGGGGTCGCCCAGGATCGGGCAGCCGATGGCGGCGGCGTGGACGCGGATCTGGTGGGTGCGGCCGGTGCGCGGATGGAACTCCACCCAGGAAAGGCCGCCCGCGCTGCCCTTCACTTTATAGTCGGTTACGGTTTCGAGGCCCGCCGGGTCGGGGAACATACGCCAATGGTCCTTGCGCGTGACCTTCAGCAGCGGCAGGTCGATCCGGCCCTCGGGATCGCCCGGCGTGCCCTCGACGATGGCCCAATAGGTCTTCTCGACTCTGCCGTTCTGGAACAGCTTGCCCATGCGGGCCAGCGCCTTGCGGTGCCGCCCCAGGATCAGGCAGCCGCTGGTGTCGCGGTCCAGCCGGTGGGCCAGGGCAGGCAGCCGCGGCAGGCCGAAGGTCAGTGCCGGGAAATACTGCTCCAGGTTGGGACCGCCGCCCGGCCCCTGATGCACCGGCACGCCCGCCGGCTTGTTGATCACCAGCATCATGGCGTCGCGGAACAGCACCCGTTCAACCAGGAAGTCGGGCGGAAAGTCGGCGGTCTTGGTTCGGGCTGGGAATAGCGGCACGCGGGAGTCTTAAGCCCCCGTGCGTGTCCGGTGCAAGGCGGGGCAGGCTGTGCAAAAACGTGGGCATGATAAATTTCGCACCGACTGCATTTTTTCGTTTGACAATTAAAAGACGACCGGTCATCTATATTGCATGCCCAGACCAGCCAACCCCGAAACCCGCTCCCGCCTCCTCGAAAAGGGGGGCGACCTCGTCAGCAGCCGAGGCTTCAACGCCACCGGCGTGCAGGAGATCACCGCGGCGGCCGGGGTGCCGAAGGGCTCGTTTTACAACTACTTCGGTAGCAAGGAAGCGTTCGCGGTCGAGCTTCTGAGCGATTACTGGGACATGGTTGTCGCGCTCTACGGGCCGATCCTGACAGAGAGCCATACGTCTCCGTTGTCGCGCATCACCCGCTACTTCGCCGGCCTAGCGGATTTCCACGAGCGGCGCCAATACGCCTTCGGGTGCCTGATCGGGAATATGGCCCTGGAAGTCACGCCTTCGAGCGAGGAAGTGCGGGTCAAGCTGGCCGCGATCTATCGCGAGTGGTCGGCGTCCCTTGCCGATTGTCTGCGCGAGGCGCAGGTGCGCAAGGAACTCGCGCCGGGCAAAGACGCCAAGCAGCTTGCCGCCGCACTGATCGATACTTTTGAAGGCGCGGTCATGCGGGCGAAGGTCGAGCGCAGCAGGGCGCCGTTCGACAGCTTCGAGCGCTGCGTATTGCCGTGCTTCTTCGCTTAGCTATTTGTCGAGATAATAGACGACTGGTCGTATATAATTTCTGGCTTCTCGCCAGCCTCCCCTGAAGAAGGGAAGCTGCAAAGGCCACCGCCATCACCCGCTGGAATGCCGCACCAGCGCGCGATCGAACTCAACCGCGGCAGATGAAGGAGAAATCAAATGCCCACGGTCACGACTACAGACGGCGTAAACATCTTCTACAAGGATTGGGGATCAGGTCAGCCGATCGTTTTCAGCCACGGTTGGCCCCTGACGGCGGACGATTGGGATGCCCAGATGACGTTCTTCCTTCGTCAGGGGTATCGGGTGATCGCCCACGACCGGCGCGGGCACGGCCGGTCCGACCAACCCAGCACCGGCAACGACATGGACCACTGGGTTGCCGACCTCGCGGCCCTGACCGAGCACCTCGACCTGCGCGACGCGATCCATATCGGGCACTCGACGGGTGGCGGTGAGGTGGCTCGCTATGTCGCTCGCCACCAGGAGCGCGTCGCGAAGGCGGTGCTGGTCGCTTCGCTGACGCCGAACATGTACAGGAGCGAGGACAACCCGTCCGGTCAACCGCCGGAGTGGTTCGAAGCGATCCGGGCAGGCGTGCTGGGCAACCGCTCGGAGTTCTACCGTTTCGTCCCTGAGAACCCGTTCTACGGCTACAACCTCGATGGGGCCAAGCCTTCGGAGGCGGTCATTGCGAACTGGTGGCGCCAAGGCATGGCCGGCGGTGCTCTCGCTCACTACGCGACTGTCGATTCCTGGCTCGAAGATTATACCGAAGACCTCAAGAAGATCACCGTGCCGGTGCTGGTGATGCATGGCGAGGCCGATCAAGTCGTCCCGTTCGCAAGTTCGGTACCGCGTGCGGTCGACCTGCTTAAGCACGGGTCGCTAAAGACTTATCCCGGCTACCCCCATGGCATGCTCACCACGCATGCGGATGTCCTCAACCCCGACCTGCTTTCGTTCATCAGGTCTTGACGGCACTTTCAGTGCGTGTCCTTCACCGGAAAGAGACCACCGCCAGGTGGTCTCTTTTTGTGTGATCGGTGCGAGAGGACGGCCTGGGGCTATACCCCCAGCCGATCCCCCATCTGACGCAGCCAGCTGATAGTCGAGAATTCGTCCTCGACGAACAGCTTCAGCGCCGCCTTGGTCTCGACATCCTCGGCGATGGCGTCGCCGAAGTCGCGGATCGGCCGGGTGGTGACCGCGGCGTCGCCGATGAAGTCGTTGAAGCGTTTGAGTTTGATCGTGTCCGCTACCTCGGGATCGACCAGGCACTGGGCGAGGTCCGAGCCGCTGGGGTCGTTGAGCTCGGCCCGGCATTCGCGGCCCAGATCCTTGAGCCGCCGCTCGAAAATTCGCCCGTGATAGGACTCGCGCTCGGCGATGACGCGCAGGCCGCCGCGCAGCTCGGGGATCTTGCATTGGTCCGCCCAGACGCCGAACAGCATGCCGCCGGCCGACTCCTCGACGCGGAACCGGTCGATCACATGCGCGATGGCGTCCTGCTCGGATGCGTACGTTCCGCCGTAGGCCGCGAACCCTCCGTCAGCCATGATGTCCTCCCCATGAATGCGTTTGCCGGAGTGTAGACCTGGGCCCCTGCGGAGGAAAGAATTGGTACGTTGTTTCCATTGCGCCCCGCCGCCCGCTGTGCCCTAATCGCCGCCGTCGAATGACCGCCTGTTCAGGGCGGCAGCCTTTCGGGAAATGGGGATGAGTTCATGACGGCCGTGTCCGAAGACAGCCATTCGTTTCTATTCCGGACACTGCGCATGATCGTGCTGCTGTCGGCCCCGATCATGGCCGGCATGGTGCAACTCGCGGTGATCCCCGCGCAGACCGGCATGGCCGCCTATTTCGCCGGAAAGGGTGGCGACGGCGCCTTCGCCGCCCAGTTGGTGATGACTGTCGCGGCGCCGTCGATGGCCTTCGGCGCCCCGCTGATCGGCTGGCTCGCAGGGAAGCTGGGCAAGCGCAACACTCTCATTGCCGCGATGTTGATTTATGCCGTCGCCGGCGTGGCCGGCGCTTATGCGTCGGATCTTTACTCCCTTCTGGCGACGCGCTTCATCCTCGGCATCGCCGCCGCCGGTTATGTTACGATCGCGGTGTCTTTCATCGGGGACTACTATCCCGGAGAGGGCGCGCGCGACCGGTTGCTAGGCTGGTTCGCAGTGGTCGGGGGCGGCGGGTCGCTGGTCGTGCTCAAGGCCGCCGGCTGGCTTACCGAGCACAATGGTTGGCAAGGACCCTTCTTCCTTTACATCGTCCCATTGCCGCTGCTGGTCATGGGTCTGTTCCTGATCCGCGAGGTCAAGCAAACGGATACGGCTGCTGTGGCTGCCGGATCGGATTCGATCTGGAGCGCCTGGAGCATCTATGCACTGATCACGCTGCTCGCGGTTTCGTTCTACACAGTCACCATCCAGGGTACCTACATGATGGCGGAGAACGGCATCATGGACCCGTCTACCTACGCGAACGTCATGATCTTCTCGACTATCGGCAGCATGCTGGGAGCTTTCGTCTTCCGCTTCATAATGCCCGCGTTGGGTTTCCATATGACCTTGGCGCTGGTCTGGGCCTTTCTGATTGTCGGCAATCTAGGTTTCCCGTTGACGGCGAATGTTGTCCTGCTCGCAACCTGCGCCGGCGCTGTCGGCATGGCCAGCGGACTAATGCAGCCGCTGACCCAGACCACCGTGCTCAATATGGTCGCGCCTTCGGCCAGCGCTCGGGCGATGGGCATGGCGTTGGGTTGCATCTTCCTCGGCCAGTTCATCAACCCGTTCGTGTTCAAGGCGTTACTCCCATTTGTCGGCCTGCACGGCGCCTTCCTGTGGATGGGCGCCGCCTCGGCGGTGGGGGCGGTGTTCGCGGCACTGTGGCGGCTCAAGGGCGGGGTTCGGGCCGCGGCCTGATCGGGGAGAATCACTATGGCTGCAGGTTCGGCGTCCTATCGTTTCTTCCGCATGGTCGTGCTCATGGGCGGGGCCATCCTTGCCGGTATGGTGCAACTAGCGATCCTGCCGGCGATGCCGGACATGGGGGCGCATTTCGCCGGCGCCGGCCATGACGGCACGCTGATCGCCCAGTACGTCACCACCATCTCTGCCCTCTCGATGGGGGTCGGCGGACCGCTGGCCGGCTGGGCCGCCAGCCGCTTCGGCAAACGGCGTGTCCTGCTCATCTCGTCGCTGGCATACGGCATCACCGGCGGCATCGGCGCCTATGCGCCGGACCTGATCACCTTGCTGGCCTCGCGGCTGCTGCTCGGCGTCGCAGCGTCCGGCTATGTCACGGTCGGCGTCGCGCTGATCGGCGACTATTATCCCGAACCGGCACAGCGCGACCGGTTGATCGGCTGGTTCACCATCATCGGCGGCGCGGGTTCCCTCGTCGTGCTTCAGGCCGCCGCCTTTCTTACCAAATCCGGTGGCTGGCACGGGCCTTTCGCCCTCTATCTCAGCGGCATTCCGCTCTTCCTGATCGGCCTCTTCACCATCGGTGAGCCCCAGCGCGAGGCCGTTCAGGCGACCACCGGCCAGTGGGCGCCGGTCGCGCGCGCCTGGGGCATCTATGTCATGCTGATCCTGGTCAGCATCAGCATGTACACGGTCACCATCCAGGGCGCCTTCCTGATGAACGAGGAGGGCCTTACCGACCCGGGCACGATCGCCAATGTTATGCTGATGACCTCGATCGGCACCGTCGTCGGCGCCTACATCTTCCGCTTCGTGCGGCCGGCCTTCGGCTTCAGCCTGACCCTTGCGCTGATCTGGGTCCTGCTCGGGGTCGGCAATGCCGCCTTCGCCTCGACGCTCAATGTCTGGCTGCTGGCCGCCTGTGCTTTGCTTGTCGGCATCGGCAGCGGCTTCAACACGCCGCTGATGACGACCGCGGTGATGGGCGCGGTGCCGCCTTCGGCCGCCGCCAACGCCGTCGGAATGGCGATGGGCTGCCTGTTCCTAGGCCAGTTCCTGCACCCGCCGGCGCTGACCCCGTTCCGCGAAGCGTTCGGCCTGCACGGCGCCTTCCTGTGGATGGGCGGCCTGTCGCTGCTGCTCGGCGTCCTGTCGGCGCTGTGGAGCTTCCGTGGGCGTCAGCGCGCTGTGGCCTGACGCCGCTCTGGAAAACCGGGGGCGGCGTTATAAGCTGTAGGGGACCGCCCACTCTTCGGAAGCACCCCCCATGGATTACGTCAATCTCGGCCAGACCGGCCTTAAGGTCTCGCGCCTGTGCCTCGGCTGCATGACCTACGGCGCCAAGACCTGGCGCGACTGGGTGCTGGAGGAGAATGACGCCAAGCCGTTCATCAAGCAGGCGCTGGATGCCGGGATCAATTTCTTCGACACCGCCGATATGTATTCGCTCGGCGTCAGCGAGGAGATTCTGGGCAACGCGCTAAAGGATTTCGGCGTCGCCCGCGACCGCACGGTGATCGCCACCAAGGTGTTCTCGCCGATGAGCGACGACCCCAACGATCGCGGCCTGTCGCGCAAGCACATCATGCAGTCGATCGACAACAGCCTGCGCCGCCTCGGCACCGACTATGTCGATCTCTACCAGATCCACCGCTTCGACTACGACACCCCGATCGAGGAGACGCTCGAGGCGCTGACCGATGTCGTGAAGTCCGGCAAGGCGCTCTATATCGGCGCCTCCTCGATGCATGCCTGGCAGTTCGCCAAGATGCTGCTGGTGGCCGAGCAGCAGGGCTTCAGCCGATTCGTCTCGATGCAGAACCACTACAACCTGATGTACCGGGAGGAGGAGCGGGAGATGATCCCGCTATGCAAGGACCAGGGTATCGGCCTGATCCCGTGGAGCCCGCTGGCGCGCGGCCAGCTCGCCGGCAACCTCAAGAGCAACACCACCCGCGCCCAGACCGACGATTTCTCCAAGCGCACCTACACCCATCCCGGCGACGCCAAGGTGATCGAGCGGGTGAGCGAGGTCGCCGCCGGCCGCCATGTGCCGCCGGCCCAGGTCGCGCTCGCCTGGATGCTGGCCAAGCCGCACATCACCTCGCCGATTATCGGCGCCTCCAAGCCGCATCACATCCCCGATGCCGTCGCCGCCCTGTCGTTGAAGCTGGATGCGGACGAGATCCGGCGGCTGGAAGAGGTCTATGAGCCGCACGCGGTGCTGGGGCATAACTGATCGATGGCTGAACAGACCGACGATGTGCTGAATGTGCTGGACAGCGCCGCCGGCTGGCTCGACGAGGGCCGGAAGGTGGCGCTGGCGACGGTGGTGGAGACCTGGGGCTCGTCGCCCCGCCCGGTCGGCTCTCAGATGGCGATCGCCGACGACGGCCGTTTCGAAGGCTCGGTCTCCGGCGGCTGCGTTGAAGGCGCGGTGGCCGAGGCGGGGCAGGAGGCGATGCAGGACGGCAAGACCCGCCTGCTGACCTTCGGCGTTACCGACGGCGAGGCCTGGGCCGTCGGGCTCGCCTGCGGCGGCACGGTGCGCATCTTCGTCGAGCCGGTAACGTGAAGCGCGATACTCTGGAGGCTCTGCGCGCCGCGCGGCGCGAACGGCTGGCGGTTGCCCTGGTGACCGAGCTCGGCACCGGGGCGCAGCGCCTGGCCGAGGCCGGGGAAAGCCGTACCGGGGTCGATGACGAGACCTTCACCCATGTCTTCCGCCCGACGCCGCGCCTGATCGTGGTCGGCGCCGTGCATATCGCGCAGAAGCTGGTGCCGCTGGCGCGGCTGGCGGAATTCGCGGTCGATGTCGTCGATCCGCGGGTCGCCTTCGCCAGCCCTGAGCGCTTTCCCGATGTCGGCCTGTCGCACGATTGGCCGGACAAGGCGGTGGCGGCGCTGAAACCCGATTCGGCGACCGCCCTGGTGTCGCTGACCCATGACCCGAAGCTGGACGATCCGGCCTTGATCGTCGCGCTGCGCTCGCCCGCCTTTTATATCGGGGCGCTGGGCAGCCGTAAGAACCATGCGAAGCGGCTGGAGCGGCTCAAGGCCGAGGGCTTCGACGATGCCGCGCTGGCCCGTCTTCACGGCCCGGTCGGCCTGCCCATCGGGGCGCTGTCGCCGGGCGAGATCGCGGTGTCGATCATGGCTGAGATCATCGCCGCCATGCGCGGGCGTAAGCTCCAGGCAGCCGAGGCTTGAGGTTCGGCAAGGTACAGCGCGCAGCCGCTTCCGGCGGCATCCTGGCCCATTCGCTGCGCCGGGGCCGCGTGTTCTTCCGCAAAGGCCAGGTGCTGGGTCCGGCCGAGCTGGCCGCCCTGGCGGAAGCCGGCATCGATGAGGTCACGGTCGCGCTGCTCGATGCCGGCGATGTCGAGGAAAACGAGGCCGCGCGCCGGGTTGCGGCATCGTTCGCCGGTCCTGGCGTTGCGGAGGGTGCTCCGGCGACGGGCCGCGTCAATCTCTTCGCCACCCATGCCGGCCTGCTCTCCTTCGATCCCGCCGCGATCGACCGGCTGAACGCGGTGACCGAGGATGTGACGCTCGCCACGTTTCCGCTGCTGGCGCCCGTCCCGGCGGGGCAGATGGTTGCGACGGTGAAGATCATCCCTTTCGCCGTGCCCGAGACGGTTCTCGATGACTGCGTGGCGGCGGGGCAGGGGACCGGGATCGCCGTCCTGCCGTTCCGCCCGCTCCAGGCACGGCTGATCCAGACCGTGACCGCCGAACTCAAGCCCAGCGTCATGGCGAAGACTTCCAACGTCACCGCCGATCGCATGGCCCGCCTCGGCGGCGGCGTCGCCGGCGAGACGCGCTGCCCGCACGATGCCGAGCGCCTTGCGGCCGACATGGCCGCGGCGCTTGAGGCCGGATGCGACGTGCTGCTGGTGATCGGCGCTTCCGCCATCGTCGACCGGCGCGACGTCATTCCCGCTGCCATCACGGCGCTGGGCGGGCGGATCGAGCGGCTGGGCATGCCGGTCGATCCCGGCAACCTGATCCTGGTCGCCGAGATCGGCGGCACACCGGTGCTGGGCCTGCCCGGATGCGCCCGCTCCCCGGCGCGCAACGGGCTGGATTGGGTGCTGGAGCGCCTGTCGGCCGGCTTGGCCGTCACCCACGGCATCGTCGCCGGCATGGGCGTGGGTGGCCTGCTGATCGGGCAGGAAGAGGAGAAGGACTATCTCTGACCTGATCGCCTCTGGGGTCGCCGCCATCCTGCTGGCAGCCGGCGAATCCCGCCGCTGGGGCGCCGACAACAAGCTGTTGGCGCCGATCGACGGCAAGCCGATGGTTCGCGCGACCGCCGAGGCGATCCTCAAATCCGCCGTTCGCCCCGTGCTGGTCGTGACCGGCCATGAGGCTGCCGAAGTGCGGGCCGCGCTCCAGGATTTGCCGGTCACCTTTCATCACGCGCCTGATTTCGCCGACGGCATGTCCGCCTCGCTCAAGGCCGGCATCGCCGCGGCCCCGGCAGAATGCACCGCCGCCCTGGTCTGCCTGGGTGACATGCCGTTCGTGCGCCCCGATACCCTGAACCAGCTGGCGCAGTTCCACTCGGACCAAGCCGCTGTCTTCCCCACCTGGCAGGGCAAGCGTGGCAATCCGGTGCTGTTGGCGCGCCCGCTCTTCGCCGGCATCATGGCGCTGTCCGGCGATGAAGGCGCGCGCAGCCTGCTGCGTGCGATTCCTGAGAAGGTGGCGGAGCTGCCGGTCGACGATCCCGGCATCCTGCGCGATGTTGACCGGCCCGATGCGCTAAGCCAAACCCTTTAGGAATGGATTTCACACCGGAAGAATGGCAGGCGATCTGGCTGACCTTGCGGGTCGCGGTCGTCGCCGTGGTCGGCAGCCTGCCCTTCGCCGTGGCTGTCGCCTGGGTGCTGTCGCACACACGCTTTCCCGGCAAGATCCTGGTCGAGGCGCTGATCAGCCTGCCGCTGGTCTTGCCGCCGGTGGTGACCGGCTATGCCTTGCTGATCCTGCTGGGCCGGCACGGCATTATCGGCCAGTTTCTGGACCGCGACCTCGGCATCGTGCTCGCCTTCCGCTGGACCGGGGCGGCGGTGGCCGCCGCGGTGATGGGCTTCCCGTTCATGGTGCGCGGCATCCGCCTGTCCTTCGACGCCATCGACCGCGACCTGGAGGGCGCGGCGGCAACGCTCGGCGCGCCGGCCTGGCTGGTCTTCCTCACCGTCACCCTGCCGCTCGCCCTGCCGGGCCTGCTCTCCGGCGCCGTGCTGGCCTTCGGCCGCAGCCTGGGCGAGTTCGGGGCGACGATCACCTTCGTCTCCTCGATCCCGGGTGAGACCCGCACCATCGCCTCCGGCATCTATGCCCTGCTGCAAACGCCCGACGGCGACGCCGAGGTGCTGCGGCTGTGCGCCGTGTCCTTGGTCCTGTCCTTCGGCTCGCTGGTGGTGTCCGAGTTGCTGATCCGCGCCGGCCAGAGGCGGCTCGCGCAATGAGCGGCCTGGAATTCAGCGCGCGGCTGGCTCTGGGCGATTTTCGCCTCGACGCCGCCTTCGAAGGGGCCGAGCGGGTGACGGCCCTGTTCGGTCCTTCCGGCGCGGGCAAGAGCACGATCCTGCGCCTGATCGCCGGCCTGCTCCGCCCCGACGAGGGCCGTATCGTTCTGGCCGGCCACACCGTGTTCGATTCCGCCACTGGCCTGAACCTGCCCGCGCGCAAGCGCCGGGTCGGGCTGGTATTCCAGGACGGGCTGCTGTTTCCGCATATGTCGGTCCGCCAGAACCTGCTCTACGGCCCCTGGGCCCGCCGCGCGCCCAAGCCGGCTGCCTTCGACCGCACCGTCGAAATCCTGGACATCGCCAAGCTGCTCGACCGCGCCCCACGGCGCCTCTCGGGCGGGGAGCGCCAGCGCGCCGCCATCGGCCGCGCCCTGCTTTCCGACCCCGCTGTCCTCTTGATGGACGAGCCGGTATCAGCCGTCGACCAGGAACGCCGTGCCGAAATCCTGCCCCATCTCGCCAGCCTGACCCAGGAATTTCCCATCCCGATGATCTACGTTTCCCACGCGATCGAGGAGGTCGAACGCCTGGCGGATAAGGTTGTGCGGATCAGGGATGGGCGGATTCAGGATTCTTAAGAATTTATCCGCAGATTACGCAGATTACGCAGATTGCTGCCGCTGCGCGGCTTTGGCCGCCGAAGGCGGTAACAGACGGATTTAATCTGCGAAATCTGCGAAATCTGCGGATAAAACTCTTCCTACCTCACGCTGAACCCGTACTTCACGAAGATCTCCTTCGCCGCCGGCCCGCTCAGATAGGCCACGAACTTGGCGGCGTCCGGGTTCTTGGTCGTCTTGACCACGGCCACCGGATAGACGATCGGCTTATGGCTGTCGTCGGGGAAGGTCGAGACGATGCGGACGTTGGCGTCCACCTTGGCGTCGGTTTCATAGACGATACCGAGCGGAGCCTCGCCGCGCGAGACCAGGGTCAGCGCCGCGCGCACATCGGCCGCGGGGGCCAGCTTGGGCTGAACCGAGTCCCACAATTTAAGGTTGGTCAGCGCCTCCTTGGCATAGATGCCGGCGGGCACGTTGGTGGGATCGCCCACCGCCAGCTTTCCGTCGCCAACCGCCTCGGACAGCTTCGCGCCCGTCTCGATCTTCAGCGATGCCTTGCTGTCCTTCCCCGCGATCAGCACCAGCCGGTTGCCCAGCAACTCGTGCGGCTTCTCGACCAGCGACTTCTTGTCGACATAATCCATCCATTGCTGATCGGCCGAGATGAAGACATCCGCCGGTGCGCCTTGCTCGATCTGCTTGGCGAGTGTGGAACTGGACGCATAGGAGGCTGCTATCGCGCCGCCGCTGCTCGCCTTCCATTTCGCTGAAATATCGTCCAGCGCGTTCTTCAGGCTCGCGGCGGCAAAGACAGTCAGGTTGTCTGCCAGCGCCGGCTGGCCCGCCAGCAGCGCCAGCCCCAAGCCCAGGAAGGCGAAAGACCGGATCAGTTTCAGCATCGTTATTTGACCTCGATTGTCGTGATGGCGCTGACGGCGCGGCTCGCCGCCTTGTCGCCGGGGATGATGAGCCGGGCGAAGCCTTGTCCGTTCTGCAGCGGTTTGCTGTCCTGGGCCAAAGCGATCATCGCTTGGTCGTCGCCGATTTCCGGCGCGATCTCGCCCAGCGACAGCACGGCGTTGTAGCCGTCGCTTCCGGTCACGGTGACGGTGTGATGGATCAGGTCGTTCTTCCTGCCCTTGTCCAGCATCACACCGGCCTCCTGCAGCACTGTCCAGAGCGGAACCCCGGTGAAGGTGCCCGCGAGCGTGCCGTGGCCGGTATGCTGGGAGATGGTGACGGTGGTCTGCTTCTCACGCTGCAGGTCGGCCAGCGTCAGGGTCCTGGGCTGATCGACACCGCCTTTGACGGCGATGCCGTAGCTGTTGACGGCCGGATCGGCAAGGGCGGCGGCGCATAGGCTTGTGAAGCCCAGGCCCAGGCACAGGAACGCGGCGAGACAGGTGCGGACCATGCAATCCTCCAGTTCGTTATAGTGTATTGGATATTACGAGGCGGGCAAGCCGCGCGATGCGGTCTTTTTCGCTAGGCGCGGTCGGCGATGTGCGCTTCCAGCTTCCGCATCGACCCGGCAGCCGCGGCGGCGGCATCTGTCTCGATCCGCCGGTAGAGGCCGATCAGCTCACGTCCGAAGTCGGTCAGTGCGGCGTGTCCGCCGCCCTTGCCGCCGGTCCGTGCCGTGGTGACGGGGGCGCGGAAGCTGTGGTTCAACTCGTTCACCAGCAGCCAGGCCCGGCGGTACGACATGTTCATCGCCCGTGCCGCCTCGCTGATCGAGCCGTGCGTGCCGATCAGCTCCAGCAACTGGATCTTCCCAGGCCCCAGCCGGACCTCACCTTCGACGCAGCGGATGAACAGGCGCATTGGGCTTTCCTTCGGTCTTTCCACGACGATATTCTTCCGTGGAATAAACGCAATCGGTCGGCGTCGGGTGGGTACTGCCCAAGCGGGAAAACCGTATAGTATCCGCCCACGTATAGATCGACAGCAGGGCCGGGGAAGCGAAGTTGGATTTCACGACACGGTGTTTCGTTGCCCTCATGCTGGGGCTGGGCCTTTCGACCGCCGCGCAGGCTGACGCCGCCGACGGGCAGGGTGCCCGTATGGGCGTTGCCGTCAACCCGGCTGAGCTGCGCACTGGCTTTTTCCGCGGCAGGATTGTCACCTACCGGCAGATCGGCGACCTCAAGGTCCTCGAAGGCGACATACTGCTCGACCATGTCGACGACATCGGGGCAATGGCGGCCTCCGGCCGGCAGCCGAACGGGCTGGGCACCGCGCTCAGCAGTTCGCTCTGGCTCAAGGCGGCGGGCGTCTACACCATTCCGTATGTGATCACCGCCGGCAACGCCACGACGATCAAGACGGCGATCAGCAAGTTCAACACCGTCTTCAAGGGGCTGCTCAAATTCGTGCCCCGCACCAGCCAGCCTGATTATGTGAATTTCGACCTCAGCCTGCCGGCCGGCAATAGCTGCTATTCCTATATCGGCCGCATCAGGGGCAGCCAGGCGATCCAGGGGGCCGCCGACTGCCCGCTGCCGTCGCTGCTGCATGAGATGGGGCATGCGGTAGGCCTCTATCATGAGCAATCGCGCTTCGACCGCGACGACTACCTGACCTTCTTCCTCGGCAATGTGCTCGACGGCCAGGAACCCCAGTTCGCACACCCGGTCGGCGACGCGCAGGATGTCGGCGGCTACGATTTCGGCTCGATCATGCATTACTATCCTTTGGCCTTCTCGCGGAACGGCCAGCCGACCATGGAGTCGAAGCCGGCAGGCATCGAGTTCGGCGACGGGACGAGCTACAGCAGCGGCGACATCGACACGATCCGGCGGATCTACGGCGCCGCCCCGCAGATGGTGACGATCGATGCCGTTCCGTCCGGCGCGAAAGTGACGGTCGACGGGGTCGCGACCACGACCCCTAAATCCTTCGCCTGGGCGCTGAACTCGAAACATACGCTGGCGGTCCCCGCCGGGGCGCAGCTGGTGAAAGGCGAGGCCTATCTCTATGGCCGCTGGAGCGATTCGACCGCCGCGTCGCATACGATCACGGTGAAGCCGGGCGGCGGCACGCCCGCGACGCCGTCATCCTCGCCGGCGATCAGCGTCTATAGCGCCGCCTTCATCCACCTGGTGAAGTTCGACCCGACGGTCTCGATCTTCGGGGCGGGCACGATCACGGGCGTGCCGGCGGCAAAGGCCTATGGCGGTGTCACCGGCAAATATTACCCGGCGCGCTTGCCGGTGACCTACACCGCGCATCCCGCCGCCGGATATGTTTTCGCCGGCTGGTTCCAGCCCACGCCCAGCGGCCTCAACCCGGTGACCGGCACCTCCAGCGACTTTGTCTTCGCCTATGTCCAGCCGACCGGCACGCCCCTGACCACGATCAAGACGAGCCCCGCCGGCGTCGGTATCCTGGTCGACGGCCAGCCCGCCTATGGCCCGAGCCTGTTCGCCTGGGATTCGGGATCGATGCACACGGTTTCGACCGTGAACCCCTATGGCAGTCCGAATACACGGTCCGTGCTGCTGAGCTGGAGCGACAAGGGGAAGGAGACCCACACCGTGACTGGGACTTCCACCTCGCGCACCCTCACCGCCAACGTAAAGCTGCAGTACCAGCCCTATCTGGCGGCCGATCCGGTTTGCGCCGGCACGCTGAACTATTCTCCGACGTCCGGCGACGGCTTCTACGATTCCGGCACGGCGCTCCAGGTGACGGCGATGCCGGCCACGGGCTGGTTCTTCGCCGGCTGGACCGACGATCTGGCGGGCCAGGCAAATCCGGCCATGCTAACGGTCAACGGGGAGGTTCGCGGAACCGCGCAGTTCAACACCACCGCCGCGCCGCTCAGGATCACGGGCTTCTTCCCCGCCACGCTGCCCGTCGGGAACGCCGCGCAGACCCTGGCGGTGATCGGCACCGGCTTCACCCACGACACGGAAGTGTTCGTCAACACTGCCCCCCGGCACGCGACCTTCGTCAGCGCGACTCGGCTCACAATTCCCATCATGACGGGGGATTTGGCCGGCGCGAATGCCCTGGATGTGCAGGTTATGAATGTCGGGCCAAGCCCAAGCTGCTCGGTTTATGATCGGGATGTGTTTTTTATAACAAAAACATAACAGCCATGCGCATGCTTTCGTGCTTTGTTCCTGCGTCGAACATCTTAAAAGTGTGGCTTTCTACCAAAATTTAGGGTCTATTAAGTCGACTAGGTCCCACGCACAAAGTGCGTTTGACTACTACGCCCTTCAAAAAGGCGTGTCCTGCGAGTCTGGCCCCGCTATTTTCACAAGAGATAGCGGGGCTTTTTTTGCCTGCTGCCAAGCATTCTCCATCGGATACAGTGTACGGATTTCCTTGGATATCCGTATGATCACCTACATTGGCTTCGTGGCGGCATCCGCTTGGATCCTCTTCGAGCCCGGGCGGGTTCAGGCGCCCGGCCGGGAAGGACTAACGCTTTCATGCTCCCTCAACCTCGGGAACAGCTCCACGAAGTTGCAGGGGCGGTGGCGGTAATCCAGCTGGTCCTTGAGGATCATCTCCCAGCCGTCGCGACAGGCGGAGGGTGAGCCGGGCAGGGCGAAAAGGTAGGTGCCGTGGGTCACGCCGCCGGTGGCGCGGGACTGGATCGTCGACGTGCCGATCTTCTGATAGCTCAGCATCCGGAACAGCTCGCCGAAGCCGTGGATCGGCTTCTCGTAAAGCGATTCGAACGCCTCGGGCGTCACGTCGCGGCCGGTGACGCCGGTGCCGCCGGTCGAGATCACCACCTCCACGTCTGGATCGTCGATCCATTGCTCAAGCTGCGCGGTGATGCGGTCCTGGTCGTCGGGCACGATTGCCCGGGCGGCGAGGACATGGCCGGCGCCGGTCAAAAGCTCGACCAGCGTGTTGCCGGACTTGTCGTCCTCCTGTGTGCGCGTGTCGGACACGGTCATCACGGCGATGCGGACAGGGATAAACGGGCGGGATTCGTCGATGCGCGGCATGGCAGGCTTTCCGATAGCGGGCTCGTACCCAAATATAGTGTCCGGCGGCGGAGCGGTAACGGTTTGTCGCCCTCCGCGAATACCGTTATATCGGATGCAACAGATCGATAAGGCGCTTAACCGGATGACCCTGCCTGTCAGGCTTGAATATTTCGCGCTGCTGCGCGAGCAGCGGGGCGTGGGTTCGGAGATGATCGAGACCGCTGCCGCCACGGCGCGGGACCTTTATCGCGAGCTTGCCGCAACCTATGGCTTCACCCTTGAGGCCGAGCGGGTGAAGGTCGCGATCAACAACGAATTCGCGTCCTGGGACCGTGTGCTGGCGTCGGGCGACACCATCGTCTTCATTCCCCCGGTGGCGGGCGGATGAGCATGGACAATCTCTTCGAAATCTCGGCTGAGGCGCTCGATATCCCGGCGCTCGCCGCATCGCTCACCGATCGAACCGCCGGCGCCTTCACCAGCTTTGAAGGCTGGGTGCGCGACCATAATGACGGCCGGCAGGTCGATGCGCTGGATTACGAGGTCTTCGCCCCGCTGGCACTGACCGAGGGTGCGGCGATCCTGGAGGAGGCGCGGCAGAAGTTCGGCGTCGTCGCCATCCGCGCCGTTCATCGCCAGGGTGAACTCAGGATCGGGGACTGCGCCGTCTGGGTGGGCGTTGTCTCGTCCCATCGCGACGAGGCCTTCCGCGCCTGCCGTTATGTGATCGACGAGGTCAAGCACCGGCTGCCGATCTGGAAGAAGGAGCATTACCGCGACGGCTCAGCCGAGTGGGTGAATTGCCAGCATCCGGGCACCGGCCACGAAGATCATTCCCATGGCGATGGCCATTCGCACAGCCATGCCAAACCCGCCGTCACCGAGGCCGATTTCTACGCCCGCCAGGTCCGCCTGCCCGAGATTGGGGCGGATGGTCAGGCCAGGCTCAAGGCCGCGAAGGTGCTGATCGTCGGCGCCGGCGGGCTGGGCTGCCCGGCCGGGCTGATGCTGGCCGCGGCCGGGGTTGGGACGATCGGCATATTGGAGTTCGACACGCTGGAGGCCAGCAATCTGCACCGGCAGATTCTCTACACCGCCTCCCAGGTCGGCGAGCCGAAAGCCATCGCCGCGGCCTACCGGCTGACGGCGCTCAACCCCTTCATCGATGTGCGGGTCCATGCCGCCAAGGCCGATGCCGACACACTGCCGGCCCTGTTCGCCGAATACGACATCGTGCTCGACTGCACCGACAATTTCGCCACCAAGTACCTGCTGACCGATGCCGCGGTGCTGTATGGCAAGCCGGTGGTCCAGGCCTCGATCCATCGTTTCGAGGGCCAACTCCTGACCATCGATCCGCGGTCGCCCGGCGGATGCCTGCGCTGTTTGTGGCCGGCCCCGCCGCCCGAGGGGCTTATCGGCAATTGCGCCGAGGTCGGCGTGCTGGGCGTGACGCCCGGCCTGTTCGGCACCCTGCAGGCGTCCGAGGCCCTGAAGATCATATTGGGCCTCCCCGGCGTGCTCGACCGGCATCTGCTGATCATGGATGCGCTGAGCTTTGAGACCCGCCGCATTGCCCGGCGCAAGGACGCCGACTGCCCGATCTGCGGCGCCCACCCGACGATCCATGCGCTGGAGCGGCGTGAGACCGTGGCCTATGAGCTCGATGCCGGCGACCTGACGCCGGAAGCGCTGGCCCGCTTCCGCATCGTTGATCTGCGCGAGGCGCATGAGCTTGCCGAGCATCCGCTGCCCCAGGCGCAGCACGCACCGTTCAGCCGATTCGATGCCGCCAGTCCGGAATTCGATGCCTCGCGCCCCGTCCTGCTGGTCTGCGCCTCTGGCCGCCGCAGCACGAATGCCGCCCAGCAGCTTCGCGCCCAAGGCTGGAAGGATGTCTTCAGCCTGATCGGCGGGGCGAAGGCGCTCGGCCACTTCTTCCATCAGGCGGCGGAATGAGCGTCGAAAACCGCCTGATCGACCGGCATGGCCGACGTCATTCCTATTTGCGGATGTCGATCACCGACCGCTGCAACCTGCGCTGCACCTATTGCATGCCGCCGCAGGGCATCGACTGGACACCGCGCGCCGAAATCCTGACCGCCGACGAGATCGTGCGGCTGGGCATGATCTTTGTCGGCATGGGCATCACCAAGATCAGGCTGACCGGCGGCGAGCCGCTGTCGCGCCGCGATGTCGGCCAGATCGCCGAGCGGCTGGGTGCGCTGCCGGGCCTGAAGACCCTGGCGATGACGACTAACGGCATCTCACTGGCCAAGCGGGCCGCCGATCTGCGCGCTGCCGGCCTGAACGCGCTCACGATCAGCCTCGACACTCTGCGTCGCGACCGGTTCAAGGAAATCGCCAAGCGCGACCAGTTCGGCGCGGTGATGGACGGGATCGAGGCGGCGCTGGCGGCAGGCTTCGCCCCGCTCAAGGTCAATGTCGTGGTGATGCGCGGCGTGAACGACGACGAGATCCTGGATTTCGTCGCCTGGGCAAAGGACCAGCCGGTCAATGTCCGCTTCATCGAATATATGCCGTTCCCCGACAATCACTGGTCGACCGGCGGGCTGATGCCCTATGCCGAGATGCGGGCGCTGATCCAGCGCGACCATGAGCTGATCCCGCTGGTGGGCGACAGGAACGATGTCGGCAAGGATTTCCGCATCGGCGGGCACCAGGGCACGGTCAGCTTCGTCACTTCGATGACGGAAAGCTTCTGCGGCGGCTGCAACCGGCTGCGCGTTACCGCCGACGGGAATATCAAGTCCTGCCTGTTCCACCCGGCCGAGCAGAGCCTGCGCGACGCCATGCGCGCCGGCGGGTCGGACGCCGATATCGAGGCGCTGATCCTCTCGGCCGTCGCGGGCAAGCAGGCGGCCCACCCGCCGATGGAAGAATTGATGACGATGAAGAACCGCACCATGATCGAGATCGGCGGATGAACCCAGACACCGAGTGGCAACCGCCCGGCATGCGCGACGTGTCGGACAAGGCCGTCACCAAGCGCACCGCCACCGCCCGCGCCACCTTGCGCGCCCGGCCCGACACCATCCGCACCATCGCCGAGGGCCGCCTGCCCAAGGGCGATCCTCTGCCGGTGGCGAAGGTGGCGGCGATCATGGCGGCCAAGAACACCGCCCAGATCATCCCCTATTGCCACCCGCTGCCGGTCGAGCATCTGGGCGTCGAGTTCGAGATCGGGACCGATACGATCACGGTCACGACCAAGGTGGTCTCACACTACAAGACCGGCGTGGAGATGGAGGCGCTGACCGCAGCCGCGGTCGCGGCGCTGTCGATCTACGACATGGCGAAGATGATCGACCCCGCCATGGCGGTCGAGCAGGTGGTGCTGGTCGAGAAGACCGGCGGCAAGAGCGATTTCAACCGCCCGGAAGGCCGATGAACGCGCCGATCCCGCTCGACGATGCCCTGAAAATCATTCGCGAAACCGTTCGCCCGATCGGCGGGGACGAGACCGTGCCGGTGGGGCAGGGGCTGGGCAGGTGTCTCGCGGCCGATGTGATTGCGCCGCGGGCCCTGCCGCCCTTCGACAATACCGCGGTCGACGGCTATGCCTTCCGCCGCGCCGACGTGACGGGGCAGGGGCCTGCCCGCCTGCCCCTCCAGGGCGAGTCCGCGGCCGGCGTGCCGTTTTCCGGCGTTCTGCCTCAAGGGGTCGCGATCCGCATCTCCACCGGCGCGGTTTTGCCCGAAGGCGCGGATACGGTGGCGATGCAGGAGGATACGCGGCTTGAGGACGGGGCGGTCGTCATCGACCCGGTTCCGGCCGAGGCCGCCAATGTCCGTTTTGCCGGCGGCGATATCGAGGTCGGGCAGGTCGCGCTGATCGCTGGCCATCGGCTGCGGCCTCAGGATGTCGCGCTGCTGCACGCGCTGGGCGTCGCCACGGTCGCTGTGAAGCGCCGCCTCAAGGTCGCCATCGCTTCCACCGGAACGGAATTACGCGAGACCGGAGCCGAGCTTCAGGCCGGGCAGATCATCGAGACCAACGCGGCGATGCTGGCCCAGTCGCTGGGCAATTTCCCCGCCGATGTCACCATCCTCGATCCGTTGCCCGACGATCGCGCGCTGACCGAACAGGCGCTGGCCCGTGCCGGTGCGCATTACGACATGATCGTCACCACCGGGGGCGTTTCGGTCGGCGATCACGATCATGTCCGCCCGGCCCTGGCATCCCAGGGTATCATCCATTTCTGGCGGCTGGCGCTGCGGCCCGGCAAGCCGGTGGTGTTCGGCGCGGTCGGCGGGGCGGCCATGCTGGGGCTGCCGGGTAATCCGGTTTCGGCGTTGGTGACGTTTCTGATGGTGGCATTGCCGGTCGTAAAAGCGCGGCTCGGCATCCCGGACGCGCCGCCGCCAGGCTTTTTCGTGCCTCTCGCCGATGCCGTGAACAAGTCCCCGAAGCTCAGGGAATTTCCCCGTGTCCGCCTTGCCTGGACCGATACCGGCCCCCAGGCCGCGCCCTATCGCGACCAGAGTTCCAACCTGCTGACTTCGCTGGCCTGGGCCGACGGCATTCTGGATTTGCCCGCCGGCCCGTCCACGTTCCAGGCCGGGGACATGGTACTCTATCGGCCTTTCGCGGCCCTGCTCGCCTGACTCCCTTAAGGGTGTATTCTCAGTAATACGCCAGGGACAATTTCCCGATAAGTAAATGAATTACTCCCGATTGTGGCGGGATTTATTAAGTCGTATTCATATATCTGTAATATCAAAATCAATCTAAGTAGTTATACTATACCAAATCTCCCTTGGTAATTTTTTTGTCACGGTCTGGACATCAAACCATAACAGAAATATTTTCTAAGCCAGTCCGCGTCGTCTGAAACAATATTCGGACGTTTTCATATCTTTACGAAATTTCGGGAGATCGCCTTGCGCGGAAAAGTCAGCAGCGTTGCGTCCGTTCTCGTCCTGTGCCTTGCGTCAGCCGCCGCCCAGGCTGCCGACCCTGAGGAAATCGTGGTGTTCGGCCAGCGCAGCAACACGACCGGCGTCCAGCTGCTTACCCAGCCGATCCTGGACACGCCGCAGACGATCACGGTGATCCCGCAGGCCGTGATCCAGCTGCAGGGCTCGGCCGATCTGCGCGACGTCCTGAAGAACGACCCCAGCATCCAGATCCACGCCAACGAGGACAATGCCCAGGGCACCAACGTCTATATCCGCGGCTTCTCCGCCCGCTTCGACACCTATCTCGACGGTATTCTGGATATCGGCACCTATACCCGCGATCCGTTCTATCTGGAGCAGGTGAATGTCCTGACCGGCCCGTCCGGCGTTCTGTTCGGGCGCGGCTCGACCGGCGGCATCGTCGAGCAGGTCAGTAAGAAACCGGGTCTCGACCCGTTCATCAACGGCTCGTTTTCGGTCAGCACCGATCCGGGCGAGCGGCTGACCGCCGACGTCAACATGCCCTTCGCCGATGGCGCCGCCATCCGCGTCAACGGGCTGCTCTATAATTCCGACATCGCCGGGCGGGACGAGGGCAATTATCAGCGCGTGGGCTTCGCGCCGTCGGTGGCGTTCGGCCTCAATTCGCCGACCCAGGTCGTCATCAGCTTCCTGCACCAGCAGGACTGGGACCTGCCCGATTACGGCGTTCCGTGGATCGATATCGGCTCACCCAGCACCAATGTCAGCCATCCCGCCTCCGTGCCGTGGAGCAACTTCTACGGCTTCAAGAGCGATTACGTCCGCACCTCGGCCGACATCGTGACGGCGACGGTGTCGCATGACCTCAATGACTGGATCACGCTGCATAACGGGTTCCGCTACGGCACGTTCCAGCGCAACTACCGCCTGACGGCGCCCAATGTCGACGATCCGGTCGCGATCGGCACGCCCCTCGACACGGTGGAGGTCGACCGGGTCCAGCGTGGCGGTTTCTCGCAGGAGACCATCCTTGACGACCAGTTCAGCGCGAATGTGAAATTCGACACCTTCGGCGCGTCGCACAACCTGGTCATCGGCGGCGAGGTCGGGCACCAGACGTCGGATCCGACCGTCTACAAATATACCGGCGTCCCGCCCGCCGAGAACGCGCTCGCGCCTGACGACAACACGCCGTTCGCCGGCACGACGATTCCGAAGAGCATCGTTTCCGTCACCGCCGACACGCTGGCCGGTTTCCTGGCCGACACGGTCGAGGTCGGCCCGTTCGAGATCAGCGGATCGGCCCGCATCGACCGGTTCGACGCGTCCTATGTGAACTCGGTCGCGCCCCCGGCGATCTATTTCAACCATACCGACGTCCGCCCGTCCTTCCGCGGCGCGGTGGTCTATAAGGTGACGCCCGACGTCAGCCTCTACACGGTCTACGGCACGTCCTTTGACCCGTCCGCCGAGGGCCTGTCGCTCAGCGCCGCCACCGCCGACCTGGCGCCCGAGCGCAGCCACACGGTCGAGGCCGGGATCAAATGGAGCATGACAGACCGGTTCCTGGTGTCGGCCGACCTGTTCCGCACGATCATGATCAATCTGCGCGAACAATCGCCGGTCGACCCGACGGTAGACGTGCTGGCCGGCAATGCCCGCGCAGAGGGTTTCGAGCTGCTGGCCCAGGGCCATATCACCGACCAATGGATGGTGCTGGCCGGTTATACCTATCTCCAGGCGACGGTGATCTCCTCGCCCGATCCGGATGTCGGCAACCGGTTGCAGAACTCGCCGCGACACAGCATCAAGGTCTGGTCCAGCTATGACGTCACGCCCGACCTGACCCTGGGTGGCGGCGTCGACTACCAGTCCAGCCGCATTCCCAACCCGCTGCCCGACGCCAACCATTTCCTGCAGCAGGTTCCCGGCTATGCGACGATCTCGGCGGTTGCCCGCTACAGGATCAACGACATGTTCTCCGTCCAGCTCAACATCGATAACATCGCCGACAGGCGATACTATGACGGGCTCGATGACGATCATGTCGAGGTCGGGGCGGGCCGCTCGGCGAAGTTCACGCTATTCTTCAACGATTGACGGTCAGCCCTCCCAGGCCGGCGTGCCTCTGAACGCCTCCGCCAGGAAGTCCACCATGACGCGGACCTTGGCGGACAGGTGCCGCCGGCTGGGATAGATCGCCAATATGTCGATATCCGCCACCGTGTAGGCGGGCAGCAGCGGGATCAGGCGGCCGGCCTTGAGGTCGTCCCCGATCAGGAATGTCGGCTGGCGGATGATGCCGCGGCCGGCCACCGCGGCGGCGCGGGCGGTGTCGCCGTTATTGGTGTGCATGATGGCGCGGACAGCGATTTCATGCGCGCCGCCCGGCCCCTCCAGCCGCCAGACATCGCCGGTCGCGGAATAGCTGTAGCCGATACAGTCGTGATGGCTGAGATCGGCGGGTGTCCCGGGCGCGCCGTGCCGGGCGATATAGTCCGGCGCAGCAGCAA
>Ga0207694_10000575_pt1 | contig 33359 bp, 28 predicted proteins | sample KBSC34metaG_FD_184353 | JGI IMG/M metagenome (GOLD analysis project Ga0207694, IMG submission 184353) | Corn rhizosphere microbial communities from Kellogg Biological Station, Michigan, USA - KBS C3-4 metaG (SPAdes) (version 2) | ecosystem: Host-associated > Plants > Roots > Rhizosphere > Soil... | reverse complement strand
CCCCGACCTCAAGGCCGCCGGCATCGGCAACGGCCGCCACGGCTTCCGCTTCACCCTGCCCAAGGGCCTGGCCGCCGACATCGCCCACCTGATCGAGGTCCGGCGGGAGGTGGACTGGTCGCTGGTATAGGGGCGGGTTAGCGGAGCGTAATCCGACAATACCGCGTCTCACGTCATCGCCTCCCCCTTGAGGGGGGAGGTCGACGGCGCTAGCGCCGGCGGGTGGGGGTGAATGCCACCGCCCTCTCCCAAGCATCCGACATGCGGAAGCATTCACCCCCACCCGGCGCTCCGCGCCGACCTCCCCCCTCAAGGGGGAGGCGGTGAACGAGCCATCACGAACGCACAATTACAGTGCGTTATAGTATATCGTTACATTCTGATTACTCGCCAACACCCACACACAACACAAGAATCCTCAAAGAATTCGCCGTTATTTTATTGCAATTCCATAGAATCTAACTTTACTTGCAAGGTCGGCCGTAAAGGCCGGCTTCGGGTGAGGGATGGAAAACGGCGGATGATAAAATCCGGCGGCTGTCTCGTGCGCGCAGAACTGCGTCCGACCCCGAAAATCTATCGGGCTGATGGGGGCGCTGCGTGACCACCGATACCATCACCGGCACGATCGCCGGCACCGCCGACCTGGACAGCGGCAATTACGGCAATCCGCTGACGATCGCGTCGACCGGCAGCGTGCAGGAGGTATACGGCACCTCCACCTGGGCCATCGAGAACCAGGGAAGCATCGCGAACCCGAATGCGGGCGGCCTTGGCGTTTACCTGGTAAACGGCGGCTCGATCACCAACGCGCTCCATGCGCAGATCAGCGGCGTTTACGCCGTCAAGTTCGGCGCCGGCGCCGGAACGGTGGATAATGCGGGGCTGATCACCGGGACCTCTCAAGGCATCATCCTGGGCGACGGGGGCGCGGTCACCAACGAAAGCACCGGTTCGATCGGCGGCGGGACCGCCGGCGCTGTTCCCGACGGAATTTATGCGGCGAACGGGGCCGCTTCGATCGACAATTTCGGGCATATCAGCGGGGGCGAAGCCGGCGTTTATCTCGGCTATGGCGGGACGCTCATCAATGAAAGCGGCGGCACCATCGCCGACGGCTCCTCCAGCTATCATCATCTCGCCGGCGTTTTCACGGGGGGCGCGGCTACTTCGATCGACAATTCCGGCCTGATCACCTCGACCTATGCCGGAATTTATCTCGGCGGCGGGGGGACCGTCACCAACGAAAGCACCGGCACGATCATCGGCGGGGGCAACGGCCCGCATCCCGATGGCGTCAACATGGCGGGCGCGGCCGGTACGCTCGACAATTTCGGCACGATCGAAGGCCAATACGGCGTCTTTTCCTACACCCCCGGCACCCAGACCGTCACCAACGAGATCACCGGCACGATCATCGGTGTGGAGGATGGCATCCGCGCCGGGAGATACACGACGGAGACGGTCGACAATGCCGGCTTCATCACCGGGACCTCGACCTACGTCGTCTATCACAACGGCGATAGCTACACGTTGGTCGGCAACGGCATCTTTTTCCGCAACGGCACGATCACCAACGAAAGCACAGGAACGATTTCCGGCGCGCTGAACGGAATCTACGGGAACAGCTTCGGGGGCGGCACCGATACTGTCGTCAATTCCGGCGTGATCTCCGGCGGCTACGGTGACTACTCCCCCGGTAGTGGCGTCGCCTTCTATAATGGCGGCTCCGTCACCAACGCGCACGGCGGCACAATCGGCGGCGTTTCCAACGGTGTCGTAATCAGAAATGCCGCCGGCACGGTCGACAATTTCGGCACCATCAAGGCTTTATCTATCGACGCAGTCGTTCTGAAAGCCGGCGGTTATATCAGGAACGAAGCCGGCGGGGTCATCGCAGCCAACCCGACGGCCGGCTCGGCTGGGGTGTTATTGCAGGCTCCCACGGGGACGGTCGTCACCATCGTCAATGAAGGAACGATCACCGGCTACCGTGGCGGTGAGGGTGGCGGTATCTTCAGCGTCGACGCGGGGATCTCCATCACCAACGGGAGTGGCGGCACGATCGCCGGGGGGTACGGCATCACCGATGACGCCAATGCCGCCGCGACAATCGATAATGCAGGCCTGATCACCGGGGCCTATACCGGCGTATATTTATTGCACGGCGGGACGGTAACCAACGAAAGCACCGGCACGATCAGCGGCGGGACAGACGCGATCCATTTCCACGCGGGCGGAAGCCGGCTGGTCGTCGATCCAGGCGCCAAGTTCGTGGGCACGGTCCTGGCCGAGGGGTCAGGCAATGTGCTGGAGCTCGCATCCGGCACCGCGGTGGGCACGATCGCCGGGTTCGGGAGCGAATATCAGGGCTTTCAGACGATCGCCATCGACAGCGGCGCAAGCTGGGATGTCGCCGGCTCCATCGCCGCCTTCGCGGGCGCGACGATCACGGGCTTCAACAGCCACGACACGCTCGACATCACCGGCCTCGGCTTCAGCGCCGCCGGGCATGTGAACCGGGTCGGCGGCAACCTTCAGATCATCGAGAACGGCGCGACCTACACCATCCCCTTCGCGGGGAACTTCACCGGCGATTTCTTCCATCTGGCCGACGACGGAAATGGCGGCACGCTGGTCACCGAAGACACCACGCCCTGCTTCTGCCGCGGCACGCTGATCCGCACGCCGGGCGGCGACCGGCCTGTCGAGAGCTTAAGGATCGGCGACCGGGTGGCAACGCAGGGCGGCGCGGCCCTGCCGCTGAAATGGATCGGGCGGCGCAGCTATCGCGACTGGCTGGCGGTGGGGAACGCGGACGCGCAGCCGATCCTGTTCAAGGCAGGCTCAATCGCCGACGGCGTGCCCGCGCGGGATCTCTATGTCTCGCCGGAGCACGCAATGTTCATCGACGGCGTCCTGGTGCCCGCGCGGCATCTGGTGAACGGCCGGTCGATCGTGAAATGCGAGGGCGTGGAGGAGATCGACTATTTCCACCTGGAATTCGACCGCCACGTCGTGATCCTGGCTGAGGATGCCCCGACCGAGAGCTTCGTCGACGACGACAGCCGCATGCTGTTCCACAATGCCGACGAATACCGCCGCCTCTATCCCGATGAGCCGCGCCGCGACGCGGAGTTCTGCGCCCCGCGCGTCGAGGACGGGCCGGCGCTGGATACCCTGCACCAGGCGCTGGCGACACGCGCCCCGCATCTGCGCACCGGCGGCGCGGCGGCGCCCTGGGGCCGGCGCGGCAAGGTCGAGCTCGCCACGCCCAGGCTGATCGCCGGCTGGGCCTATTCCGGCGCCGATGCGGGCCCGGTGCCGCTGGCCGTCCTGGTCAACGGCGCCGTCATCGGCCGTATGATCGCCGACCGATACCGCCCCGACCTCAAGGCCGCCGGCATCGGCGACGGCTGCCACGGCTTCCGCTTCACCTTGCCGAGGGAGTTGGGCGCCGGGGACCACCGCATCGAGGTGCGGCGGGAGGTGGACTGGTCGGTGGTTTAGGGGCATAGCCCCTCGCCCGTGAAACGGGAGAGGGGTTTACAAGCTAACCCTCAGATCGGCTTGCCGATATCGAAATCCAGCGGAATGGCGAAGGCCGCGGTGCCGCCGCCGTCGACCGTGTGGACCGCGCCGGTGATGTAGCCGGCGGCGCTGCTGCACAGGAACAGCACCACCTCGGCGATGTGCTGGGGCGTGGAGACACCGCGGAACGCGACCGGGGGCAGGTCTTCAAGCGGCACCAGCGGATCGTCCACCGGCTCGGGCGTATGCATGCGGGTGTTGACGCCACCAGGGCAGATCACGTTGATCCGAAGGCCCCGCGCGCCGAAGGCCGGCGCCGCCGATCGCACCATGCCGATCACGGCGTGCTTGGCCGTGCTGTAGGCCGGGTTGGCGGGGTGGCCCAGTATGCCGGCGGTGGATGACATGACCACCACCGCGCCGCCCGGCTTCATCACCCGGCCGACCGCCCGCATCCCTAAGAACGTGCCGCGCTGATTGACCGCGACAATCTTGTCGTAATTGGCCACCGTGCAGTCGAAGAAGGACGCGTGCTGGCCCAGCACCGCGGCGTTGAGATCGACCGCGTCGAGCCGGCCGTAGCGGGCGATGGTCTCATCCGCCATCCGCTCGTTGTCGGCTTCCTGCGAGATGTCGGCGATGCAGGCGAAAGCCTCGCCGCCCTCGGCGCGGATCATGGCCGCCGTCTCCTCCACGCCGTCCTTCATGATGTCGACGACGCAGACCTTGGCGCCCTCCTGGGCGAACCGCCGCGCCGTCGCACGCCCCATCCCCAACGCGGCGCCCGTCACCAGCGCGACCTTACCCTCGAACCGCCGAAGCCCCATGTCCGTCCCCATCATCCTATTGGTCTAAAGAAGCCGAACCCTATACGCCGCCGGGACAGAAATCCGCCAGCGCTTTGTCACACCGGCTGGACGCCGTGCCGGCCCTCGCCATCGGCGAACCGCGCCGCGCCCGACAGGCTTTCGCCCGACGCCAGCACGGCGAGCCCCCGCCGCGTCTCGTTCCGCGCCGCGTCCTCTTCGCCCATGCCCCACTGTTCGAGCGCGGACAGCCGGTCGCTGCGCAGGCAGGCCTGCGGGAAGGACCCGATCAGGCGCGCCAGCTCCAGGGCTTGCGACAGCGCGGCCCCTTTGGGCACGACCCGGTTGGCAAGGCCGATCGCCAGAGCTTCCTCCGCCTGCACCGGCCGTCCGGTCAGGATCAGGTCCATCGCGCGGCTGTGGCCGATCAGGCGGGGCAGCCTGACGGTGCCGAGATCGACCAGCGGCACGCCGAAGCGGCGGCAGAAGACGCCGCAAACCGCATCCTCGGCCATCACCCTGAGGTCGCACCACAGCGCCAGCTCCAGCCCACCGGCGACCGCATGGCCCTCGATCGCGGCGATGACGGGTTTGGTAAGGCGCATGCGGGTCGGCCCCATCGGGCCGTCACCATCTTCCGTGACGCGGTCCGGCTCGCCCCCGGCGAACGCCTTGAGATCCGCGCCGGCGCAGAACGTGCCGCCGGCCCCGGTCAGGATCGCGACATCGGCCTCGGTCGCGGCATCGAACCGGCGGAAGGCATCGGCCAGCTCGGCCGCCGTTTCCGTGTCGATCGCATTGCGCCGGCCGGGACGGTCGATCGTGACGATCGCCGTACGTCCCTCAAGCTCATATCGGATATTCGCCATTCCATCCTCCGCGTCCCGGATGAAGATGGGGGTTCAGTGCGCCAGCAGCACCGGCAATTCGACGTGGGAGATGATCTGGCGCGTGGTGCCGCCGAACACGGCCTCGCGGGTGCGGCTGTGGTGATAGCCGCCCATCACCAGCAGGCTGGCCCCCAGCGCCTTGGCCTCGGTCAGCAGCGTCTCGGACACGGGCTTGCCGTTCGGCTGCATCTGTGCGGCCGTGGCGGCGATGCCATGATAGCCGAGATAGGCGATCAGCTCCTCGGTATGTGCGTCGTCGTGGGCGCCGATGGTGCGGATCGCCACCTGCTTCATCCGGGCGAGCAGCGGCAGGGCGGAGGCGATGGCGCGGACCTCCTCGCGGCCGCCGGCCCAGGCGATCAGCGCACCCTCGAACAGGCCGGCAGGCGGCTCCATGGGCGACAGCAGGACGGGACGGCCGGCATCGAACAGCACCGCCTCCAGCATCGCGTCACCGTCGACCGGTCCGTTGGGCCCGAGGCCACGCATGACCACCAGGTCGGCGAAGCGGGCGGCATCGCGCAATATCGCGCCGGGCATGCCGGTGCGCTCGGCCCAGGAGACCGAGACGCCGTCGGGCCCGGCCCGCTGCCGGTCGGGCGGCAGGCCATGGCCCTTGCGCCATGCATCGAAGGCCGCGCCGGCGTCGGCCGCCGCCGCGGCAGCCTCATGCTCCACCGCCGCGACCAGCTCTCCGGTCATCACCGGGGCGGTCCAGTCGGCGACATAGCGGGCGATATCGACGGGATCGGGCCTGAGGCAGAGGGCCGACAGGTGGGAATCGAACGCCTGGGCGATCTCGAAAGCGATGCGGAGCGCGACGTCATCGGCGTGATGGCCGGTAACGGGCAGCAACAGAGCGCGCAAGCCCATCGGTGCCTCCTCCTCTTTGATTATTATACAGCACCAACACGATTTAACCGGTTTTGATCCGGCCTGTCGCGGTCACTCTAATCGATAACGGGCACGACTTCGAGCGCTTCGATTTCGGTGCCCGGCGGGAAGGTGCCGGTCACGAACATGCCGCCCAGTATCTTGGGAACGCCGTCGGCCGACGAGTTCAGCGGCAGCATCAGCATCTCGACCTTGGCGGTGATGTGCGGCGCAAACCGCCCGATGACGAGACGGGCCTCGCCGGTGGCGATCGCCTCTTTCATGGCGCGGGACCACTGGGCGATGACATGCGCGTGCAGCCCGCTCTGCCCCACCGCCATGCCGGTCATGTCGATCCCGGCGCCCTTGGCGAAATTGGTGCCGACCAGCCGGTATTCCAGCCCTTTCGGCGTGACGTCGACCAGCATCAGATTATGGGCCAGATGCGGAAGCTCGATCGGGGGATCGAGCGACTCGCGGCTCGGCAGGCGGCCATCGACATGCTTGCCCCGCCAATACCGGTAAAGTTCGCGCCAAGGTTCGGTCATCGTCTTGTCGACACCGATCGATTGATTGACTGCGTGGATACTCTCCGGCGGTGCGACGGCCCCCATGCAAAATTGTCGCGCTCCTTATCCGTCCAGCTCGCCGTACCGGCGAAATATGCCCTCCTCGCTGAACGGCAGCCGACGCGGCGAGGGGAGGTAGGCGGCGATGCGCGGACGTTCCGCGACCCGGTCGTGCAGCGCGACCACCAGCGGCCAATGCTTTTCCCGGTTTCTCATCGCCTTGGGAAAGGCATAGCGCAGCCCCTCCACCACCTGGAACAGGCTGAGATCGGCATAGCTTGCATCCGCCCCGACCAGCCAGGCATCGCCCTTGGGGTTCGCCGCCAGCACCCTTTCGAAATAGCCCAGATACTTGGGCATGCGGTTCTCCCGGAAATCCTTTGCCCGCCGCTTCGCTTCGGGTTTCTGATCCTCGTAATAGAGACCGCCGGCGACCGGATGATGCGTATCATGCGCCTCCGCCACCAGGTCGGTGACGGTCAGCTGAAGCTGGTGGGCGAATTGCCGGTCCGCCTGCCCGCGCGGCGCCAGGCCGAGCCGCGGCCCGAGATAGAGCAGGATGTTCGCCACCTGCGCGATCGTCCGCCGCCCGTGGCGCAAGAAGGGTGGGGCGAAGGGCGGCCTGGTTGCGGTTTTGCTCTCCAGAATCGTCATCATATGGGCCATGCCCTTGTCGGAGCGCGCGACATCGTCATAGTCGGCGCCGGCATCCTCCAACGCGAGCCGCACGAATTCGCCACGCCCTTGAATATCTGGCCAATAAAAGAGCTCATATGACATCTGATTCTCCCCATCCGCGCGTACTCATCCAATAGCATTTTAGATAAAAGCCTCGGGAAAGCGGCGCCTGCATGTTAGTTGTTCCTTCGGCGACTCAAGTCGGTAGGTGAAGATGGAAACCATTCTGAACGCCTTGTTTCAGCCGTCGGGGCTGACGCCGCACGGCTTCTGCCTGCTGTGGGAACCGGGTCTTATCTGGCTGCATGCCATTTCGGATACGATCATCGGCCTCGCCTACTATTCAATTCCTCTGGCCCTGATCCGGTTCGTCCGCCGGCGCGGCGATGTCGCCTTCAGCTGGATCTTCTGGCTGTTCGCGGCCTTTATCCTGGCCTGCGGCACGACCCATTTCATGTCGCTGATCACGCTGTGGCAGCCGCTCTACTGGATCGACGGGCTGATCAAGGCGCTGACCGCCATCCTGTCGATCTTCACCGCCATCCTGCTGTGGCCGCTGATCCCGCGGGCGCTGGCCCTGCCCTCTCCGGCGGCGCTGCGCGAGGTCAATGTCGAGCTGGCGCGCCAGATCGCCGAGCGCGACCACGCGGAGGAGCAGCTGCGGATCAGCGAGGCGCGGCTGCGCCAGGTGCAGAAGATGGAGACGATCGGCCAGCTGACCGGCGGCGTCGCCCATGATTTCAACAATCTGCTGACCGTCATGCTGGGCGGCCTCGATTCGATCGAGCGGCAGCTCGCCGAGGTGCCGCAAAGCCAGGCGATGGAGCAGATCAAGCGCGCGACGGCGATGGCGATGAAGGCCGTCGAGCGGGCCGCGACCTTGACCCATCGCCTGCTCGCTTTCTCGCGCCGGCAGCCGCTTGAGCCGAAGCCGGTCGATGCCAACCGGCTGGTCGCGGACATGTCTGAGTTGCTGCGGCGGACATTGGGGGAGACGATCGACCTGGAAACCGTGCTGGCCGGCGGGCTGTGGAGCGTCACCGCCGACCCGAACCAGCTGGAGAATTCGCTGCTGAACCTGGCGGTCAACGCCCGCGACGCCATGCCCGAGGGCGGCAAGCTGACCATCGAGACCAGCAATGTCTATCTGGACGAGGCCTATGTCGCGAAGCTGGTCGAGCCCCTGCCGGCCGGCCAGTATGTGATGATCGCGGTGTCCGACACCGGGACGGGCATGGACAGCATCACCCTGGACCGCGCTTTCGAGCCGTTCTTCACAACCAAGGATATCGGCCGCGGTACCGGCCTGGGCCTGAGCCAGGTCTACGGCTTCGTGCTGCAATCCCACGGATATGTGAAGATCTATAGCGAGATGGGCCAGGGAAGCGTGGTCAAGCTCTATCTGCCGCGCCGCATCGGAGCCGACCCGGCCGCCGATTCGGGCATCGAGCGGCACCATGCGCGGGCCAGCGGGGACGGCGAAACGGTGCTGGTGGTCGAGGATCACGAGGACCTGCGGTCCTACAGCGCCGGCGCGGTCCGGGAGATGGGCTATCACGTGCTGGAGGCCGCGGACGCCAAGGCAGCGCTCGCGGTCCTGGACAGCGGCGAGCGGATCGACCTGCTGTTCACCGATGTCGTTCTGCCCGGCGGCATGAACGGGCGCCAGCTGGCCGACGCCGCCCTGAAAACCCGGCCGAAGCTGAAAGTGCTGTTCACAACCGGCTACACCCGCAACGCCATCGTCCATAACGGGCAGCTGGATCCCGGGATTCAGCTGCTGGGCAAGCCCTTCACCTATTCGGATCTGGCGGCCAAGATCCGATCGGTGCTGGACGACGATGACTAGAGGCTGGCGATCCCGAGCTTGTCGAGGTCGCCCTCGGCGATGAAGGTCAGGCTGCCGAAACCGGTGCTGGTGCCGTCCGGCCCGTGCTGCACGACCCGCACCGGCTGTATCCGATGGATCGGCCTGCCGGTCGTGCCGTCCGGATAACGCACGTCGGCATGGTGCGACACATCCCATATCTCGGCCTCGAGATGCTGAAGCCCGCGCCAGACGCCCAGGCCCAGCCCGTCGTTATAGCCGCCATAGCCCAGCCCAGGCATGGCGAGCGAAGGACCTGACGCCTCGACCTCGATCCGCGTGGTCTCGCCATCGGTCGCTGTGACGTCGAAAGCCGCACGCCGCATCCGGCGCGGGCGGGTGTCGTCGATGAATTCCACCGCGATCTCCGCCGACTTGCCCAGCCAGCGCTGGTTTCCGGCGGCATCCAGGATCGAGGCGGAAAGATAGCGCGAGCCGTCATTGCCGCGCGCCACCTGGACATGGCCGCCATAGGCGTCGGTCGAATAGAACAGGAAGGAGAACAGCCCGCCCACCGGCGGCGGGAACTCACCGGTGCGCGGCTCTGTGATGCCGACCCGCTCGCGCACGCCCCAGGAATGGTCGCGGCACGACCACCAGTCGTCGACCGCCACACGCTTCCCCTCCAGCTCAAGCCATCCCGAGCAGCTGCCCGTCTGATCATAGCGGGCATAATCCTCCAGCACCCGGCCGGCCAGGCGGCGGAAATGCTGATGCTCCTCCTGCGGCGGCAGGCCGCCCCGCCAGTCGAGCTCGCCCTTGAAGCCGTCATGGTCGATCCTGAGCCGTATGTGCTTGAACGGCTCGATCACCTGGATCGACAGCGGCCCGCATTCGGTCTTGTAGATCGGCCGCAGCTGGCGCGAGACGCGCAGATTGTGCTGCCGCCCATCGACGACGGCGACCACCCCGCCATCGACGACATTCATGTTCTGATAGACGCCCATGGTGAATTGCAGGGTCGATCCGCCCTGCCGGTCGGAGGCGGCGAACCACAGCCGGTCGAAGAAGCGCGGATCGCTGGTGCCGACATGGTCGAAGGTGGTCGGCAACTGGTGCCAGACGGAGTCGTCGAGTTCAGTCAGCATGGTCAGGCTTTCTTGGCAGGCGGCCGAAAGGCCATGGCGAACGGGAAACGATCTGCACGTTCACGAAACAGGGTCATCATCTTGTCATAGGCCGTGCCGCGCTCAGCCCGGATCGCCGGCATCGCCTTGACTAGCAGGCCGCGCATCCGGACCTGCCGATGATCGAGCGCAGCCAGTTCCGTGAGGTCGGTAACCGCCTGCTCCGCGCTGATTTCCGCGACCAGCGCGGCGTCGAGCAGCGGCTTGGCGGCGTCGAGAACCGCTGACGTCGTTTCGATGTCCCAGCGCAGGAAGGCCGGGATCGCGTGCCAGTTGGATTGCAGGGTATTCAGCGCGCCGATCACGCTGCCGAGGATTTCCGTGGGGTAGGGCGCAGTCACTTCCGGCGCCACAGCCTCGGCCAGGATACGGCGCAGCCCATCGAGTTGCTCTGTCACAGTCGGATGCATCTAAGCCTCGATCAGGGTGAACAGCAGGCGATAGATCGCCACCGGCTCATGCAGGATTCGGTCGAAGCGGCCGTCGGCGAAGGCGTGCTTGCCGGTCAGCACGGTCATCGCCTGCTTGAAATTAGCCAGCACGTTCCACCAGCGCACGGCGACGGGATCGGCGGCGAAACCGGTGCGCTCGCTCCAGCGCGCGATCAGATCGGACGCCTCCCAGGCGTCGGGGATACGATGCTCGCCGGCACGCAAGGGATTGGTGACCCAGCCGATATCCTCCAGCGGATCGCCGAGATGTGCCGTCTCCCAGTCCAGCACGAGGGTCACCTCGTCGCCCTGCATCAGGACGTTGCCCGGCTTGAAGTCGCCATGGACCAGAGTGACCGCCTCGTTCCCGGGCGCCCGCTCCCGCAGCCACGCGATCACCAGTTCCAGCTCCGGTTCGGGCTCGAGCTGGACGCGCCGAAGCTCGGCCTCCCAGTAATCCAGGGCGGCAAGCGCGGCCATGTTGCCCGGATTGTCCAGCACCGAGCCCAGGCCCAGAGCCCGCCAATCCAGCAGATGGATATCGGCCAGCCGATCGTAGAGCCTGTGGGCGATGGCGAGCCGGCGGTCGAGCGGCCGGTCGCCGTTCAGCGCCATGTAATCGCAAACGCCCTCGGCGAGGTCCATGACGATGGCGGGCCGGCCGAGCCGCGACCCATCGGCATCGAGCCAGCGCACCTCGGGCACCGGGACGTTCGTGCCGGAGAGCGCGCTCAAGACCGCGAATTCGAGGCGCCGGTCAGTTTCCAGAACGCTGCCGGCGGGATCGCGCCGCGCAATGAAGGCGCGGCTGCGGGTTTCCCCACCCACCTGCCAGGCTGCGTCGAACACCCAGTTCTCGCGCGAATAGCCGACCGAGGTCCGCCGCAGCCCGTCGATCCGCAAGCCCGGATCGCACAGCTCCTCCCCCAGCCAGGCGGTCAGGTCCCGCTCTATCGTCTCGGCCATGGTTCCTCCCTTGGGAGGAATTAAACTATATGTTTTACTACGGCGCAACAGGCGCGATCAGCGCCCCGTGGAACATGTCGACCAGGTTCTCGCGAAAGGCCCTGTCGTCCAGCCGCTGCTCCCGCGAACCGCCGCTGGCGCGCAGCGCGGCGGCGTGGAGGAAGATGCTGTTCGCGACCGAGATCCGCTCGCCGAGGATTTCGTCCGGAATGCCGCCGAGGCGGGTGCGCAGAAGGTCCGACGCCGCGCCGACCGCGGTGTCGCCGACGAGGTCTGAGATCTGGCTGAAAGACAGCGAGACATCGTCATGCAGCTGGTTGATCAGCCGCACCACCGACCGCTCATGCTCGGTGCCGGTCGCCATCTCGGCGAAGGGCAGGACGAAGATGGCGGCGACCGGCCGCAGATCGCCGGGCGGCAGCGCGGCAGCCTCCGCCAGCAGCGCGCGCCGGCGGGCGACCAGCGGCGGCAACTCGCGCTCCAGCAACGCGCGCAGCAGCCCTTCCTTGGAGCCGAAATGATAATGCAGCGCGCCGGCATTGCGTTGCTTGGCCGCGATCCGGATTTCACGCAGGGATACGGCGGCGATGCCCTGGGCGGCGAAGAGGCGCAGCGCGGTGTCGAGAAGCTGGCGCCGCGCCGGTTCCGAGCTGCGGGGCACTACCGGTTGGCGCGGGCGGCGTGGCGGCCGACCCTGCGCCCGGAGAACACGCAGTCGGCGAAGGACAGGCCGCTGACATAGGTGTTGGAGGCGACGCCCACCGCCGTGCGGCCGGCGGCATAGAGGCCGGGAATCCCTTCCCCTTTCTCGTCCAGCACCAGCCCGGACTGCTCGTCCACCCGCAGACCGCCGAAGGTGATGACCGGCAGCGGCAGGAAGCGCGAGGTGATCGAGATATCCATGCCGTAGAAGGGGGCGGTGAGGATCGGCTGCATGTCGGTGGTCTGCTTGCCGAACGGGTCCTCCCCCTCGCCCTTGGCATAGCCGTTATAGGCGGCAACAGTCTCGGCCAGACCCTGCCGGTCGATATGCATCTTGTCGGCCAGCGCCTCGATCGTGTCGGCCTTCTTATAGTTGAAGATGAGGTTCAGCAGGGTCACGTCGCGCTGGAACGGCACGATGATCGGATCCATAGCCTGCTTGAAGGCGGCCTTGCGCGCGTTCGCGTCGTAGACGATGTAGCCGATGCCGTCATTATGGTCGCCGATCTGCTCGCCCAGGCTGGCGCCGTAGACGGTCTCATCGATCATGCGCTTGCCCTTGGCGTTGACGACGATGGCGTCGGACCAGGCCTTGGGCGGGTTGATGAAGCGCCAGGCGCTGATCTTGCCCATCAGCGCCAGCTGGCCGCCCGCCCCGGCCCCCATCATGATGCCCTGGCCCTGGTCGCCCAAGGTGCCGTTCGGCATGCCCTTGGCATAGGCGGGGGCGAAATGCTGGACCATGCCCGGGTTCATGATGAAGCCGCCGGTCGACAGCAGCACGCCCTGCCTGGCGCGGATGAACCGGGTCTGCCGGTGGGCGGCCTCTATCGCGGCGGCACGCTTCAGGTAATGCCCGCCGATGCCCAGGGTGATCGCCGCGAACGGGATCGCCGGCGGCAGCATGGCCAGGAACTTGTCGGCGATGGCGATGAACTTGCCGAAGCGCGTGGCGTCGGAGGAGACCGGCGGGATCTGGAGGATCTTGACCCCGATCACCCGCCCGGTCTTGTCGCGGACCAGCTGCCGCGCCTCGGCATATCTGTGGAAGGTGAGGCCCTTCTTCATCGCCGAATCGCGCATCGGCCCCCAGATGCCGATACCGACGCCCCAGGCCTTCTTGCCGTTGGAGATATGGGCGCGATGGCCGCGCGCCGCCGGCTTGGCGCGCTTGACGTAAGAGGCGACCAGCGAATTGTCCGGGTGATAGAGGAAATAGGCCAGCGGCGGGTACGAGGCCTTCTTCTTCCACACCTTGCTGTTCATCTTGCCGCCGTTGGCAAGAATCCAGTCCACCGTCTCGACGCTCTCGTCGACGAACTTGCGCAAGGTCTCGTCGGAGACGACGTCGCCGACCTCGATCTTGAGGTACTTGTACATCTCCTCGGGCGTGTCGTCCTCGCCCGCCTCTTTCTGGATCTTCGTGCCGCCGCCGGCATAGTAGATGCCGCCATTGGCGGCGGTGGAGCCGCCACCCTCGAACCGGTCGACCGCGGTCACCTTGATGCCGCGCTCCAGCCCCTCCAGGGCCGCCGCCACGCCGGCGCCGCCCAGCCCGACGACGAGCAGGTCCGTAGTCTCATCCCAATGAAACGCCTCCGGATCATCGACGATCAGTGGATCCTCGATGGCGACACCCAGCTTCGTCGCCTCGGCAGCGTTGTACTTCACCAGCCCCTCCCGATTGTCCCTTGCCGTTCGTCGCGCTTAGCGGGTCCCCGTTCCCGAGCGGATCAGGGGCGCGATCTCCGCCTCTTCATCGGGCGGCGCCATCGGATGGTCAAGCGCGCTGAGCAGCGCGTCGGCGGTCGCGGACCAGGGGACAGGCTTGAACTCGCGCCGTACCTGCGCCTCCCAACGCGCCAACCCGGCCGGATCGTCGATCGCCTCACGGATGGCGCGATAGGCGTCATGCAGATTGTCGGGATCGAAGCGGCGGGTCAGCTTGCCGCCGGCCTCGGGCAGCGAGGTGCGGTCGGAGGTGAGGCAGGGCTTGCCCTGCGCCAAGCTCTCGGTCACCGGCAAGCCCCAGCCTTCGAAGAAGGACGGGAACATCGTAAAGCGGCAACCCTCATAGAGCGCCAGCAGCTCCGAATCGGTCGGATTCTCGATCAGCACCAGCTTGCCGTCGAGATTGTTGGTATTGGCGATCTGCTGCATCAGATCGTCGACGAGCCAGCCGATCCGCCCGGCGAAGACCAGCGTCGGAATCTGCTGCAGCGGCATTTCTTCCAGCATCTGGCGCCAGACCCGGAACAGGAGTTGATGATTCTTGCGGGCCTCGATCGTCGACACGATCAGGGCGTAAGAGCCCGGCGCGGGCAGCCGCGGCGTGCGCACCGCCGTCGCCTTGCCCCCGGCCGCTCCGAAGCTGGTCCCGATCGGGAGGGACATGATCGGGTTCCTGAGCTTGATGCCGCGCTCGTGGGCGAAGCTTTCCACATCCACTGCGGTGGCGTGCGATATGGTGAAGACCTGGTCGCAGAGCGGCAGGGTGCTGTCGAACCAGGCGCGGAAGAGGCGCACAAGCCCGCGGCCGCACCATTCCGGCCGCCGGATCGGCACCAGATCGTAGATCAGAAGACCGAATCTCAGCCCCCGGGCCCGCTGGGCGCGGATCAGCTGAGCATAATCCGGGTGCGACCAGGGGGAGCCGAGCGCGAGCAGAATATCACCCGGCGCCGAATCCCGCGCGAACGCGTCGCGGCACTCGGGACTGCCGGGAAGCTCGACCGCCGGCTCCGGCTTGGGATCGGACGCGCCAAGCATCCGGAACGGCCGCATCAGACGGATGATTATTCCCCGCGCCACCGCATCGATCAGGCCGCCCCAGGCGCGTAGCGCGCTGGTCTGGGTCAGCATGACCTCGATCACATGTGCCCGCAGCGACGGCGGCAGCCGATGCACCAGCTTGCGCATGAACTGGCGCGCCGGGGCATGCGGCAAGATGGCCCCGGGCAGCCCGATCTGCGGCGCCTCGGGCTCGGTCTCCGTCAGGCTGACGAAGAGCGCGACGACATCGGCCCAGGGGACCACATGGAACGTCTTGCGCGAGGTATCGTGCCGGACGAAGCGGACGAATTCAGGCGCGCCCGGACGGGTCTGCAGCGCGGTGAATATCTCGAAAGCCAGCCGCTGGATGCCGCTCGGGCGCGGGTTGGTCCGCGCGTACTCGAACAAATCCTCGACGTCGATCCAAAGCTTCGCTGACACGGGTCAACTCACATTCATTCCGGCGCGGCGAAGCAATGGCTCTTTTGCGACAGAAGCCATGAGCCTACAACGTTCCCGGAAAGTTACACAATTCCGCGAGAACTCCGGTCATTCAACCGCCCTTGAAGGCGAGGGAAACGCTGAATCTTTACCGGCATTTCGCGCGGAATGTAAGAGCCACTATCGATCACATTACCGAAAAGCAATCTTCGGCGGAAAGCCGGCGCCGCTCGACCAACGTCTTGCAACGCGGCTGGCGCAAAGAGGTTTCGCCTTGACTCCCTGGAGTCGTTCACGATGATCCGCCCTGGAATCGCTGTCATGGGACATCCTTCAATGCCTGATACGCCGCTCGCTCAAATGTCACCCGCGGTTTCGGCCGAAATCGCGCGGATATTGACGCAAGGCCGCGCGTTCGCCTCCGCGGGCGATTTCCGGCGCGCGATCGACTTCGTGACCGAGGCGAACCGGCAGATCCGGGCGCCCGAACTGGATCATGAGCTGATGGCGTTCCGCGCCAACGGGTTCGATTCCATCAGCAAGGAAGGGCCCTCGTCATGGCCGCCGCGCTATGAGGACCCGTTCCCGGGCTGGACCGGCCTGCCCGAGATCGACGCGCGCGAGCTCACCGTCGAGATCATGGGCGGCGCGTTTCAGCATCATGGGGCGCTGTGGGTCCATGGTCTGTTCCCGGCGGAGGAAGCCGAGGCGCTGCGCTCCGGCATCGACAAGGCCCTGGATGCGCGGGACGCGTTCAGGGCCGGCACACAGGAAGAAGAGACCCGCCCCTGGTACAGCCAGATCCCGGTCAACCCGCATATCGGCATGGCTCGCGGGTGGGTCGAGGATGGCGGGGCGGTGTTGACGGCGGATTCGCCCCGCATGATGTACGATCTGCTGGAAGCCTTCGACAAACACGGGACGATCGAGATCATCTCCCGATATCTCGGTGAGCGGCCGGCATTGTCCGTCGGCAAATCGACCCTTCGCCGGGTGTTCCAAATGAACCACTCCGACTGGCACCAGGACGGCGCGTTCCTGGGAAGGGACGTTCGGACCGTCAATGTCTGGATCGCCCTGTCGGATTGCGGCGAGCAAGCGCCCGGCCTCGATATCGTGGCCAAGCGGCTGCCCTATATCGTGCCGACAGGGTCGCACGGGGCATCGTTCGAGTGGTCGGTCGGCCCGGGGATGGTCGATGAGCTGGAGCAGGCCGGCGCACAGGTTGTGAGCCCCGTCTTCCGTCCGGGCGACGCAATGCTGTTCGACCAGCTTATGCTGCATCGGACCGGCATCCTTCCCAACGTGACCAAGATGCGCTGGGCGATCGAGAGCTGGTTCTTCGCCCCGTCGACCTATCCGATGGATCAGGGGCCGCTGGTTGTCTGACCCTCGATCCGGACGATTTCCCCGAGCATTCTACCGGTGGCACCCGTGACGCTGCGCAAGCGCTATCTCGACCTGATGGAAGCCGTCCTGACCGGCGCGTTCGAGGAGGATGCGCCGATTCCGACGGCGGGCTACCGGCAGCTGGTCTCGCATGTCCTGACCGCTATCCACGGCGTCGAGCAGGAAGCGCCTGACGATGCGCTCGGCTACAACACAACCTTGCGGGACAAGGGGTGGGATTGGCCGTCGAAATCGCTGACCATGGTGGGGCGGCAGAGACTGCATAATTTCCGCACCTTGATCGAGCGGTCGATCGCCGAAGGCGTTGCCGGCGACATCATCGAAACCGGCGTCTGGCGCGGCGGCGCATCGATCATGGCGCGCGCCGTCCTGCTGGCGCACGATGTGACCGACCGGCGGGTGGTCGTCGCCGATTCCTTCGAGGGCCTGCCGCCGCCCGCGCCCGACCTCTATCCGGCGGACAGCACCTCCGACCTGCACGAATTCACCGAGCTCGCCATTCCGCTCGAGCAGGTGCAGGCGAATTTCCGGCGCTTCGACCTGCTGGACGACCAGGTCGTGTTCCTGAAGGGCTGGTTCCGCGACACGATGCCGACGGTCACCAGCGAAAGGATCGCCGTGCTGCGTCTGGACGGCGACATGTATGAATCGACCATCGACCCCCTGCGGCATCTCTACGACCGGATTTCGGTCGGCGGCTGGGTGATCGTGGACGATTACGGCTTCGTCGAAGCCAGCAAACAGGCCACGCACGACTTCCTCGCCTCGCGCAGCCTGTCCCCGGAAATCCACGACATCGACGGCGCCGGGGTCTATTTCCAAAAAAACTAAGGGCCGGCTGCCTGAGAGGCCAACGCGGTTTCGGATGAACCGGCGGGCGGCAGCGCCGCCTTGGCCGGCACGATCCTGCTGGCCAGCGCGTTCACCCGGCCGACCCACCAATCGTTGAATTTCATCAGCGGCAGCGATGCGACTGTCGACACCGCGAACACGGCGGCGAAGGCCGGCAGCACGCCGGCGCGCAGATAGACCCAGGACCCTATCGACGCGATGACGAGCGCGTGGAGCAGATAGATCGGGAACGACAGCCCGCCCAGGAACGCAGCGAACCGGCCGGACAGCATCCGGCGAAGATCCGGAGACATCTCGACCGCCAGGATCAGGATCGCCGCGCCGGCGATCTGGGGATAGGCGAAGGGCATGCCCAGCGCCGTCAGGCCCTTGAACATCGCATAGGCCCCGATCGGGTCGCCGGGATAGCCCATGAGGAACAGGCTGATCAGGACCGCCGGAAAAACGACGGCACGCGACAGATGCGCATCGCGCGGGATCAGCGCCGCCATGGCGACCCCGGCGGGAAAAGCGGCCATTTCCGACCGCGTGAAATAGGCGAAATAGAGGATGGCAATTGCCAGTACGGCGATGGAAATCACGAGATACGACGCGTAACGGCGCGCCTCACGCAGGATCGGCGCCAGGCCGAAGGCGATGAAGCTGCCGATGAATTCGAACTTCATCGTCCACAGGCTGCTGTCGAAGCGCCAGTCGCCCCGGAACAGGGTGAGGAACAGGCCCTGCAGCAGCGCATCCGGCCAATGGATCGCCGCCGCGGTGATGGGCGGCCCGCCGGGCTGGCGGAAGGCACCGGCGAAAACCACCAGCCACTCGGAACCGGAGCGGGCGCCCGCCTCCTCGAAATGGTAGAGATGGAAGAAGAACAGCAGGTACGAGACCATCACGGCCGCGAATATCGGCCCCGTCAGCCGCGGCCAGCGCTTGATCGCGCCCTTGAGCAGGATGGTCGTATCGCCCGACAGGCAATACCGCCGGGTCAGGATATAGGCCGACAGCACGAAGAAGAATGTAACCGCGGCCGAGCCGTTGATCAGGAGATAGAGGACGCTGCCCTGCAGGCGATCGCCGAGATGGCCGTAATCGAGGCCGGAATAGCGCGGCAGGAAGCCGTCGAAGGCATGGTTCAGCACCACGACCAGCGCGGCGATGCCGCGCAAAGCTTCGAGAGGAACGTCCTTCGATTTCGCGCCCTTGAGAATTTCCCTTTTTCCCGCCCTATGCCGATGCGGTCTCGGCGCTTTCTCCGGCCGCCCGATCCTGCGCGGCCTCCGCCAGGGCACGCTCCAGCTCCTCGATCCGCTTGCGCGCCCGGCCGAGCGCATCGGTGCGCTTGGTGAGCTGGACCTTCATGGCCGCCATGTCGGCCCTGACCGACATGCCGTCTTTTTCGAGCGCCCGGCAGGCCTCGAGCAGCGAGTCGGCGGTGAAGAAACCGTCGATGACGGCCTGCAGGGCCGGCGTCATGCGCGCTTGTGGCACGAGGATGCCCAGGCCGTTGAAGAACGGCAGGGCGTAAAGAGTGCTCTCCACGCCGCTGCTCGCCTTGAAGTCCTCGACGCCGGTGAGAACCCCGTTATGCGGGCCGCCTTCATGCAGCGCGTTGGCCAGATGGCCGCTGAGCCCGCCATCTGTCAGCTCCGGCTCGCCCGGCAATATGCCGCGATAGGCATAGGGCTGGCGATCGTCGACCGGGATGTCCGCGGGATTGTAGTACATATCCCGCCGCGCATAGGGCCAGGCGACGTCGTGGAACAGGATGACCGGCGGCGCCTGGCGGGCCTTTGCGGCCTGCAGATAGATTTCGCGCAGCTCGTGAAAGACCGTGTACCAATTATGGTCGCCGTCCAGCAGCACCAGTTCGGCGGGGCGCAGATGCGGCAGGGCCTCGAGGCTCTTGCGCGCATGATAGGTGTATTCCCGGTCGAAGCGCTCGAGCACGCCGTGAAGCGCCGGATGGGGCGAGGGATCGACCACGTCGAGATGGGCTCCGGTCTCGCGGCAATAATTCAGCAGACGCTCGGTATTCCACCCGAACTCCGCTCCGACTTCGATGATCCGGGTGGGGGCGACCGTCTCGATGACCGGCTTGAGGTATCGTTCCCAGAAACGATGCATTGTCTTGCGTCCTACAGATCGTCGAATTCGGCCAGGTCGTCCATCGACGTGGCCGGGGTAGTCAGGATCCGCTGCAGATAGCCGTTCGGGCTGACCGTCACCAGCTGCTGATTGCGGCTGTGATCGATCACGAACGGCATCTCGCCGACGATCGCCTTGACGGCCGCCTGGAACCAGTACTTCGAATAGCCCAGCCACGGCTGCCCGAACACGGTGCCGAGGAATATCAGATAGGAACGGCAGGACACGAAACGCGCATAGCTCCGCAGCGGGTCGATTGGCGTGTAATCGTCGGGCCTGGGGGCGAAAAGCACAAGGATGTCCTCCTCCAGCGCCAGCGCCTGCTCGACCGCCGCCACCGTCTCCGGCGCATACGGCTCGCCGGCGATCAGCTCGACCGAGGCAGGAAGCGCCTTGCCCTCCGCATCCCGGGCGCCGACCCACAGGATCTTGCTGTCGTTCAGGCCTGCCATCCGCAGGAAAGAATCAAGCATGTTCACGACACCGAAACCGGCATTGACGGCAACGATGCGGCCGGGCCTGACGCCGACGGCGATATCCTGGATCTCGATGACGTCGGCCGGTGCCACCCCGACCGCGTGGCCGCCCCATTTCGTCAGCCTGTGCAGACCGCACTCGACATAGACGGATTGGAGATTGGCGACCGACATCCCATCGAAATGGAGCGGCAGCGAGCCTTTCCGCACCGTGTCGGTCACGCCCAGCCGGGCGGGCGACAGCGGCCGCTGACGGCCGACCACGGCCGATTGCGCGCGCAACTGCCCGCGCTGGCGGATGTCGACCGGCCGGATGCCGACATAATGCTCCCCGCGCAGCAGCATGTAGTTGTTCTCATAGCCGCGCACCCGGAGGTCTTTTTCCGTATCGGCGACGTTGGTCGTGGTGCCCTCGTGGAACTGATGGAACGACGCCTCGCCCAGAAGGGCGATCACAGGCTCCGGCGACGCCTCGACCGCGCGCTTGAACAGGTCGAGATTGGCATAGCCGCCGCCGGGTTCGTCGAAGGCCTCGTCCATGCCGCCGATGCGCTCATAGATCGTCCGCGGCACGAACAGGCAGTTGCTCTCGATCATGCCGTCCAGCCAGTGGTTGGGGCTTTCCCAGATCGGGGTGCCGATCTTGAACAGCCTGTACCCATCCTGCGGCCAGAAAATCCTCTCGAAGAGAATGTCTTCCTGCTCCCGGCTGTAGCCCGAAATCGACAGCCAGCGCTGATCGCCGCCGACGAACCATTGCCGCAAGCCGATGACGGCATCCGGCGTGTCGTCCACCGCATCCCAGACCTCGCGGAAAACTCCAGGCGTGAGGACATGGGCGCCGTCGATCATGATCGCGACATAGCGGCCCTTTGCCTGTCGCGCGGCCTCGTTGATGGCGGCGCAGGGCGAGGACAGCAGCGTCGAGGGGCGCAGCAGCCGGAATTCCGGACCGAAGCTTTCGACCCATGCCTGATCGAGCGGCGGTGTCGACCCGTTGTCGATGCAGATCACTTCATAGCGAAGATCGCCGATGCCCTGCTGGTAGGAACGGCTGAGCGAGGTCAGCGTCCGCGCGGCCTCGCGGGCCATGTTGTAGAAGTTGACGATGACGGTGAAGAGTATCTCGTCGGGAACGTCATGCCTGGGCGGCCTGATCGCCTCGCTGCGGGCATCGTCCTCGACATGGCGATCCGGCAGGGCGATCGGCTCACCTTCCAGGAGTGGGAGCCTGACCTCGATGGGACGGCCGGTGATCGGCCGCCGGTCGCGTCCGGCGCTGAGCTCGATGACATGGACCTCCCCGTCGCGCAGGGCCGGCGGAACCAGCGCCTCGAAGCCCCAGCGGCCATCCCCCTGGTGCGCCTCCTCGATATCGGTCCGCCAGATGTCGGCGACGACGGTGCCGACCTGCTCGCCCGCCTCCCAGAGGCCGAGATCGATCGCTCCGGGCGGCTTGCCCGGCCAGGAGATCCAGCCGGCGATGACGTCCGGACCGAACTGGTCGATATAACCGAAGACGCCCACCGGCCCTTCGAAGGGAACCGGCATCGGCGTGAAGCGCTCCGCGATGTCCACCGCGAACTCGCCGTTCTGCAGCGCCTGGCCATCCTTGGACCTGACAGTGATCTGCGCCGTTCGGGGCGGCTGCATCTCGTTCAGCGGGAAGACGACGGCGAATGCGCAATCGCCCTTGCGCTTGCCGGCGGTCGCAAGGTCGCCGCGGCGAAGATTGGCGAAGCCCTCCGCTACCAGCTGGCCGTCTACGAGGACTTCGATAAGAGCATCTGTTTCCGGCCGTGCCGGATACCAGGCCCACCCCCGGAACACGCCGTTGTCGTAACCGTCGCAATACCCCTCGATCACATCCGATTCGCTCGGATTGGTTTCGCTCATAAACCGGGCCCATCAAGATAACGTGCGGCGCGGCGACCTTAGAGAAGATGGAAGCCCAAGGCCAGAGCCGTCGGGGAATCCCTGTTTCGAATCCCGCTCGACTTGGACTGACCGTCAGTCCATATAGCGCGGCGTGACGTTGCGAGGCAGATTGTCCGCAATATGAGCGAGGTTTCGATTTGAATATCCAGATTGGCCAGGCTGACGGCGCGGCCGAAAGCTGGTCGCAGTCCAGCTGCCAGGTCCTGATCGCAGTCCCCTTCTACAAGAACGAGGATCTGGTTCGGTCCGTAGTAGGTTCCCTGCTGAACTGCGCCGGCGATATCGCCGCCATCGGCGCCGAGGTCGTGCTGTTCAACGATTCGCCCGACTATCCGCCGTTGGCGGACGCGCTGCGCGGCATCCTGCCTGAGGCGCAAGCCGCCTTCCCCTGCCGCCTGGTCGAAAATCCGGCCAATCTCGGCTTCGTCAGGACGATGAACCGGGCGGTGGCCGAGGCGGTCGCGCGCAAGGCGGATCTGCTGTTGCTGAACTCGGACACGATCGTCCACCCGGGCGCGCTGGCCGAGATGGCCCGGGTCGCGCGGCTGGACCCGATGATCGCCTTCGTCAATCCCCGGTCGGACAATGCCACGCTGGCGACCCTGCCGGCCGCGCACCGCCGCGACGCAGGCCAGGACGGGTTCGATCCTTCCGCCTATACCGCGCTGGCGGAAAGGCTGCCGGATTTCAGCTATGTCCCGACCGCCGTCGGTTTCTGCATGCTGATCCGGTGGCACATACTTGCCGAGTTCGGCGGCTTCGACGAGGTGTTCGGCGCCGGCTACAACGAAGAGAATGACCTGGTCATGCGTGCCGGGCGATGCGGCTATCGCGCCGTCCTGGCCAACAAGGCCTTCGTCCAGCATGAAAGCGAGAAATCCTTCGGCATCGCCGACATATCCAAGACATCGCTGGAGCCGCGCAACCGGGCCATTCTCGACGGGCGGTATCCGGAATATAGCCACCTTACCTCCGAATATTTCGTGTCGCCGGAATTCACCGCCGAGTGGATGCTGAGCACCCTCGTTCCCGACGATCGCGGCCGCATCGACCTCGCCTTCGACTTCTCCAGCTTCCCGCCGGCGCACTCCGGTACATATCAGGCCGGGCGGCAGCTGTTGGGGCCGGCGGTCAGGGATTGGAGCGACCGTTTCAATATCCACGTCCTGTGCTCGGAAGAGGCCTACGCGTTTCACGATTACGCCGAATTCGGCGTGACGCGCCGGGATCCCGACGGGCCCGAACGCTTCGCCGTCATCTTCCGGGTCGGCCAGCCCTATAACTGGCGGTCGGTCGAACGGCTGATCCAGAAAGCGGCCGTTTTCGGCATCTATATGCTGGACACCATCTCGCTCGATTGCACCCAGCTGACCTCGCCGAAGCTTTATGATCTTTGGGCGTTCGCGCTCCGCCACAGCGATTTCTTCATCGCGCTGAGCGGGCAGTCGATGACGCAGATCCGCAACCGCTTCACCTTGCCCGAGCGTGTGACGCGCCTGGAAGCCACCCTGTCCATGGACGTCGGCGACTATGCGCTGAGGGGTGCCGCCGGCGGGCCCAGGAAGGCGTCAAAGCAGCCGTCCCTGGTCGTCATCGGGAACCACTTCCCGCACAAATATCTGGTGCCGACAGCCAATGCGCTGGCGGAGGCGTTTCCGGATCGCAAGGTCGTGGCCCTGGGCCAGAGCAAGGCCAATCTGACGCCGCCCTTCAATCCCTACGGCCTTCCGAGCCTGAGCCCGGCCGTGAACCTCGTCGGCGCCGATGTCGGGCATTATACCGACGAAGAGTTCGCGGCCTTCTACCTGAACGCCTCCGTGATCGTCTTCCCCAGCCATTGCGAGGGGTTCGGCTATCCGGTCCTCAATGCCATCGCCGCGCGCCGGCCGATCTTCGTCAGGCGGTTGCCGGTGTTCGAGGAATTGTGGGAGGGGCTGGGGCGCACCCCGAACATGCATTTCTACGAGACGACGGCGGACCTGATCGCCAAGCTGGAAACGATTCCCGCCTGGGAAGAACCGAAACAGCCGCCGCGTCCCGACAACGGAATAGCGCGTTGCGCCCGCGAAATCCGCCGCGGAATCGAAACCGCCCTGGCCAAGGTCGAGTATGCGACGATGGTCGAGCGTTTCCGCGCCGTGAAATTCGCCACTGAACTGTCGGGTTATCCAGGCGGGCAGTCGATAACGCCGGCACCGGACCATTCGACGACCGAGGCCGACAAGGCCGCCTACTATCTTGCGGTCCGGGTGGAGTGGCTGGCCCGCAGGCTATTCCGCCGTCCCGGCCTGTTCCGCCTGAGCCGTGCCCTTTTCCGCTTCACCATACGCCCTCTCCTGCGCCTCAGGCGCAGGCTCAGGCTCAGATTTTAACGGCGCATCCGGTTCCGCCGGTGCCGCTTCGTCCGCCGGGACGGCCACCTCTTCGGGCGTCTCGTTGTGATAGACGGCCAGCACCTCGTCGACGGGCCCGATCAGCTTGAGCCGCCCCTCTTCCATCAGCGCCGCCTTGTTGCACATGCGCCGCAACAATCCGGAATCGTGGGAGGCGAGGATCAGAATGTTGGTCCTGCCGATCAGCCCGTTCAGCCGCTCCTCGGCCTTGGCGATGAAGGCCGCGTCGCCGGCGCCGACGAGCTCGTCCATGATCAGGATTTCCGGCGTCACCGCGGTCGAGATCGCGAAGGCCAGCCGCACCATCATGCCGGTCGAGTAGGTCCGCATCGGCAGTTTCAGGAAATTGCCGAGCTCGGTGAACGCCTCGATGTCGGCGATATTCGCCTGCGCCTGCTTGACGGAAAGGCCCAGGAAGACGCTGCGCAGCAGGATGTTCTCATAGCCGGTCGCTTCCGGATCCATGCCCATCATCATGTCGGTCAGCGATGAGATGCTGCCTTTGATGACGGCGCGGCCGATCGGCGGCTCGTAGACGCGGGAGAGGACGCGCAAAAGGGTCGATTTGCCGGCCCCGTTATGGCCGACCAGCCCCAGCCGGTCGCCATCCTTCAGCGTCAGGCTGACGTCGCGCAGCGCGACGACGGAAACGTGGCTGTCGTCGATCGCTTCGATATGACCGCCGGCAGTGCGGCGGATCAATTCGGAGCGGAGCGACCGGCTCTTGGCGTTGTAGATCGGAAAGTCGACCGTGACCCGGTCAAGCGTGATCGAGGCCATGATTCAGAGCCAGTAGACGATGCGCGCGCGGAAGCGCGAGAAGAAGATCGCGGTAACGGCGAACCCGATGGCCGTGACGGCGAGGGCGACCTCCCAGGAAACGGCCGGCGCTATCTGGCCCAGCAGCGGATCGCGGACGATGCTCATGAACGCCTGAAACGGGTTGAACTCGGCGACGCCGCGCAATCTGTCGGGCAGCTGGCTGCGCTGCCACATGACCGGCGTCAGGAAATAGGCGATCTGCATGACGCTGGCCATGGTCTGCGGCATGTCGCGGAAACGGGCACAGATCGTTCCCAGAAACAGGCCGATCCAGATTCCGTTAAGCAGGAACAGCACCAGACCGGCCACGGCCAATGGCCAGGTCCAACTGGGCACCACTCCGAAAATGACGAAGAGCGGCGGCACGATGATGAGGTTGTGCAGGAAGGTCACGACATTGCGGACCAGCATGCGATGCACGAAGACCGATTTCGGCATCGGCACCTGGCGCAGGAACCCTTCCGAGCTGATGAAGACCATGCAGGCATCGAGCACGATTCCGGCCATCAGCCCCCAGACCACGAAGCTGACCCCGAGATAGGGCAGATATTGGGTGAGCGGCTGCTTGAAGAGGAAGGCGTAGAGGAAACCCAGCGAGACGATCGTCGTCGCCATCGCCAGCGTGATCCAGAACTGGCCCAAACGCGACCGCCGATAGCGCTGGCGGATATCGTTCATGCCGAGCAGCAGCCAGACCCGCCAGTCGACCAGCCCATGGCTGACATCGTGCCAGGCCAGCCTCAGATGCTGCTTCATCGTCGGGGGCTTGGGCAGCGGACCGCGGTCCAGTTCTGCCACGTCGCCAATATCGAGCTCGGTCATTTGCATCCTGATCGCGGAACGAACCGCATGGGCAAAGCGGGTTGCTGCCAGAAAGATCCGGGCTTTGCAATCGCCGGGGGTTTGCGGGAAACGTCGGAGCAGGCAAAATCGTGCGCGGTGGCGGGCGCAGAACGGAGCATATCGGCAACAATGACTGACAGCCTGCTGTCCCCCGGAGAGCCATCCGCCTGTACCACTTTGGGTGCGCCAAACGGGCTACCCTTCCTGCTGGTCTGCGACCATGCCGGCAGTCTCATCCCGCGCCGGCTGGGCACGCTGGGCGTTTCGGACGCGGAACGCCAGCGCCATATCGCCTGGGATATCGGCGCCGCCGGCGTGGTCCGCCACCTGGCCGCACGGCTCGGCGCCTTCGCCATATTGCAGAGCTATTCGCGGCTGGTCATCGACTGCAACCGCGACCCGTGCGTCCCGACCTCGATCGCCACGATCAGCGAGGACACGCCGATCCCAGGCAACGAAAACCTCTCCCAGGTGGAGCGGGAGCAGCGGATCGCCGAGATATACCGGCCGTATCATGACCGGATCGCGGCGGAGCTGGATCGGCGGCAGGCTGCCGGCATTCCGACGCTGCTGATCGCGATCCATAGCTTCACCCCGGTCTATCGCGGCGTCGCCCGGCCCTGGCATTGCGGCATGCTCTATAATCGCGACGACCGGCTGGCGCTGGCGATGATGGCGTTGCTGCGCGCCGAGGGCGGGCTCGTGGTCGGCGACAATCAGCCCTATGCGGTCAGCGACGAATCCGACTACACAATCCCGGTCCATGCCGAGAAACGAGGCCTGCCCTACGGCGAGATCGAGATCCGCCAGGACCTGATCGCCGACGAGGCGGGGCAGGCCGAGTGGGCCGAGCGCGTCGCCCGGCTGCTTGCAATTGCCTGGGACAAGATCACGGCATGACGGAATTTCGCCTGGGCCTCACCCGCGACTGCCTGACGCCCGACGGCGACCGGGCCAATTTCGACGCACGGGCCTTCGACGTGCTGGACGGTTTGCCGTGGGAGTTCCTGCCGGCCTTCGCCGAGTCGATCACGCCGGACAACGCCGCCCGCTACGACGCGATACTGAGCCTGCGCCCGGCGCTGACCGCCGCCAGCCTGGCCGGCGGCGAGCATCGGCTGAAGCTGCTGGCGCGTTTCGGGGCTGGGTTCGACAATGTCGACATGGACGCCGCGACACGTGCGGGCGTCCTGGTCACCAACACGCCCGACGGCGTCCGCCGGCCGGTGGCGACCACCGTGCTGACCTTCATCCTGGCGCTGTCCCACAAGCTGATGATCAAGGACAGGCTGACCCGCACCGGGCGCTGGGCCGAGCGGACCCGCTTCATGGGCGAAGGGCTGATCGGCAAGGTCGTGGGGTCGATCGGCTTCGGCAGCATCGCCCAGGAGGCATTCCGGCTGCTGATGCCGCTGAACATGGTCCATCTCGCTTTTTCGCCGAGCCGGCATCCGGCGGAAGCCGCGGCGCTGAACGTCCGTGAGGTCGATCTCGATACGCTGCTGCGTGAGTCCGATTATGTCTGCATCAACGCGCCGCTGACGCCCGCATCGCGGCGGATGATCGGGGTGCGGGAGCTCACCCTGATGAAGCCCGGCGCCTATCTCATCAATACCGGCAGGGGCCAGATCGTCGACGAGCCCGCCCTTTACGCCGCCCTGGCCGAAGGCCGTATCGCCGGCGCGGCGCTGGACGTGTTCGAGCAGGAGCCGGTGTTACCCGACAATCCGATCCTGAAGCTGGACAACGTCATCGTCTCCCCGCACTCGCTGTGCTGGACCGACGAATGCTATCGCGGCATTGCCGAAAGCGCCTTCCGCTCGGTCATCGCAGTGGCCTCGGGACGGCGGCCGACCTATCTGGTCAATCCGGATGCCTTGGACCATCCGCGCTGGAAATGACGCAGGATGGGTAGAGCGTAGCAAAACCCATCCTTCAACGCGCTGGATGATGGGTTTCGCTACGCTCTACCCATCCTACAAATCCTCAAATCTCCGCGTAAGGCTTGCCTTCCGCCTTCGCGCCGGGATGGGTGGTGGCGCCGTGGGCGGCGTCGCCGACGATCTGGGCGTAGCGCCACAGCGCGCCTGAGCCGGACGCCGGCGGGCGGGGCGTCCAGGCCTTGCGCCGGGCCTCCAGTTCTTCTGCGGAAAGCTCCACGTCGATCTTACCGGCGTCGCAGTCGATATGGATGATGTCGCCGTTGCGGATGAGCGCAATGATCTCGCCCAGCGACGCCTCGGGTCCGATATGGCCGACGCACAGGCCGCGCGTGCCGCCCGAGAACCGCCCGTCGGTGATCAGCGCGCATTTTTCGCCCATGCCCTGGCCGTAGAGCGCGGCGGTGGCCGAGATCATTTCCCGCATGCCGGGGCCGCCGCGCGGCCCTTCGTTGCGGATCACCAGGACCTCGCCTTCCTTGTAGGACTGGCCGAGGATGCCGTGCAGGCATTCTTCCTCGGATTCGAAGATATGGGCGGGGCCGGTGAAGGTCCGGCGCTTCAGCCCGGCCACCTTGCAGACGCCGCCCAGCGGGGCGAGGTTGCCCTTCAGCCCGACGATGCCGCCGCGCGGCGACAGCGCATTGGAGAGGGGACGGACGATATCCTGGCCTTCCGGCAGCACGACGTCCTTCAGATTCTCAGCCACCGTCTTGCCGGTCACGGTCATACAGTCGCCGTGCAGGAAACCGCCATCGAGCAGCACCTTCATCAGCACCGGCACGCCGCCGATTTCATCGAGGTCCTTGGCGAGGTAGCGGCCGCCCGGCTGCAGGTCGGCGAGATAGGGTGTGCGGTCGAACACCTTGACCACGTCGTCCATCGAGAAATCGATCCCGGCCTCATGCGCCATCGCCGGCAGGTGCAGCGCCGCGTTGGTCGAGCCGCCCGATGCGGCGACCACGGCGGCGGCATTCTCGAAGGCTTTGCGGGTGGCGATAGCGCGCGGGCGCAGCCCCATCTCGACAAGCTTCATCACCTGTTTGCCAGCCGCTTCGCACAGCGCGAGACGGCTGGAATAGACCGAAGGAACGGTCGCCGATCCGGGCAGGGCGAGGCCGATCGCCTCGGACACCGAGGCCATGGTGACAGCTGTGAATTGGCCGGGGCAGGCTCCGCCGGTGGGGACCGAGATCCGCTCCAGCTCCTTCAGCCTTGCATCGTCGATCTTGCCCTGGGCATGGGCACCGACATTCTCGAATACATTGATGATGGTGATGTCCTTGCCGTGGTCGCGCCCGGGCAGGGTCGAGCCGCCATAGAGGAAGATCGCCGGCACGTCGAGGCGCAGGATCGCCATCATCATCGCCGGCAGGTTCTTGTCGCAGCCGCCGATGCAGACCGTCGCGTCATAGGCATGGCCGCGCATCACCAGCTCGACCGAATCGGCGATATGCTCGCGCGACACCAGCGAGGCCTTCATGCCCTGATGGCCGTTGGAGACGCCGTCATTGACCGAGATGGTGGTGAACTCGAACGGCGTGCCGCCGGCAGCCTTGATGCCGCCGCGCACGGCATGGGCCTGCTCGCGATGCTGCAGGCTGCAGGGGGAGCCGTCGTTCCAGGTGGTGAAGATGCCGACCAGCGGCAGGTCCGTACCGCCTTCAGGCACGCCCGCGGCATACATCAGCGCCCGCTGCGGCGCCCGTTCCGGACCTTGCGTGGAATGACGGCTGGGAAGCCGGCTTTTGTCGAACGCCATGATCTCGCTGCCCCCTGGGAGGGCCGCAGGATCAGCCCTTTTTCAGTTGTTCCGCATGGACATTGGCCCGCTGGGCCAACGCGGTGTGCCACCGATAGCAGTAATAAAAGCCTATCGCGAGAACCAATTTGACCGGGAATTCATTCCTGCCGAGCACCCCGGTGAACTGGATATAGGCGATGGCGGCAAACAGGATCAGCGCGGCCGCCGCAGGCAGGAGATAGGCACGGGTCTTCTCCGCCCGGACCTCGGCCTGTCGTTCGGCGCGATCTGGAATGGCTGTCATCTGGGTGTCCTCAGCCCGGGATGATCCCCGTCTGCCCCATATCGATGATATGGAGGAAACGGGCCATCAGATAGCCGCCGATCACCAGATTGACGGCGTAATAGTACTTCACCATCCGCGCATCGTGCGGCGGCGAGAACACCTTGAAGGTGGTCGCGGTCGCCCACAGCAGCCAGATATCGACGGTGATCGCCGCCTCGGCTGCGGCGACCCCGCCCCACAGGCCGAAACGCTGCGCCACCGCGGTAAAGCTCGCCGGCGGCCAGGGCGACAGGGCGCCGTGATAGAAGGCGCCCAGCGTATAGCCGCCCTCCAGCACCAGCGGGTAGAGCCAGGCAGGGTGCGTCAGGAAGCGCAGCGCCGGATTCGGCGTCTTGAGCGTGCCGGCGATGGAGAAGCGCAGCGTGGTGATCATCGTGAAGAACAGGATGATCGCCAGCGGCGTGAAGAGCGTGACCGCAGTCGACATGAGTGATGGTTCCGGCGGTTACTCTGCGGCGACGAGGAGCGGGTCGTCGGCCGCGATTGCCTTGGGCTTCGGCACGTAGTTGAACGTCTCGCCTGGCTTGCCGAGCAGGACCTGGGCCTTGGCCTTCAGGCCCGGCGCGAACCACAGGTCGCGCAGCAGGTATTTGAACTCGAACGACCAGATCACGAACGGGTCGTGGCTGTTCACATCCTTGGTGATGCCGAACTTGATCTTCTCCTCGTTCGGCAGGATGAAGGTGCCGAGCAGCCGGTCGAAGATCATCGTCATGCCGCCGTAGTTCTTGTCCATATATTGCGGGTTGCAGGCGTGGTGGATCGAGTGGTTCACTGGCGAGCAGAAGAACTTGTCGAACCATCCCATGCTGCCGATCCGCTGGGTATGGATGAAGGTCTGGAACGAGATGCCCTTCGACATCAGCAGGAACGGGATCGGCGAGAAGCCCAGCAGCCCCATCGGGATCACCGTCAGCGCCTTATAGGCGAAGGTGAACGGGGTCAGGCGCCACGAAGTGAAGAACTCGTAATCGCGCGAGCTGTGATGGATCGAGTGGTCGGCCCACAGGACGCGCACCTCATGGCCCATCCGGTGATAGATGTAGTGCCAGAATTCGCCCGCCAGGAAATAGAGGGGGATCGTGTAGAGATTGAAGGGGATGTGCCAGTGCGTGAGGCGCTGGCCGAGGTAAAGGCCGCCGGCGATCGAGCCAAAGCCGACGATGCCCTCGATCAGCAGCGCATGCAGGAACAGCACGAAATTGGCCGGCGCGTCCTTCGGCATCAGCGGCCGCGGAGTCTCGGTCTTGCGGTGCTCCCACCAGGCCAGGACGCGCAGCATGATCTCGGCCGCGATCACCAGCCCCAGTATGGCGGCCGTGCCCTGCGCCCAGAAGTGGAAAAACTCTTCGACCTCGGGTTGCCCGATATTGGCGATCACCGACCAATCCATATGCGCATTCCCCTGAACATCCGCACGGCCGAAAGCCGCGCACACACTATTCTAGCCTAAGCGACCATATGGTGCAACGGTGTGTCGCGTCAAGGACAGCCCCAAGGTCGGCAGGCTACTCCTGTCGCGCCTTGAACGCCCTGAGCTGGATCGAATAGACGTCGGCGATCGTATGGGCGGCATCGATGGCGGCATCGGCATTGGCCGCCCATTGCTGCTTGACCTCCGGCTTGGTATCCGGCGGCGCGTTCTTGATCTGCGCCTCTATGCATTTCTGATAGTCCTGGAGGGTATTCACGTAAGTTTGCAGCATCTCGCGCCCGTGCTTCATATCCTCGTCGCTGGCCGTGGCGCCCTGCGGCATCTGCGGCGCTTTCGGCGGCAGCTTGCATTCCGCGAGCGCCGTTCCCGAGACAATAAAGCCCAGCAAAAGGAAAACTTGGGCGGCAACCATTGTGCCGCGAAGGACATCCCGCATCGACGCACCCGAAACTGACAACAACTGCGTGATGCTAGCGGCTTGGCGCGCCGACGCCAACATCGTCGTCAGAAAGACCGTCAGGTAGGGCTGCCCATCGCACGGGAGATCCGCTCGGCGAGCTCTTCCAGATCCGGCTCGTCGTTCGCGGCCAGTCCCGCCTTGTCCCTGTCGGCCCGCCTCACGGCTTCGACCGCAGCGTCCAGCGAATTGACGACCCGGTCCGCGCGGGTCTCGGCCTGGGCATGCTCTAGCTTGGCGGCATCCTGCTCCATGCCCCAGAAGGCGGCGATCAGGCTGATATCCGTGCCGATGCGCCGGCGGAAGCGGCGCGCCAGATAGCGGGCATGGGGCACGGCCTCGGGGTCGAGATAGGAGAGGCAGACGGTCTTGACCCGCGCCGGGTCGATATTCGGAAGGGCAATATGAATCGCCGCGGCATAGGGCAGCACGACGACCGTGTAGCCCTCGCCATCCAGGGCCCGGGCCAGCAGCATCGACGCTGCCTCATCCAGCTCGCTGCGCCCCGCGGCGCATATGACGATATCGGAGTCGAATGCCGGCAGACGCTTCGGTCCCGGCTCGTCGCGGGTGCGGACTTTCATCGTATCGAGAACGGACTTCGTGCCGTCAGCGACCTGCTTCACATATTCGTCCTCCAGCGCGCCGCGCAGCCGGTCGCGTTCCGCCAGCAGCAGCGCCCGCCCCGCCACGCGGCCAAGGAAGGCCGCCATTGTATGGGTGCGCAGATACTCTTCCGCCTGGTCGACAGCCTCATCGGGCCGGCCGGCCAGCAGGCGCTGGTAGAAGGCCTCGTGCGGCCTGAGCGGCGCCTGGTTGCCGAGCAGTATGTCGAGGAAGGCGAGTTGGGGGACATAGCGCCCGACCACCGCGATGCAGACGGTGAGCGGGGTCGCGAGCAGAAGCCCGAT
>Ga0207694_10000574_pt1 | contig 33400 bp, 31 predicted proteins | sample KBSC34metaG_FD_184353 | JGI IMG/M metagenome (GOLD analysis project Ga0207694, IMG submission 184353) | Corn rhizosphere microbial communities from Kellogg Biological Station, Michigan, USA - KBS C3-4 metaG (SPAdes) (version 2) | ecosystem: Host-associated > Plants > Roots > Rhizosphere > Soil... | reverse complement strand
CGCTCGATCTCTTTCTCGATCAAGGCCGCCGACATGAAACCTCCGCGATGGCGATTCGCCAATCGCTAGCATATCGGACCGACGCGGTCAGGTGCGCAACTTCGCCAGCACCGCCTCCAGCCCAGCAATATGGCCCAGCGCGGCCTCGGGCGAGACGCCGGGGACATGGACACGCAGGTTGAGCGAATCGGCGCCGGTCGCCGCCATGTCGGCCTTCAGGCTGGCGGCGAGAACATCGGGCGAGCCGTCCGTCATCTGGTTGGCGGTCCATTTCGCCTGCGACGCTTCGGACGTGTAGCTGCGATAGAGCTCCACCTGCTTTCCGTGGGCCGCCGAATCCCCCTCGCCCACCGCCACGCGGCGCACCAGTATGACCGGGCCGGTACCACCGGCCGCGCGGTAAGCATCCGTCATCTCCCGGCAATGGTCGTGCGAACTGACGCCGGCATAGAGCAGCCCGGCCCCGGCGACAGCGGCGCGGCGGACTGCGGCCAGGCTCATGGCGGCGCTGACCACCGGCACCGGATGCGCTGCGCAGCGCTTGATCGCGATATCGCCGGCGATGGGCCCGCCATCCCGACCCGACAGGGCGGCGGTGACCGCGTTCAGCCCCTCGGCGAAACGGGCGACGAGATTGTCCTTGTTCGTGCCCATGATGGTGAAATCGTCCTCCAGCGAGCCGGCGGCGACGCCAAGGCCCACCCGGCCCGGGAAGCGGGCGGCGAGCCAGGCCAGCTCCTCCGCCACCAGCGCCCAGGGGCGCAACGGGAGCAGCAGCGGGCACGGCGCGGCCCAACTTTCCGGCATCGCCTCCAGCAGCCAGCCGGCCATCTGCACCGGGTTGGGCAGGTAGCCGCCGAAGCCGCCATGATGCTCGCTGGTCATCACCCCGTCGAAGCCCACCTTGGCGGCCAGCGCCGCCTGCTCCCGCATCACCGTCACGATCCGGTCGGCGGGCAGGTCGTTATGCGGATAGAGCCGCAGCGAGATCGATCCGGCGGCGAAGGGCGGCAATACGCTCATAGGTTTCGATTCCCACTTATCTCGATGAAAGTCATTAAGAAGTTCTTGGAGAACCAAGCAAGAGCTTGTTTAAGTATGTGCGGCCGACGGACCAACCGGCGGGCATCAGGCGGGAGGGCAGCGTGACCGATCAGGCAGCGGGACAGCATGCGACGATCAAGGGATTCCGCGAATGGATGGCGGTCATCCTGATGCTGTCCGGCGGGGTGATGCTCGGGCTGGTGGTCGCCGCGATGTCACCGGTGGCGCACAAGGCCGCGCTCTATTTCGCCAGCCGGAACAAGGCCGATGGCGATCTCGTCGCGCAGATGATCGTCACAGCACCCTCGATCGGCATCATCGTCGGCGGTCCGCTCTCCGGTTGGCTGATCGGCTTTACCGGCGCGAAACGCTTCTTCCTCGGCGCGCTGGCGGTTTTCGGATTGGCCGGATCGGCCGGCCTCTATCTCGACGACGCGTCCATGCTGCTGGCAAGCCGCTTCACCCTGGGCCTGGCGACGTCGGGCATCGTCACGGCGATGATCGTGCTGATCAGCGAGCACTACACGCCGGAGATGCGGGCGCGTGTCCTGGGCTTTCAGAGCGCCACCGGCGCCTTCTTCGGCGTGCTGACGATCGAGGCCGCCGGCCATCTGGGCGAGTTCGGCTGGCGCATGCCGTTCGCGCTCTACCTCCTGGCATTCCTGGTGCTCGTCTTCGGGATTGCCTATCTGCCCTCCTCCCCGCGCCGGGCCCGCCCGCAAGGCCCGAAAGCGCCGGTGGACATGCGGTCCCTGATCGCGTTGTGGCCGATCTTCCTGATGATCATCCCGATGTTCATCGCGGTCTATATGCCCAACATCCAGGTCTCGTTCCTGCTGCGGGACGACGGCATCGACGATTCGCTGACCCAGTCGCATGTGATCGAGGTCGGCGCCTTCACCGTGGCGGTCAGCGCGCTTTGCTTCGGCATGATCCGCAGGCGGTTCAGCGGCCCGCAGATCCTGATGGCCTGCTTCGTCTTCCAGGGTATCGGCATCGCGTTGATGGGCGTGTCGCACAGCGGCGTGCCGATCGCGATCGGCTGCGGCATCCTCGGCATCGGCACCGGCATCGCCAACCCGCTGATCTCGGACCTGATCGTCGCCCGCACCACGCCCGAGGTCCGCAGCAGCGCGATCGGCGTCAGCTACACCGCCCGCTATTCCGGCGATTTCCTGAACCCGCTGGTCATGTTCCCGCTGGCCAAGGTGATGGGGTTGCATAACGCCTTCGTGGTCGTCGGCGGGCTGTTCCTAGCCGGAGTGGTTGTCGCGGTGCTGTGGCGGCAGTCGCTGGGCAAGACAGCGGAAGCCTAGAAACGTAGGATGGGTAGAGCGCAGCGAAACCCATCGCCTTTCGCACTGGATGATGGGTTTCGCTGCGCTCTACCCATCCTACAAACTAACCGAGGCAGGGATGACCGATATCCGCACGATATTCGACGGAGCCAACGCGTTGGGCGAAGGGCCGCTGTGGGATGTGGGGGAACAGCGGTTCTATTGGATCGACAGCATGAGCGGGCTGATCTATCGCGCCACCGCCGAGGGCAAGGAGCTGGAGCAGTGGAATCTGCCGTCGAATATCGGGTCGATGGCGCTGCGCGAGGGCGGCGGCGCGCTGGTATCGCTGGAGAGCGGTCTGCATTTTTTCGACTTCAAAACCGGCAACGCCGATTTCATCGCCCACCCGGAAGAGGGCAAGGATCATGTGCGGCTGAATGACGGCAAGGTCGACCGGCAGGGGCGGTTCGTCGTCGGGTCGCTGGACATGGCGATGTTCTCCCCCACCCCGCCGCCCGAGGCGCGCGGGCGGCTTTACCGGCTGGATACCGATCTCAGCCTGACCGTGCTGGACACCAATATCGGCTGCGCCAACGGCCCGTGCTGGAGCACCGACGACAAGATTTTCTATTTCGCCGACACATTCGCCGGGCAGATATACGCCTATGACTGGGACGCGGAGTCCGGCATGCCGTCCAACCGGCGCAGCTTCACCGACACGATCAAGCCGGGCCTCCCTGACGGGGCGACGGTCGATTCCGAGGGCTATTACTGGAACGCCTTCAACGGCACCGGCGCCGGCCAGGGCGAGGTCCGGCGTTATGCCCCGGACGGGACGGTCGATATGCGGATCGAACTTCCGTCGCTCAAGGTCACCAGCCTGATGTTCGGCGGGCCGGAGCTGGACATACTGTTCGTCACCTCGATGTCGATGAACGGCTTTCCAGAGGACCGCCCCTGCGATGGCGCTCTATTCGCGGTGCATGGGCTGGGGATACGGGGCATACCGGAGCCGCGGTTCGGCGGCTAGTTCAATGGACGATAATGTCCACGAAGAATTGATCGACAATGCCGTCTTTGACAGAGAAGCCACCCGCCGGGTCCTTCGCATTGGGGAAATGCGGATAGGAGTAGAGAGTGCGCCCCATATTGAAAGCCTTGTCTCCTATTGAGGACGGAACCCCATAAACGGCGAGGGCTGCGCACTCGCCGCTCCCTTCGCGGACCTGCTTCCTTGAGATTGCCTGCCAGTCGGCGTCCGTCAGGCGTTGACGGGAAACGAGCTCCGCATGCAGCGTATCGCTCGGGTTGATCGCATAGACGGCGCACAGCAGCAGATCCGGCCGCGCGCCGAACCGCGCATCGATGCTTGTGGTATCGACCTCGGCAGGGAGGGCAGCGGGGGATATGGAAGCGATGACCGCAGACAGCATCGCAAGGCCCGGCTTCATGATTTCCCTTCCTCCGTACTCCCGCACCGCCTCGCCTCAACTACGGGGCTGGATCTAGCCGCCATGCCGGGCCCGGAGAGGCGTTTGAGGGTCGTTGACTATCGCGCTCAACATCTTCGTCAGGATACCGTTCCTGAAGAAAGCCTGCCCCTCCCAACCGGGATCAGCATTGAAAAAATAGACAACATCAAAAGGTCCTGCACGGCGAAAATCGGGGAGAGCTTCCGCGAGAACAGGATCGTCGTAGCGCACGATCCTAAAAGGCGGCCTCGCGGCGGCCAGAAAGCTGCATTCGCTCATACCTGCAGCGAAATCCTTCGTTGAAAGGGTCTTCGTATCCTCTGCGTTCAGAAGTTTCCGGCGGATCAGCTCCTCATGAAGGCTTTCGGAGCCCGTAATCGAATAGGTCAGGCAGAGAATCAGATCAGGTTTGTCCGCCATGTAGTTTTGGACCGTCTCCCGCCATTCGCTGGCCTGTGCCGGGCGAGGCGATGCAAGCACACCCAGGCAGCTCAGGCCCAGAAGGGCGATCCTCAGCGCGGATTGCATAGTGGCTTATCCCCGTTCTTGCTTGACAGGCCGTGCCTCAATCCCTGGGATACACGCAAATCCTAAGGGGAAACAGCACGATGAGCGACGCCACCGAACCGCCGATCCTGACAACGCTCCGCGAAGGCGTGCTGACGATTACGCTGAATCGGCCGCATCGGCTCAATGCCTTCACCGCCGAGATGCATCAGATCATGCTGGTGACCTTGCGCGAGGCCCAGCGCGATCCGGCAGTCAGGGTGATCGTGGTGGCCGGCGCGGGGCGCGGATTCTGCGCCGGCTATGATGTGGCCGAGGGCGCCAAGCCGGCACCGGGAGACGACATCGCGGTCAAGTGGGCGGACGATCCGAAATGGATGTCGGTGGAGAATATCGCCGCCCGCCTGCGCGAGGATGCGGAGATCCCCTATCTGCTCCACACCATGCCCAAGGTCACCATCGCCGCGGTGCGCGGGCCGGCGGCCGGCAGCGGGCTGTGCCTGGCGGCGTCCTGCGACATCCGCATCGTATCGGACACCGCCATGTTCAAGACTGCCTTCGCCTCGCTGGGCCGCTGCGGCGACCCGGGCGGCAGCTACTACATCTCGAAGCTGATCGGCCCGTCGCGCACCCGCGAATTCTATTTCCTGGACGAAAAGATGGACGCCCGAACCGCTCTGGCGCGCGGCCTGGTCAACGAGGTGGTGGGCGACGCCGTGCTGGACCATGAGGTGACGCGGATCGCCACCAAGCTGGCCCACGGCCCAAGCGCCGCCTACGGCTATATCAAGCAGAACATCAACTTTGCCGAGACCGCGACCCTGGCCCAGGTGCTGCCGGCGGAGGCGCTGGCCAACGCCCGCGCCAGCCAGACCCGCGACGCCAAGGAGGCCGTGGAGGCGTTCCTGGAGAAGCGGCCGCCCAGGTTCGAAGGGTATTGAGCCCAGCACTTCACTGCCGTCATTCCCGCGCAGGCGGGAATCCAGGAGTGCCAGCAGGCAAAAGATTTCAACGCGGAGGGCACGGAGGTTTCGCAGAGGTCGCGGAGGGATGAAATTTCTTTCTCGGCGCTCTCCGCGAAACCTCCGCGCCCACCGCGTTGAAAACTGGATTCCCGCCTTCGCGGGAATGACGATTGCTGGGGTGCCTACGACGGAATCTAGCCGACACATATCCGTAACCCTGCTATATCGCTCCCATAGGGAAATCCGAAAAAAGGATTGCGATGGGATCGGGAGGAAACCAGCCCCTGTTTGGGCTGATGCAGGATTGGCCGCTGACGACGGACAAGTTCATTGCGCATGCCAACCGTTGGCATCCCCGGCGGGAAGTGGTCTCGCGGCTGCGCGACGGACAGATCGTGCGCCGGACCTATACGCAGATGTATGCCGACGCCAAGCGGGTCTCCGCCGCCCTGGTTGCGCACGGCATCCGGCTGGGCGACCGGGTGGCGACCCTGGGGATGAACAGCGCCGACCATCTGGCCGCCTGGTATGGGATATCCGGCATCGGCGCGGTCTATCACACGCTCAATCCCCGGCTGTTCCCGGATCAGCTCACCTATATCGTGAACCATGCCCATGACCGGGTGATCTTCGCCGACGGCATGTTCGCGCCGATCCTGGAGGGCGTGCTGCCGCGCTGCCCCGAGGTAGAGCTGGTGGTGTTCCTGAACCCACCGCTGGAACCGGTCACGCTGCCGGTTCCCGCCGTCTCGCTGGCCGAGTTCGTCGCCGGCCATGACAACGATGTGCCCTGGGGCGAATTCGACGAGCGCAGCGCCTGCGGCCTCTGCTACACCTCCGGCACCACCGGCCTGCCGAAGGGCGTGCTGTACTCCCACCGCTCCAACTTCCTGCATGCGCTGACGGCGGTGTCGCCGGATGTGCTCAATCTGGGGTCGCGCGACACGATCCTGGCGATCGTGCCGATGTTCCACGCCAATGCCTGGGGCCTCGCCTTCACCTCGCCGTCGGTCGGCGCCAACCTGGTCCTGCCCGGGCCGCGGCTGGACGGGGCCTCGGTGCATGAGCTGATCATGAGCGAGAAGGTGACGTTCGCCGCCGGCGTGCCCACCGTATGGCTGGGCCTGCTGGATTATCTCGATGCCAACGGCCTCTCGCTCGGCACCTTGGAGCGGATCATCATCGGCGGATCGGCGATGCCCGAGGTGATGCTGCATCGCTTCAAGGCGCGGGGTATCGAGGTCACCCACGCCTGGGGCATGACCGAGATGTCGCCGATGGGAACGGTCTGCTCGCTCTCGCCCGAGATCGCGGCCATGCCGTTCGAAAAGCAGGTCAAGCACCGCATGAAGCAGGGCCGCGCGCCCTTCGGCGTCGATATGCGGCTGGTCGGCGACGATGGGGCCGTTCTGCCCCATGACGCCAGGACCGTGGGCCATCTGCAGGTCCGCGGGCCGGGCGTCACCCGCGCCTATCTCGGGGAGGAGCGCGAGGCGCTCGACCCGGACGGCTGGTTCGATACCGGCGACATCGCGACGATTTGCTCCCAAGGCTATATGCAGATCACCGACCGGGCCAAGGACGTGATCAAGTCGGGCGGCGAATGGATCAGCTCGCTGGAGATCGAGAGCGCGGTCTCGATGCATGACAAGGTCGCGCTCGCCGCCGCCATCGGCGTGCCCCATCCGAAATGGGACGAACGGCCGGTCCTCTATCTGACCTTGAAGCCCGGCATGGAAGCGACACAGGACGAGTTCATCGAATTCCTGCGCTCGCGCATCGCCAAATGGTGGCTGCCGGACGCCGTCTATTTCCTGGACGAGATGCCGGTCGGCGGCACCGGCAAGGTGGACAAGAAAGTGCTGCGGGCCAAGTGCCTGGCCGAGAACGGCGCGCTTACGGCTTCGCCGGCGGCGTAATCGTCGACAGGCGCCTGGCGCCCGGCGGGCCGGACACTTCGTCCAGGGACTTGAAGTAGCAGTCCTCGCCGCGAACCTCGATCGAATCGAACTTGTTCGCCGACGACGGCGGCGTCGTATGGACGTCGACATGCTCGGTATAGGGCAGGTTCTGGCAGGGCGCCACGAAGGTCGCGTGGTACCATTTGCGTGTGTCGGACTGGATATAGATCCCGTCTGTCCCGTCGCCGCGCCAATCGAAGATATTGCCGAAATCGACGAAGGCCATGCTGGCGGTGGCGGGCGATACCTCCAGCCGCGGCTTCTGGTTCGGATCGTCGGAATCGGAACTGCAACCGGCAAGGCTGAGCAGGGCGGCGGCCAACAGGGATGATTTGCGCAAGGTAACCCTCAGGTCCAAACGAGTCTGACACGGCATTCGGCCGCAGATTAGCGCCTTTATGCCGGCAGCGCACCTATCACTTCGCGCGCGAACCAATCGACATTGGCGATGTACTCCGACCGGGTCCGGCAGGGCATGGCGATCGAGGACCAGGTGACCCCGATCTCGGACAATTCGCTGAGGCCGTCGATGACGACCGAGACGTCGGGGCGGACACCGCTCTGCATGGTGAGGCCGAAGGGTGTCATGCAGACATCGAACGGGCGGGTGCGGCCGATCTCGGCGGCGCGGTCCTTGGCTTCCTGGATCTTCTCCTTGAGGTGATCGGCCGAGACGATCTCGGCGGTGCGGACGCGCTCGGTCATCTTGCCCTTGACCGGGAACGGAGCCCAGCCGTCGCAGGTCTCTACCGCCCGGCGCATGGCGCGCTCGCTGTTGCCGCCGACCCAGATCGGCGGATGCGGCTTTTGCAGCGGCGCCGGCAGGGCGGTATTGCCGTCGGCCTGGAAATATTTGCCGTCGAATTTCACGGACTGGCCGGTCCAGACCTGCTTCATCAGCGCGATCGACTCATCCATCAGCGCGCCGCGGCCCTCGAAGACCGCGCCCAGCGCCTTGAACTCGCCCTCCAGATAGCCCGAGCCGATGCCCATGATCACCCGGCCGCCCGACAGCACATCCAGGCTGGCGACCGATTTCGCGGTCATGAACGGGTTGCGGTAGGGGATGACGATGATGTTGGTGTGCAGCAGGATCTTGGTCGAGGCCGCCGCGGCGAAGGCCAGCGCTACGAACGGATCCATCGCATGATGGCCGCCCGACGCCAGCCACGGATCGGCCGGCGCGGGATGGTCGGTGGTATAGACCGCATCGATCCCCGCCCGCTCCAGCGCCTGCACCATCTCGGCGACGGCGGCGGCGGTCTGGAACTCGTCCGGGCTTTGGACATGGTCGATCGGCAGATGGAATGTGAATTTCATGTTTAAGCCGTCTCCCTTTTGCGCAGTCGCCGTTTTGGCCTGCTTACTCTCCACACACCGTCATGGCCGGGCTACAGCCATAGGCTGTATTTGCGTTTCGCCAAAGGGCGCTTTGCGCCCGGCCGGCCATCCACGCGGCTCCGCCCGTGCTGAAGCCCGTCGTTCTGCACCCGGACGTTCCGCGTGGATGGCCGGGTCAAGCCCGGCCATGACGATAAAGAGGAGTGCCCTCAGGCCCAGAAAGACTCCTAATCGAAGCAGAGAGTCCAAACAACCACTTGCTTGGTTTCGTCAGGTTTATATCATGCAGCGCCCGCCGCCCGTGTAAGGTGGCCTTGAGACAATCGACAGGGAAACCGGGAATGAGCGCCCAGCCGCACGATTACGATCTGATCATCCGCAACGGCTATGTCGTTGACGGATCGGGCATGCCGCGCCGCCGCGTGGATGTCGGCATCCGCGACGGCAAGGTCGCCAAGATGGCCCATCTGGAGGACAAGACCGGTGCGCAGGAGATCGACGCCAAGGGCATGATCGTGGCCCCGGGCATCGTCGACGCCCATACCCATTACGACCCGCAGATCACCTTCGACCCCTACGCCACCATGTCCTGCTATCACGGCGTGACTACGGTGATGGCCGGCAATTGCGGCTTCTCCGTCGCGCCCTGCAAGAAGCAGGATCGGGAGAACCTGACCGCCATCTTCGCCCGGGTCGAGGACATGGACCCCATCGCGATGAGCGGTATCACCTGGGACGAGTTCGAGACGTTCAAGGAGTTCCTGGACAGCCGCAAGGGCAAGCTGGGCGTCAACTTCGCCTGCTATATCGGTCATTCGAACCTCCGCCGCTGGGTGATGGGCGACGACGCGATCAAGCGCGCCGCGACCGACGCGGAAATCGCGGAGATGTGCGCGATGGTGCGCGAGGCGATGGAAGCCGGCGCGGCAGGCTTCTCGTCTTCCATGGCGCCCACCCACCTCGATATCTACGACCGGCCGGTGCCGTCGCGCCTGGCCGAGAAGAAGGAAGTGATCGCGCTGGTCACCGAGGTGGGCAAGGCCGGGCATGGCTCGATCGCCTTCCTGCCGTCCAGCGCCATCGGCGGCATCACGAAAGAAGACCAGGAATATCTGATCGAGATCGGCCAGGCCGCCGGCCTGCCGGTGATCATCCAGGGGTTGGGCGGCCGCAACAAGGTGGACGCGCCGACCGCCACCTGGGAGGCGTCGCAGATCTTCCTCGACGACGCGGTCAGGCGCGGCGGCCCGGTCTTCTCCCTGCTGATCGCACGGCCGTTCGACCGGTCGCTGGTGATCGGCCCGGCCAACCTGCATTACCGCGCCGTGCCGTCCTGGATGCATATGCTGAACCTGCCCGAGCCGGAGCGCGCCGCCCTGCTGCGCGACGCCAATGCCCGCGAGGAGCTGCGCACCGCCGTCGAGAACTACAATCGCGATCCCGCCAAGGGCACCACCGTGCCGCCGCCGCTATGGACCACCGTGTTCGTGGACCGCGTCGCGGATCCCAAGCACAAGAACATGGAAGGTTCCTCGATCCAGGATCTGGCCGACGAGCAGGGCAAGGCCCCGGCCGACGTGATCCTGGACCTGGCGCTGGAAGAGAACTTCAAGACGGAGTTCCGGTGGCGCACCGAGAGCCCGGAATGGCGCGATGCGGTCAAGGCGGCGCAGCTCGACCCGCGCATGATCGTCGGCACGTCAGACGGCGGCGCCCATCTGGCCAAGGATGACGGCTCCGACTGGAGCTCGTACTTCCTGCGCTCGTGGGTGATCGACCGCGGCGTCTGGAGCCTGGAGGAAGGCGTGCGCCAGATCACCCAGATCCCGGCGGCGCTGCTCGGCATCACCGACCGCGGTTTCCTGAAGGTCGGCAACTGGGCCGACATCATGATCTTCGACCCCGAGACCATCGGCCCGTGGAAGAAAGAGTTCACCCACGACCTGCCGGGTGGCGTCGGCCGGGTGAAGGCCTGGGGCAAGGGCGTTAAGGCGACCATCGTCAACGGCCAGCCGATCGTGATGGACGGCCAGCTGCTGAGCGCCCTGCCCGGCCAGGTGGTGCGGCCGAACTGATCTGCGAACGCTTTTCCCGCTATAAGGTCAGCCTTCGAAACCGGGAATCGGAAGAGGACTGATCATGGCTTTGCTGGATGCGTTTCGGCTGGACGGGAAGGTAGCGATCGTTACCGGGGCAAGCCGCGGAATCGGTGCCGCAATTGCGGCGGCTCTCGCAGAGTGCGGGGCAGATGTCGTGATCGGGGCACGCAGCGCGGAAACGCTCGCTGACGTTGCGGCACAAATCCGCAGCTTCGGACGGCGCGCCGTCGCGGTCCCGTGCGACCTGACGGATGTCCGCCCGATGCAGGACCTTGTCGACGCGGCGATGGATACGTTCGGCCGGATCGACATCGTGGTGAACAATGCCGGCGGAACAGGGCCCGCTCCGTTCCTCTCAGAGACCGCCGAGAGCTTCGAGGCGGCGTTCCGCTTCAACGTCACCACCGCATTCGAGCTGACCCGGCTGGCGACGCCGCGCATGCTGGAGCGGGACGGCGGCTCGGTGATCAACATCGTCTCGGTGATGGGGCAGCTGGCGGATCGCGGCTATTCCGTCTATGGCACGGCGAAGGCTGCCATGATCCAGCTGACACGGCTGAACGCGGCGGACCTCGCGCCGCGCATTCGCGTCAACGCGATCGCGCCCGGCGCCATCGCGACCGACTCTCTGGCCGGCGTGCTCAAGAACGAGGAGCTCGAGCGCCTGATGGTCCAGGGAACGCCGATGCGGCGCCTGGGCAGGGTCGAGGACATCGCGTTGGGCGCCGTCTACCTGGCATCGCCTGCTTCCGGCTTCGTCACCGGCAAAGTGCTGGCGATCGACGGCGGCATCACATTCCCGAACCTGTCCCTGAACCTGCCCGATTTGTGATTTGCGCGGGCCGCTGATCGGTTTTACCGCTTGAGGTGCAGGCGGCCGGTCATCGCGTCGAGGACATGGGCCTTGGCGTGGACCGCCGTCGGCAGCGCCACGCCGACATTTTCGGCCAGCGAGAGCGCCAGCGCCAGGTCCTTCTCGCCGATCCGGCCCTGGCTTTCCATGAAAGCCAGCCGCTCGGCGTCGTTCTCGAAGCTGAGCGGGTTCTTGAGCATGGCGGCCATCACCGGAGTCATCGCGCCGTTGGCCCGCATCACCTGGGCCAGCGTGTCGAGCGGCACCCCGCCCGCCTCGGCCAGGGGGAAGCATTGCCTGGCGATCAGGATCTGAATCCAGGTCGCGAAGTTGTTGCAGATCTTGAGGACCATGGCTGAGCCGACCTCGCCGACATGGACGATATCGGTCGAGAACGCATCCAGCATCGGGCGCACCCGCTCGGTCACCGAAGCGGGGCCGCCGGTCATGGTGCAGACGAAGCGCCCGTCGCCACTGATCACCGTGCGCGTCACCGCGGCATCGATGACGATGACGCCGCGCCGTGCCGCCTTGGCCGCGAGGTCTTTGACTGTCTCCGGCCGGACCGTGCTGTGGATCAGGATGACCGAGTCCGGCGCCATCGCCGCGATCAGGCCGAAATCCCCCTCCAGCACCTCCCGCACCTGGTCGTCGTCGCGGACGCAGACGCCGACGCAATCCGACCGGCGGCCGACATCGGCGACGGACTGGCCCAGCGCGGCCGTGCCCTCGAACGGCTTCATGGCCTGCGGAAAGGCGTCATAGACGACCAGGTCCGGCACGGTCTTGGCCAATTGCCGCGCCTGGGTTCCGCCCATGCTGCCCAGCCCGATGAATCCAACGCGCATCGTCACCTCCCATGCGATCTTGCGCGCAGGCTATCAGGCGGGCGCGGGAAGCGGACCGGCGAAATACTGTCGCTTCCGGCCATTTTCCACTGAGGCGGCCCTGTTCTTCGGTTGACCGCCACCGGCGGCGGGGCCGAAGATCGGGCCGCCATCGGGATCACGCTCTCCAGACAAGGGGAAAAGAATGGAATTCGCCGACAAGAATGCGATCGAAAGCCTGATCTTCCGCTATGTCCGCTGCGTCGATACCTGCCAATGGCACGATCTGGGGCAACTCTTCGCCCATGCGGTGATCACCGCCAATGGCGGGGAAGGCGTGCGGCTGGAGGGCGCCGAAGCCGTCGCCAATCAATGGCGCGACGTGAACCGGCAATACGACAACGGCACGCTGAATACCCAGCATATCGTCACCAACCTGGAATTCGACACGCAGCCCGACGGCGACATCAGCGTCCATTCCTGCTTCACCGTCCTGCAGGCCACCCCCGCCCTGCCCCTCCAGCCCATCGTCGCCGGCCGCTATACCGACCTGTTCGAGAAAGCGGACGGGAAATGGCGGTTCAAGTCGAAGCATATCGATGTGCGGCTGGTCGGCGATGTGAGCCAGCATCTGAATATCGATCTCAGGAAGTAGGGTGGAAGAGCGAAGCGTATTCCACCCTACAATCCGATCACCCGAAATATGCCTGCCCGCCATCGAGCGGCATAGTGAGGCCGGTAACGTAAGCTGCATCAAGCCCCACCAGGAAAACCACTGCCCGGCCGATATCCCGCTCCGGGTCGCCGATACGGCCCAAGGGGATTGCGTCCACCGTCTCGCGGGCGGCGTCCGGGTCGACCTCGAACCAGTAGTCCAGCGCCGGGGTGCTGGCGAAGGGGGCGATGGTGTTCACGCGGATATTGTCGCGGGCCCATTCGTGGGCGGCGGCGCGCGACAGGGCGCGGATCGCCTGCTTGGCGGCGGAATAGACGCCGAAGCCCCTGGCGTCCCAGCGCACCGGAGCTGAGCTTGCCAGGTTGACGATGTTGCCGCCACCGCGCGCGGTCAGGTGCGGGCGGACGGCCTTCATGAAGCGGAAGGTGGCGCGCGGGCCGGAATCGAAGACCTCGGCGAACATCTGCTCGTCGATCTCGTCCAGCGGGTGGTTGTGGATGATCTGGGCGTTGTTCACCAGGATATCGATGCCGCCGAAATGGGCGAGCGTCCGGTCCACGATCCTCGCGATATCGTCCGGCTGCATGACGTCGCCGGCCACCGCCAGTGCCTTGGCGCCTGCCGCTTCGATCCTGGCGCAGATATCATGCAGCTTCGCCTCGGTACGCCCGGCGGCGACGATGGCCGCGCCCTCCCTGGCCAAGGCCAGCGCGATACCCGCGCCGACGCCCTGCCCCGCCCCGGTGACGATCGCGACCTTGCCGTCCAGACTGCCCATATCCGTCCTCCCCTTGCCTTTGGCGTGCCTCAGATGAGGACGCGCGGCAAGGGTCGAAATCGCACCGGCTGCCGAAACAGGTTGATCGGCGCCGCGCAGCCACTATTGGTGTCTGAAAGGGCACCGGAGAGGCAATGACCGACGATCGACTTCAGGGAAAGGTCCTTGTCACCGGCGCCGGCGGATTCCTCGGCAGCCATGTCGTCCGCGCCCTGGTGGCGGAAGGCCGGCCCGTGCGGGTGTTCCTGCGGCGCACAGCCAACGCCGAGGGCATCGCCGACCTGCCGGTCGAATGGGCCTATGGCGACGTCAACGATGCCGAGGCGGTATCGGCGGCGGTCGAGGGCTGCGGCAGCATCATCCATTGCGTGGTCAATACCCAGGCCTGGGCCCGCGACCCCGCGCCGATGTACCGGGTCAATGTCGACGGGCTGGTGACGGTGATGGAGGCGGCGCTGAACCACGGCGTGAAGCGCTTCGTCATGACCTCGACCATCGGCACGATCGGCCTCAACCCGGCCGGCGTTTCCACCGAGGCGGATGAATTCAATTTCGGCAAGCTGGCCGGCGCCTATCTGCGCAGCCGCGCGGCGGGCGAGGACAGGTTCCTCGCCTATGTGCGCGAGCGCGGCCTGCCCGGCATCGCCATGAACGTCGCCAACACCTATGGCCCCGGCGACCATGCGATGACCCCGCACGGGCGGCTGCTGGCCGCCGCCGCCTTCGGCGACCTGCCCTTCGCCATCGATTCGGGGCTGGCCTGCGTCGGCATCGAGGATGCGGCCCGGGCGATGGTGCTGGCCGAGCGCCATGGCCGCGTCGGCGAGCGCTATATCGTCTCTGACCGCTGGCTGACCTACCGGGAGCTTTACCGCATCGCCGCCGACCAGGCCGGAACCAACGTCAAGTTCCGCACACTGCCGATCTGGCTGCTCTATGTGCTGGGCTTCGCGGCCGACATCGTCGCCAGGGCCCGCGGCCGCGACAGCCAGCTCTCGGTCGAAAGCGCCCGCCTCAGCCACCTGATGAACGACATGGATTCGACCAAGGCCCGCCGCGAGCTCGGCTGGTCGCCCAGGCCGGTTGAAGCATCCGTTCGCGCCGCGATCGACTTCTATAAAGCCCGCCGCGCCTGAATTGCCGATCGGGCCGCCGGATCAGTCGCCGAGGGCCGCCGCCCCGCCCGCGCGTCTGGCCCGCATCGCCTCGCGCCGCCGTCCCCGACGGAAGGCCCGCTGTGCTTCCAGGCGCCGCTCGATCTCCTGGGTCTCCAGTTCGGCGACGGCCCGCGGCTCCATCCTCGCGTAACGGCGATCCATGCGCTGGGCACGCTGCCAGATGCGCAGCAGCCGTTCGTCGGTGACGCCCGAGTTGCAATAATACCGCTCGAACAGCCGCATGTTGAGGTCGAGTATGTGGAGGAAAACATGGCGGCGGTCATAGATGAACGGCCGGCTGAAGCAGTTCGTCACGATCTCATAGCTGGGGAAATAGAACAGGCGGGGATCGTTCGCCTCGGTCATCAGCGAATCCACCGCGCATCTGAGATTGGCTTTCGAAACGCTGTTCGCGACCATGCAGGAAATCGGGCGGAAGGTCGCCAGCAACGGGATCGGCGAAAGGGTGAACACGATCCGGGCATCCGGCCGGTGCTTTCGGATGACGGCGTGGATCGCCTTCAGATTCTCCGTGTTCTCCGCCGGCGAGGCGACGCGGAACTTGTGGCGGGCCGGATCGAAATTCTCCTTCGGCACGGCGCGCCAGAAAACATGCCCGGTGGGCTCGTCGTACCAGATCTCCGACAGGCCCAGCGTGATGATGAAAACTTCGGCCTTGTCGAAGATGTGCTTGGTCTCCAGCCGCACGTCGTCGTCATAGCCGAATTCCCGCCCGTCATAGCCGTGCCAGAGCGAAACCTCCGGCACCTTGTTCTCCCAGGCCCATTCGAACTGCTGGCGGATGGCGTAGGTATTCACGATGCCGTCGCCGATGCGGGAGATATAGGCCTTGTCGGCGTTGCGCGATTCGATCCGGAATCCGAGGCCGGCGAGATGATCGCTGATATGCTTGGCGAAGCAGGAGCCGAATGCGACGACCACCGAATCGGCGGAAATGAACGGAGCCTCGGGCATCACGCCCTTGGCGCAATATTCCTGAAGGAAGTCGTCGCGCTCGAAACTCTCTTCGTTGGGCCAGAAATTCGCATTCTCGCCGCGGTAGAACGGCCGGGTATGGGTGACCACCTTGCCGTCCACCACAACCTCGTCGGGCTCCTCGATCTTGAATCCGGCGATCGAAACGCTTTCCGGCAAGATTTTCTGATCCACGGGCCGCTCCCATTTGTCGACGCGCGACTTTGCCATCGGCCCCGCAGCGCGCCAACAGCAAATGGCCGCGGAGCGGGATAATGTACGGGAAGTGGGAAGCTATCGCGCTGTCACCTGACCCCTTGGAGGGGATTGGTGGGTGCACAAGGACTCGAACCTTGGACCCGCTGATTAAGAGTCAGCTGCTCTACCAACTGAGCTATGCACCCGCGCGAGGTCGCCTCATATAGGGGAGACGAAAGCCTATGTCGAGACCCCCGCCCCCGCCGGGCGTTTAAAATAGCTGATGCGCGCGAACATTCTTCGTCTAGAATGGCGTCATTATAACGGACCGCCGCTTAAAAGGTGCGCCCATTCCGAGACTCCGCAGGACCATCAAAAGGCTTACTGACCGTGCCGCGACCGCATTCCGGGTTCTCCCGATGCGTATTCACGGTCTTTTCACAGTCCTGTGCGCGACGGTCCTGGCCCCTGCCGTACAGGCGGCGAGCCGGCCCGCCGATCCGGTCCGGGAGGCGGCCGCGCGCGCGATCAAGACGCTGGACCTGCAGGTCTCGATGCCGCACACCCCGACCCAGCTGGACGACCTGTCCGGCTGGCATCTGCATGTGCCGACCTGGCTGATCTATGTCGCCGCGACCATCGGCGTAGCCGTCATCGGCTATGTCGTCCTCGACATGATCCCGGGCTGGCAGGCGCGGGACGATGACGGCTGGGCGACGACGGGCACCGGCCTGCTGGGCGACGCGGCCCCCGCCGAGATCACCCTCGCCCAGGCGGACGAGCTGGCGGCGGGCGGTTTTTTCGTCGAGGCGATGCATCTGCTGCTGCTGCACAGCCTGGCTGAAATCCGACGGCGCCTGCGGCTGGAATTTGCCGACTCGCTGACCAGCCGGGAAATCCTGCGCCGCGCCCGGCTGCCCGAGGATGCGACCCAGGCGCTGCGCAGCATCGTGACCCGCGTCGAGCTCAGCTATTTCGGCGGCTATCCGGCGACGCAGCCGGATTATCAATCCTGCCGCGCCGGCTTCGAAGCCTTGTCGTCGGTGCTGGCGAGGAACATGCCGGCAGTCGCGGGAGCACCCGGCTGATGGCGAGCGAAGAGGTCTTTTCCCGGCGGGTCGTCGTGCGCTGGTCGCTGGCCGTCGTCGCGGTGTTCGGGCTTGTCCTCTATCTGGCGGCGCACGGCGACGGCGATGCGTCGGACGCCATCGGCCCGACCGTGGAATCGCGCTCCGCCTTCGGTTTCGCCGGGATCGCCGACATATTGGAGCAGGTAGGGACGCCGGTCATCCATACGCGCTATCGGTCGCGCGACAAGCTGGGCGATGGCGGCGTTCTGGTGATCGCCGAGCCGCGGATCGATCCGCGCAGGCTGGCGGTGGCGAGCAAGATCCTGAACGCCAAGGCGATCCTGCTGATCCTGCCGAAATGGGTCGGCGAGGAAAGCGGGGATCATCCCGGTTGGGTCGGCAAGGCCGAGCTCGGCCCCGGCCTCGCAACCCAGGCCGCGCTGGACCTGGTCGACCCGGAGGCGGAGTTCCAGCGCGGGCCGGCCCTGGACCACTGGGACCATAACGCGATCGGCCCCAACCCGGTGCTGAGCGCGCCGGCGCAGTTCATCATGTCGGAGAAGCTGCGCCCGATCGTTTCCCAGACCAACCGTATCCTGGTGGGCGAGCTGAAAAAGGACGGCAAGCGCATCTTCGTTCTGGCCGATCCCGACGTGCTGTCGAATCACGGCCTGGAAAACCCGCGCAACGCGGCCTTCGCGGTCGCCCTGCTGGGGGCGCTGCGCACCGGCGACGGGCCGGTCGTGTTCGACGAGGCGCTGAACAGCGCGCCGGCCGACGGCCCCAACTTCATCAACCGCCTGTTCAAGCCGCCGCTGCTGCCCGGCACGCTTCTGGCCATCCTCGGCGCGGTGCTGCTCCTGTGGGCGACGATGCCGCGCTTCGGCGCCGCCGATCCACCGGCCCCGGCGCTCGATTCCGGCAAGCGCGGGCTGATCGACAATATCGCCGCGCTGGTCGGTTTCTCCGGACGGCGGGGGGCGATCACATCCCGTTTCGTCGAGGCATCGGTTCAGGATGTGGCGCGCCAGCTTCACGCCCCGCGCGGCCTCGCCGGCGACGAGCTGGCGGCATGGCTCGAACGGGTCGGCAGAGCACGCGGGGTCGAGACCGAGATTGCGCCCCGGATCGAGCAGGCCAACCGGCTCGCCGTGGCGAAACGGACAGATGCGGCCGAGCTGGTCTCGCTGGCCCGGGCAATCAGTGATTGGAAACAGGAAATAGTCGATGGACCTGCAAGACATCAGAAACGTCGCTGAGAACCTCCGCACGGAGGTCCGCAAGGCGATCGTCGGTCAGGACGAGGTGGTGGAGCTGATGCTGACCAGCCTGCTGGTCGGCGGCCATGTGCTGCTGGAGGGTGTGCCGGGCACGGCCAAGACGCTGCTGGCCCATTCCTTCGCCGCCGGGATGGACCTGAAGTTCGGCCGCATCCAGTTCACGCCCGACCTGATGCCGGGCGACATGCTGGGCACCAACCTGTTCAACTTCCAGACCAACAGCTTCGTGCTGACCAAGGGGCCGATCTTCACCGAGCTGCTGCTGGCCGACGAGATCAACCGCGCCCCGCCCAAGACCCAATCCGCGCTGCTGCAATCGATGAACGAGCGCACCGTGACTATCGACGGCATCGACCACCCGTTGGGCGACGCATTCATGGTCGTGGCGACGCAGAACCCGATCGAGCAGCAGGGCACCTATCCCCTGCCCGAGGCGCAGCTGGACCGGTTCCTGTTCAAGATCATCCTCGACTATCCGAGCCGGGAGGAGGAGCGCGAAATCCTGGCACGGCACGGCCGCAGCTCGGCGATGCCGAGACTGGAGGATTTCGGGCTGAACAAGGTGCTGGCGCCCGGCGTGCTGCCCGAGATCCGCCGCACCGTGGCGGACATCACGCTGTCGGATACGCTGATCGACTATATCGTCGACGTGATCCGCGCCAGCCGCGACCATGCCTCGTTCGATGTCGGCGCGTCGCCGCGCGCCGGCAACATGCTAGCCGCCTCGGTCCGCGCCTATGCGGTGCTGCAGGGGCGCGATTTCGTCATTCCCGACGATGTGAAGACGCTGGCCCTGCCGGCGCTGCGCCATCGCGTGACGTTGTCGCCGTCGGCCGAGATCGAGGGCCTCTCCGCCGACAGGATCCTGGGCGAAATCCTGGACCAGACCGCGGCGCCCAGATGATCAAGCCGACACGGCGCGCGGTCGCGATCTTCGCGGCGGGCATTCCGCCGGCGCTGTTCTTCGCCATCGAGGCGCCGCGCCTGTGGCCGCTGTCGCTGGCCTATGGCCTGAGCGTGCTGGCGGCGATGGCCTATGACGCGGCGACGGCGCTGTCGGTCGCCAACATCGCCGTCGACTGCGTGCTGCCGGACAAGCTCTATATCGGCGACAGGGGGCAGATCACCGGCACGCTGACGACGCGGTCCTATCGCCGGCCCATCCGGGTTGAGCTGCTGCCGGAACAGACCGGCTATCTCGACCCGCCCGAAGCGGTCGATGTCGAGATCGCGCCGGACAGTGCGGCCCCCTTCGCCATCGCCGTGGTGCCGCGGCGGCGCGGGCGCATCACGATCGAGCGGCTGTGGGTGCGCTGGAAGAGCCCGCTCAGGCTGCTCGAAATCTCCCGCACGCGGCGGGTCGGGCGCACGATCGACATCCTGGCCAATGTCCGCAGCGTGCAGAGCGCGGCGCTGCAGTTCTTCAGCCAGGAGGCCGTCTTCGGCATCAAGGTTCAGCGCGACAAGGGCCAGGGCACGGAATTCGAGGCACTGACGGATTATCAGCCCGGCATGGACAGCCGTTTCATCGACTGGAAGCACTCGGCACGCCACCGCAAGCTGGTGTGCAAGGAATTCGACACCGAACGCAACCACCAGATCGTCATAGGCTTCGACACCGGCTATCTGATGCGCGAACCGATCGACGGGCTGGCCAAGCTGGACCACGCCATCAATGCCGGGCTGCTGCTGACCTGGATATCGCTGCGCGGCGGCGACCTGGTCGGCATATACGGGTTCGATTCGGTGATCCGCCACTATCTGGCGCCCATCCGCAGCCTGGGCAGCTTCGGCCGAATCCAGCAGGCGGTCGCCGCGCTGGACTATCGGCCCGAGGAGACGAACTTCACCCTCGCGCTGGCCGAACTCAACACCCGGCTGCGCCGCCGGGCGCTGGTAATCCTGTTCACCGATTTCGTCGACACGACCACGGCGGAGCTGTTGATCGAAAGCCTGCAGCGGGTCGCCAACCGCCATGTCGTGCTGTTCGTGACCTTGCGGGATTCGGTGCTGCAGGGCATCGCCGACGCGGCGCCGGAGGCGTTCGAGGACGTGACCCGCTCCGTCGTCGCCCACGACATGATCCGCGACCGCACCATCGTGCTGGAGCGGCTGGAGCGCATGGGCATCCATTGCCTGGACGTTTCGACCAAGGGCCTGTCGGCCGGGCTGATCAACCGGTATCTGCAGATCAAGCAGCGGGGGCTGATATGACCGCGCTGGACACGACGCATCTTACCGGCGCGGGCGCAAAGCCCCTGGTGCTGAAGAGCAACCAGTTCCGCAAGGCGCGGGAGGAGACCTGGCGCGAACTTGAGGCGCTGGTCGCCCGCGCGGAAAAGCGCGGCGTCCTCTCGCTCGGGCCTGAGGAGCTGGAGCGCCTGCCGGTCCTCTACCGGTCGACCATGTCGTCCCTTTCGGTCGCCCGGGGCATCGCGCTCGACCGCAACCTGCTCAATTATCTCGAGGCGCTGACCGTCCGCGCCTATCTCGTCGTCTACGGCCCGCGCGTGCGCCAGTTGAACGGCGTGGCGCGTTTCCTGACCGCGGACCTTCCCCAGGCGGTCCGGCAGGCGCGCTGGCACATACTGGTCGCCTTCCTGGCGATGTTCGGCGGCATCGTCGCCGGCTTCCTGCTGGCCCATGCCAACGAGGACTGGATCGGCGCGCTGGTGCCGGGCGACCTGGCCGGAGACAGGGGCCCCGACAGCACGGCCGACGACCTGCGCAAGGACGAGATCTATGCCCCCTGGCCAGGCCTGGTTGCTTCCTTCGCCCTCATGGCGAATTTCCTGTTCAGCCACAATACGCTGGTCGGGCTGATGATCTTCAGCCTCGGCGTCGCGGCGGGCGTTCCCGGCCTGCTGCTGCTGTTCTATCAGGGGCTGGGCCTCGGGGCGTTCATCGCCCTTCACTATCATCGCGGCCTGCTGGTCGATTTCCTGGGCTGGCTTTCCGTCCATGGGGTGACCGAGCTCAGCGCGATCACGCTGTTCGGCGCGGCCGGCCTGGTGCTGGCGGAGAAGGTCCTGTTCCCCAACCGGATGACGCGGCTGGAAAGCCTGGCCAGCCAGGGCAAGGTGGCGGCGCAGATCGCGATCGGCGCAATGATGATGCTGTTCGTGGCCGGCATATTGGAGGGCGGTTTCCGCCAGCTGGTCCAGCCCACGGCATGGCGCTTCGCCATCGGCGGCGTCACCGCCATGCTGTGGCTCGGCTACTACACGCTGGCGGGGAGGCGCGGATGACGGTCGAGGCATCGCGCAACAGCCAGGCATCCGACTTCCTGGAGGGGCGGGCGAAGAAACGAAGGAGCATTGCCATCACCGCGCCGGAAGGCGTGACGCTGTTCTTCAACCTGGCGGACGCCGGCGAACGCGCCACCGCCTTCGCGATCGACTTCGCCGTCTGGATCATCGCCACCATCCTTTTCTATCTGGTCCTCTTCTTCGTCGTGTTCGGCGCGCTGAAATTGAAAAGCCAGATCGGGCTTACGATCGCGCTGTCGATCATGCTGTTCCTGGGTTTCGCGATCCGGAATTTCTATTTCATCCATTTCGAGCTGGCCTGGCAGGGCTCGACACCTGGCAAGCGCGCCGTCGGCATCCGCGTCGTCGACCGCAAGGGCGGCGCGCTGACGCCAATGGCCATCGTCGCCCGCAACCTGACGCGGGAGGTCGAGATCTTCATCCCGCTGGGCGTTCTGATGTCCCTGGGCCACGGCAACGGAACGGTTGAGAACCTGGCGCTGACCGCGTGGGTCCTGCTGTTCTCGGCGCTGCCCCTGTTCAACCGGCTGCGCATGCGCGGCGGCGACCTGATCGCCGGCACGGTGGTGATCGCCCTGCCCCGCAAGCTGCTGCTGGCAGACCTGGCCGACGCGCAGGCCCAGAATACGTTCTCGGAAAAGCATCTGCGCGCCTACGGCACGTTCGAGCTGCAGATATTGGAGGAGCTTCTGCGGCGGCCCAACGCGCCGGACGCGGTCGAGCTGCGCCGCGAGGTCACCGACAAGATCGTCAAGAAGATCGGCTGGCCGTCACCGGTGGCCGACGCCGACACGCTCCGCTTCCTGACCGACTTCTATGCCGCCCAGCGTGCCCATCTGGAGCGCGAACAGCTGTACGGCAAGTTCCGGGCCGACAAGAACGCCGCGGTCACCACGGCGCGTTAGGCGAAGACTTCGGAGAGCCTTTCGACGGCGTGGCCTTCCTTGGCCGTGCGGAGAGAGTGATAGGTCACGGTACCGATAATCGTTTGAGCAGAAATTACGAGGACCCTCAGCGGGAAGTCGACGACGATGAGAATGTCCCGGCCTAGAATCTGAAATAGAGCCATGTCCAGGAAATATATGCCGAGACCAGGAGCAATAGCGGCGACCAGCACAAGGCCGAAAACGCGCCAGCGATATCCCTTGGTCAGGGAGGCGCTCCGCTTCAGGCCTGCTAAGACGCCCCTGTTTTCGATGAGCACAGCCGAGAGGGCAACGTACCAGAACGCCGCCATCATCAAGAACCAGACTATATTCAATATCAGACTGTAAAAGCCGAAAAACACGATGCCGATCAGAGTGACGAGATGTTCGGCAACACCGATACCCAGGGCCGAGGCGTACCGACCGCGACTCCTACCCAAGGCATCGACTGCCCGTACGGGCCTGCCGGTCAACCTCGCATAGGTCACCTGCACGGCCGGCGCTTGAGCTAGCATTTGCAAAACCATCGCGCCCAGAACCCAGTAGCGGTAGATCTCAATTATCCTGATGCCGGAGCGCATCATGCGGTCGAGCACGAGCGACCCCAGGAGTTCGGGAAGCAGGAATAATCCCACCAGCAGGATGACCTTGCCGAATTCCTGACGGAATACCGTCAAGCTTCTCCCAAAGATATCTCCGACCGCAAAATCTGGAACGGCTTGGAAGGATGGATCGGTCATTGCATCGGGGATGCGAGCCTCCCGTTACCTGTCCGGTCTCAATCGAAGATCGCCGCGATCTGCTCGGTCCCGATGCCTTCCTTGGCGACGCGCAGGTCGCGATACAGCACGATGACCAGGATGGCGTTGAAAACGGCGATTAGCGCCTGGGTGACATATTGGATGAGGCTCAGCGCGACATGCCCGACGCCCGCGCCGGTCGCCCCCAGGATGCCCCCGATTACCCCGCCGATCACCCCGCCGACGATGATGCCGCCGATCAGAACGAGCAGCAGCAGGCCGAGGAGTTTCCAACGATGCCCCTTGGTCAGCGCGGCGCTGCGGCTGAGGCTGTCGGCGACGCCGGTCCGCTCCACCACGCAGGCCGGAAGGGCGAGGTACCACATCAGCGCCAGGATAATGCCGGGCACGATCAAGGCGATCGAGGCGGCAAATACGCCAAGGCCGACGATGACGATGACACCGAGAACGGGCAGAAAGCGTGAGAACGCGACGCGCAGCGACTCACCCACCGAGACCGGACGCCCCCGCATGTCCTGGAAAGCCGCGTGAACGATGATCGCCTGGGTCAGCAGCCTGAGCACGAAGCCGACCGCAAGCGGCAGCAGGGTCGTACCGACCATCGCGCCGTTTCCGGTTCGGGTAAAATAGGCGCCCCCGGCCGGGGCCGAGAGGAGGAAAAGGAGCTGAGGCAGCGTCGCGATCGCCGAGAGCACGGTGAACGGAACGAAATTCCGCCCAAGAATGGAGAAGGTTCGGCCAAGCACATCGCCGATCATGAAACCGGAGTTCGAGCCCGGTTCTATCCCGCTGGCGATATCGGACATCGGATACCCTCCCAGGTCGAACGCGGCTGACGCCGGCAATATTCGGAACAGCCGCTATTTATTCCGACAGTAACCGATAAGACATTGACTGCCAACGAGAATCGTCAACGCGAATTCCGTCAGTCACCCAGCGGATAACGCCGGCTGATCTTGATGTCGCGGTGGATCAGCACGCTGATCAGCATGCCGAACCCCATCATCACCGCCAGCATCGATGTGCCGCCATAGGAGATGAGCGGCAGCGGCACGCCCACCACCGGAATCAGCCCCATGACCATCGCGGTGTTGATGAAGACATAGAGGAACAGGTTGACGCTGAGCCCGATCGCCAGCATGCGGCCGAACTGGCTGCGGCTGCGCAGGCCGACGCCGACGCCGTAATAGGACATCAGCGCGAACAGGCCGAGCAAGGCCGCCCCGCCCCACAGGCCCCATTCCTCCGCGATCAGCGGGAATATGAAGTCGGTCTGCTTCTCGGGCAGGAAGTTGAGGTGGCTCTGCGTGCCGTTCAGGAAGCCCTTGCCGAACAGCCCGCCCGAGCCCAGGGCGATGCGCGACTGGGTGATGTGGTAGCCGGCGCCCAGCGGGTCGACCGAGGGATCGAGGAAGGTCATCACCCGGCGCTTCTGATAGCCGTGCATCGAGTGCCAGGCGACCGGGGCCGCCGCCGCGCCTGCGACCGCGACAACGACGAACAGCCAGATCCGCGTCCCGGCGACGAACAGCATCGCCGCCCCGGCCATCATCAGCATGATCGAGGTGCCGAGATTGGGCTGCAGCAGCACGAAGGCGGTCGGCGCCAGTATCATCAGCACGGGCACCACCAAGGTGCGCAGCTGGCGCACCTCGTCGGGCAGGCGGGGGTGGAAATAGCGCGCCAGCGCCATCACCAGCGCAATCTTCATCAGCTCCGACGGCTGGATCTGGACGAAGCCCAGATTGATCCAGCGCTGCGCACCGAACGCGCCGACCTTGCCGGCGACCTCCACGCCCGCCAACAGGGCCAGCATCAGCAGATAGGTCGGATAGGCGAGCCGATACCAGACGCGGATATCGACCAGCCCGAAGGCCAGCATGACCGCGATCGAGATGCCGAAGCGGATCAGGTGGGGCTTTGCCCAGGGCATGAAGCTGCCGTTGGCGGCTGAATAGAGCGCACCGCCACCGGCCAGCCCGGCGACCAGCACCATCAGGATGAAGAACCAGGGCAGCATCTTGAGCTTGCCGCCCAGGCGCGGCTCCGGCTCGCTGAAAGAGATTTGCGCCATCAGGCCTGGGACGCCATCAGATCGGCCTCTGGCCGAGGTCGGCCGAAACGTTGATCCGCGCCGGATCGCGCTGCTGGGCCAGCAGCAGCAGGTCGTGCGCCACCGGGCCTGCCGCCTGGGAGCCGAACTGCCCCGCATGCTCGACCAGCACGGCGCAGACATAACGGGGATTGTCCTCCGGCGCGTAGCCGACGAACCAGGCGTGGTTCTTGAGCTTCCACGGCAGGTCGCCCTCGACATGGGCGATGCGGCTCTTGTCGTGCTCGGCAAGGGTATATTCGTGGACCTGGGCGGTGCCGGTCTTGCCGGCCATCTGCATGCCCGGCTCCTTGATCTGGACCGAGGAGCCGGTGCCGTGATCGGTGGCGGCGCGCATGCCGGCCAGCACAGCCTCGATATGCTCGGGCTTGAAGTCCAGCTTCGGCCAGTCGGTGCTGGCCGTCTCCTCGCCGAAGACCTCCTTGGTCACATGGGGCACGACGGCGCGGCCGCTGGCGAAACGTGCCACCATGGTCGCAATCTGCAGCGGCGTGGCCGCGACCTGACCCTGGCCGATGGCGCAGGAGATCGTCTCGCCGGCATACCAGGGCTGGTTGTAGCGCCGCTTTTTCCACGCCGTGGACGGCACGATGCCGGTATGTTCGCCAGGTATGTCCAGCCCGGTCTTGAGGCCCAGCCCCAGCGCATTGGCGACCTTGGCGATATGGTCGATGCCGGTGCGATTGCCGACGTCGTAGAAATAGACGTCGCAAGACTTGGCGATGCCCTCGGTCAGGTTCAGCGTGCCGTGGCCGCCATTGCGATAGGCGTCGCAGTAGAAAGTGTGATCGCCGAGCTGAAAGGTGCCCCCGCAAGTGACGGAATGGTCCAGCCCGATGGCGCCGCTCTCCAGCCCGGCCAGCGCCACCGCCAGCTTGAAGGTCGAGCCCGGCGGGTAGGCGCCGCCGATCGCCTTGTTGATCAGCGGCGTGGTTTCGTCGTCGAGCAGCTGCTTCCACAGGTCGCTCGGAATGCCCTTCGAGAAGACGTTGGGGTCATAGCCCGGAGCCGAAGCCAGGGCATAGATCGCGCCGGTCTGCGCATCCATGATCACCGCGGCGGCGCTGCGCTCCTGCAGCAGGCGCTTGTGGGCGGCGAGCTGAAGCTCGGAATCGACGGTCAGCGTAACGCGCCTGCCGCGCTCCCCCGGCTCGCGCGACAGCTCGCGGATGGTGCGGCCATAGGCGTTGACCTCCATCTCGCTGGTGCCGGCGGTGCCGCGCAGGTCCTCGTCGCGGGTCTTTTCGACCCCGCTTTTGCCGATCTTGAAGCCGGGCAGCGCCAGCACCGGATTATCGTCGTCCAGCTCCTTCTCGCTGACCGCGCCGACATAGCCGACCAGATGCGACGCCTGGTCGGCGAACGGGTAGGACCGCACTTCGCCGACATCGATGATCACGCCCGGCAGGTCGGGCGCGTTCACCTCGATCATCGACACCTGCTCCCACGTCAGGTTCTCGCGGATCGTCACCGGGACGAAGCGGCGGCGGCGCGTCATATCGTGGCGGATGCGCTCGATCTCGCTCGGCGACAGCTGGATGATGCCCGACAGCACGCCCAGCGTGCGGTCGACATCGCGCGTCTGCTCGGAGACGATCAGCGCGCGGAAATTCTGGTCGTTGTTGGCGACAACGATCCCGGCCCGGTCGACGATCAGCCCGCGCGAGGGCGCGATCAGCCGCATCGAGATGCGGTTGTCGTCGGCCAGCATCTTGTATTTCGGCGATTCGACGACCTGCAGATAATACATGCGGCCGACCAGCAGCGAGATCATACCGGCCTGCAGCCCGCCCACCATCAGGGTCCGCCGGGCGAGCTGACGGTACCGCTCATTATCGCCGCGTTCGGTCGCCATCTTACCCGACCGGCAAGGTGCGGTGCGTGGGGATCAGCACGACCCAGGCCACCACCGGGAACAGGAAGAACCCCAGCACGATGCGGACCAACGCCTCCATCGCCGGCACGATATGGAAGGTCAGCAGGGCATAGATGATCCAGTCCAGAATGCCGGCGATCAGCACGACGGGCGCGAAGGCCGCCCACATCAGGAAGAACGGCCGGTTGGCGAGATAGCGCCGCTGGCCGCGCATGATCCATTGGGTCAGCACCATGATCAGCGCGCCGACGCCGAGCGGCGAACCCGTCAGCAGGTCCTGGAACAGGCCCAGCACGAAGGCGGCCGTCGGCGGCATCAGGTCCGGCCGCACCGTCGACCAGTAGAAGATCGAGATCAGCAGCAGCGGCGGCGCCAGCTCCCCCCAATGCGGCAGCCCGACCGGCAGCACCACCGCGATGCCCAGTATGAACGAGATCAGGGTGGGCAGCAGGCGGCGGGCATTCTGGTCCAGCCGGTGCAGGACGGTCGGATGCGGCGAGGCGACCATCAGGGAGGCGTGCCTTCGAAGAAGCCGTGCCCCTCCGCCGGGGCAAGCTCGGGCGTCAGAGCCGACTGGGCGACGTTGTCGACCAGCTCGACATATTCCAGCCGGTCGAGATCGGCGACCGGCTCGATCCGTATCTCGCCGTTGTCGATGCTGGAGACCCGCCCGACCGCCAGGCCGGTCGGGAAGACGCCGTCATGACCGGCGGTGACCACCCGGTCGCCCGGGCTCACCGTCGCCGCTTTCGGCAGGTACATGAGATAGGGGTGGCTGGTGTTGTCTCCGGCCAGGATCGCATGCGTCCGCGTCCCCTCCATGATCACGGGGATGCGGGAGTTGAGGTCGGTGATCAGCAGCACGCGGGCCGACCAGGCGCCGATCTCGGTGATGCGGCCGATCAGTCCCGGGCCGGCCATCGCCGCCTGGCCCTTGGCCAGCCCGTCATGGGCGCCGCCGCCGACCAGCACGCTGCGCACATAGAGGCCGCCGGGCTCGGCGATCACCGGCTCGGTGCGCAGGATCGGGGGCGCGGTCTTGGGCACGTTCAGCAGGCCGCGCAGAACCTGATCGTGCGCCTCGAGCTGAAGCGCCGTCGCCTGCCATTTCTTCAGCCGCGCGTTCTCCTCGCGCAGCTGCTCGTTCTCCTGCGCCAGATTGAACAGGCCGCGGGTGACGGCCATGTTGTCGCGCACGATCGCCAGCGGCTGCTGGACCATCGCCAGGACCGGGGCGAAGAAGTCTGCCGTCTCGGCCCGCGCCCGGTCGACCATCGTCGGGTCGATACGCCCCATCACGATCAGCGCGACGGCGGCCAGAGTCAGGATGATGGAGGCAAACCTGTCCCCGAAGGCGCGCGGCGGCGCGACGGAATTCGGACTAAAGGCGGTGCGCTGCGCCACAGAGACTCACACCATTGGCTGGAACCACTGGTCCCAGCATACAGGCTATCGGGTTAAAATGCGTTAATGACCACATTGCGGAGCATCCGCATTTCCTCGAGCGCGCGGCCTGAGCCCAGCGCCACGCAGGACAGCGGGTCGTCGGCGATCGAGACCGGCAGGCCGGTCGCATAGCGCAGAACGAAATCGAGGTTGGACAGCAGCGCGCCGCCGCCGGTGAGCACGATGCCCTTGTCGACGATATCGGCCGCAAGCTCCGGCGCGGTATGCTCCAGCGCCACCTTCACCGCCTCGACGATCGCCGCCACCGGCTCGGCCAGGCTTTCGGAGATCTGGCGCTCGCTGATGATCAGCTCCTTGGGCACGCCGTTCATCAGGTCGCGGCCCTTGATCTCCATCATGCGGCCGTCGCCGTCGTCCGGCGGGCAGGCCGACCCGATCGACTTCTTGATCCGCTCGGCCGAGCTTTCGCCGACCAGCAGGTTATGGTGGCGGCGGATATAGGCGATGATCGCCTCGTCCAGCTTGTCGCCGCCGACGCGGACGGAGCGGGAATAGACGATGCCGCCCAGCGAGATGACTGCTACCTCCGTCGTGCCGCCGCCGATATCGACGACCATCGATCCGGTCGGCTCGGTCACCGGCAGGCCGGCGCCGATCGCGGCGGCCATCGGCTCCTCGATCAGGAAGACACGGCGAGCGCCGGCGCTCTCAGCCGCTTCCTTGATGGCGCGGCGTTCGACGGCGGTGGAACCCGACGGCACGCAGATGATGACCTGCGGGCTGGCGAAGCTGCGCCGGTTATGCACCTTGCGGATGAAGTGCTTGATCATCTCCTCGGCGACTTCGAAGTCGGCGATGACGCCGTCGCGCAAGGGGCGGATGGCCTGGATGTTCCCCGGCGTGCGGCCCAGCATCAGCTTGGCCTCGTCGCCCACCGCCAGCACCTGGGCCTTGCCGCGGTTGGTGGTGATCGCCACCACCGAAGGCTCGTTCAGGATGATGCCCCTGCCCTTCACATAGACGAGGGTGTTGGCGGTGCCGAGATCGATGGCAATGTCGCTGGACAGAAAGCCGAACAGGTTTCCAAACATCTTGAGGGGTGCAGTCCATAAAGCGCCGGGCCGGGCGCGGTCGGGCAAAGTTCTTTTGGCGGCGGGTCACCGCGTCAGCGTGGGATAGAGCAAGAAGCCCTTGTTCTCAAGCCCGGTGAATTCCCTATCCCCCGTTTGCCACCAAAGCACAGGTCTCAGTCGTCGATGGCGCGATAGCTGGCCTGCTGGAAGGCACGGACGGGCGTGCGCGGGTCGGCAGCCGGCAGCTGGACCAGGAATATCTGGATCATGTCTTCCTTGGGATCGGCCTGCCACCAGGTGCCCCAGGCTCCAGGCCAGCCAAACGATCCGGCGGAGGAGTAGCCGAATGGCGTGCGCACCTGCCGGGCCACGTCGTCGACCACCGACACGCCGAGTCCAAATCCCTGCCCCGCCCAGAAATCCAGGCCTGAGAACGGCATCTTGCGCTGGTCGGGCGTCAGCCAATTCGACGTCATCAGCGCAACCGTTTCGTGGCTCAGCAGCCTGATGTCGCCGCTGCGGCCCTTGCCCAGCAGCATCTTGGCAAAAGCCAGGTAATCGTCAGCGGTCGACACCAGCCCGCCCGCCCCGGCTGGAAAGGCCGGCGACTTGGCCCAGCGGCTTGCCGGCCCGGACGGGTCGGCGACGATACGCTTTCTGGTCTGGGGATCGACGCCGTAATTGACGGCCAGGCGCGCCATTTTGTCGGCCGGCACGAAGAAGCCGGTGTCCTTCATACCCAGCGGCTTGAAGATGCGGGCCTCCAGAAAATCCGCCAGCGTCATGCCCGAGGCGCGCGCGACCAGCACGCCCAGCACGTCGAAGGAATTGCCGTAATTGAACCGCGTACCCGGCTCATAGGCGAGCGGCAGCGCACCGACCCGCTTGATCCATTCATCCGGCCCGATCTCGCGGGCCTTGTCCGCCTCTTTCAGCGCCTCGACCAGCGGCCCCGGCGCGGTATCCGGCGTGACGATCCCCGAGCGATGGGTCAGCAGGTCGGAAACCAGGATGCCGTGCGGCGCCGGCTTGGCCGTATTCAGCGGGTCGGCCGGGCCGGCGAGCAGCTTGCGGTCGGCCAATTCAGGCAGGATATTCTCGACCGGGGTGGAGAGGCCGAACTTGCCCTCCTCGATCAGCATCAGGGTGGCGACGGCGGTGATCGGCTTGGTCATCGATGCGATACGGAAGATGGTGGCCCGCCGCATCGGCGTCTTCGCCGCCTCGTCCTGATAGCCGACGGCATCGACCTGGGCGATCTCGCCATGGCGATAGAGCAAGGTGACGACGCCGGCGGCGTCGCCCCGGTCGATCGCGGCTTGCATGGCCCCGGTGACGCCTTTCAGCCCTTCGGGCGAAAACCCACCCGGCCCGGCTTTGGCAAAGGCCGGCATCGACGCCATCACGCCCGCCACGGACGCGCCGGCGAGCACGCCGCGCCGCGATATGGATGTTCCCATTGGCCCCTCCCCCTGATCTTTTGTGGAAGGGACAGTGCCACTCGGAACGGCATGTGGCGAGCCGCTAATTTCAGGGCGTAGGGTGGATGAGCGAAACGTAGTCCACCAACAGGTGCTTCCACGAGCATGTCGCGCCAGGCGCGACCGGCGGATTACGCTCCGCTCATCCGCCCTACGTCTGATTCGAAATCTTCCTGCAGCAGGGCGAAGGTCAGGTGGTCGCGCCAGTCGCCGGCGATGCGCAGATACAGGCGGGCATAGCCCTCGCGGACGAAGCCCGCCTTTTCAAGCACGCGGCGGCTGGCGATGTTCTCGGGCAGGCAGGCGGCCTCGATGCGGTGGAGCTTCAGCTGCTGGAAGCCGAAGCGCACGACGGTCTTGACCGCGTCGGTGGTATAGCCGCGGCGCTGGTAAGGCTCGCCGACCCAATAGCCCAGCGTCGCGGTCTGGGCGACGCCACGCTTGACCTGGGTGAGTCCGATGCCGCCGACCAGATTGCCGCGTTCGCGCTGGAAGACGTGGAAGCTGTAGCCCTCATCCGTCTTCCATTCGGTGGCCAGGCGGCGGATGCGCCGCATATAGGCACCTTCGGTCAGCGCGTCCGGCGGCCAGGTCGGCTCCCACGGGGTGAGGAAATAGCGGCTTTCGGCGCGAACCTCGGCCCAGCGCGGCCAGTCGTCCGTCTGCGGCGGCCGCAGGAATACCGACGTGCCTTCCAGCTTGGCGGCTGCGTGAGAACTGGAAGTGGATCGCGTCAGCCGAATCATTCAGGAAAAACGGGCCGCTGTTGTTTCGTAGGATTCGAGATGGGCCAGCGGCCCTATCGCCGCGATCGTCGGCCGCGACGAAAAGAGCTGGACCGCCGCCGCCTTCAGCGCCGCGGCATCGACTGCATCGATCTTGGAGATGATCTCCTGCGTCGGAATCGAGCGGCCGAACAGCAGCAGGTGCTGGCCGAGCTGCTCGGCGCGCGACATGGTGCTTTCCATCGACATCAGGAGACCGGCCTTGATCTGTGCCCGGGCGCGGTCGATCTCCGCGCCGTCGATATGATCGATGACCTTCTGCACCTCGTCGCAGACGACAGGCACCAGCTCTGCGATCTCGGACGGGCCGGTGCCGGCATAGATGCCGAACAGGCCGCTCTCGCGGTAGGCCGAGGCGAAGGTGTAGATCGAATAGACGAGGCCCCGCTTCTCCCGCACCTCCTGGAACAGACGGGACGACATGCCGCCGCCAAGCACGGTGGAGAGGACGGACTGGGCGTAATAATCGGCATCGCCGATCGCCGCGCCCTGGAAGCCGAGCAGGAAATGGAGCTGTTCCAGATCCTGCTCCTCGCGGAAATCGCCGCCCCGGTAGTCGATCGCCTGCGGCGCCGGCGGAGTTGAAATGGGCAGGCTGTCGAACTGCTTCGCCGCCTGCTCGACCAGCCGGTCGTGATCGACCGCGCCGGCGGCGGTCAGCACAAGCTCGCTCGGTACGTAGTGGGTGCCGAGATAGCCGGTCAGCGCCGCGCGCGACATGCTGGAGACTGTGTCCGGCGTGCCCAGGACCGGGCGCCCCATCGCCTGCGCCGGGAAGGCCGCCCCCTGGAAATGGTCGAAGATGATGTCGTCAGGCGTGTCGTTCGCCTGGCCTATCTCCTGCAGCACGACCGAACGTTCGCGCGCCAACTCCTCCTCGTCGAAGGTCGAGTGCTGCAGCAGGTCGGCGACGATATCGACCGCAAGCGCGACATCCTGCTTCAGCACGCGGGCGTAATAGGCGGTGTTCTCGCGCGCCGTATAGGCATTCATCTGGCCGCCGACCGCCTCGATCTCCTCGGCGATCTGCTGGGCATTCCGGCGCTTGGTGCCCTTGAACAGCATATGCTCCAGCAGGTGCGCGACGCCGTTCTCGGGCGCGGTCTCATTGCGGGCCCCGCAGCTGGTCCAGATGCCGACCGTCGCGCTTTCGACATGCGGCATGGTGTCGGTGGCGACACGCAGGCCGTTGGGCAGGGTCGTGACCCGGATCGAAGGGAATGTTT
>Ga0207694_10000572_pt1 | contig 33418 bp, 19 predicted proteins | sample KBSC34metaG_FD_184353 | JGI IMG/M metagenome (GOLD analysis project Ga0207694, IMG submission 184353) | Corn rhizosphere microbial communities from Kellogg Biological Station, Michigan, USA - KBS C3-4 metaG (SPAdes) (version 2) | ecosystem: Host-associated > Plants > Roots > Rhizosphere > Soil... | reverse complement strand
GTGGTGGGGGAGGGTGGAACGGCGCGTCGGTGGGACAGTTCAGCTTCCCGGCAGTGAACGGCGCCCGCAACCGCAGCAACCTGTTCATACTGGATGGATCCAACGATCTGAATACCCTATCCGGCACCTATAACTATGCGCCGATCGTAGACGGGATTCAGGAGTTCAAGAGCCAGGGGCACAATGATCTGGCCGAATATGGTGGAGCTGCCGGCGCAGCGGTTAGCGTCGTCACAAAGTCCGGAACAAACGAATATCATGGCGCCCTCTGGGAATACCTGAGGAACGAGGTGATGGATGCGACCGGATACTTTGAAAAGACTCTGCCTCCGCTGCGGCAGAATCAGTACGGCGCGACGATCGGCGGTCCGCTCTCGATCCCGAAGCTATACAACGGCAAGAACCGCACGTTCTTCTTCGCTGCGTGGGAGACTTACAAGTATCGCTCCGCGGCAGAAACTGGTGCGCTGGCAGCAACGGATGCGATGCGCTCCGGTGACTTCAGCGCTCTTGGTGTGACACTGTATGACCCGGCAACCACGACGTATGACTCTGCGACCAATTCGTACTCGCGGCAGACGTTTACGGCTGAGTACAACGAGGGGCCGGGCAATACCGCGCTGTGCAACGGCCACATCAACTGCATCCCACAATCCAGAATCGACCCGATTTCGGCGGCCTACCAGAAGCTGATTCCGTCTGGTGGTGACACCACGGTGAATGGATCGAACCTCTTTTACCCTGGAAGGTCCACAGCCGACCAATACTCTGGAACGCTCCGAGTGGATCAAAACTTCGGCAACAACAATCAGTTGATGTTCCGGTACAGCCAGTTCGATCTTTACAAAACAAATCCGTCAGGCACAATCGGCAACGCCTTCGTCAATGTTCCTGGGCACAACTACATTGGGCATTGGACTCACACCTTCAGCCCCAGCGCCTTCTCAGACGTGTACTTCAGCAGAAACTACGGGTACACCTACACAGGAACAACCCATACCGGCGAGGACGCGGCATTCATTGGACAGTTGAAGACGCTGGGGATGTCCCCATTCTTTACGGTTCTGAACAACACGGACTACGCGCCGCAATACACGGCGGATGGCTATGTCGGCTTGAGTGGTTCTCAGTTGCAGGCCTCAGGGCTGGCGGATGACTGGCAGTTCGGCGGTTCATTCACGAAAATTCTGGGCAGGCACACAATCAAGGCGGGCGCGGATTTTGAAACCAACAGTTTCACTTCTCCGATCGCATACTCCAATATTGGTTTCTCCGCAACGCAAACTGCGGGTGTGGGTGCACAGCAAGGTGTGGGTGGAAACAGCTGGGCATCCCTGCTGCTTGGTATTCCGTCTTCGGCTGGTTACCGGAACATACACGAAGTAGCGAGCGGCGGCTGGATCAACGGGATCTTCATACAGGACCAGTTCAAGGCCACCAGTCGTCTCACGATCAATCTCGGCTTCCGCAACGATATGGTGTTGACGCCGATCTACGGGACTGGCAAAGGCGGGAACTACTACACAGGAGAGGCGAACCCGATCACAGGGCAGTACATTCTTAACGCGCTGCCGCCGGATTGTTCTGCGACGCAAGGCGCGCCTTGTATTCCCACCGGTACTTACACTGCATCGAGCACGCCTGCTCCGGGCGGGCTTCCCCCACACGCTATCGTGAGCCCGTCGCTTAGGGTGATCAAGAACTCGCTGTTCAATTGGGCTCCACGGGTTGGTCTGGCCTACCGCATCAACAACAAAACCGTCGTTCGTGCAGCTTATAGCCGCTTCTACGACGAATGGGCCGACATCACTCAGCTGTCGCAGAACTTCGGCGGCAACTGGCCGGCGGTAGCCACCATCCAGAACAACGGGTTGAATGCCAATATTCCGACCGTGAGTGCGGCGGATCCGCTGCAATTCGGCAGCGGTGGATCCATCGTTTATCCAATCAACGACTTCAGCCAGGTGAGCCAGTGGATGGTGGATCCGAACTTCCAGACTCCGGTCTTCGATCAATGGAATGTCGGTATCCAGCGCGAGTTGCCGAGCAATATGACTCTCGATGCCAACTATGTAGGCTCGAACGGCAGGCATGAGGACTGGGGGCCAGTTTTGAATGTCCCGCAACCGGGCCCTGGCGATATCCAATCGCGGCGGCCCTATCCTTACATGCTGCAGCAATGGTTCGATCAGAGCGTGGGTAACAGCCGTTACAATGCGCTGCAGGTCACGGTCACAAAACGCCCCGTCCATGGTCTCAGCTTCCTCGCCGCCTACACGCTCTCGCATTCGAACGCTGATGGCTGCAACCTCGGTGCAAGCTGCGACTCGACGAATCCGTATAACAAAGCCGGTGACTACGGCACTTCTGACCTTAACCAGAAGCACGTCTTTTCTGTAGCGTTCACGGCCGACTCGCCCTACAACAGGTCTCCTTCCAGGGTGGTTTCTACGTTAGCTGGAGGGTGGTCGATCAATGGCATCGTGCAGGTCACCTCGGGAAAGCCATACACGGTCACTACCAACAGCGATCCAGAAAATGTGGGTTGCTGCAACCAACAGCGCGTCGACGTTGTTGGCAACCCGGATAGCGGACCTGGTATTCACACGCAGCAGAAATGGTTCAATACAAGCGCCTTCGCTCAACAAGCGCCCTACACGTATGGCAACGAAAAAGTGAACCCATGGGTGGGGCAGCATTGGAACAATGTGGATATGTCAATCTTCCGCCAGTTCCACCTGGGAATCGGAGAACAGCGATACTTTGAGTTCCGCGCCGAGTCCTTCAACCTGTTCAACAATGTTGTTTTCAATCCACCGGACTCAACCATCAACGATACGAATTTCGGGCAAATCACCAGTCAATGGAATTCACCGCGGGAGTTGCAGATGAGCCTGAAGTTCTATTACTAGGATCGTGACGAATACAGACTCCCGTTCTTTGTCGCCGTAATGGTCGAGGGCCGGGGGTACTCTAAAGAGAGATATCGCCGCGCGTAATGTCGCGGCGATATTCTTGTTTCTGCTCGTCGAATCTGCGTGGAGAAGCCACGATGAATCGAATGCGTTTGTTCTTTGAACTTACGGCTTAGCTCTTCGTGCCGGGTGAATACATTTGTCTGCTTCCTCATGTCGGCCTTCGGGCAACGATCCCTCATCGATAATCGATAAGACGCGGCGCAGCTTTCTGCGCGGGGCGGGTATGCTTGTTCCGCCATTCATGTTCCCGTGGCTCCGATTAGGCCGGAGCCAATCCTCCGTTCGCAATACATCCGCCAATGCGGCACTTCCTCCAACGATCAGATTCGAGGACATCGCTCAAAAGGCGGGCGTACATTTCGTCGTAGAGAACTGCCCTACGCCGGAGAAACATCAGCCCGAGACGATGCCCGCGGGTATAGCGTTGTTCGACTACGACGGGGATGGTTTCCTCGACATCTACCTGGTCAACGGCGCCGAGATGCCATCGCTGGTGAAGACGAGCCCGAAATACTGGAACCGGCTCTATCACAACAATGGCAATGGAACGTTCACGGATGTTACGGAGCGCGCCGGGGTGGCGGGAGCCGGATATGGGATGGGAGTCGCCGTGGGCGACTACGACAATGACGGGCATCCCGACCTGTTCCTGGCCAACGTTAATGGGAATCAGCTTCTTCATAATAATGGTGACGGGACTTTCACCGATGTCACCGCGAAAGCAGGTTTAGAAGGGGCCCGGTACAAAGGCCGCAAGATGTGGTCAATCGCAGCCGGTTGGTTCGACTACAACAATGACGGGCTGCTGGACCTGTTTGTGGCGAACTATTGCCTTTGGGATCCAAGCTACGAACCGGTCTGTACGGGCTTGAATGGCCGCGGTTATTGTCATCCGGGCAGCTTCGCTCCGCTCCCCAACACTCTGTACCGAAATAACGGGGACGGCACGTTCACCGATGTATCCGCCGAGACCGGGATATCCTCCGTGCTCGGCAAGGGAATGGGCGTCGTATTTGCGGACTATGATGGCGACGGCTATCTCGATGTGTTCGTCGCCAATGACAACAGTCCGAATTTGCTGTTTCGCAATCTCGGCGGAATGCGATTTGAAGAAGTAGCTTTCCAGGCGGGTGTGGCATACAACGACGAGGGCACTGCGCTGGCAGGCATGGGTGTCGATTTCAGAGATCTGAACAACGATGGCTTACCCGATCTCTGGCATACGGCGATCGAAAACGAAACCTTTCCGTTGTTGATCAACGACGGCAAAGGACAGTTTCGCAATGCGGGCAGGGACAGCCGCGTTGCGAACCTGACCAGACCAATGTCCGGCTGGTCGAACGCGATTGTCGATCTCGACAACGACGGATGGAAAGACTTGGTGGTAGCCCGCAGCAATGTGATGGACAACATCGGGGAGATATCACGGCATTTCAGCTATTCTGAGCCGAACGCAGTCTTTCGCAACCTCGGGAACGCTCGGTTCGAAGATGCGAGCGCGACCGCCGGAAGCGCCTTCACTCGGCCGGCACCTCATCGAGGACTCGCGTTTGGGGATCTCGACAATGACGGACGCATGGACCTGGTGGTGACCGCTCTTGGCGCTCCGGTCAGCATCTTCCGCAACGTGACGCAAACGGATAATCACTGGATTCTGCTCAAACTTGTTGGAACAAAGAGCAATCGGATGGGTATTGGCGCGAAAATTCGGATCATCACAGACGATGGCAGAATGTTGTACAACGAGGCGACTACCAGTACAGGTTATGCGGCCTCCAGCGACCCGCGTGTCCACTTCGGACTGGGGAGCTCGCGCGTGATCAAGGAAATAGAAATTCGCTGGCCATCGGGTACGCGCCAGCTGTTGCACAGTGTGAATGGGGATCGCATACTCGAAGTGGTTGAGCCCCGCGGTGCCGCTCAACGATGAAGCGCCCCAGGTGGAATGAATTTGTCGTGAAGCGATCACTCATTGGCTCGAGTGTATTCCTGCTGCTTCTCGGAGCATCCGCTCGAGCGCAGCTCCCGAATACCTGCAAGCCGCCGGCATCTGCGGCGCACCCACCGGCCGGCACGCCCCCGGCCAAAGTCTATGACGCAATCGGAGTCTGGTTTGCCCAGCAGGGAGACGCCCATTGTGCGATCGCAGCCTTCAAACAGGCTCTGCGCGTGGATCCAAAATCGGCGGAGTCGCATTTCGATCTTGGGCTTGCTCTGCAAAATCAGAATCAGCCTGTGGCTGCAATCAGCGAGTTCCGGCTCGCCCTGCAATACGATCCTGCATTGATACAGGCGCATTGTGCGATCGGGTCGTCTCTCACCGAACCGGCGGAGGCGGAAGCCGAATTTCGCAAAGCGCTGGATGCGGACCCTCAGTCTGTATGCGCCATGGACGGGATGGCGCAGGTCCTGGTGAGAGAGAGGCGGTATGACCCCGCCATCGACTTGTGGCGGCGGGCTCTCACCATCCAGCCGGATGCTCCGGACATGCGGCTCGCTTTGGCGACCGCGACTTACAAAGCCGCCAAGGCACGGCAGGCCAACGGAATCTCGCCTTTGCCGGGCGCCGATGTTGCAGACGCCATCCAGCTCTTAACGGATTTGATCAAGAGCTCCCCCGACATGACCGCTGCACACTTCGCTCTTGGCAACATCTATGCAAACGAGCGGCGCGATCGCGAAGCCGCCGACGAATACCACGAGGTGCTCCGCCGGAATCCTGGCGATGTTGTGGCTCTGGCGGCCCAGGTGAAAGCCCTCATAGATACATCGGCGTATGCCGAGGCGCTTGCGCCTGCGCGCGACTACGTGCGCAAGAAACCTGGTGATCCCTCTGCGCACGTTATGCTTGGCACGGTCTACCAGCAACTGGGCGATTATGCGAAGGCGGAGCCGGAACTTGAGCTCGGCGCCGCGCGGGCGCCTGACGACTTTGAGGCTCGCTTTCAGCTCGGGTTGCTGCTGGGGCGTATGGGGAAGCCGAACCTTGCGCTCCCGCATCTGCAGAAGGCCGTCGCGTTGAAACCTGCGGATAGAGCCGCCAAGTATCAACTTGTTGCTGTGCTCCGATCGCTTGGTAGAACGCAGGAATCAGCGCAGTTGGTGGAGCAACTGCGCAAAGACCAGAACAAAGAGTCCCTGGGTAGTCAGCTGGCGGCAGAGGGGACCAAGGCAAATGATCTGCTGCAATCCGGGAAGGCGAGCGAGGCAGTGCAGATCTATCGCCACATGCTCGAAGAGATGCCGGACAGCGCCTGGACGGCTTATAACCTGGCACTCGCACTTGAGGCCACGAACGACATGAAGGGGGCAGAAGACACTCTTCACAGCGCGGTCAATATGGATCCCAAACAGGGAAAGATCCAAGCGGAGCTAGGTCGTCTCGAACTGGTCAAAGGTGACGCTGAGTCCGCACAGAAGTGGCTTGAATCTGCGCTAGAGCTGCAACCTGAACTCGTAGAGGCTCGCGGGAATCTTGCGATGCTCTATGCCAGGAAAGGGGACTTGACCTCAGCGGAGAAACTACTGCGCCAGGCTGTGGAGGACGATACGAACTACAAGGAGGGCCACCTGAACCTGGGCCTGATTCTTGCTCAGCAAAACAGGAAATCAGACGCTGAAAAGGAGCTTCAAAAAGCCGTCGCGCTCGCGCCGAAAGATCCCTCTACGTTAGCAACAGCGGGCAAAGCGGAAGTAAAAATGGGGAAGGTCTCGGGGGGAATCGGGTTCCTTCGACAGGTCGCAGACCTGGTTCCGGATTCGGCCGCAGCTCACCTGGACCTCGCGCTCGCGCTCTCCACGAGTTACAACTTACCCAACGCTCTGGTTGAAGCCGGCGAGGCGGTCCGACTTGCTCCCCAGTCCGCGGTCGCGCATTTCTATCGCGGGCGGATTCTGTACGACCTGGGTCGCAGCAAGGAAGCACTACCGGAATTTGAGTCCGCAAGTCGGCTCGATGCGAAAATGCCCGAGCCTCGATACTTTCTTGCGCTCATCGAGAAGCAGGATGGCGATTACGCGCGTGCGGCCAATCTATTTGAAGCGACAGTTGAACTGCAGCCCCGAAACGCAATGGCGTGGTACCTGCTGGGTCAGTCTTTTGAGAAGATGTCACAGAATTCGAAGGCGCTGATGGCATGGCGGAAGGCGATTGAAGTCGATCCCAAGTTTGCCCAGGCGCTTATCAGCCTCGCACGGGCGCTGCAATCTACCGATCAGGCTGAATCCGAGAAATTGATGGCGCGCTACCTCGCGGTTCAGAAGGAGCGACGCATTCTTGACAAAGCGGATAGCCTTGCGAACAACGGCATAGAAGCGGCGTCCGCTCACGATTGGCCTGCAGCCATCCAGCAGATGAAGGAAGCAATCACCGCCTGTGGGGAATGCGCGGCGAAGGCAGACCTCTTCAGGAAACTTGGAATCATCGAGTGCCAGGCCGGCGACCTTGATAACGGCGAAAGGGAATTGCTGGCCGCAAAAGCGATCAAACCCGATGACCCCATTACGCTGGCAGCCCTTCAACTTACCGAGCAGGCGCGAAGCAGGCAACCGGCTTCTGCCGGCGCAACAAAGCACTGATCATTGATTCTCGTTGGACGGCACCGAACTCGTCCTAAACAGATCGAGCAGGAGTGAGAGCCAGAGACACTCATTCGGTCAGTCTTTGAATAACCTTGGGGCAAACTCGTTGAGGTCGCGTCGCCATGTCAACCACTCGTGCGCTGTGCCGGGGGAAGAGAAATAGACATATTTCACACCCGCTTTATCGAGCATCGCTCGGAATGAGCCGATGGCCCCCGGGAACGGATTCGGCTCTTCGGTTCCCATTCCAAGCCAGAGCAGCTTTACTTTGTCATTGAACGCGGCTCCGTTTCTGAAGACGCCATTGAATGCCGTTTCCGGATTCAGCGCATCCGTGCTGAGGCCGTTCATTGTTCCGCTGAAGCCAGCCATGTAGGCGAACATGTCGAGGTGTCCGGTGGCGAGATGCAAAGCCTGGTTGGCGCCCATTGAGAGGCCGGCCATAGCACGATGCCCACGATCGGGAATGGTGCGGAAAGTGGAGTCAATCATGGGGATGATGTCTTGCATCATCACGTCGTCAAATGCAGCGAAGTCTGCTATCGGACCCTGGCTTGGCGACGGCCCGAATGGGCGTGCCGGACGCGAGGCGTAGCCGTTGTCCATGACGATGATCATGGGCACAGCTTTTTTCTCGGCGATGAGGTTGTCGAGAATGAGATTGGCGTGGCCCTGGAATATCCATCCGGTTTCGTCCTCGCCCATGCCGTGTTGCAGGTAGAGAACGGGGTAGCGGGCTGTGGGATTGGAGTCGTAATCGGGCGGCGTATAGATGAAGCAGCGACGCCATTGACCGGTAATCTTCGAGTGATAAGAGCGGATGCGGACGTCGCCGTGCGGAACATCTCCGGCAAGGTAGTAATCTGCTGAATCCTCTGGAATCTCAATGCCACTTGCGTCTTTGCCGGTTCCGAAAAACGCGTGACTGCCCGGGTCGTTGACACGGACCTTATCAACGTCAAAAGCATAGTAGTGGAAGCCCTCGACAATGGGAGGAGTGACAACGCTCCAGAGACCCTCCTCGTTGCGCTTCATCGAGAACTTTTTCCCCGTAATGTCAACATCCACTGACTGGGCGTCCGGCGCCTTGAGTTGGAAAGCAACGCTGTGATCGCCGAGGATGCGTGGATACTGCGCGCCCATGACATTGGTGGATGCAGGACGCGCGTCTTCAATTTGAGAAACGCGAGCACCCTCAGGCGAGCGCCGCCATGCGAAGTAAGCGTCAAGTGTTTTCAGCCCTTGCTCGTTCGGCACTGGTCCGGTATGCGGCGTACCTGCGAAATACATGAGTTCCGGTGTTTGGTCGCTGAATGCAGGCCAGCGAGTTTCGGTTTTCCCGTTTGGGTCTCCGTACTTTGCGAAGTTGGTCCAATAAGTGACCATCGCGTCTGAAATGAGATGATCGGCGGCAGTAGGTTGCTCGTGCTGAAGTTCATTGAGGTGTCCGAAGACATAGGGGACTTCGCGTCCGTGCGGGGCGCCTTGTCCAGCCTGGGGCGAATCCGCCGGATAGTCAGGATGCTGATCGAAGTAGTAGTAGAAGACTTTCGATTTGCCGAGTTGCGATTGCAGCCGAGCCCAGATCCAGGTGTGCCAGCCAAACGCGGCGTCGCGGCTGAGGTCACGCGCGGTTTTTGGAACGCTGGTCTCTCCAACGGGGTAGGCCTTCAGCAGGTCACCGGCAAACGAGTCGTAGCGTTTGTGAACTGCATCGACGTATTCGCGAGGGGTGTGTTCGCGTGAGAAGCTGGCGCCTTCGTCGGAGTTGTATCCGACGAGGACGGGGGTGTCACTGAATTTCCTGGCAGCATAGAGCGTGTATTGATCCGAGGGAATGATCCAGCCATCGATGATGGGCCACGCCAAACCCCGTGTGGCGGAGATCAGCTTTTCTGGTGGCACCTTGCGAAGTTCGGTGATCGAGGCGGCACCCGCTGTCCTGGCGAACTCCCGGCCACTGCGCTCCGCGTCGACGAGAGTTCGCATGTTCTCGCCCGGTTGGCCGGAAGGTCGAGGCGGGCCAAACGATCCGCCGCTCTCGGAGATTGCGCCATCGAACAAGCCTTTGGCGAGAGGCGAAGCGCACAGCATGCTCACGGCGATTCCGCCAGCGGACTCACCAAAGATGGTGACTTTGTCGGGATCGCCTCCGAACGCGCCGATATTTTTCCTGATCCACTGAAGGGCCGCAATCATGTCGAGCAAGCCGTAGTTGCCCGAGACGTGATGCGCAGATTCGGCGCTCAGCTCCGGATGAGCGAGGAATCCCAGGATTCCGACTCGATATGCAATGCTGACCAGCACCACGCCCTTGCGCGCGAGCACTTCACCGCTATAAGTGGGGACTGAAGTGGCGCCAGCGTTGAAACCGCCGCCGTAGATCCAAACCAGCACAGGAATGCGCGAAGAGGAAGATTTTGCCGGTGTCCAGACGTTGAGATACAGGCAATCTTCGCTCGTTGCGGGAGGTTTATCATTGCCGCTGCCAAAGCTCTGTTCGCATTGCGGCGCGAACTTGTCCGCAGCTCGAACGCCATTCCATTTCTCAGGAGCTTGTGGCGCACGCCAGCGCAAATCACCAACGGGAGGCGCGGCGAAGGGTACTGCTTTATATACGGTGAGGTCGCCTTCCTGCGTACCTTTCAGCACGCCTTGCTCCACCCTGGCGGTAGTATTTGCGTGGGCGCCCAAGCACGGCATTGCTGCGATGCCAATGGCAAGGATGAATCTTTTCATTTGCTCTTCCTTCTCCCGTAGTCCGTCAACGAGTGTGGGAACGCACACTCGGAAGTGCGCGGCGATGATGCCGCACGGTACAGCGCAAAGATTGTGGTAAACGCTTTCCGCAGCGAAGGCTAGAATACGCAGGAGTACAAGTCAAGTACTCGACCTGTTGAGAACTGCGTTCGAATGCGAGATGCATCTGACGCGACTGCAGAAAATCCCCGGCGAACTAAGCACGCGTGAAAACACTAGGCACGCGTGGAAACAAAGAGCAGTTGGAAATGGATTGCGAGGATCTGGATGACTTCTTCCCGCCGGTACTCAATTCGGAAACTTCTGGTCCTCTGGATGTTCCTGCTGAGTGCGGTCGCATTCCTTGACCGCACGAACATTTCCATCGCCGGAGGGTTCATACGCGATGAATTGGGAATCGACAATGTGCAACTGGGTTGGATTTTCAGTTCTTTTCTGATTGGGTATGCCGCATTTCAGGTTGTGGGTGGATGGCTGGCTTACCGCTTTGGGCCGCGACGAATTCTTGCGATTGGCGTTGTTTGGTGGGGTGTATTCACAGCTCTGACTGCGCTGGCCAGCCCGCGGCTCCATCACGCGCTTTTGATTTTGATCCTGATTCGACTGGCCCTGGGGGCAGGTGAGGCGGTCATGTATCCGGCCACGAATCAGTTTGTTTCTCAGTGGATTCCGGTAGCCGAACGGGGAAGTGCGAATGGCTGGATATTCGCGGGTGTGGGCGCCGGGGCTGGTCTCAGCATTCCCATCCTCACTTGGATCATCAGCAACTATGGGTGGCGAGCTTCCTTCTGGTTCTGCGCAGTGATCGGAATTGCTGTGGGATTCGTTTGGTATGTCATCGCGCGGGACAGGCCCGAAGAGCACAGGCATGTAAGCGCCGCCGAGTTGGAGTTGATTCAGACGAGGAGGTCGACCGGAATAGTACGTCGCGCTACGGGGCCAATCCACTGGCGCGCTGCCTTGCTGAACCGCAATATGGCCGGACTTTCATTGAGCTACTTCAGCTTTGGTTACATCGCGTGGATTTTCTTCAGCTGGTTTTTCATCTACATGGCGCAGGCGCGCGGGGTGAATCTGAAGGCAAATGCGTTGATGTCCATGATCCCGTTCATTGCCATGACCGTCTGCTGCCTCGCAGGGGGATGGATCAGCGATCATCTTTCCCGGAGGTTCGGGCTTCGAAGCGGAAGATGTGGGATCGCAGTCGTGTCGTTTGCACTCACAGCCATATTCCTTGTCATTGGCTCCAGCGTGCAGGGCGCTCAAGCCGCCAGCATCATTCTCGCGGGCGGGGCTGGTGCGCTGTATCTTTCTCAGAGCTCTTTCTGGGCGGTGAGCGCGGATATTGCTGGAGAGATTTCCGGAGTGATATCGGGAGTGATGAACATGTGCTGTCAGATTGGTGGCGCGCTCACTGCCTCCCTGACGCCATACATAGCGAAACAGTATGGGTGGAAATCCGCATTCTTCTGCGGTGCGGCGGTTGCTGTGGTCGGAGCAGTCATGTGGCTTGTTGTAGATCCACGGTCAGCTGATAAAGGATCAATTGGTAAACCGGTGCGCACCTGATGAGGGAAACCGATTTACTCGGCCCCAAATCGCATTAATCTGTTGACATCGTTTGTGCTGATAGCTATAGTTCGCTCCCGTCCCGAACTCTTCCTCCTAAACCGTCGCGAAGTAAATCTGAACGAGTGTGGGGACGGTCGACAGCAAACTACCAACCCAGGAAAGGCTCGGGCGGATATGACTCAAATCTCCAGAAGATCGTTGCTGAAAGGGTGCGCCCTTCAGGTTTTAGGATCAGCTTCTGTCTTTTCTCTACCCGCATTGGCAGCGGCAATCCAGAGCAACAGCACAAGCAATCAGCGTCCCAAACTGAAGATCACCGATGTGCGAACGGCGCAGGTGATGGTGCACGGTCCGCAGACGCACGTGAGAATCTACACGGACCAGGGCATCTACGGACAGGGTGAATGCACGGACGCGGCGGTTGGGGCAGTGTCTTTGATTCGGGGCTGGCGACGGATGCTGATCGGACGCGACCCGTTGAACGTTGAAGCGATCTGGGAGAGGATCCGGACGCTCGGAATCTTCGCGGGGGCACAGGGCGGGCAGTACATCACAGCGCTGTCAGGCGTGGAGATTGCTCTCTGGGATCTTGCAGGCAAGGCGCTGGGACTGCCGGTTTACCAACTTCTGGGCGGGAAATTCCGCGATAAAGTTCGGATTTACTGCGATTCGGATATGGACAATCCGATTGGCGAGGAATCTGATCGCAAACTTCCCTGGATCAAGGCTCAGGGATTTACAGCGATGAAGATCGATCTGGATGATGCGCGGGACCCGGCGAGATTCGATTCAGTCAACTGGACGGCAAGCAATGGCGAAATTGACCGCATGGTGAAGTGGGTTTCGCATGTGCGCGAGTCGATTCCGGCGGAGATGGATCTTGCGTGCGACATGCACGGCCGCTACGACGCACCTACCGGAAAGAAGGTGGCGAAAGCGCTTGAGCCGTTCCGGCTGATGTGGCTGGAGGAGCCGGTTCCGGCGGAAGACATCGATGCGATGGCTGATATTCGCCATTCGACCTCGACGCCGATTGCATGCGGAGAGAACCTCTACATGCGGTGGGGTTACAGGGAACTACTTGAGAAGAGAGCAGTGGACATCATCCAGCCAGACTTTCAGAAGGTCGGCGGGCTTGCGGAGGCGCAGAAGGTTGCGAATATGGCGCAGGCCTACTATGTACCAGTTGCTCCGCACTGCGTTGTGTCGCCGATCGGAGTGATGGCGACGGCGCATGCATGCACGACGTACCCGAACTTCCTGGCATGCGAGTGGCACTGGATCAATCATCCGGACCTTTGGAAGTCGTGGGTGAAAGAAGGCGAGATCATCATTAACGGCTATGTCACTCCGCCGGACCGTCCGGGTATCGGCGTTGAGATGAACGAGGAAGTTGCAAAGAAGGCTCAGATGCCCGGAACAACGTGGTTCGAACCTGAGAAGTGACGTTCAAGATCACCAATCCATCAAGAGGATAGAGCATGCGGAAAATCATTTCAGGTGTACTCGCTGGAGTTGTGTTCCTGATACTCGGTCCGTTCGCTTCAGGCCAGCAAGGATTCTTTACACGTGAAGACGTGATCAAGTACACGCCCGATTGGCATGGGGAGAGGTTCGCGGACGGCAGGCCAAAGGTTTCGGATGACATTCTCGACCGCATGAAAAACGTTACGCTCGAAGAAGCATGGGCGATGTTGCGTTCGGCGGGATTCAATCATCAGTACGAAGACGGATGGTATTGCATTCATCCCGACCAGGTGCTGGTGGGGCGGGCACTGACGGCGATGTGGATGCCGGGGCGGCCCGATGTGCAGAAGGTGATTGAAGAACAGGGCAAGCAGGACAACCGAAAAGGCGCAACGAATGCGTGGCCAGTGGACATGCTGCAACCACGCGATGTGTATGTTGCCGACCATTTCGGACTGAAGCTTGATGGGCCATCCATCGGCGACAACGTGGGGAATGCAATCTATGCGCGATCTGGGAACGGAATTGTCTACGATGGCGCTGTGCGGGACATCAACGGATTGAATGAGCTGCCGAACTTCACGTCGTTTGTACGCAGCTACGATCCTTCTCATCACTTCGGGACACTCTCGAGCGGTCCCAGGCTGAACTCAACCATGGTCGGCATCAATGGTCCTACGCGGATCGGTCATGCGCTGGTTATGCCGGGGGACGTGATCCTGGGGCGTAATGGCGGTGTTCTCTTTATCCCTCCGCAAGTGGCTGAGAAGGTTGTGAAGTATTCGGAGCGCACCCATCTACAAGATATGTTTGGCCACCAGCGATTGAAGGAAAAAAAGTACACTGCCGGGCAGATCGACGCTAAATGGTCAGCGGAAATCGAGCAGGATTTTCACCAGTGGCTTAAGGAGAATGAAGGGCATTTGCCCGTGCCGAAGTCGACTGTGGACGAGATTCTGAACGAGCACCAGCTGCCGGACTAAGGGCCACCCACACGGACGGCCGATCGGGGAGAAATCACCACCATGAATCGACGTGAGTTTTTGGCTGCATCGGTTGCAGGTGCGACGATGCTGAGCGGGCGAAAGTATGCGTTCGCTTCGAGCCAGGAGATTGAAGTCGCGATTGATGCTTCAAAGCACGGAGAGCCGATCACGCCGCTGATCTTCGGTGGCTATATGGCGCCGGCGACCACCCGTGTCTGGGCGGAGATGTTGACGGACCGGAAGTTTGCGAAGGCGATCTCGAATGCAGAGGCACCGCCGGTAAACCCTTTCTTCCGCCGTTTTGCTGGAGAACCATTCAAGCCGATTGGTCCTGCGGATGCGGTCGAGATGGACAGCACGCATCCATTTGTGGGCGAGCACAGTCCGCGGATCAAGCTTAACGGTACCGAGCCGCGCGGGCTTCAGCAGCGAAAGCTGCGGGTGAAGAGCGGGAAGAGCTATGTTGGGCGGATCTACCTTGCCGGTGATCCACGCGCGACAGTCGTGGTCCGGCTTGTGTGGGGAGCGGGAGAGGGTGAATCGCAGGCGGTGACGATCCCGCCGTTGTCGCGGGAATTCCAAAGGCACTCATTCAAGTTCGAGGCAAAGGCTGATTCGGATGATGCACGGCTGGAGATCGCGGGAAAAGGCGCGGGCACGTTCGCCGTTGGAACGGTTTCGCTGATGCCCGCTGACAACGTGCAGGGTTTTCATGCAGACATGATCCGGCTGTACAAGGAAGCCGGATTCAAAATGGCGAAGTGGCCCGGTGGCAACTTTGTTTCCGCGTACGACTGGCGAGATGGTATCGGGGATATTGACAAGCGTCCACCGAGGCTGCAGCCGATGTGGTCTGACAGGGTTGAACCCAACGATGTCGGACTGCACGAGTTCATGGCCTTTTGCCGGCTGCTGGGAGCCGAACCTTATCTGACCATCAACAGCGGATTTGGGGATGCGCAATCGGCTGCAGACGAAGTGGAATACTGCAACAGCTCAACGAGCACGCGACTGGGCAGGATGCGCGCTGAGCACGGGCATCCCGAGCCATTCAAAATTCGCCTGTGGTGCATCGGAAACGAGATGTACGGACCGTGGCAATATGGGCACATGTCACTCGATCAGTACTGGACGAAGCACAACTACATCGTCGAAGCGATGAAGAAAGTGGATTCGAGAATCAAGGTTGCGCTCTCCGGAGCGAGCGTCGCAGAGAAATCGATTGACGGTGCGGAGAAGAAGGGGAATTTCTTCCCGAGCAAGTGGGAGCCTCCGATCACGGAGAAGCTGCCTTTTGAGTTTGGAAGTGTGAATGACTGGGATGGGTGGTTGCTGGAAAAGTGCGCGGATCACGTCGACTATGTTTCTGAACACACCTATGCTTACCCTGACCTTGTCTTCGATGCGGAGAAGCAGGGCTTTGTCGATGTGCACGATGCTTTGCAGTTCAGAACCAGGAGACTGGCGAACCGTGTCGGCGAGGCTTTCGAAGCATGGGAGAGGTACCGCGAGAAAATTCCGGCTTTGAAGGATAAGCACATCAAGTTCATCTTCGACGAATGGGGTGTGCGTTTTCGATCAGCCGATGGGAAGCCGCACTCGCCAACGGGGATGGTGCCGCCGCTCTCCTATGCTCTTTTCCTCCACGAAGTGTTCCGCCACTCCGACATGGTCGGAGCCAGCTGTCCGACCGGCGGTCTCTTCACCGTCCTAGTCGACAAAACTGGCGAAGCTGTGGGGTTTTCAGCCGAAGGATTGGCTTTGAAGTTGATTGCAACGCATTTCGCGAATGCGATTCCAGTGCAGGTGAGCGGAAATTCACCTCAACAACCGATGGCCGGTACTGCGATGGTCGATATCCCTGCTCGCCCAATCGGCAGCGCTACTTATCCGCTCGATGTGGTTGCAGCCGTCTCATCTGATCGGAAGACGTTCTACCTTTCCGTAGTGAACCCTACCGCAGAGGAGCAGGTCTTGTCGCCGCGCATCGGCGGAGTGAAGCTGCACGATGCTGGAAAGCTGTGGCAGATTGCAGCGCCCACTGAAGACGCCGCCAACGAAGCTGACAAAAAGCCAATGGTCGAAATCCTCGAGCATGGCGCGCAGCAGCTTGCCGGACCACTGCGGGTTCCGCCGATCAGCGTGAATCTCTATGAATTCGGCATCGTTTGAGGGGCAGGCGGGAAAAAGACTCACCAGCAATAGGCAGCAACGATTTCGGCGGGACCTGGAACCTGATTCTTCACGCTTGTGTGGAGAACTATCTCAACGTTCTTCTTCTCCCAGTCTTTTGGCAGCGATTTTGCCATCTTCGAGATGGACTGGGGATCCACGATAAAGTCTCCGGCAGCACGCGTTGCCGCGTACCCGACTCCGCCGATCACGACGACCACTTTTCCGTTCCATGCATTCAGAAGTCGCGCCGCAATCGCGTAGGTCTCTGAACGATCAGAGTTCGCCGTCCATTGGTTTTGAGGAGAGAAGCGGTCCACGATTGTGCTATGTCCCTGGAATCCGAAACGGAGATCCTCGGTCATGTTGAGTGTCCAGATGTTGTTGTGTGCACCAATCAGAATCGTGGGATTCTGGCGTAGGTCACCATAGGTGAGATCGTTGACAAATCGAATGTCGAGCTTAATGTGCTGTTGCGCGAGAATGTACTCGATATCCGACAACGCTCCCACATCACCGATCGTGAGATAGGTGTTCGCGGCGGGACGAAGATACTTGCTGTCGATCGACTCACCCGGAGATAAGGGAAGGTAAGAGTGAAGTCCCATCTCCTGGAATCGAGTCTTGGGATGATTCTTGTAGTATTCATCCTCTCCGGCGTTTGATAACTCGTAAATGGGGTTGTTCCCGATCCCAATCAATACCGTGCGGGAGTTCTCCAAAACCGGTGACCAGAATTTATTGAAGGCTTGCTCTTCCGGCGAGCGAGAATAGCGCAGCATTCCCAGCGCCACGATCATCATCAAGGCGACTGGTAACAGCACCCACCACAGGCGCCATCGGAATTTTGCTTTCGATGGCTTCGCGGCTGGCTCCGCAAAGATATTTCTGGCTGAAGGAACGATCGACTCCAGCGAGGGCGGCAAAGGCTCTGGTTCTCGTATCGGATCCGCATGCAATGGAAGAGAATCCTTCCCGGACCACTCGAAGACAGCCCGGAAAGAACCGGAAGGAATATTGATCAGCACGGATTCATCGCGGGCTCCCTGGTAATAGAGAGCGAGGCGCTTCCTGAGTTCGGCAACGCGCAGACGCACGGTGGGGTCGCTGTTGGTGTCGTAATCGGGCCGCTTGTCGAAGAGATGAGCCCCGATATTACGTTCCTTCAGCAAGTCGGAACGCCCAGCAAGTGTCTCCGAAACGATGAATTGAAGCAGCTTCTGCATCTGCTTGGTGGAGCGGAAGGGAGAGCTCTGCAGGATGGCGGTAAGCGCTTTCTGAACCTCTCGCGGATCGGCGCAACGCGACTCTTGGTGCTCGTCAGAAGGGGAAGGGGCTGTATCTGTAGCACGAATCAAGAGGAACCCCGGGGATTGAGGTCTGCCGACGGAATTGATTGGTCGTCCACAGTACTGTACCCCCACCCTAAGGCACTGACAAGCAAAATCTTAGCTTTCCTATATCTGAACCGTACCCGACTGAACCTTGCATTTCATTCCTGTGCAAAGGTTTGCTTGCACCTACACATGGCTTCGCAGGTCGGCGCATTCTGACGGGTTGAATCGTGTCAGCTGGAGCTTTCAGCCGGACTTTCCCGACAGACTACGACAAATCCAGAACCGAAATTCGAACGAACAGTCGCACTCAATTCGGAGGTCAATCGCTGTGAATTTTGCTATTCCCATCGCCAACTCAAGCCGTCGCACGCCGTCCAACTCCTCCGGCAGAGCGAGTGAAAGTTTTTTCGGATCGACCCTCGCTGGTTCCGCGAAGGCTCGACTCCGCCGAATGTCGATGCGCTTCAGCCTGGTGGTTCTGGCTGTCGTGATTGCTTTCGCCGCCCAGTCAAGCGCCCAGACAGCGGGAACTATCTCCGGTCATGTCAGCGATTCGACGGGCGCAGCGGTTTCGGGAGCAACGATCTCGCTCATGAATGTGGAGACTCGGTCGGAGCGGTCCACCGTGACGACGACCTCAGGCGACTATACGTTTACGGAAGTTCCTGTCGGAGTCTATAAGCTGCGGGCGAGCCGAACCGGGTTCAAAACGATTTCCAGCAATGCTGTCCAGGTTCAGGTTCAGCAGTCCATCCGACTTGATTTCCCTTTCGAGGTGGGCGCGGTAACCGAGTCAGTTGAGGTGCAAGCAAGCGGCGCGCTGTTGCAGGCTGAAAACGCAACGCTGGGTACGGTGGTGGAGAACGCTGCCGTGAACGAATTGCCGCTGAATGGCAGGAATTATCTCGGCCTGGTCGCTCTAGCTTCGAATGCCAATACCTTGTCTCCGAACGCCGGGCAGGCTGGGGCTCGCCTGGGCGGCGAGCGCGCAAGTCAATCGATCTCGGTCGGCGGCAATCGCATCATGTTCGACTACTTCACGCTCGACGGCGTGAATAACACGGACCCTGATTTCAATACGTATGTCGGGCTGCCCTCGGTCGATGGTATCGAGGAATTCAAAGTGCAGACCGGCGTATATTCAGCCGAGTTCGGCCATGAAGCTTCGCAAGTCAACGTGGTGAGCAAGGCGGGCACCAACGTCTACCACGGTTCTCTATTCGAGTTTATCCGCAACAATTACGTGGACGCAGACCCCTACTTCTTTCCCTACAACCTCGCGCCTCCCAGAGTGTTTCCATTCAAGTGGAACGACTATGGATTCGAACTGGACGGCCCAATCAGAATTCCCAAGATTCTGGATGCCAGAGACAAGCTGTTTTTCATGGTGGACGACGAATGGAGGCAAGTTCGTTCCATAGGTCAGGGTCAGGCCGTGGTGCCGACTGCTGCGCTGGCGTCGGGCGATTTTTCCGGGTACACCTATCAGAACTCCACCGGAGTGCACCCGGTCACGATTTACGACCCGGCGACCGGAGATGCGAATGGGCTCGGGAAACAGCCGTTTCCCGGTAACAAGATTCCCGCTGCAAGGATAAGCCCGGTGTCGACGGCTCTCCTGAAGTACCTTGGAACGGCTCCGGCGGCGCCAACCTATACATGTTCCGGAAGCAGTTGTTCCATCAACAACAACTACTCCTACTCCACATCTTCTCCGCAGGACAGGCAAAGCCTCACCGTGCGTGGGGATTTTACGCAATCTCAGAAGTTGCAATATGCGTTTCGATATAGCTCCGGAGATGAATCGCTCTTATCGACGGGGCTGCTCGGTGCAGGCAGCAAAATCATCACCAACTACTACCAGTACATGGGATCGAACACGTGGACTGCGACGCCCCACATCGTCAATGAGGCGCGGTTTGGCTACACGCATTTCTATAACTCACTCGGCCTGCTGTCGGCCTTCACGCACAACGTGGTCGACGAGGTTAAAATTCCCGGCCTCAGTGGTGGCACTCCGTCGACCTGGGGTATTCCGGACGTATCTTTCGGGAACGCGACCGGCAACTCACTGAAGCAGATCTGGAGTGGGTTCGGAGATCGCGGAGGTGACGGTCCGTATGTAGTGACAGATCCCTCCTGGCAGATTGTCGACAACGTGTCATGGGTGAAGGGCAAACATTCTCTCAGGCTGGGGTACGAATTCAACAGGCAGACATTCAACCAGCTCGGCAACCAGTTCTCGCGCGGGCAATTCAGCTCACAGCCTATCGCCACCGCGTTCAACTCCGGAACCGGGAGCAGCCCGCTCTCAGGCGGCGACGCGCTGGCGGATTTCCTGCTCGGAAACCTCTATCAATCGACGGCCGCGGTGGCAGTTGCGAATGCGAACTACGTGCGAAACGTTCAGACCGCATTTGTAGACGACACCTACAAGATTCTGCCGAAGCTGTCGATCGACGCCGGACTCAGGTATGAGCTTACTCCGCCCTGGAACGATACCTTTGGAAACAACTTCACCGTGGGCCTTCCGGTGCTGCCCGAGCATTACGCAATCAGCACGACATATCCTCAGACTCAATGGCCCTACTATGTACGGCAGGGCAATTGCACCCCGGACCATGTCTACGATGGGCTGGCCATCCGTTGGACGGCAAGTACGTTAGGGAACGGTGCACCTCCGGTTTGCAGCAACGGGAAACTTCCTAATGGTCCTCTCATGAATACGCAGTACAACAACTTCGCGCCGCGGTTAGGTATTTCGTTCTCACCAAATGCGACGACAGTGATTCGTCTTGGGTATGGCATCTTTTACAGCCAGGACATCGGAAACGCGTACTTCGACATGGCCCGTAATATTGCGGGGCGCGTGACATATACAAACGCGAATGGTGTCGCGCCCTATGGCGCCTCAACGCTTACGTGGGACAATGCAACGCCCGGAGCGGGTGGAGGCGCGATCGCCAATCTTCCCGCAAGCACTGTAGCCTTTGTTTTGGCTGCGAGTCACAAGACCACCTACGCTGAGCAGTATCTGCTGAATATCCAGAAACAATTCGGGCAAAACTGGTCCTTCGAAGCTGGATATCAGGGAGCACAGAGCCGCCACCTGTATGGCTTCAGGAATATCAACATTGCGACACCGGCCGGATATGTTCCAAACGGAACGGGTACTTCGGTAAAGTTCCGGACTCCTTTCGCCAACATGGGTGGGATTCAATACGTGCATGACGAAGGCACGGGCAACTACAACGGATTTAGCGTGAAGGCAACGCGGCGCTTCAGCAGGGGTTTCAATCTGATCAGTTCGTACACGTTTGCCAAATCGCTGGATGATACGAGCGGCGTGCGCGTTCAGGGCAATGACATTTTGTTCCCACAGGACAACCGCTGTTTGCCATGCGACTACGGACCGTCCGCCTTTGATGTGAAACATCGAGTTGTTGTTTCGACGCTCTACGAACTTCCGATCGGTCCCGGCAGGCTTGTACCCGTGCATAACAGAGCCCTCGTTGCTCTGGTTGGGGGATGGCAACTGGGCGGCATCTTTACGCACCAGACGGGAGCGATCGCTACTCCTCAGGATGGTACCGATCGGTCAGGCATCCAGGGCGCGGGCGGCAATTACGACCGGCCTGACGTAACGGGGAAGAGCCCTTACCTTCATGGCGATGCAAGGACGCTCAACGACTGGGTGAATCCCGCGGCATATCAACTCGCTCCGGTGGGCTTCTTCGGGAACGCAAGCCGCGGCAGTTTCACAGGCCCGGGCTTTACAAACCTCGATGCAGCACTGCACAAGGTTCTTCAAATGCCTTACAACGAAAAGCACCAACTCTCTATTCGTTTCGAGGCATTCAATGCGTTGAACCACCCCAACTGGAATACGCCGAATATGACGATCACTTCAACTACGTTCGGCCGGATTAGCGGAACTGGAGCGATGCGGCAGTTGCAACTTGCGGCGAAGTACCAGTTCTAGAGGGGGATGTGAGCCGGAGACTGCCGCGTCCTGAATTTTCGAGACGCGGCAGCACCGACTGCGCCAGGATGCATTTCACCAAGCCTGCTAATCTCACGCTGCGAGCCGCAGCGGCAGTCTGCATGCTCGAGTTCAGCGTGGAATGAGATAGCACAACATGAGCGCGTGCGCCAAAACGAAATTGGCGCCAGGCGGCGCCAAAGGAAGGAACTAAGTTGGTGGACCTGATCGGGATCGAACCGATGACCTCTTCCATGCCATGGAACGAAGATATAGGCGTTCTGTTGACGGTAAAGGGTTTATGGGCCGGTAAAGTCGGCCAAAATGGCCTAATCGTCGCTAAATGCTACCAATTTGCTACCAAAAATCCGACCGAGCAGGGAGGGGCTGACCGTGGGGGAGCAGCCCCAAAAACTCAGCCGTTTCGAAGTTGAGAGTTCGTGGCCTCCGTGGTTGTTTGGAAGAGACGGGGAGGTCGGGATGGGCAAGCGAGGACATACGGAAGAGGAGATTCTGCGGGTGCTGCGGGAGGCCGAAGCGGGGTCAACAGTGGTCGAGGTCTGCCGCAAGCACGGCATCAGTCAGCAGAGCTTCTATCTGTGGAAGAAGAAGTATGCGGGTCTTGGTCTGAACGAGTTGCGGGAGCTCCGGCAGCTGCGCGAAGAGAACAACAAGTTGAAGCGGTTGGTCGCTGACCTCAGCCTCGATCGGCACATCCTTCAGGAGATCGTCGCAAAAAAGCTCTGAAGCCCCGCATGCGTCGCGAGCTGGCGGAATGGGCTCAACAAGCTCACGACTTAAGCCAGCGGCACGCCGCGGGGCTGATTCCTGTGGACCGGGCGACTCTCCGCTAGGAGCATCATCGCGATCCGCAGGATGCATTGCGAGTGCGATTGCGGGAGCTCGCCGGCAGCAGGGTTCGATATGGGTACCGCAGATTGACCGTCATGCTGAAACGGGAAGGTTGGAACGTGAACGCAAAGTGCATTTACCACCTCTGCATCGAGGAAGGAATGATCATGCGCACTCGCACACGAAAGCAGAGAGCGCAGCGGCTCCGAGTCGCCCTGGGCCAGGCCAGCGCCATCAACCAGAGATGGAGCATGGATTTCGTGGCACAACTGCTGGCTGAAGGCCGCTGGATTCGAGTGCTGACCGCGGTCGACCAATACACCCGCGAGTGCCTGGCGCTCTGCCCGCGCATCATTGAGGTCCAACTGTCGTAGAAGTCGATCCCATTCTGCGATGTCGGGCAAATCAAATCGAAAGAAACCGTCGTTCCGGTCTACCCATCCCGTTAACTGCGAATGGTTCGCGTTCCGTCGATCCATTTTCATCCTCGCAGGTGATTGTTTGCTGTGGCCGCCCGCCTGAATCTGATTTGAAACACAAGGGCGCTCATTCCCGGTTACTTACCTGTTGCTGATCTGGTCCCTCGGAGCCTCCCTGAGATGAGGCTCGACCAAGGTATCTCAAGTTTTTCGTCCGCAAAGCGCAATATTGTTTCAACGTGCGCGAATTCGTCTGGGGCGCAGCTCTCGCGGCTCTGCGGTAGACCCTGCCAGATCGAATAGATCGGGAGCGTGTTTGCTTCTCTTGAAGTGAGCGACAACACACACTTGCAACCAAATGGGCATTACGGCGGTAAGGTGTAGCCATGTTTCGTTCCCATTTTTGACTCACGAAGAGGTAGTGTTGCTCCGATGGACGACGCGGATGAGAGCTAGATTGTCGGGGCAAGTCTTTGATTTCCCCCGGAGAGGCGATGCGAGAGGCGCGCTAGATTGTGAGAGGTTGATGTCGAGTGTTGCACATTTTGGCATAGTGCCTGTCAATTCGACCCATGAAGAAAAGTTAAGGAATATGCGCAGAGTAAGTTTCAGCGTATCGGTTTGCGTGATCTTGATCGCGGTGGGTCCAGCGCTGGCCCAGCAGGAACCTTCAACTGATGTGATTGGAGCGCACGCAAACGGCGGCCGCGGATGTTCTGCGTGTCACGTTTCTCAACACGCTGCGCCGTGGGATGGAAAAGGAGCAATGGGAAGTGGAGTCTCGTTGTGGGGTGATGGGATTCCGAGCGCTTATGGGGCAGGCGTCAGGACCTATATGACGTCGAAAACGCCCGAGCGCTATGGCATTCTCATGTGCCTAACCTGCCATGACGGGAACTATGCTCCGCGAGCGCGGATGAAAGACAGGACCTACGAGCGCGTGCCGGACGAATACGGATCTTACCACTCTCCACTGAAGTTTATTGCCGACTCTGTCGTGCCTCTTGGCCCAGACATCACATACCATCCAGTAGGACTGGACGTACAGCAAGGTTGTGGCGGCCCTCACGAATGGGATTGCACTCTAACCCAGGGGGTAATCAAGATGAACGGGCCAAACTCAGCAAGATTCGTGTCACATTACGGATTCTTCAATAGGCCGCACTCCTACGAGGGCAAAGACGTTGTAGTTTGTACGACCTGTCACAACCCACATTCTGAGAACGTGACAATCGTGAATAAAGAAAGTGAGTCGCGTTCGTATCGCACCGGAATATATCGGACCGCCTCATTCTTAAGAGCGCCCTACGGTGGGCAAGGTATATCGGTGGCGAGCAACATGCGGGCGCAGTATTGCCGGCAGTGCCATGCTGACCTTTCGAACGAAATGAACGGCAGTGGTGCTGGCAGCGTTTTGTAGGCCTTCGCTGCCGAACGCAGGCTCGCGAAGCGGTTACTATCCAATACCTCATTTAACATTTTCATCGCTTGCGGGTTCTGCTGAACATGGGTCGAATGCATTAGGCGTACCATTTGTCACAAAAGAATAAATGTTCGACGGTCGTCGAAGTTACCCGAGACGGGCACCCGGCTTATTGCCTGGCCTCAGGCTAGAAGCCTCCCGAATGGCGCAGGCTCCAAACGCTGATGGTGCATTGGGTGCACTTCGACGAGCCAAGTTGCGGATGGTGGTGTTCGCGTCGGAATTAATGCGTGCTGCCTCGGCCTGCGAGCCCGCATTTCGACCGGATGGGTCACTGGTCACAATTCGACTCGGTGCGGGAGAAACTGAGGATTCTCCTATAGCCAGCAAGGCACATCGTAGCCTGTCAACTCCCGCCCTTCAACGCCGGAGAAATCGCCGAGATCATGATCGAGATAGAGAAGATCCGAGTGCCTTTCGCGCAGCGCCTCTATGCCGTCATTGTAGGTGCGAGCAACAAGATCGGCCGGAAGGTTGCGCTGGTCATCTACGAGTAATGCAGCCACGGAGTTCTCTGCTTTGCTTAGAATCGAGGTAGATCTTCTCAAGCACAAATCCTACTCGATCTGAATCTGCAGTGGCAGAAATCCAGAATCTGTATCTGGAAGTCGGCCAGTGTTCCGGAATATCGCGAAGCTCGATCGACTTCCTTTGATTGTGCGATCCTTGTTCGTCCTTTTTCGGAATGGCCCCACAAAACATCTCGGCTTGATCAGAGACTAAAGAAATTGAAAGCATCCCTTATCTCTCATTTCCAAGATGAGCTGCTCATAATCGTTCGTTGGAAAGCGATCCATGTCACTCTGATCTACGGTGGTGCTCATGACACGCAACCAGAAAGCCATCCATAAGGAACTCGGAGGATCGATCTGCCCATCTTTCCGGATGCCACTGGACACCTACCCTGTATAAATGGGTTTCACTTTGAACTGCTTCAATCAAGCCATCGCTCGAACAAGCGGAGATTGAGAAGCCGGCGGGCAGCGTTCGAATTCCCTGGTGGTGATGACTATTAACGAGTACAGATCTTCGATTCGCGGACGGATTCAAGAGCGTTAAAGGCTCCAGCTCAACCAAGTGCGTTGTGTCGCGGTGATCAGGAGAGCGGTGACAAACCGAATGCTGGTTGCTGCGAGGTGGCGGAAGTTCAGTGAGATCCTGATAAAGCGTGCCGCCAGAAGCCACAACCATTAGCTGCATCCCACGGCAGATGGCCAGAACCGGGAGATTGGAGATCAATGCCAAACGAAGGACCTCAAGTTCAAACTTGTCCCGGGCGGGATTGACACGTCTGGAAAGTCGATTAGCCTCACCGTAGAGCGACGGATCAACATCTTCGCCGCCCGTTAACAGAAGGCCGGAGAGCCGGTCGAGAGGAAGCTTGCCGCCCGGCTCCATCAGGCAGCACGTTCCCCCGCGGCTGAAGACCCATTCAGAGTAGCCGTCAAATCGCACCGTGATTCCGATGCAGGGCCTATTCTCAGTTTCGCTGGCCATCTCTTTCATCGACAGTATCGAGAGCCGCATGCAAGGCGGACCAGTGGTTCGAAGTCATGAGTTTGTTCGGAGTGATCCAGATGTTCTGAGCACCACTCTTCATGGTGTACTCCAACCCTTTTTCGAACGACTGCGGATCGAGCGATCCACTTTGCCCCTCCCACAATCCGACGGACACAAAGTACTTTTCAGGAGAGAAGCTGTGGACAAGGTCGCGCGCGATTCTTGCTGAAACCTCCGGTGACCTCCCCTCCACTCCGAAGTAATTCCAGACAACGATCTGATCTGCGCATTGCAACACACGTGCGTACTCCAACCCCGAATCCTTGCCGCGCCTCTGAAGATCTTTCCAATTGACTGGAACATCTACTATGAGCCTCTTCCCGCCTGAATGGGCCGCATCAGCGACTCGCTGGAGGAATTGCTGCATCTTTGCCGATCTCCACCGCCAGACTGATGGATCATCTCGATCCACTGCATTGCTCCACGTATGGCGGGGCCAGTCTGGGCGTCCGGACACTTCGCGATAGGAACGGAGGCATCGATCGTCGAAGCAGAATGAATAGTAGTCCAGTTCCGTAAGCGCAATCGCGTCAAGCGAATAATTGTGAGAGAGATAAGACACCATATCAACGATCTGCCTGCCATAGTCCCCGTCCACCAGTTCGCTGAAGCACACTTGATCGTTACTCGGCTTTCCATCAAACCGAATGGCTCCCAGTTGCCTGTCACTGGTGACGAGCATCGGTGAGTAGAAGTCTACGATCGCGACAGTCCTCAGCCGATGGTTTCTGAAATCCCGAATCGCCGATGCGAGGAGATCAATTGAGGAGTGTTTCTGCAGCGACGACCAATGAGACTGATGCCCTCTCCACTGGAAGTGAGCCCACTCTACCCGGCCGGCAGATATCCCAACGGTGCGGAGGCGAGCGCGAACAGGGCTCTGCAAGACGGAGGTAACGGCGTCATGCCAGTCGTGCCAATCATCGAAGTGTGTTGCAATCGCGATGTCGCTGATCTCGTGATTGCTTCCAATTGGTTCATTCAAGATGTCCGCGGGAGTCTCGGTCGGTGTTGTGACATACGGGATGCGCCAATGCGTCAATTTGGGAAGTCGAGCGCCCGCGCCTGCAACGAGCAGCAGAAGTGCACCGAGCAAAACGGTCCACGTAACCCTGCCTGAGGGGTTGCTGACCGGCAATCTCTCAATTTTCTCCCACTTCTCCGCCTGTCCCGTCCGCTCCTGCCACACGGACGATAGCACCACAAGACTGTAGAAGAAGGACAACGGAACGATAAGAAGGACTGCAATCGGCAGGTTCTTAAGAGCCCTGAAATCCCGATCGAGCAGAATGCTATACGTTCCGACGATTGTGAAAGTGAGCAGACCGAAATAGAGAACGACATTCGGAATCCATCCCAGACTGTCGCCGTTCGCGAATGCAAACCGGATCAGAAACGGAAGCGCAGCGATCTGAAAAATAGGTATGACGGTAAGAGCAAAATAGTTGAAGGGCAGATAGAACGAAAATGGCAATGCTCGAGTTGGGAGGAAGAGCTTGGAATGAATAGCAGCGACTTTTAGATAACTTCGTACCCAACGAATCCTTTGCCGCCAAAGGGACCGAAGGTCGCCCGGGCAATCTGCACGAACCACAGGTGACGCATCGAACACAATTCTTTTTCGTGCAGCCTGCAGTCGAAACGTAAACTCGAGATCTTCTCCCCATATCTGACGGAATCCTCCGATCTCGTGGAGGACATTCGCACGGACTGCACCCAGATTGCCGGAAATGATTGGAAGCACTCCCAATAATGAAAGGGCCCGGCGAACGAAGCCTGTCCCGATGTGGCTCGTAACCGCCAGGACCCGCTGAATGTACGTTCGCGTATTGAGAGGAACATCGTTGCCACAGACTGCATCGATGCCTGGTTCGGCAAACCAGCGAACCATGTTGCTGACCGTATCCGGTAGAAAGATGCTGTCCGCATCCGTGAATAGGATCACCTCGCCCAAAGCCGCAGCAGCTCCCCGGTTCAGCGCTGTTGCTTTTCCTCCATTGGACTGCCAAATGTAACGGACCTTCACGCCATCTACCAAGTCTTCAATTGCGTGTCCCGTGGCATCGACCGAACCGTCATCGATCACGACAATCTCAAGGCTTTTGTAGCTTGATGCCAGAAGCGATTCGACACAGTCCCGAATCGTCCTCTCCTCGTTGTAGGCAGGCACCAGTACCGACACCCGGCTTGTGAAAGGTTTTGCCAAGTTCCTGCGGAGAGTCACCCGCTTCCAAAGCACATATGCAAGTGTCAGCGGAAAACAACAGATCACTTGAATGGTCACTAAGGCAGCCGCGAGACCGATCGGAAGCAACACCGTCTTTTCGATCAGATCAATGTGCAGCATCATTGCACCCACCGATACACCCAGAAGGCTTCGGCGTACGGCACGCCGGCTTGCAGGCCGCGATGTGCGGCGCGTCCTTTCACCACTTCAGAGTCCATGTAGAACTTTCCACGTTGCGTCTTGTGGCTGCTGATGGCTGACAGCTTGTCAGGTAAGAACGCGGTGATGTCGACGAAGTAATTCGGAACAAATTCCTTGGGAGCGCTGATGCTTTCGTAACACAACAGAGAACAGCTCCTCGCGGCTTCTTTTGCGGCCTCGAACACCGCTATGTGATCTCCGTGTGTCTCATGCGGACTGTGAGTGATGACCATTTGTATCCCGAGATCCTTGATCTTTGCCTCGACGACTGCCCGCATCGCCGAGATATGCTCTCGCAAGTGAGTATCAGGAAAGTTCAACACCCAAAGATCACTCAATCCCAGGTGGCTCGCCCCTTGCCGTGCCTCGCCTTCTCGAACACCCGGAGGAGCATTGGTACCCACTTCACCCTGCGTCATAACCAGAGCGAAGACCTTCTTTCCTTCCTGAGCAAGCTTTAGGAGAGATCCTGCGGCGCCAAGCTCGATGTCGTCAGGATGAGCGCCGATCACCAGGATATTCTCTGCTTTCGGCGTCTTCGCCGAAGCGTACATCTCACGGAACAGAAGCAAAGTGCAAGCGGACAGAGTTGCAAGAACGCCTGTTTCCATGATTTTGAACGCGACATTTGCTTCCGCAAGAACGTGCAGCGTGTAAATCACAACGAACAGAAAGTAGAGAATCGGCAGGACGATCGCATAGAGCGTTCTGTGCATGGGACCCTGCCAGATAAAGCGTCTCTGGCGCTTGTAAAAAAACACACTTGGCAACGAGAGTATGGAAAGAAAGGCCACCGGCTCGCCGATTGCCTCTATGGCCTTCTGCCGGTCAAGTCGGCTATCTCTTCGAATCTCCTGGAGAAGCTCTATCGCCTGGTGATCATTTGGAGCTGTGCGGAGAGCCTGCGTCACCACCTCCTCCGCCAGGGTCCTCTCGCCCGCATTTTGGTAGGCGCGCGCAAGGTCCAGGGCAGTCTCTATTGATTTCGGCTCAACCTTCAATGCATTGCGGTAGTTTTCGGCAGCATTGGAAAAATCCTTGCGCCAGACATATGCATCGGCCAGGGAGCGGTATGCGCTGGCAGACGGATTGAGAGCGACTGCGGCCTTGAGTTGCTCCACTCCTTCGGCCAGATCTCCGCTCCAGGAGAGCACCGTCCCCTTCTGGGCAAGTAGCTCCGCATCGTGCGGATGCCTGGCGATCCCGTTATTCAGGAAGCTCAATGATCGAGCGAAATCACCTGCCAGCGCATAGGTCTGTGACAGGCCTTTTATCGCTTCGAGATTGTCCGGGTCCACTCTCAGAACCGCTTCCAGTTGCTGCTCCGAATCGGAGTACCGGTGCGACCAGCGAAGCACATTCGCCATTCCAATGCGGGCTTCCAGATTGGAGGGAGATGCATGCAGGACGTCCGCATAGGTCACGAGTGCTCGGTCGTAATCTCCATTCCATGCGAGCACTTCGGCAAGGTGCCACCGAGAGTCGATATCAGTCGGACTTGCCTTAAGCGCCGTCTCATATTCGTGAATGGCGTCGGGGAAGGCTCCGGTCTTCGCATAGCGGGCAGCCAGTTCCCGATGCGCGTCGTCGTGCTGCATGACAGGGTGTGCAGCAGACTGGAGTTCGGCGTCGCAACGCGAGGTTGCGGATCCCATGACGAAAACGACATAGACAGAAATTGCAGTGATCGCGGATTTCGGAACGTATCTCATCGAATTGGTAACCTGAAACGCGTGGTGACGTAAATTGCCTGATCGTTCCGGACGGGACGTCGTACTACTTTCCCGCCGAAAGAGATTTCAGACCATCTTGACGGCCTCCAGGAGAGCCCGGCGTTATACACCTGTGCGATCCGCCCGCTGAATACACTCTGATTTGAATAGCTGTCGTAAACGTGTCCGGCTCGAAGCTTGAGATCCTTGCGAAGGATCACGGCACATGCGCTAAGAAGTGAGTAGCTTGTACTTCGGTCGAGATCCCGGTTCGGCAAAATCAGGACGTTGGCTTCGAAACGGGGAAAAGTGAATGTACCGCCGCCACCGGCGAGAAACTGCTTCCCGTAAGCGGGTATGACAATGTGATTCGTCTTGTCTACGACAGTCCGATCAGGGTCCGGATCTCGCAGTGTGGCAGCCTTCAGTTGCAGACTAAGGGGCTTCCAGGCGGTCTGGTAATCAATGTCTCCGCTAACCTTGTGATTGTTCACGTGCTCGTTCTGGTCGAAAAAGAAGTTCGGCCTGAAGAACTCATACGAGATTGTCCCCTGCACACGCGAAGTCAGCTTCCCGGATAGCTCAACTCCAGCAGTCGGAACATGTCGGTAAGCATTGGCATCGGGCACCAGCGTAATTGCCACCGGGTAGTTGTACGTGTCCTGCTCGAAGCTGAATTTTGTGTAGAAAGCTGGGGAAAAGAAAGCATACGCTTTTCCGTAGTACGAACGTCGCGTATAGAAATATTTGTCTGAATACGAGGCTCCAGCATAGGGATCGACGTGGTCAATCCCGCCGTAGAAACCTTCTGTCTGCCAGCCCTTTGTTGTTGAATCAGTCTCCCATCCGCCGAAGGAGTTGAACAAGCTCAACCCGCGCTGGTAGGCGAGATCGTCTAGTTCTCTTTGCGCATCCTGCGGAAATGGCGAGAATTCAAGTTCCCGCTTATAAAGTTTTCGAGCCTCTGCAAAATGGTGATTCCATCTGTTCACCGTGGCCAGATTGCTCAGAAGCTCGGAATCTCGAATCCCGAGATCAAGAGCTTTTTTGTATTCTCGTTCTGCCGCTCCGGCATTGCCTTCGTGGCGGTACGCATCCCCCAGCAATTCATGAGCCCTGGCGTTCTGCGGCTCGTGATTCAGCACGGATTCAAGTACAGCCTTCGCTTTTCGTGTTGATCCGGCATCGAGAAGTTGAGATGCCTGTCGAATCGACTCTTCACCTATTGCGCTGAGATTGAGCGCGCAAACGATCATTATTACCCACAACGTTCGTGAGTTCACAGCTGACTCCTCCAGTTGGTTACGATTGTGTTTAGAACTTCCTCGGCTGCGCGAACGTTCGCGCCCACGCGGGCGTTGATCTCGAGAATGCGTGGCCGCCCATCTCTTCCGCGCCGCACGTCAACGTCGATGGGGCCCTCGAGTCGAAGTGCCGAAACGGCCTCCATGGCCACTGCGGCTACGTCCGGCTCATAGACACGCTGAACAGACAGGGCATTTCCGACAATTCCATTCTTTAACGCAGTCTTTTTCAGCACTACACAGGCAGTAGTGTTTCCGCCGGGATCGCCGAACAGGTTCACGTCGTACTCATCGCCCGGCAGAAACTCCTGAAAAACGCGATCACTTGCAAGCGCTGAGGGAAGCTCGTCAACACTCGCATGCAGTTCTACCTCTCTCCCCCCTCTTCCGCTGCGCGGCTTCGAAAGCATGGGGAATGGAATCGTCTGAAGAAGGTCGTGTTTCGAATCGCCGGAATAGGACCGTGGGACGGCTACGCCGCGCTTCGACAGAGCCTGAGCAGTGTGCCATTTGTCATTTGCGATACACACAGCCTCGCTGGCGGAGAGGAAGACAGCGCAGCTTCTGCGCCTAATCGATTCCCGGCATCCCGCGATTTTAGGGAGTTCTTCGGTAACAGTGGGAACCAGCAGACTGGCCTGCGATTCCTCTAATGCCTGGCCCAGTGCATCGATAAATCTCTGATCCAACGCTGCGGGGAGCATGGTGAAGTCAGATCCCCGAGTGACGTTCATGTCGGCTCGCGTCACTGCAACGCCGACATCTTCAAAGTACTCAGAAACAGCTCGGCCCGCAGGTCCACCGGCCCCAGTGACCATTGCAACAAGACTCTTCATGAACTGTGCGCCCCACAGTGATGCGTGTCTTGCCTTTGTGTGCCTACCCAAGAGTGCGGGTCTGGCCGGCCGGAACTTCTTCTCAACGGGAACAAACGGCAGGTGCGAGAAGCTAGGTCATCTGTGCACCGCCTCCCCAGTGCAGTGAATCTTGGCTCACGGCGGAAGCCTAGATGTCATCGGAACGTCAGGACATTGTCATTTATGATTCGTCGAACGAAGGGCACGGCCTCCAACGGATCGACAGTGATCGCGAAGTTCAGTGTTCCCTAAGAATCTAAAACACCTCAACGCCGCGATTGGAGCCGAGCCACATACCACCCCGAAGCGATCGAGAACGGGAAGTCGGCTATCGTCCAGCGATTGAGTCGATTTGGGCCTCAACTGTTGCCAACAGGTCAATGCGCTCATTGAGATTTCTGGGTCAATTCCGTCATAGATACCGGGTAACGTTAGTTCCAATCGGGACTGCCCGCGGGCGAGGCATCGAGTTTGCACCGTTCAACTTGAGCGGGCAGCTTCGATTGGATCGTTTGGAGTTAGTCTGTGCGGATCTCGGCGGCCGCAGACCGTGAAAATTGAGATTGCTTATGTTCATGCACGGGCTGTTCGCGCACTCCTCCTTGGAACTTTCCGAGCCGTTCTCGACAGGCCGACCGGGGCGGATGAAGTCCGCAGGGCGTTCGCGCTTTTGCCTTTGCGGGATGTAGGGCTTGGCAACTGCATCGTTCGGAAAGTTCCATTCGTTACCCCAGTCAACAGGTTGTACAGCACGCCCGATCGAGAGGCGGACGGGATATTGACGACTGTGCTGTTTCAGCGTGTATACGCGAGTAACTCGGGTCACTTCGTTATTTTTGACTCAAAATAATCCGAAGTGTCTTAGGCCAAGCCAGCGCGATCATCCGGAAATGGAGTATGGATTTCGTGGCACAGCGGCTAGTCGGTCGTTGGAACCGGGCGCTGACCGATCAGTACACTCGTGAGTG
>Ga0207694_10000566_pt1 | contig 33540 bp, 42 predicted proteins | sample KBSC34metaG_FD_184353 | JGI IMG/M metagenome (GOLD analysis project Ga0207694, IMG submission 184353) | Corn rhizosphere microbial communities from Kellogg Biological Station, Michigan, USA - KBS C3-4 metaG (SPAdes) (version 2) | ecosystem: Host-associated > Plants > Roots > Rhizosphere > Soil... | reverse complement strand
AGCGAGGATTTCGGCGGCAAGCACAACGACTTCATCGTCGGTGCCGCCTACGACGCGAACCGCATCGGCTACACCCAGTCCGCGCGCTTCGGTTATCTCACGCCGGAGCGCAACGTCGTGCTCGTCGACGGCCCCGGCGCCTACGTCGACGGCACGCAGGATTCGGAAAACGCGTTCGACTCGCGCGTGAACCTGAAAAGCCGTGCGCACACCTGGAGCGCGTTCTTCACCGACACGCTGAGTTTCGCAGAGACGTGGGCCGTGATCGTTTCCGGCCGCTACAACCGCGAGTCCACGACGACACACGACCTGCTCAATCCCGAAGGCGGCATCGATTCGCTCAACGGCCACGATGTCTACCAGCGCTTCAATCCGGCGGTCGGCCTGACCTGGACGCCGAACGCGAATCTCAACGCCTACGTCGGCTACAACGAAGGCAACCGCGCGCCGTCGGCGATCGAACTCGGCTGCGCGAACGAGGAAAATCCCTGCCGCCTGCCGAACGCGATGGCCGGCGATCCGCCGCTCAAGCAAGTCGTCACGCGCACGCTCGAGGCAGGACTGCGCGGCACGCTCGGCGACGCCACGCACTGGAACGCGAGCGTGTATCGCGCCGAGAACAAGAACGACATCCTCTTCGTGGCCGCGCCCGACGCGACCGGCGCCGGCTTCTTCCAGAATTTCCCGAAGACGCGGCGCGAAGGCATCGATCTCGGCTTCGACAGTCGCGTCGATGCGCTGAGCTTCGGCGCGAATTATTCCTGGATCAATGCGACCTACGAGGCGAGCGGGCTGTTTCCCGGCGACGGCAACAGCACGAATAGTTTCGCGCTCGAAGATCCCTCATTCCGCGGGCTTGGAGGCGGCACGATCACCGTCACGCCCGGCGACCGCCTGCCGCTCGTGCCGAAGCAGACCTTCAAGGCCTTCGTCGGCTACGACTTCGGCGAGACGCTGTCGTTGAACCTCGACTTCCGCGCGACAGACGGTGCGTACGCACGCGGCAACGAGAACAACGCGCATCAACCCGACGGCATCTACTATCTCGGTCCCGGCAAGACCGCCGGCTACGGCGTATTCGACCTCGGCCTCAACTACAAACCCACGCCGAAGCTGACGTTCTTTGCCCAGATCGACAATTTGCTCAATCGCAAATACGCCACCGCGGCGCAGCTCGGTGCACAGGGCTTCGATGCCGACGGCCACTTCGTCGCGCGCCCGTTTCCCGCCGTCGCGAACGCACCAGGCGACGGAAACTATCCCGTCCCACGCACGACGTTCTTCGCGCCGGGCGCGCCGCGGTTGATATGGGGTGGGGTGCGTTACAGTTTCTGATCCGCTTTCGACCCGTAGCGGACCCTGACGAAGGGCAGCTACGGGGGTTTTCGGCCGCGTTGAGCAGGAATGCTATTCGTACGTGTCGAATCGACTTCTTCTCAATTGGGCGAGCTTATCAAGCATTTGCAACCGGTCAGAGGCTCGGCAAATGTCCATTCGGACGACCGTGGCCAGTCGGATTTCATCAAGGTCCGTTCGGACACAAACCGATCAATATCAATCGCGATTGTGCCGCAGTCCACGCTTATGGCATATCAGTTAATGTCTCGAGGAACGCCACGATGGCCTGACGTTCGCCTTGAGTAAGATTAATTGGGTGCCCAGTACTAAGGCTTCGGTAGTAGATTTCATGATCGACAGCGTCGCTGAGCGTCGCAATGCTACCATCATGCATATATGGCGAAGTGACGGCGACATTGCGAAGCGAAGGCGTTCGAAAGGCTCCAATGTCCGTCGGTCGATGACTAACCACAAATCGGCCTAGCGAAGCCCAATGACTGTCCGCTAGTACCTTCGGGCCCAGCGCATTGGCATCGAGGTCCTGCCTCACTACATCCTGGGCAAGTCGCGATAAGTGCTCTGAACGCACAATCTCGCCAATACCCGAGTGGTGAAACTTCCCATCGGAGAAACGCATTGGCGTTCCCGTGAGCGCGTGACAGCTTGCACAGCCCGCGACTCCTTCAAATAGCTTGCGCCCCAGTTCCGCGTTGCCTGGAAGCGCTTCGTGTCGTTGTTGCGCTCGATCGAACGTGCTCTTCCCAGTGGAGAGCGAGGTGACGAAAGCGATCAATGCGCGTTGAACCTGTTCCGATGTGATATTCCGCGCCTCCTTTGGGAATGCATCTTGAAACTTCCTTGATAGTTCGGGATCACTGCGCAGGCGCTCGATGGCATCTGCCAAGTAAGGCGACCCCATCTCGAACGGATTGGTGATCGGATCAAGAACGACCTCCTCGAGGCGGGCGCGACGCCCGTCCCAAAAAAATGACGTGTCGTTCGCGACGCCAATGAGACTTGGCACATTGCGCGTTCCGATTTTCCCGCCAACGCCAATTCCGTTCGGGTGCGAGTCGGCGTAAGCGCGCGCAGGATCATGACAACTGGAGCAGGCAACACGTCCATCTCGACTCAGCAAAGGGCTGGTGAACAATGCTCTGCCTAGGCCAGTCAAGCTTGCATTTTCGCTCGATTCCCAAGCAACAGCTTTTCCGACCAGGACGCAGAAGAGGGTCGCCACGGCGAAGAGCGTGCGGACTCGTAAGCAAGTGTGATTTTTCGTAAGCCTAATGAATGAAACCCTCATCATTCTGTATTCCTCTTGGAGTCCGGGGCATGCGACAAACTCGGGACAGCACATATCTGCTAACGGGTGCGCTGGTTGTTTGTGTGACAAGCTGCACGGAAGATTTGAGTGTGTTTGACTCTACGGAAGGCATCTGATAAACAACGCTCGTCTTCAATGTAGGCAAGTCAAGCAAGACTCCGCGATCTCCGCAAGGGAGGTGGTGTGCTCCGCTTCAAGGAAAAGGGAAGCTCGAAGCTGTCTACCGCGGTCCAGCACTTGGGCCTGCGCTCGATATATTTTTTCTTCTTTCATCAAATGCCTTCACGGGCGGCCCAGCGTTGGACTGGACAACCCCGCTAGATGCGATTGGAAATCGGAAAGGTGAGTGCTTTGCTGAGATTGTGAAATGAAAGTCCCTGGCAATCAGGCCGTCACAACAGTGATGTGAGGTAGGGAATGACTACGGCGATGCAGTGGGTGATCAGGATCGGAGTTTTCGCGATCTGCGTTGCGACAACCGTCGCTGCTACGGCGAGTCCGAAGGAGCAGGTGAAATGGCCTAATTTTTCTGACGTTGTTTCCACCATTTCAATTCCACTCGCCAATGTGTCATCGAGTCCACCAACTCCAAAGCTAACGCTGGCGCCACTCTCGTGGCAGAATCTGGGGAACAGCTACACGTGGCATGCTCCCACTTTTTCGGGTGAGTTTCGTACGAATGGGGCGACTTTCCCGATACCATATCGGAATCTCGTTTCTTATATCAACGCAACCGCATCGACGTCTCAACAAAGTTCGGCAGTTCAAGCGGCCCTCATGCTGCTTCTGGACGATGATGACGACGGCGATACATCACTGTATCAGTACGATGCGAACGGGCGCCTTACGATAGTGGGTAGCCTCGGTGGCGATGCACGAAGCTACAACTATGATGCGCTGGGGAATCTGCTTACCGTCGCATCGACGGCGAATACGCTGACGCCGCCGTCGACTGGCAGTGCAGGTACGCCGCCGTCCATTACGGGAGTCAATCCCACTGGCGGTGGCGCGGGTACCAGCGTCACGGTAAGTGGCAGCGGGTTCCTGCCCATTGCCGGCCAAACGGTCGTGTCGTTTGGAGGAACCATCGTTACGCCGAGCACGTTAACTGACTCGCAGTTCGTGTTTGCCGTGCCCGCCGGTCAAGGTACGGCGCCCATACGGATCATTACTCCATTCGGTTCGGCTGCCAGTGGCAACTTCAACGTGCCCATAAGCGGCGTAACGCTGACCAACACCGTGGCATTGACGACGGGCGGTTCAGCGCAAACCTTGACTCTTTCCGCAGCGAACACCTCCGCTGCTTTCAGTTTCTCCGGGCAGACAAACAGCTGGGTGAGCATGCACCTCAGCACCCTTGCAACGAATCCCAGTGGCGCAAGTGTCAGCTATACCATCTATGGTCCGGCCAATCAGTCGATCGCGACGGGCACCGTTTCAAGTACTGCGATGTCCGTGCATGTACCTCCACTTCCAGCCACCGGAACCTATCTGATTGTCTTCAATTCCGGAAACAACACAAATGTATCTATAACGGCGGCCATAAGCGTTGATCTTCAGGTGGCACTCGGCAGCAGTTTATCTGCAGGCATCGCCTTAGCAGGCCAAACGCAACGCGTTCAATTTTTAGGAGTCGCCGGACAGACGTTTGTACTCGATGCCGCTCTTCAATCCATCAGTGTGGTCGGTGCTTCTCTAAGTGCTACCGATATAACGCCTGCTGGCAGCTTGCGGAATGTTCTTGGTACCACCGCAGTTGGAAATACCATTTCGGCTGTACGCCTGAAGAACTATTCGGGTGGTGTGTTGTTGTCGTTGTCTTCTAACGCAACGGGCTCCGTGTCCGTACTCCTAGATCAAAGCGGGGGCCCGACGATAACCTTGGACGGCTCGCCACTGTCAGTTGCCCAGAGCTCTCCGGGAAAAGCGTATCGAATAAGCACAAATAACCTGCCCGCAGGGCAATCTTTTGTTTTGGGCTTAACGAGTTTGAATTCCGCAATGACCGTATATGTTTTGGATTCTTTACAGAATTACAATTACCAATTCTCTTGTTCGCCGAGCTCGTGTAACAGCTATATTTTTTCAGCCCTGATTTCCGGTGTGGAGACGATTATATTCGTTCCTACGAACTCAGCAGCTACCTATGCGGCGTCTATAACGCTCACTACCAGCCCCGTGTTTTTCAATTTAAGCCAGGGGCAGGAGACTTACGTAAATATTACAAGGCCTGGGCAAACACAGACTTTCAATATCCCTGCAGGCGGATCACAAGCGCTACTCGACATTTATAACGTGAATCCGTCTCAAGCCAATGGAGACTTTTCGACTCAGATTTCGAGATCCAACGTGTCTTATACGGACCATACGACGGGGGCTAAGCTATTCTTCGCGGTCACGAGTTCTTCCACTTCTTTGGCGATTACACCGAAAGACAGTGTCAAAGATATCTACGGAGGTGACACCGGTTCGTTAAAACTTTTCTTGGATCAAAGTGTCACCAATTTGACTATGAATCCAACGGGAACCTCCAACCCGGTGTCCGCCACGGTAGGCAATAGCAATCCGGAGGGCGGCGTAATGTTGAGTTTCAATTTCCTTGGCACGTCTTCAGCTAATCTGAATTTGTCCAACATTAGCGTTTCTGGAAACCAGCCTATTGGGGTGGAGGTCTTTTACCATGGCGCGAACGGCTGGTTCCCATCCGGTCAACAATATTACTGTCAGTCGCCGTACTCCAACTGCAGTTATTACGTGCCGAATGCGGATAGTCCACAAAACAATGGCCCCGCGAGAGTTGTTTTGTATCCAGCAACGTACCCCCCAACGAGTTCCCCCTATTCCTTTGGGACCGACGGTTGGTCAGTCATACCCATAACGGCCTACGCGAGTTTCAGCGCAAAGGTAAGCGTAAGCCAGTAGCGGCAAATTACGGTCCCGCTCAAGAAAGGAAGGGCGTTCCCATGGCATATTTTAAGTTCGCGCTCATCAAACTTCTCAGCCTGCTGTCGGTCGGATTCGTCAGCGTCTTGGTCTTCGCGGGCGCAACAGATCAGAGCTTCAAAGCGGATGCGCTACTCAGTACAACAACTTACCCACCGGCGCAAACCTTACTTCCTGACGGACGCGTCCTCGAGGTTGGGCGCCTAGGAGGCCGTCTCGGTGCCGACGTCCGCTCGTCAGACGGTACGGTAGTGCCCCTCACTCTTCGAGTCCCAAGACAAGCCGCGACGGCGACGGTACTTCCAGACGGGAGGACGTTGATCTGGGGTGGAATCGATTCGGACAATAAGATTGTTACGACCGGCGAATGGTTTGATCCCGCGACGAATACCATTCGTGAAGCCAACGGAATTTCGCTGACTCCTCGTGCCGGCCACACAGCAACGGTGCTGACGGACGGTCACCTCCTGATGGTTGCAGGTGTTAGTGCTCCCCCTGCGACTGGGCGAGCGGAGTTGTGGGACTTCCGTGCCAACACCACAGAAGCGCTTGCCGATGGATTGGCGCCCGCACGCCTTGCACGCAAAGCGACATTGATGTCTGACGGCCGAGTATTGATTTTCGGCGGTCGCGATGCCGTGGCGAACACACCAAATGAAGCGGTGTTCTACGATCCTCGGCGTGCAGCATTTGTGGATGTTGATGCACACGCGGCAACGGCTGCACTGGATGAGGTCTCCAGCATCCCACCATCGGTCATCGAATCGATTCCCGCGGATCAGGCCATTGGCGTCCCGTTGGACGAGATGATCGCTTTTCGTTTCTCAACTCCAATGGACGTCACAACGCTCAGTTCCGATACGGTCACGCTTATCGGACCGGCAGGCTCGACATCGATTCGGATCACTCCTGCCGAGGGCGGCCGATTGGTATTTGTAGAGCCGGAGAGCGATCTGATTCCCGGTTCGAACTACTCGCTGTTTATCGATGGCGCGCGCGGGGCCAACGGTTTGCCTTTGGCGTTTTCTGGAATGGGGTTTACAACCGAGGGAGGTGAGCCGGCTGCTGGGCAAGCGTCATCCGCTGCTAGTAATAAGTCTTCGGGCAGTTCAAGAAGCAGTTCGGTGCCAATCGCCGGTGGCAATGCATCGAAGTCCGGTGGCGAAGCGCTGCAGGCCGCTTCAACGACGGGAATTGCGCGACTGACGACGGGAACGCCAAAGGCCATTGCCGACTTTATGGCCTCGTGCACGAATGCCCGCGCCATTCACGGCCACCGATTCTGTCGTGACACCGGGAGTGTGGTTGATGGTGTATTCATTCCCGGGCACAGCAATACGCAGGCTAGGTGGCGATTGAATCTGCCGGAACCGGAAATTTTAAAATCGAGCGATCTGCCCGAAGGCAGCATCACCGCAGGAGTTACGACACTCTACGGTACGGTTCGCCGTATCGACGATAAACCGCTCGCGAATGCGACCGTAGCGATAGGGAAACTTGCGACGCAAACCGACAAGCAAGGGCGGTTTGTCTTGACCAAAGTACCGAGCGGGCATCAGGTGTTGTTGGTAGACGGCAGCAGCGCGAATCAGAACGATGCGGAGTATGGGCAGTTCTTCGCCTCCGTCTCGATTGTCGACGGAAAAGCCAATGCGGTGCCTTACAACCTGTACGTGCCGCGGATCACGGCACGCGACAAAGTCGCATTTGCAGCCTCGCGCACGACCGAAACGGTCATATCGCATCCAACGATCCCCGGACTGGAGATCCATATACCGGCAGGCACGGTCATTCGGGACCGAAATGGCCACGTTCTGACGGAGCTGGCAGTCGTACCTTTACCTGTCGATCGGTCACCGGTACCGCTGCCTGCCAATTTCCCGGTGTACTTCAGTGTTCAACCGGCCACTGCGATGCTGCAAGGTGTGACCGCGGATGCTTCGAAGGGCGTACGCATCGTGTACCCGAACTATTTGGATTCCACGCAAGGAAAGGCACACGCGTTTTGGCTCTACGATCCCAATCGCGATGGCTGGATGGTGTATGCGGACGGGCACGCAACCAGCGATGAAAGTCAGGTAGTTCCTGACAGCGCGGTGGGCGCGAACGTACCCATGCCAGGGGGCTACTCCGTATGGGGGCCGTCACCGCCATTTGGCCCGCCGCCTTGCGGTAACGCATGCTGCATGGGCGGATCCGGCGGAGGTCACCCCTTCGGTCTCGGGGGAGGGCCGATACTGGATGGAGATCCTGTTGAGTGTTCGTCAGGGCTGTTTTTGCACACGCGGACGGACATTGCCATCAAAGATATTTTGCCGATTTCGGTGACGCATACGTATCGGCCGAACGAATCAACGGACTTTGCCTTTGGCCGTGGAACAAATCACAACTATGGGGTCTACTTGTATAGCCCCTCGGGCTCCGCAGCCCCACCAGAACTGGATTTGGTCCTGTCCGATGGCTCTAAAGTCCCATTTTTTCTCGTATCGGGCAACTTGGGACAGGGCGGGCCCGGGTTGTGGGTGAGCCAGGCCTTTCCGTCGGAATTTTACGGCGCTCGCCTCATCAACAATGAAACGCAATCACCGTGCGGCGTCTGTGTCGTCATGCAAGACGGCACGACGCTGGTGTTTCCGGTTAGCGCGTCGACGAATGCACCCTCATGGCTGCAAGCCATCATCGATCGCTTCGGCAACCGAATTACGATGCAGTACACCGCCGGATTACTGACACGTGTTACTTCTCCCGGCGGGCGCACACTAACCTATAGCTACAACAGCAGCAATTTCATCAGTCAAGTGGCCGATCAAACCGGGCGTGCGGTGTCATACATATATTCCGGTGATCAGCTGCAGAAGATTACGTTTCCGGACAACACCACGGAGCAGTACACCTACGATGCCAATGGCCGGATGCAGACAGTCATTGATCGCCGCGGCAACACCAAGGTCACCAATCAATACAACAGCAGCGGTGCCGTAATCCAGCAGACGCTACCGGACGGTGTTTACAAATGGTCCTATACCGTGTCGGGATCGAGGGTCACCACCGATATAACTGATCCTCGAAACAACGTGCGACACGTTACCTTCGACTCCTCCGGTTACCCGACCAGCGTCACTTCGGCGTACGGGAAGCCCATTGCACAGACAACCACCTATATCCGGGGTCAGAACGAGCTGGTGACGGCGAAAACGGATGCATTGGGGCGCCAAACTCAAGTGCTTTATGACGGCAACGGCAACGTCGTGAAGAAAACCTACCTGGCTGGTACATCGAATGCAGTGAGTTATTCCTATACCTACACGCAGGATGGACTCAACCAACTGCTTTCGGCTACCGACCCACTCGGCCACACCACCAATTACGGCTATACGAACGGGTGCCTGACCAGCATCACCGACCCCCTCGGTCATACGACACAGATCGCGTGCAATTCGCTGGGACAGCCGGTGGCGGTTACCGATCCCAATGGCAACAGTACCATCCTGACTTACAACGGCACCGACTTGCATACGGTGACCAATGCACTCGGGAAGACCTGGACCACTACGACTGATCCGCTTGGCCGAGTCACCGCCATGCAAGATCCTTTGAGCAACACTACGCAACTCTTCTACGATGTTAATGATGTCGATGATCGCGTACAGAAGAGCATCGATGCACTGCATCAAACCACACTGTACAGTTACGATGGCAACGGTAATCTGCTGAGCGTCACCGATCCGAATACGGGAAAGACGCAATTCACGTACGACGCACGCAATCGGAAGGTTGTGCGTACCGACGCGCTAAACCAGTCGGAGTCGTGGGCCTACGACGGAATGGGCAATGTCCTGACATATATCGATCGCAAGCAGCAGAAAACAAGCTATCAGTACGACGAGCTGAACCGCAATTTACTCACCACGTTTGCGGATGGCAGCACGATCACGCCGACATTCGACGCCGGCAATCGACTGACCACGGTGGTGGATTCCGTGTCGGGAACCATTACGCGCAGCTACGACGGTTTCGACCGACTTACGCAAGAACAGACGCCGCAGGGAACGGTGAGCTACGGGTACGATCCCGCGGGGCGCAGAACTACGATGAATCCCGGTAGCCAGTCGCAAATCGGCTACACCTACGACGATGCGGATCGATTGACGCAAATTGCGCAGGGTTCTGAGACGGTTGGTTTCTCGTACGACGCAGCAAACCGGCGCATGTCTCTGACCCTGCCGAATGGCGTAATCACGACCTACAGCTATGATGCCGCTGATCAAGTGGCAAGTATGACTTACACGAGCAACGGCGGGACATCGCTCGCCAGTCTCGCCTATACGTACGACGCTGCGGGACAACGTCTCAGCCAAGCTGGGGGATTCAGCCCTGTCGTTCCGCCTAGTCTCAGCGCCGGCGGCAACACGTTCGATCTGAACAACCGGCAGACACAGGCTAACGGACAGTCGATCAGCTACGACGCAAATGGTGATCCTTCTGTCAACAACGCCAGCGCACAATCGTACTCCTTCGACGCGCGGCACAGGTTGACGCAAGTTCAGCAAGGCGGAAGCGCAATCGCCACTTTCAGCTACGACGCCTTTGGCCGCCGCACTGGAAAGACCGTCAATGGCACGACAACCAATTTTTTGTACGACGGCCAGAATGCAGTGCAGGAAATGCAAGGCGGTACCATCTATTCGATCCTGAGTGGGCTTGGAATAGATCAGAGATTCGCGCGGAGCGAGCCGGCAGGGCGTCGCTATTTTGCGGCGGATGCGTTGGGCAGCACCGTTGCACTTACAGATTCGAACGCAGCTGTGCAACAGACGTATAGCTATGAACCCTATGGGGAGATGCAGGCAAGCGGGTCGAGCAACAACCCCTACCAATTCACCGGCAGAGAGAATGATGGTATCGGGCTTCTATACTATCGAGCCCGGTACTACAACCCAACATTCAAGAGATTCATTAGCGAAGATTCAATTGGGTTATCCGGTGGACTTAACCTATATGGCTACATTTCATCTAGCCCAATCAACGGTACCGATCCAACCGGAAAAGCTAGTATGTGGGGATGTGCTGTTGGCGGATTGGCAGCAGTAGGCGTCGCTGGAATCGGCTGCGCTGTGACCGGGCCGGGAGAAGCTGTTTGCTTGCCAGCCGGCGCGGGACTAATTCTTTCTGCGCTGGGCTGTGCAGGAGGAGCGGTAGTTGTTCCAGCACCATCGATCGGTGGTACTTGTGAAAACTGCATGCTTTCGGACTGGCCCGGTGACAAGGGTGCTGAAGAATGGGGCAGAAGAAATGGTTATGGCGCCGATGTCGGCCGGCGTCGCTTTCATAAGATTAAGCAAGATTGCAAAGGCCGTCCGAAGGATGTGTGGGTAGTGGATCCAGAAACAGGTGATGTGAAGGATCCGGAAGGCGAAACGCAAGGCAACCTTGGGGATTCTGGTAGCAAACAGAAGTGAGAAAACAGGAAGACTCCCTATGTCACACCTGAGTAAATCCTCTGCGGCACTGCGAATAGCAGGAGACGACTTGGTGCCTGAGGAGGTTACCGCGCTGCTTGGACGCGAGCCCACGACGCGCTATAGGAAAGGCGACGTCGTTAGAGGTGAAAATACCGCACGCATCTACACTAAGAAATTCGGGATGTGGGCACTTGAAATTGCCGATCGCAGCCCCGGTGACTTGGAGGCTCAGATATTGGAACTGCTCAACAGTCTGACGAATGATTTGGGTGTCTGGTCGAGATTGAAGAGCGGTTTTGAGATCGATCTTTATTGCGGATTCTTCATGAAAGCCTCGAACGAGGGAACGACCATATCGAACAGTGTACTCAGACTCTTGGGGGAACGTGGCATAGAGCTATCGATCGAAATTTATGCCGCGATCAATGATGAAACATAGCGAAGCCGGGCGATATGAAAATACCCCACCGCCAACGCGCGCTCAGACAAGTTACGCGAATTCTGCATCTGGAAAACCGAAACGCACTGAAATCGAATCGGACCTGTCAGGCACACCCGGCGCTTCTTGCCATGGCAGCTACGGTTGATTTCTCTTTTGCCGACGGCAATGTGCTGTTGCATCGCTTTTTCGGCAGAAGCTTGGGGTTCTATGGCTCTAAAACTTCATTTCCTGAAGAGCGGATAATATGAAATCATTTTCTGTATGCCTTGCATTTCTTGTGGCAATGATTGCCTTTCCATCAGCTTGGGCAGCGCCCTACCAAGCAACGGGAACGGTGAGCTTCATACGGGTTTTGGAGAGCTCGTACGGACCCGATATCAACTGGATAGCGGTTTCAGGCTTCACTACTGCAGGCAGCTGTCCGCAAGCTGATGGCTATCTTGCCTTGATGCTACGCGATGATACGAGGGGTAAGCAGATGCTTCGGCTCGCAGAAGCAGCACGGTTGGCGAATGCTGTGGTAACGGTCAACATTGACGATACGCATAAGAGCACCGCTGGATATTGCCTTGTCCAATATATCAGCGTCGCTCAATGAGCGTGCGAGATGGCATGTGCCAAATTGACTTTCCGTTCGCAGAGCGTGTTGCAAACCGAGCTGAGCCGAGCGGAGGACTACGCGATCATCTGATGAACGGCGCCATTGAGATGGGATGCTCCGGGTCGCAATGAGTTGCTTAAGAATGTTTTGCTGCAGTTTTATTTCTCGTTAGTGGAAGATCAGGGTGAAAACTTTGAGTAAGTCAGCATGACACCACGTCAACAAATGTCGTTGAGTGTTTCGACGTCTTCACGAGTGCCTTAATCGCATCTGCTCAGAGGAAGCGCGCCATGAAATTGCTACTTGTCTGTCTCCTGATTCTCTGTGGGCAGAATGCATATGCCGTAACCTACGGAGCGACTGGAACCGTCGCTACGGTGCAGATGGACGATCCAGCGACGATACACACGCCATTTCCGAACGGAACTGCGGATGACTTTTTTCTCCTTAGCGGATTTAGCTCCGCGGGAAGTTGCGGTGTGGGAGGGCCAACGAATGGGGTAGTGCTGGCTGTAAAGAAAGACACCACCGGTAAGCGTATGTTCGCAACTGCGTTGCTTGCAATGTCCCTCGGTAAGACGGTAACCGTATATGTGGATGACACCATCCGTAATGCAAATTCATACTGCTACGTAGTCGCGGCCTCGCTGAATCCGTAGCAAATATGTTTCATCTGCTGTGTTCTGAAAGCACTGGAGACGATTATGAAAGCCGCTCAGCTTCTGAAAAGTTTTTCCCTGTGTGCGTTGATTGCCTCTGCGTGTACGTCCGAGCTCGCATACGCTGGCGGAAGCAGCAGCGGCCAAGTCACACAAGTCTTGGTGATGTCGGGTGACGTCGTTATTTTTACGGCAGGTCCGCATTCCGGTAAGCCGTCGTGTAGTACAGTGGGAGATGATTGGGCATTTTCCCTTTCCACTGTCACCGGCATAGCGATGTACAAACTGATTTTGTACGCCCAGTCGAGGGGCAAGCAGATATCCGTTATCGGCAACACCCCCGGCGACTGTTCGGCTTGGGGAGATCGGGAAGCACCAGGGTACATGTGGATTTCCCAGTGAAGCAGGCGGGGGTAGTGTTCCGGTTCATACGCTGTCCGCAGCCTCATAGTCCCATCCATTCGTGACAATTCTACGCGGAAGGGTATCGTTCCACTTGCGAACCTTATCTACCTTTTGCCGCCGGTTGCTTGACGGCTAGTGCACCCCCTTCTCGAGCTTGCAGTTAGGTTCGAGTCGCGTGACCAGGCATTCGATGCGACGTGCCACGGTAAGCCATCTCCAGCCACTACTTACCACTGCCTCGACCGTTTATGGGCCGTCGCGGCATTCCGTGTTCCTGTGAATGGCAGCTAAAGGGTAGGTCAGCTGAATATCGGCGAGGCTGCTTTTGGCCGGAAACAGACGTTCACGCCTCTGTCGGCCCTGCGACCTCAAGGCATCGTCAAACACGATCACAAGCATCGGACCGTGCTCTGCAGCGCAGAGATTTTGCAAGTCAGCAGAGTACGGAAATTCGTGTAGGAATTTTCGCACTCCCGGTTTTCGGTGGAGATCCGTAGATGGGTCCGCGGATTGAGGTGAACTCTCAAACCCCTTTACAGTTTCACGAAATGAAACCAGGCGCGTTTGCCTAACGTTAACATTCTCGTTGCCTTTGGCTGCGAGATGCCGGCCTTCGAATCTATGCCCAACCGGCCGCCGCGACCAGAAAGGCGCATACTGCACACACTTTATTAGGAGTGCTTCGATGGCGATTCCGGTGGCTCTGCTTCAATTTCGTCTGGACGCCAGTAACGGAATTGGCCGCAACGAGCTGCTCAAGCTGTGGTCGGCGGCTTGCAGATCGGAGGACGCTGCCGTGAGCCGCGTCGAATCTGGCGGTGGCTATCGCAGAATGCACACCTATTCATTGCTGGCCTCGGCGAAGAACGTGAATATCGACGATGCCGAGAATCGGATGCACGATTCTTTGGCGACGGCCTTGCCGAAGATTGCGTTTGTGCTTCGCCGATGCTGAGTGCCTGCGATTGCACCAGCAGAAATTCAGTTCGAAGCATGTTTCCGTAGGCTAGAAACACGGGTTCGGGCGGCTCGAGTCGAAACGTGTTATACTTCTACGACTGAGCTTGCCTTGGCGGTCGCAGTCTGTGACCTGATCGCGCGCAATGGCGCGGTTTTACTCCCGCTCTCCACTCCCTTCGCATCCCAGTAGTCGGTTTGTTCGCAGACCGGCTCGTCATTTCTTTTTTTGGGAGTTACAAGTATGTCTGACCGCCAGCTGGGTACCGTCAAGTGGTTCAATGATGCCAAGGGTTTCGGCTTCATTTCACGCGAGAACGGACCTGATGTGTTTGTTCATTTCCGTGCCATCACCGGCGCGGGTTTCCGTACGCTGGCCGAGGGCCAGCGCGTCGTCTTCGATTTGACCCAAGGCCAGAAAGGTCCTCAGGCGGAAAACGTTGCCGCTGCATGATTGCTTGCGGAGCGATGAAGCTTTGAGTTTTACCCTTTCCAAGGAGCCAACAAAGTGCTGACGATGATTATTCGTGGGCTGCCCAAGTCGATGACGCAGATGACGCTCGAACATCTGTTCACGCCCCATGGCCGTGTGTTCGACGTACGGCTCTCGAAGGATCTTTTCAGTGACGAATGCAAAGGCTTCGCGCAATTGAAAATGGAAGGTCATGAGGCTCGCGCCGCCATCGCGGCGCTCGATGGAAGTTCGCAAGGGGATTCGTACATGCGAGTCTCCTTGCTCGACGAAAACAAAAAGCGTCGTGGTAAACGCTGGTGAGCAAGACGTTCAAATCCAAGGCTGTGCGTCAGCCCGATCCCGCGCGCTTGCGCCGTCTCGCCGGGACGCAAGGCGAGCACGCGGTTGTCGGGGAAGTGCTCGATAGCGCAGATGGATTCATATGCTGGGAGTTGAATCCGGCCTATGCCGCCTGGTTCTGGCCGTTGATGCACAAGGCGACGGAATTGGTCTTGTCGATTCCGGAATCGGAGCTGGAGCCGCTGCAACTCGGCGACAGCGTCGCGGCTCCGCGTGCGCCAACGGAAGAAGAAAAGGACGAGATCCTCAAACTTCCCGAACGCACAGAGGACTCTACGCGGGTGTACGCGCTCACGCTGAAGGGCAAGCCAGCGATGGTCCGCAAAGCGTTCCCGACTCGAACAGCCAATATGCGGGCTCTGCAATTTTTCCAGCAGCGGCTTAACGGGCAGTCAAATAGCTGAAAACCTTTAGTGGCCTCCGGATGCGATCGCATCGTGCGTCCGCTATTGTCGCCTAGAGCAGCAGACCCGCCTCTGCGACAACCCTGAGCTCTCCACGGCTTCGAAGCCTCTGCATCCGCCAAAGCGGCCGATCATCGCTTTCGGCTATAGCATGGCAAGACAGTGCCCGGCTGGACCAAAGCGGGGGCTTCGGGGCGCACCAGCCGGGTGCGAACATCGTTGTCACGTCAAGCTGCCGCTGCTTGCTTCTTGACGCTAGCTTCCCTGCCGCGCAGCCATGATGATGCTCTTGAACAGCGACGATCGTCTGTACGCTGACGAACATAGCGCTCGGCGTCGCGCGAGCAACCGGCGTAGCGTCGCCATGGTCCGCAATCTATCCAATGTTCGCTATCGAACAGAGTTCGACGGGTTGTTGGGATACGGTGACGTTCGTCGCCCTTGTCGAATATCGCGGCGAACCAAGATGGTCCATCATCCTGCACCCCTCGTTTCCGAGCCTATTCATCTCACGTTGCGGCTTGTCCGCTAAGGATGCTTTATGAACCTGCAATTGAGCCTTGCCCCGCTGGTATCGCTGATCGCCGGAATTTTGATTTTGGTGATGCCGCGGCTGCTGAATCTCATCGTCGCAATTTATCTGATCGTGATCGGACTGATCGGACTGTTCGGCGGCCATCTTCACCTGTAGCCGCGGACAGCTTTCGCACGGATCGGCCGAAGCGCAGTTCCTGCCTTTGGCTGGAATTGCGGAAAGTTGAAAGAGTTACACATCCGGCTTCAAGGAGAAACGAAATGACACTGGGCACAATACTGTTGATTGTTCTGCTGCTGATGCTGGTTGGCGCCATTCCGAGTTGGCCGCACAGCAGAGGCTGGGGTTATGGCCCGAGCGGCGGCGTGGGCGTCCTCTTGCTCATCGTGGTCGTGCTGCTGCTACTCGGCAAGCTATAGGGGTGGCTTGAGTGCCTCTCCAGAACGCGCGCAGCAGGCCGCAGAATTCGCTTGCCCGACCGGATCGGCGTTGCGTGCGACGAACGCAGCGCCTAAGAAACGTCAGACTGCGGCCAAATTTTGTCAAACAAGCCTCCACTCTTGTCTCGGCCGCGCGCAATGCGTTCATGCGCGCGGCGCTTTGTCTGCTTTTTCTCATCGGATTCCCGGCCACCTCCGTCTTCAGCCAGCCGGCAGTCAGCGAACAGGAGATCGAACAGCAAAAGATTCAATTCCTGATCAATGTGGTCGCCAATCTGAAGGACGCCACATTCTTGCGTAACGGCAGCGAATACGACGCGCAGCAGGCTGCTAGCCACATGCGTTTGAAGCTTCGTTTTGCCGGCGGTCGCGTCAGAACTGCCGAGGATTTCATCGTCTATTGCGCGACCGGCTCGTCGATGAGTGGCGAAAAATACAAGATCAAATTTGCCGACGGCCGACTGGTCGACTCCGCCACGTTCCTGCGCGACAAACTCGCCGCATATCCCGCACCGCAAGACACCCCACATCCGCTATAGCCCGAACGACTCGGCCTTTTCGGACTGCCCGCTTGTGCGTGATTCCAATGTTCGCTTGCGTACATACGCGCCGGCACTTTTCTTCTATATTGGCTATCTTGAAGAGGATTGCATATGCCAGCTCCGGTAGCGGCGCACACATTGCGGACAAGGTCGAGAGCGCGTATGCCCGATCGCAATGACCCATGCCAGAATCACCTTCTGCGCGCCCTGCCTGCGCTCGAAGCGGAGCGGCTGCTTCCGCGCCTCGAGTTGGTGGCGATGCCGCTGGGACACGTGCTCTACGAATCCGGCAGCCAGTTGCGGCATGTGTATTTTCCGACAACCTCGATCGTCTCCTTGCTGTATGTCATGGCGGATGGAGCGTCGGCGGAAATCGCCGTGGTCGGCAACGAGGGCATGGTCGGCGTCGCGTTGTTCATGGGCGGCGAGACCACGCCCAGTCGCGCCGTGGTGCAGAGTGCGGGTCACGCGTATCGGCTCAAAGGCCAGTTCCTCAAAGAGGAATTCACGCGCGCTGCGGCGCTGCAACACTTGCTGCTGCGCTACACCCAGGCGCTGCTGACGCAGATGGCGCAGACCGCGGTGTGCAATCGCCATCATTCGGTCGATCAGCAGCTGTGTCGCTGGTTGCTGCTGAGCCTGGATCGATTGCCGTCGAACAAGCTCTCCATGACCCAGGAATTGATCGCCAACATGCTCGGCGTGCGCCGCGAGGGCGTGACCGAGGCCGCCGGCAAATTGCAGGTGGCCGGTCTGATCCGCTACAGCCGCGGCCACATCACGGTGCTGGACCGACCGCGTTTGGAAGCCCAGTGCTGTGAATGCTACGAGGTCGTGAAGAAGGAATTCGATCGCCTGCTGCCGGACACGATCGCGACGTGAGCCAGTGTCGACCGACCGGCCGTCGGCTCCCAAAGCTTCGCAGGAATTCGCCATGCAGCGCGTGAAGTCCGCTCGCACCAGCAACCGTCTGCTGGCTGCCTTGCCGGCCAGGGACCGGCGTCGCATCCTCGCGAGTTGCGATCTGGTTGAACTCACCTCGCACGAGGTTCTGTACGAAGCCGGCACGAGTCTGCGCTACGCTTATTTCCCGACCAGCGCGTTTATTTCGCTGGTGACGCCGCTCGACGCCTGCGCGGGGCTGGAGGTAGCGCTGGTCGGCAACGAAGGCATGGCCGGCGTTGCCCTGCTGCTGGGCGTGCCCGTGTCGCCATTGAACCATTTGGTGCAAGGCGCGGGCGGCGCACTGCGCATCAGTGCGCCGGCGTTCCGGGGCGAACTCGAACAATGCCCGGCGCTGCGGCGCCGGCTCCAGCGCTATGCCTACGTCAAGATGCACCAGTTCGCGCAAACCGCGGCGTGCACACGCTTCCACTTGGTCGAAGAGCGGCTGGCACGCTGGCTGCTGATGAGCCATGACCGGGCGCACGCCGACTCGTTCTATGCAACGCACGAGTTTCTCGCATACATGCTGGGGGTACGGCGCGTCGGCATCACCAAGGCTGCTACATCGCTACAGGAACAATCGCTGATTCGTTACCGCCGCGGCGACATCACGATCCTCGACCGCCGCGGTCTGGAATCCAGTTCCTGCGGCTGCTACCTCGCAGCCAACGAACTGTACGATCGCATCCTCGGCTGAGTGCTGGATCGACAAAAAGGCAAAACCAGCTCACCGAAAAATCCATCTCAGTGCTGTTGGTCCTTGTCCTTGTCTTTGCCGCGCTCGTTGTCTCTGCCGCCTTGACGTTCAGGCGTCGATCTTGCGGCCTTTTCCTTGTGCTGCGAGTTCGACTCTGCCGACTGCTGTCTCACGACCCCGTTCTGCTGTACCGTCGCTCTCGATCCGCCTGCGGTGCGCTCCACAGGTCTTTCGTGACCAGCGACTTTTTCTCGCGATCGCAAATCGTTTGCGACCGGATACGACGGCGGCGTGTTCGCGGTCCTACCCTGGTAGGCAGGGGGCGGAGTGACCGTGGCCGATCGCCTCCTCTCATCGGGCGCGCGGGACGCGGGCGCATACGTTGCGCGCGAATCGCCTGACGTGATGCCGCGTGAATTGCGGTAGGTCGCATCACGTGAGTTTCGATACGAACCCTCTCGCATATCAGGGTATCGCGGTTGCACGCGACTCCAGTGGTCGCGATTGCCGTACCAGGGGCGGCTGCGGTAATGCTGGTCCCAATACGAGCCGAACGCGAAACTGACGATGGGGATGCCGATCTGCAATCCATATTCGGGAATCAGCACGCGTTGACCTTGATACTCTTCCTGCAGGAAATTCCCCGCCACCCAGCCGCGCTCCTCCGCCGTAGCGACATCGCACCACGACCAACCGTCGACGCAGCCCTCGATTGCGACTGGCGTACCCGCTTGCAACATGGTGACACGCGGATAGCTCGAGTCTGGTCCGGCACGCAAGTTCACGTTGCCGGTCACATAGCCGTCGGCGGCAAAGGCCGCAGGAATTGCGATGAGGGAAAGACTCAGTGCCGCGAAGGTGGATATACGTTTCATTTGGGCATCCTCTCGAATAGGGAATCACTCTGGTCAGCGGCGATCGCCAAGGTGCTGGCGCATGCGATTGCAACCACGGTGATCGAAATGTACGCATGCGGCGCTATATCTAAGCGATCCACATACGCGTGCAAGATGTCGTGGCGACCTTGTCCTACGGCGGAAAAAGGACGCTAAATCAAAGAAGGGTTGTAGCGCGTCGGATGCAGAACAGCGAATCCAATTTGTTCTGATATACCGCGACGTCTCGTCCGTTTACGAAAAGCGATTGCCGCACCGCAGGTGCCGCCTTACCAAGTCGGAATTGCTTCCTACGATTGCAACCGCATTGCACAACTGCTGGCGGGTTACGCCAAAGGTGCGACACCAAAGATCCAGACATTCGATGTAGCGGACATCGATCCCGGACCGGAGATGGCGACTGTTTACGTGTGCTGTGGACTGGTTCATGTCTTGTTGCCCTTCGTTAGTTGGGTGGACGCGCACTCCGAAGTGTCGATCTGCTCGCGGAACCGCGTTTTTCACCCTGCGCACAACGATGTCTCTTAATCTGCCAGCCGGCACACATCAGAGACGGCTGATGCGCCTGCCGCGCACGCCACGAGAGAGTCGGAAAGTGGGCTCAATGCACAATCGATGTCGATAGAAGGAAAATCTTCCGAATCCAATCTTGCAGAAAAACTGAAAAAGCCCGTCATGGACTTTTTCAGCATGCTTCAAACGCCACGTATGGCGCTTCCCCCTGCTTCGTAAATCCATCCCTTGCGGGATCGATTCACGTACGGCCCATCCTTGGGCGTGTAACTTGGCCGCCTGCTTATGCGGTGTTGTTCGGCGAGGCGCCCTGGAGTGCCATGCTCGTCGAGCACCTTCTTTCTTTCATTCACACTAGCCCTGCCGAGGCGACCAGGTCTGTTCGCCAGCGGACAATGCCAGACTTCAATTTCTGCGGCTCAGCGTGAATTCGCCGACGTCGATGCCGAGATCGACACCTTCACCGGCACCGGCCAGCGCCAGGGAAACCGAACCCTTGGTGAGCACCTGTGCAGTGCCGGACTTGACGACTCCGGCATGAGCTTCGGCTTGGGCGTAAGAACCCAGCACGTCGGACATGCGATGCACATCGCTGAAACGTCCGGTTCCGCTATCGACATGCGATTTGCCTACCGTCAGGCCCGCGCCTCGGGCGGCGATATTGACCCTCATCGACTTGCCGTCCTCGCAGGTGACCGTACCGCTTCCTTCGGAGTGCTTGTAGATCGCCGACCAGGTCGACAGGGAAAATTTCAGCTTGCAATCCAGGTCGGCGGAATTATCCGCACGCGCATGACCGGGATAAACAGCGATGGTGCCGAGCGCAATCAATGCGCTCGCGATGCGGGTAATGGGTTTCATGTTGCTCTCCTGAATCCTGCAGATGGTGGAAGAAACGCCTTCCGGCGGATTTCGCCCGACCTGCGCTGAGCATTCCTGCAGATGCCAGCGAGTATTGGGTATGTCGCATCCATGCAAGTGGTCGTGTCATGCAGCATGGTCTTTGCTGACCCAGTTGTATGTACGCCAGCGCACACAGACTGCCGTGCATCGCATCGATCTTGTGTGCGATGGCGCACCGACCTGCAGTTTCGTCGCGCGTAGGGTTTGTCGCACCCCCACAACAACGCGATTCATAAGGAGGTGTCGTCATGTTGCACTATGCAGTGGTATTTCTGATTCTCGCGCTGATCGCCGGCCTTCTTGGCTTCACCGGTATCGCCGGTGCTTCGATCGGTATTGCGAAGATCCTGTTCTTCGTATTCATCGCCCTGTTCGCAGCCTCGTTCATCGTCAACCAGCGCGGCCGCTAGCGTGCCGCTACTTCAGCGAAGTCGATGCCGGCAAGATCAGCACTACTCGGGACGATACTCGGGTTCAAACGCGTCAATCACGAAGGAGCAACGAAGTGAACGAGGACATCATCAAAGGCAAGTGGTCGCAACTGAGTGGCAAGCTCAAGGAAAAGTGGAGCAAGCTCACGGACGACGACGTGAACCAGCGCGCGGGCCATCGCGAATATTTGATCGGCAGGTTGCAGGAGCGCTACGGCATCGCAAAGGAAAAAGCCGACATGCAGGTCAAGGAATTCGAGCGCGCGCTGCGCTAGTCGCTATCGAGGCGCCGTCAGTCTGCGCATGAATCGCAACAGCACGCGTGCTGCCTGTCATGAACCAGCATCGCTGTTCCACAACGCCTGCCTGCAAGGAGCGCAGGCTACAGAGTGCGCATCAATCGATCCCTTCACCAAAGGCCGATCTCAAGCGTACGAATCGCGGCAGAGATGCACTTCCCCCAAGGACGGTCCAATTTCTCAGGAGATTCCATCATGAATTCGAACAATCATAACAACCACAGCAAATCCAATACTCGTTTCGGCCATAAACCCGGAGCCAAGGATGCGCCCCATGGTGGCAACAAGAACAAGGTAGTTGCACCGGCAAATCAGCAAAAGCAAGAAGCACCGAAGGCAACGAAACCAACTGAAAATCCGGAGAACTAAGGGCTTGCCAGGGAGAGCCTGATCAGCAACCGGACTCTCCTTTCTACCTAAGGTTGCCCAGACAGCCACGACAGATTTTCATGATCGCGCAAATCCCCACCTCGACAGATGGCCAAGCTTATCAAACCGCCGAGGACGCGTTCACATCCGAAGGCGGTTACTTGGCAAGAGAGCTCGATCCGGATTGGATAAGGATCTGTGCTGCAGTGGATAAACGTGCACGTTTGATGTCGAAGTTGTCGATCCGTTATGACGGGCTCCATTACGTTTTCGAAGACTATCGCTACGATCGGCTTACCGATGCAGTCAGCTATGCCCGGCTCATGCGGGCACGATCGCAACGGCAGCAGGGGTCGTATCAATCAAGGTTCGACAAGACCATCGAATCGCCAGATGGGCTCGACAGAAAGCTCATGAAGACACTGCATATTTCGTTCAGTGCCGGGGTGTACGAATTTCAGGGATATCGCTACGATCGTCTCGTCGATGCGGTGAACTATGCCCGACTCCGCCAATAGCGAGCGGCGGCCGTAGCCACAATGCGGACCCACACATTCGACCGGAACTGAAGCGCCCCACGGCTTCGATCTCAATTCTTCGCGAACCAATCTCTGAACGCAAACAACAGCGCCAAAAACAAGCACGCGGCGATGCTCGCACTCTCGGAAAAGAACGACGCGCCGAATGCGGCCAAGTAAAGAGGGGGACCATATCGGTCCTGCTGGGTGATCTGTCTCGCATCAGCAGTTGCTCCGCTTCGCGCGAGCAGTCTCTTATCCCTTGTTGCATGCCGCCACAATCGCTTGAAAGAAACGGAAATCGCCAGCGTCGTTCCCGTGTACAGGCTTGCCGCGACTTTTGCGTCGGGATGCAGCAAGTAGTCCGCCAGCAGTGCCGTCGGGAAAGGCAATAAAGTCACGAAGAAAAGCAGCAGCCCGTTCCAGTACAGAAAGGCATGATCGGTTCGTTCGATCAAGGTGAACATCGAGTGGTGTTTTACCCAAATCACCAAGATCGAGACAAAGCTCGTGACAAACGCGAGGTAACTTGGCCATAGCGCAACAAGCATGTAGGCCAGCCCTCGCTGTTCGACCGCGGCATGAGCGGGTACGTGGATTTCCAGAACGAGCAGGGTAATAGCAATGGCGAAAACACCATCGCTAAACGCTTCGATACGCGCTGTACCTTCGTCTTTCCGCGATTTCATGCGGCGCCGGGAAGCCTTTCCACTGCGGCCGGACTACTTCTGGCAAGTGCCAGGGCGAGTGCAGGGTTCAGGCTGTCGACCATCGTAGTCGGTATCAAGATCGTCGCACCGCGTTCCTTCGTGGTCTCGTAGATGATGTTCATCGCGCGCAGTTGCAACGCAGCGGGATGATCGGCGTACAGTTGCGCCGCCTCCACGAACTTTCCGGCAATCTCGGCTTCGGCGGCACCGAGAATCACGCGCGCCTGCTTCTCGCGCTCGGCTTGCGCTTGACGGGACATGGCATCCTGCAGCGCCTCAGGAATGGCGACGTCACGAATCTCGACCGAGGTCACGGAGACGCCCCACTCGACCGTTTTGCGGGCGATCTCGTCACGTAACTGTCCATCGGCCACCTTGCGATTCGACAGCAGCGTGGCAAGCATCGACGAGCCGATCATCTCGCGCAACGAAGTTTGTGCGACGCGATCGATCGCCTCGCGATAATGAGTGATTTCGAGCGCCGCCTTTTGCGCATCGTGGACATGCCAGAAGATGATCGCGTCCACGTTGACCGGAACCGTGTCCTTGGTCAGCGCCTGCTCGGCGTTGAAAGCTGTGGTTTGAATGCGCTCGTCGATAATGGCGACGATATTGTCGATGACCGGGAAGATCACGAACAGGCCCGGCCCCTTGACGCTGTGAAGCTTTCCTGCACGAAGGACGACGAATTTTTCCCACGTATTGGCCATCTTGAGCGCGAGCCAAATAACAAGAGCTAGCGCGAGGAAAATCGCGCCCAAATAGAGGCTCACGAAATTACCTAAAGCGAGGCCTAGGGCAGCAAAGAAAAAGGCAAGAACAGCTGTGATCGGATTCATGGCAGCAATCTCCTGGCGAACAGTGCGCAGGTGGACTGGAAGGCGCCACCAACGCAAGTATCATTCGCCAATAGTGATGCGCCATCTGTTCGCCAGCGCACCCAGAAGAATTAGCGTCATTTGCGCCATTCCTCGTGATACGTTCAAGCCACGCTCTACACTACTTCTCCTCCCAGTCGACGATGCTGGTGACATGTGTCGCCGCTGACTCAGCGAGCGCAACCGTTCTTCATCGCGCTGCCCTCCCCTAGCCACGATACCGTTCGCGAATCGCGATCAGGCGTGGTCGGCATCGGCCAAAAGCGGTCTTACTAACAGGCGTAGGCGAACCGGGTCCGAAGACGAAGGTGCTCGCCTTCAGGCAGACGAGTCGGATCATTTTGCTGACTCCGTCTCCGCAAGACGAACAAGAAGCGCATCGGAAAGCTCCGTCGCTGCAGCGGTCCATTTCACCAAATCGGCCGCACGAACAAGAGATGGTGTCGTTGAGCACAATCCGGCGAGTACACGCGCTGCGATTTCCTCCCGCTTGGTGAGGGTGGATGCGAGACTCTTGCCGTTTGCAATCGGGTCACTCATTGCGTTCTCTCCATGTTGTTTAGGCCGAATAGACCGCGCGATACGTTTAGCGCGACTTCTTCACGGACTCCGGGTGCGCGATCCGGTTTCATCATACCCCCAAGCAAGTACTCGCAAGTCGAGCAAGATCCTTTGTTGGCTGATGTGTGCCTAAAGCGCACATAAGATTCGGCAGTGAACTTTGCAGGCCGGGCTGACTGGTTTTCTTATCAGCACTCGAATAACCACTGCGGCCAACAACAATCGCTTGGTAGGTCTCTCGTATATTGCGACTAATCCTGACGCGCATTGTGCGGTGCCGTACAGACCACGGGCAGTCGTGCGCATAGCCTTGCTCAGGAATGTCCGAAGTCCATTCATGCTGCCTACCACCGATCTGCGGCATTTCCGCAGTGCATGGCTTTTCACGGAACGTGAATCGCTTACACGAATTGGATTCGACTATCGCGCGACCAGTGCGAAAGCACTGCATTTCGAGCTGAGGGCCGCCCAAATGGAGCACTCTCCCAGCGATTCTCTCTAGAAGGAATATTTATGCAAAACCAATATCAGAGTTTGATCGCGATAGCTTTCGCGATGCTTCTGCAGGCATGCAGCCAGCAAGTGGATACCGCCAAAGTTGAAGCGAACGTGACAAAGGCAGAAGCCGATGGTCAGAAAAAAATCATCGACGCGCAGGCGAAACTCGATCAAGTCGTTGCGCAGAGCAACAAAGAGCTGATCAGCATGCAGGCCGATGCAAAGAAGGATGCGGCAAACGATCCCAACGCCGCAACTCCGGCTGTCGGCGCCGACATGACCAAAGCGCGCACCAACGCCGAGATCAAGATTGCCGGCGCTCAGTACGACGTGGACACGGCCAAGGCCAAAGCCGCCGAAGAGGCCGCCGAGGCTCGCTGTGAGCTGCAGCTCGGCGATGCGAACAAGGCATGCGTGGCGAGCGCGAAGGCGAGCTATGAGTCAGCAGAAGCGACAGCGAAAGCAAAAAGGGATGCGCCGCATCCTGCGCAATAGCGCCCTTGGCGTGGAGTAAGAATGCTTCGTAAACGCACCGAGTGCCAGTGAACCCCAGGCGGTTGCGTTCGCGATCGTGGTTCACGGTGCGGTGTCGAGTCCACAATCGAGACCTAAGGAGAAGTCCATGCGTATGACCATTTTATTGACACTCAGTGTTTTTGCTGCCGCAAGTTCAGGCTGTATGAGCGATGTGAAAGCCCCCAGCAGCGCAAAGACGTCGACCTTTGATTGCTCGGGACCTGGCAAGGGCTGGGGAGATTGCACTGATAAAGCAGATGCGCAATGCGGAGTCCGCGGCTACACGATCGTGGCGAGAAACGGCGACGCAGAAGGGAACAACTCCAGTGGCAACACGCAGATGAAGCGTACCTTGGTGGTTTCGTGTAAGTAGGAGCCGCAATCGGGTGGCTCGGTACCGATTCAGGCTGCAGCCATCACTGATGCAGTTAGATTGCATGGGAATGGTTTGCCGCGAAGCGAATGTTTCACACAGGAGTACATGAAATGAGCGCAACGAGAATGGCAGCGATAGTTCTGATAATTGCCGGCCTTCTGGGCCTCGCCTACGGCAGTTTCAGTTACACCAAGGAAACGCACGAGGCCAAGATCGGTCCGGTCGAGATTGCGGTCAAGGACAAGGAGACCGTGAATATTCCGATATGGGCCGGTGTCGGGGCAATCGTCATCGGCGGCCTTCTGCTGATGGTGCGCAACAAGAACTAGTCGGCAGCATTGCCGATCCGGCACACCCGGTGGCCTCGACAGTGGAATCAGCGCAGCATCGAACGCGCTTGTTTCAATGTGCGGTGTCGAACAGATCGAAACGGTACCTGTATGGTCGAATGACCGTGCAGATTTTGCGTTGGCTTTCCCATCAGAAAGGCTCAACCCTGGGGTTCAGTGTCAAAAGGCACAAACCCTCGCGGCTTTTGGTCGAGCCGAAAACTCGAGAAATCGCGATTGCCTCATTTCTCGATGCCAGTGCATGAATCCCGGCAATCGGCACACTCTGGAGAAATCTCATGAAAGCAATTGTTTCAGTACTACTGGCTTCCGCGTTTATTGCGGCTGGCGCATACGCACAATCGCCGACCAGCGCCGCTCGCGCTACCGATTCTCCGACCGGCGCGACGAGGCCGGACGCAGGACACAATAGGGATGTTCAGCAACGCATCGCCGATTTGCACGCGAAACTTGCCATCACGCCAAGCGAGGAATCGCTTTGGAGTGCAGTGGCACAAACGATGCGAGATAACGCTGGCCAACTCGACGCGGCGATCGACAAACGCGAAAACGCAGACACGACCGCCGTTGAAGACTTAAATGCCTACGGCAATGTAGTCCAAGCCCACGCGGACGGTATCAAAAAGCTTTCCGCGGTTTTTTCTCCGTTGTATACCTCGATGTCGGATCAGCAGAAAAAGGTAGCCGACGAGGTGTTCGCTCAAGCCGGGCATCATCAGGGCAAAGGCGAATCTCGGGCAATGAAATAAAGCTTCATCAGGCGTCGTGGTGACTTTCGCCGCACGACTGTATTCCAAGGAACTGTCATGAAACGACGAATTCTTTCACTTGTTCTTGGCACTCTAGCGCTTACCGCAGCTTCGGCCGCAAGTGCTCGGGTAGCTGTCAGTATTTCCGTCAATCCATACGGCTACGGAACATATGCCCCCCGGTTGTTTATCAGCCGGATCCGTACTACTCCGCCCCACCCGTTGTTTATTACGGCAGTGGACATTGGGGTAACGGTCGCGTCCGCCACTCGCGAGGCCATAGTAATTATGGTCACGATCGCGATCGTCGTGACGACCGTGACCGCCGCGACGAGCATGGCCACTAACGATCGTCGCGGTTAAGCAGGTGCGGATCACGATCTTCGATAGATAGCAATCTATTCAATGATGGAATGGTCCGCATCGAGCATGGGCAATGGGCTTGTATCTAGTCGGTTACCGTTGGCCGCGTGGTGGCGTTTTCGGCATTCGCGCCACGCAGCGACATAAGCGCGGGCGAAACGTGAAGTCCAGCACATGGACGTGGGCCGCACGCGCACGATCGTGCAAGTGACGCCGACCGCGCAGATGCTCCCGCTAGGAATGCGATACGTGTCGGCGTCAAAAACTCGCTTTGTGAAGTGCCGACATGCAGCGCCATGCATTTCGATGACAAGAGAGTGTGCGTCAGTCCGATCGTTGCAGTGCAAATTGCCCGATCGCCGATTTTGCCTCTATGCAAGCAGCCCGACATGAGTTCGTCAGCACGCCGAAAACGCCGAAATATAGCCCTTTTGGGCTTGGCACGCGTTTTGTAAGTACCCACCTGCTAGTCAACAACACGAGAGGCAGGTATGAAAATTCACAACGTCGTCTTTGCTTGTATTGCCACGCTTGGCGCGGTGGTGAGCCCGGCATTTGCCGCCGATGAAACAACCAGCGCGGCGCAGTCCGAGCAGCCCGTCACCGATACCTGGATCACCACCAAGGTCAAGGCCGAATTGGCGACAACCGAAGGCATCAAGTCCACCGAAATTTCGGTCACGACCAAGAATGGTCTGGTGACGCTGTCCGGCGTCGTCAATGCGAAGGCGCAGGTACAGAAGGCGGTCGCGGTGGCCCGTGCGGTCAAGGGCGTGCGCAATGTGGACTCGAGCGCGCTCACCTCACGCGACTAGCCATCATCTCAGTCAAAATTTGCGAGGAGAATCGATATGAATCAAGACACCATCAAGGGTCAATGGAAGCAGCTTTCCGGAAAAATCAAGGAAAAGTGGGGCAAGCTCACCGACGACGATCTGAAGGAAGCCGAGGGCAGCAGTGAGTATCTCGCCGGCCGCCTGCAGGAACGCTACGGGATCGCCCGCGACGAGGCGGAGAAGCAAATTAAGGAATTCCAGCGCACCTTGCACTGAGACCTCTTTTCGCCAAAGAAGCGGCGCCGTGTGCGCCGCTTCTTCTATGCACACAATTAACGCAATCCGCGTTTCCGCCGGTATGCCGCAGGATTTCCTCTTGCCGTGTTCGCATGCGAATATAACCACAATCCGACGCCCGACATCACTCGATTCGCCGGATTGAGATTTCCTCGCAATGCGGCGCGTGATGAACTGGCGGAGTAACGGAAAGTGACCGAACAGAAACGCTCACGTCCACGCCTCCTCATCGTCGACGATGACCCGAGCATCCTGCGCAGCTTTCGCGCCGTTTTCGAAGAAGACGACTATCGCGTCGGCACCGCGGCGAACGGCGAGCACGCCGAGCAGTTGGTGCAGACAGACGTATTCGACTTGTGCTTTCTCGACCTGGGCCTTGGCGATGTCTCCGGGCTGGATCTGTTGCCACGCCTGAAACAGCATGCACCGTGGATGCGTATTGTTGTCGTCACCGGCCAGTCCGATCTGGAGACCGCGCTCAACTCGATGCGCGCCGGGGCGGCGGACTATGTAGTGAAGCCGTGCACGGCGCAGCAGCTGCGGCTCGCTGCCGAGCGACAGCTGGAAACGCGGCGCATCGAGCAACGCCTGGAAGCGCTGGAGAAAGCCGACTGCACGACCAAGGTTGCCGAACTCGACAGCAACAGTCCGCTGATGAAGCAGGTTGTCGAGACGATACGCCAAGTTGCCGATACCGATGCGACGACACTGATTCTGGGCGAGAGCGGCTCAGGCAAGGGAATGGCCGCACGCCTGCTGCACAATTGCGGTGCGCGTGCGAAGCAGGAATTCGTGACGGTCAGTTGCCCGTCGCTTTCCGCCGAGTTGCTCGAAAGCGAACTTTTCGGTCATCGCCGCGGCGCATTCACCGGCGCGGTGGATAACAAGCTCGGGCGCGTCGAGCAGGCCGAAGGCGGCACACTGTTTCTCGATGAGATCGGCGATTTTCCTCTGTCACTGCAGCCAAAACTGCTGCGCTTTCTGCAAGACCGAGAATACGAGCGCGTGGGTGATCCGGTCACGCGCAAGGTGGATGTGCGTATCGTTGCCGCAACCAACCGGGACCTTGCCAAGATGGTCAAGGAGGGAACGTTTCGGGAGGACTTGTACTACCGTGTCAACGTCATCAATGTCACCATGCCGCCGCTACGCGAGCGCATGGAAGATGCCATGTTCCTCGCCGAAACCTTCCTCGCGCGCTATGCGGCGAGTTATCGTCGACTCGCGCGGGGTTTCACTGAAGCGGCGGCAAATGCAATCCTCGACTATCACTGGCCGGGCAATGTGCGGGAACTGCAAAACGTGATCGAACGCGCGGCAATTCTATGCCCCGACGTGCTCGTCGATGTGCCCTATCTCGCCATTGCCGGCAATGGCGAGCAGACTTCCATGTCGCTGCGCATTGGTAGCGCGATGAGTCTCGAGGCGCTGGAGCGCGCGCATATTCTCAAGATCGTATCGACAAGCTCTTCGCTTGAAGAAGCGGCGCAGATTCTCGGCATCGACATCTCGACGCTCTATCGCAAGCGGAAGCAGTACGGTATCTGACGAGTACGCGAATTGTGGAGCGCGCCGGCAGGCGCGACAAATGAGCTGCTCATGACCGTGCGCTTCGCTTGCCGGGCGCAGATTTGCGTGCCGCAGTTTTGGCTGACGTTTTCGATTTCGCACGCTTGTGCGTCGCCATACGGCCCGAGCCCGACTTTTTGCCGCCACCGGATTCCTTGTTCACCGTCGCCCAAGCCCGCCGTTCGGCTTCCGTCTTGCCGACGCCGCGTTCCTCGTAGCTCTCTTCGATGTGCTCCGCCTGACGCTTCTGTTTGCCTGTATAGCTCGACTTGTCACCACGTGGCATGGCTGTCTCCCGTGTGTTGTTCAGCGTTTCTGCTTTGAAGCAAGCGGCTTTTTCGCCGGCTCGCCTTTTTTGCCGAGTTCCTCGAGCAGGGTGCCAAGATCTTCGGCGTGCTCCTCTTCGTCAGCGAGAATTGACTCAAGCAGACGCCTTGTGGTCGGATCGTCGTTGCCAAGGTACTGGACAATCTCGCGGTAGCTGTCGATCACCAGACGCTCCGCGACAAGGTCTTCCTCGAGCATCTCAACGAGATCGCTGCCCTCGATGTACTCGGATTGACTGCGCTCAGCGAGTCCTTTCGGCGCGAAGTCCGGCTCGCCGTCGAGCTGCACGATGCGCCTGGCGATCATGTCGGCATGCTCCTGTTCGTCCTTCGCGTGCTGGAGAAATTCCGCCGCGATGCTTTTGGCATGGATTCCGGAAGCCATGTAGTAGTGGCGTCGATAGCGCAGAACGCAGACGAGCTCGGTGGCCAGAGATGTATTTAGCAACGCCAGAACCTGCTTACGGTCGCCGCGGTAGCCTTCGGTCACCGCACCCGATTGCAGATGTTTGCGTGCATTTTTGCGCAGCGTTTGGACATCGCTGAGGAAAGGTTTGGACATGCTCATGGATTGTCTCCGTCGAGTTCGTTTCGAGCATCGCCAGGAAATTGCGGCAAGATGCTGTCATCGATGGGAAGTGGGCGGCTCGTCTTTGCTGGCGCGAAGATTCACTACCAGCCAGTGGTCGCGCAATATGCAATGCCGCTGTTCAGGTCGCCGAGCAAAATGCAACGTGCACGATATGCAAGGCCGATGCAGCTGGCGCTGCGACGGTCAAATATCGTGTCAACCCGCGGGCGGGCGACGGATGCCACCGAAGATCAGCGAGGCCAAGAACAGCACGATGAAAACGAAGAACAAGATCTGGGCGATGCTGGACGCAGCGCCAGCAATGCCGAAAAAACCAAGCGCGCCGGCGATAAGGGCAATGACGAAAAACACGATGGCGTAGTAAAGCATGGGGGCTCTCCTGTCGAACGACTTGTCGTCGTCAAGCTAGGTTTGAGCAATATCTATGCCAGAGCTGCGGAGTGAGGAAGTGTGTGTGAACATGGACGCGCGAATTTGTGCTGCAAGAAATCGCACGCCGACCCCGAGCTGCCTTCTCGCTCAGATCAAAGGCAATCGCGCGCTCGCGACCACATTCGACGCTTGCGCTGTTGGCGGCTTCACACCAACTGCCGTCGAAAAAATAGTGGATCTCAACGACTCTGCTCAGTACGAATGCCCTCGCGCAAATCGAAATGCTTTTGCACCCCGAGTGCGCCGGAATCTCCGGTCAACACCGATTTCACGAAATTGAACGCGCGCCCGAGCGCAGTTGACGCCGAAGTCCACGCTTCGGCGGTATCGGCTTCGATGCGGATCGCGGCGAGGTTCGGGTCGTCCTTCCCGGCCGGGAAGAATACGGCATCGATCGATCCGACCAGAGCATGGCGATCCGCGCACGTTCGATCGTCACCTGCGCGCGGCCCTCTATTGAAACGTACGCACCATTGCTCGCGTTGACGTATGCCAGGTTGACGCGCGGATCCACTTCGAGTTCGCGCAGCTTTCTGCTGCCAAGCGCGGTGAGGAACCATGCGCTGCCGTCGAATGGAACGCTGCGTACGGCCAATGGCCGGCTCACCAGCCGGCCCTCGCCATTGCGCGTCGTGAACATCACGACCGGAGTTCCCTTGATCAGTAGAGCAATTTCAGCGATCGCCATTTGAACGGCTTGCTCGTTGCGCATAAATGACTCCGCAATTGATTTTCACCCAACCCAGCAAGGCTCGTACCAGCACTTCAGCGAAACACGAAAGCCGTAGTTCCATTTGCCTGGCGTTCCGATTGGCTCGATAGATGCAGGTACTCCGGCATGGCCAGCCCGCATCCCATGTCGATTGATGACGGCTCGCATGTGGCGAGGCTTCGCTCAAGTCGATGCAGCCGAATGTGATGGATCTCAAGAGCGGCTATCCGTTTTGGACAGTCCGCAATGGACTGCCGGCGACTTTTCCCCCGCTCGAGGAAAATCTCGATTGCGATGTCGTCGTGGTCGGCGCGGGCATCACCGGGGCTCTGATTGCCCGATCCTGCACTGATGCCGGCTTGCACACGATCGTCGTCGATCGGCGCGATGCGGCCTGGGGCAGTACTGCGGCGAGCACGGCGCTCCTTCAATACGAGATCGACATCGAACTCGCCGCGCTCGCGCGACTCATCAGCATGGAATCCGCGCTGACGGTATATCGTGCATGCGAGGCCGCCCTGGCGACGCTGGCTGATATCGCCGCCAAACTCGGTGATGTTGGATTTGCGCGCGCGTCGAGCTTGTATCTGGCCAGTCACTGGCATCACCGACGACGCCTGCACAAGGAGTTCTCGCTACGCCGGGAACATGGATTCGAGGTCGAATGGCTCGATCGCGCTGCCTTGCGGAAACGCTATGGCATTGAAGCCTGGGCCGCGCTGCGCAGCGTACCAGCCGCGCAAGTCGACCCGTATCGCATGACATACGCGCTGCTCGAAAATCTGCGCGCAAGCGGCACGCGAATATTCGATCGCACCGAATTGCAGGCTTGGGAAGCAGAGCGCGAGGGGCTCGTGCTGCGGATGCAGCGCGAGCGCCGCGTCCGCTGCCGCTATCTCGCCCTTGCCGGGGGCTACGAAACGCTAGCCTGGCTCGGCGTGGGTGTCGCACGCACGCGCAGCAGCTACGCACTCGTAACCGAACCGTTGCGCGACGGCCTAGGGCCGCTCGCCGATACATTGGCCTGGGAAACAGCACGGCCGTACCTTTATCTACGTTCGACCGAAGACGGCCGCCTGCTCGTCGGCGGCGAAGACGATCGCATCGATATCGCGTCGCGTCGCGATGCGCGAGTCGGACGCAAATGCGCGACGCTTTTGCGCAAGCTCAATCGCATGGCGCCCGCCCTCGACGTCGAATTGGGTTTTGGCTGGGCCGGCACGTTTGCCGAAACCGAGGATGGTTTGCCGTTCTTCGGCGCCCATCCGAATCACGATCCCCGCATCCTGTTCGCCATGGCGTACGGCGGCAATGGCATCACTTACAGCGCCATCGGTGCGGAGATTCTGCGCGACACGATGATGGGTCTCACGCATCCGCTCGCCGGCCTCTTTT
>Ga0207694_10000562_pt1 | contig 33621 bp, 30 predicted proteins | sample KBSC34metaG_FD_184353 | JGI IMG/M metagenome (GOLD analysis project Ga0207694, IMG submission 184353) | Corn rhizosphere microbial communities from Kellogg Biological Station, Michigan, USA - KBS C3-4 metaG (SPAdes) (version 2) | ecosystem: Host-associated > Plants > Roots > Rhizosphere > Soil... | reverse complement strand
CCGAGCGGATGGTGGCGTACAAGGAGGCCGGGGTGACGACGCTGAGCGTGGCGGCGGCGTTCGGGGATCTGGAGACGCGGATCGGGATCGTGCGGACGGCGGTTGAGGCTGCTGAGGCGGCGGGAATCGGGTGACCGCCAGGCGGGAGAAACTGGTAAGAGCCCTGGTTGTGTAGCGGAAGGTCATCGACGCCCTACCGGATCATCACTAAAATCTTGATGTGCCGACCGCGAGTTTTCCCGGCGTCGAGTCCGTGATCGACGCGATAGCCGACTACGAACTGAGATATCGCGACCGCACCGAGGAGGGCAGGCACAGCGAAGAGGAACTCCTGGAACTCCTCGACAGCTACCTGCCACCCCTGGTCCACACCTTCGACACCCAGGTCCCCCCGCCGCGCGAGCGCAGCGGGGCCCTGGCCCTGGAGAAGGAGTACTACGAGTGGCGCAAGATCACCAGCGGCGACCCCGAAACCCGCCGCGCCGCCGTGATCCGCTCGTTTCTGGCCACCGAGACCGAGCGCCGAGGCCAGTTCCAGATCAGCCGCTCGCAGAACAGCCGCCTCGCCGAGCACTTCGACGCCATGGGCGAGGAGTTCACAGCACTCGACTTGCCCGGGCATGCCGCGCTCGCGTTCCAGAGCGCGGCCGACCTGTATCTGCCGCTGCGGCAGAAGTCCCGGCGCGAACGAGCGCTGCTGAACTGGCGCCGCGCGCAGCACTCGGCCCGTCCTCCCGGCGCCGCCCGCCTCTTCGAGGGGCTCTACGACAAGATCTGCGGCTACGGGTATAGGCCGTTCCGGATGCTGGGGTGGATGGCGCTGACGCTGGCGGTGTTCAGCCTGGCGGTGTGGCGGTGCGGTGGGCCCGGGTACCTGAAGTCCTTACACGGGTGCCTGATCGACTTCCTGAACCCGCTGACGTTCGGCGACCTGGACGGGTCTTTCAGCGGGGCCGCGCAGGTGCTGCTGATCATCGAGAGCTACGTCGGAAGCATCTCCATGGCGATCTTCTTCGCGTTCCTCGTCAGGGACTAGCGGGTAGGGATGCGTCACCAGGGACCGGTGCAGCACCTTGCGGGGCTCGCCGGTCCCGTAATAGTCCGGCCGTTCTTCACCCTGCTGGGTGAACCCGAACCTCCGGTAGAGGCGGTAGGCGGCCCTGTTGTCGGGCCGGACGGTGATGTAGGCGTCGGAGACCCGAGCCTCCATCATCAGCTCCATGGCCCGGCTCATCAGCCGCCGCCCCATGCCGCCGCCCTGGTACCGCTCGCTGACCGCCAGGCCCATCAGCCAGGCCTCGGTGTTGTCCGAGTCCGGGCACACCATGGCATAGCCGGCGAGGTCGCCTTGGTATTCCGCGACCCACCAGGTCTTGCGGAACAGCAGATACAGCGACTTCAGATACAGCATCGAATAGGCCACGTCTTTGAAGACCTCTTTGTCGAGAATCTCAAGAGCGGCCAAGTCGTCCTCCGCGACGGGGCGCAAATGTGCGTCGCTGAATGTTCTGCGATCGACAGAACTACGCGCCTCGCGGATGGTGGTCACACACACCTCGTCAGAAGTCGGGCGTTTACAGGTCTCTGATAGGGGGTATGGGACCACCTTCAGGGGCATGCTACCGGCAGGCGACACATCCATGTAGGGATGTTGCTCTTTTCGGTATGCGTGCCTCAGCCGCGCCTGGTTCCCATGCGCCGTGCCCCTAGAAGCGCCGGGGCGGCCTGATCTTCACCTGGTCCCTGAGGTCACGGATCCGCGCGACCTGACGCTCGAACAACCGCGAGTAGTGTGTCCGGCTCTCCATAGCTTCCCACAGGGCCTTCATATCCGGGCTCAAGTGGGTCGGCGGCATCCACAGCGGCACCAGCTCGTTGAGCGCGAACAGCAGGGAGTCCAGCGGATCGCGGTCCCGGGCGATGTCCTTCTCGGCCCGGGGCACGATGACGTCCTGCACAGTGGTCAGCAGCCACTCGTGCAGGGCGAACTCCTCGCAGAACCGGATCAGCGTCGGGAGGTCCTCCGGCGCGCCGGTCAGCCGGATGACATGGAAGTTCGGCACGTCGCTCTTGGCTATGCCGACCGTCGGCTTGGCGTCCGGGGCCAGGGTGGCGGCCCACCGGACCACGGCGGTGCTGGCCCGCAGCGCGGTGGTGTGGTTCAGGGTGTTGCTCTGCTGCACCTCGTCGATGATGCGATCGCTGATCGAGGCCAGGTCCAGGCCGCGGGCCGGCGAGGTGTCGGCCAGGTAGCCGTCGATGAGATTGTGCGGGTCCGGCGAGTGCAGGACCTCCACGACGCCCTGGTGCCGCAGGTAGTGCCGCCACTCGCGGCGCTCCTTGGAGGTCGCCTCGGTGAGCGCCACGTGCGCGGTGCCCTGCAGGATGCGGCCGTTGGTGACCACGGCGTGGCTCAGCACCGTGCCGATGGCCCGGCCCCGGCCCTCGCGGGCCACCTGCAGCCGGCAGTCCACCCCGGTGACCTGCTCCGGGGAGACGACCCGGCGGACCGGCCGCTCCGCCTTGATCACCGGCGAGCCCGGGGTGAGCTGCATCAGGGCGACGGTCGCCGAGGGGGACAGCGTGCCCAGGTTCTGGATCAGGCACGTGCGGACCTCGCCGAAGCCCAGCCAAGGCCGCGTGCCGATGTCGGGGACGGCCGGACGCGGGTCCCGGTCAGTCGTTGTGGGTGACATGGACGTCGTCGAAGAACAAGTGGCTCATCCGGCCCACGGGATTGTCGGGTAACGTGACCGGGCTCGCCTCGTCCCGGGCTCGATCCGCGGTCTGCTTCAGCACCGCTCCGTCGAAGCGCAGATGGTCGATGATGATCTCCGCGGCGTGCTCGGCCGCCCGGTAGTACGGCGGGAGCACGGACAGCGCCTGGTATGCGGCGAACGGGGCCGCGTCCTGCGTCAGCTGCGTGATGCTCGGCAGCTGCGACCACAGGTCCGGGAAGGCCTCGCCCGGTGCGAACCGGTACGGCTTGGCCACGGCCTGCCCCTTGTTCCGCAGCAGGCCCAGACGCAGCAGCTGCCATACCGCCGACAGCAGCGAACACGAGTACTGACGCTCGGCGTGCGGCTGGGAGTTGTCCAGGCTCCACAGTTCGATGTCGACGAACACCGAGTGCCGGTATTTCCCGAACTCCTCCGGCGGCCTCCAGTCCGGGGCGTCCATGGCCACCGAGACGGCCGGCGAGCGCTCGCCGTTGGACAGCCAGCCGGTCTGGGCCGTCGGCGGCCGCGAGCCGTTGGCGCCGACCGCGGCCTCCTCGACGATCAGCCCGGCGACGATGTCGGCCAGCGCGCTCTTGTCGCGCGGGCCGGAGTAGGGGCGTTCGCAGGCGATCGCGCAGCCGGCCTCCCGCGCGAGGTAATCGATCTTGAATCCGGCCTGGTCGGCGGCGGCGGTGATGATGTCCACCACCTCCGAGGGCTTGGGCTGCTCCACCGTCGAGCCGGAGGGGGTGTAGTCGTCGACCAGGAAGCACGTGCTGATCCGGGCGTTGCGGCCGAACCGCTTGCGCACGCGCTTGGTCGCCGCCTCCAGCCACGGCGCGGCCTGCTCCAGCTGGCGGGAGATCTGCCGGTCGCCGTCGGCGAAGTCGTCCAGGTACAGGTGCCCGGTCTCGACCGAGAGGTGGCCCAGTCCGACCGAATCCACCTTCGGCGTCTGGGTCACTTCGTCGTAGCTCACGTCCACGGCCGTCACAGCCCTTCCCAGAATCTCTCGTCCGACAGTTTCGCGGCGAGGTCCTCGAAGGCCTGCACGGTGGCCTGGTTGGCGATCTTCAGTCCACTGACGTCGGCGTCGTCGATCACTTGCTCGCTCCATTGGAGCATCGGATCGTAGGGGATCTGGCCGGCCAGGCGGGCCCGGCCCATGCGGAGTTTGTCGGCCTGCTCGCGCAGTTTCTGGTCGTAGGCCCGCAGCCAGGCGCCCTGCGCCGGCCGGGTCACCGACTGCTGGTCCACGCCGAGGTCGACCACCGCGGTGCGGACGTAGCGGACGGAGTTGTTCAGCTTCTGGGGGTCGTGGCCGCGGCGCTCACCAGCTTTGAGCAGCCCTTTCTCGCCGAACACCAGGCCGTGCGCGGCCAGGATGTGCTGCTTGGTCCAGCGGTGGAAGACCAGCCAGCGGCTGGTCAGGGGCTTGAGCTCGGGCCGGGCGGTGGCCTCAAGCACCAGGTCGACGGCGTAGGAGCGGCCCGCGGACAGGTCCACGATGCACAGGTCGAACTCGCGGTCAAGCTTCAGGAACAACTGCGCGCAGCGGGCCGGCATGTCGGCGCTGATCGAGAACTCGCCGCCGTCCTTGTCGCCGGGCAGCAGCACCAGGCGCCCGGCGCCGGAGATGCGCGGCAGGTCGCGCAGCGTGTCGCTGTCGGAGTGCAGAGCCGTGTCGAGCTGCTGGGCCTCGGTGAGCTTGGTGAAGTACGAGTGCAGACCCGAGGCGTCCACCCCGCGCTCGGCCTTGGGCACGTCGAAGATCGCGCCGGCGGTGGGCGATCCGAAGTCGAAGTCGAGATACGCGACCGCCTCGCCTTGCAACGCCCGTCGGTAGGCCATGTTGCAGCTGGTCACCGAACGCCCCGTGCCTCCCTTATCGGAGGTGGCGAATATCAGCACGTCATGCGCTCCTGCTCGCTGCCTGGCGGGCGAAGGCCAGTTGGTCCAGGTCTCTGAGCACCTTGTCGGCCAGCGCCGCGGCGGTGGCCGGCCGCTCGGCGTTCAGCCGGTCGGCGCGGTTCAGCGACTGCTCAGCCTCGCGCAGCAGCTTCTGCTCCTGGGAGCCGCCCGCGGTCGGTGTGGTCAGCCGCTCCTGGTCCAGGATGTGCCGGGCCTCGGCGATCTTGGCGTTGGCCTGGTCGATCTGGCCCTGATCGGCCAGCGGCGGGGCGCTGATGAGCGAGGCGGCGGCGACGAAGACCTCGACGGCGCGCTCGGTCATGTCCCAGGCGGGCGTGGCGGGGGCGACCGCGGCCCTGGGGTAGACGTTGGCCGGGTGGTCCCACAGCCCGTCGGAGGGGTCCCGCCGGGCGAGCAGGTGCTCCACTGCCGTGTCCACGATCTCGATGAGCCGGGCCCGGTTGCGCCGGCTGGTGCTGATGGACGCCACGCGCAGCGCGGTCTTGGCCAGGGTGGCGGCGTAGCCGTTGTAGGACCAGGCCAGCGGCGGCCCCTCCTGTTCCGATCCCCTCAGGGGCATCAGCACGCCGGGTTCGTGCAGCAGGACACCGCGGTCGTCCTCGGCCGCGCGCCGGCTCACCAGACCGCGCTGGCCCAGCTCCTCCAGCACGCCCACGCTGCGCCCGATGATGCCGGTGTTGCCGCCGCCCTGCTGGGACAGCGCGACGATGGACAGCACCAGCTCGCTGAAGTAGGGCGAGCTCTGGCCGTCGGTGGCCTGCCACGGCACGTCCTCGATCGGCCAGCGCGGGCCGGAGTCGAAGGTCGCGATCGTGGCCCAGTACTGCAGCGCCAGGCCCCAGCGCAGGTTCAGGGCCTCGCGCAGGGACTGCTGTTCGGAGGTCAGCAGCCCTTGGCGGGAGGTGCGGACGGAGAACAGGTCGGCCAGGCCGTCCAGGGCGTTGACCGTGAAGTGCAGGACCGGCCGGGATTCGGCGATGCCGTGCGGCTGCCGCACGTTCTCCGCGGCCACGAGCTCGATGTCGGTGGCGTCCTGCGCCACCCCCCAGGCCCACCCGCACTCGAAGAACCGCTCCGGATAGTCGCGCAGCATCTGCTCGTTCTCCGGCGGCAGGCCGAAGGTCAGCTCCGGCAGTTTGTCACGCACCGGCTGCAGCTGGCCGCGCAGATCCTGAGTCAGGGTCCGGCCCACGACCCGGCCCTGGCTGACCGTGCGCAGCAGCACGGCCTCGGCCTCGGAGTCGGGTTCCAGGACGTTGACGACGAACGAGCGCAGCAGGCCGACCATGGCCGCGGTCAGGCGCGAGTCCATGGCCAGCACGGCGGTGTCGATCCGGCTCTGCAGCTCGCGCCGCTCCACCGTGCGCTGGAACTCGCGCAGGAACCCCTTCGCGGACAGGCACAGGGTGACCGAGATCGAGTAGGACTCGGTGATGTCATAGTCCTCCTGCTCCGGCTTCACCTCGGCGCCCGGCTCCTCGGTCAACAGATAGGAGCCGCCGCTGAAGGTCGGGCCGTCCTCGTCGGTGTAGCGCTTCACGTAGGTCTCCAGCGCCTCCAGCATCCGCATCGGGATGTCCAGGCCGCTGCCCATGGGTTTGAGCACCGCGAGCACGTCGTCCTCGATGGCGTCCGGCCGGTCCAAGCGAAAGCCGGGCACCTCGGTCGCGGGGTACAGCAGGATCAGGATCTGCTCGGCGTCGCTGATGCTGTTGGAGGCGTAGCGACCACCCCAGGCCCACTCCCCGTTTCTGAACGTCGCGCGAGCGAATGACCGCCACGTGTCCAGGATGTGTTGTCGTGGGTTCGTTCTCAATGCCGCCGCCCCTGCCTGACCCGCCCCGATCGCACGTGTCCGGTCTCATGTCGCAGGCGAGATCGGCACGGCGTTGTCTGCCAGCCACAGCCCCTACCCACGTGGACGAGGTCTGATACATCCCGGTGGCGGGATTCTGGCGGGATTCTCCTTGTCCGGCGCACGGAACGGCGGGGCCGGTACCATGGCAAACAGAAAACAGTGCTCTGACATGGTCATCTTCCCCGCGGAGGGCCCGGTGCGGATCGAACCCCGCAAGCAGATCCTGGACATCTGGCGCAACATGCTGCGGTACTGCTACGTCGACGGCGAGTGGTTCTGGGGCGGCCGGGCCGGATCCAATCCCATCTCCGACGCCGAGCAGTTGCTGTGCTTGTTCTGGCCGATGACCCAGATCAGCACATTCGGTGTGCACGATCCCGACGAGACCCAGGCGGACGTGGCATCGGCGCTGCGTCCGCTCGGTGAGGCCACTCGGATTCCTCGTACGCTGGTCGACATTGCACTCGAGTACTTCCAGAACCATACGGAACCGGACGAGAGCAACGAAGGCGAGCCCCGGTTCGGAGCCGGCAGTTATCTGCGGACTCTGGACAAGGACGTCCCGGCACCGCAGGACCCGAAGACTCAGGGGCTCGAAGTCGTCGACGCGTATTCGATGTCGATCACCCTGTGCCTGTCGCTACTGGTCTTCGTGGACTCCCGCCTGAATCTGGAACAGCAGGTCAGGCAGCACAAGAAGCTGACCGAACTGCAGAGACTGGCCTCGCGGCGGCTCACCGCGGCGATGGTCGGCATGCTGCGCAGCTTCGTTGTGAACTCGGTGAGTGTCGATTCCGAGCCGGGCCGGGCCATCCTGGAGATGCTCGGCCAGGGCGAGGTCACCGACACCGAGCTCCAAAGACGCTTGGCCGAACGGTTCGAGCGCCTGCGCGCCCAGATCAGCGGCAGTCTGCGTCTCGGTCTGTCCGAGGATTCCAAGCCCCAGAAAGACCAGCTTTTCGAGTGTGGATGGACCTGGGGCATCGCCCGCGGTGCCTACCCGATCACCGAATATGCCGCGGAACTCGAGGTCTCCAAGAAGACCGGCTGCGCACAGCCTCGGCCGTGGCTGTACTTCACCATGAACGCTCTGGACGCCATCGTCGACTTCACGTCGCGCCGCGGCACCGTTCTGAACGTTCTGAACGACGAGCAGCGCGGTCTGGCCGACGCGTTGTCTCTGCGCTGGGACATCACCCAGCGGTACTGGTCGACCGTGGCCCGGTTCGACCCGGAGAGCTGGCCGTTGGAGGACATCCCCTGGCGCACCAGCGACGGCCTGGAGTCCGACTATTTCTCGCTCCTGGTCATGTCCGTCCTGATCCAGGACCTGGTCGCCAGGACCGCCACGGACGCCGACCTGCTCAAAGCGGCCGGCATCCTCCAGGAGCTGGCGTGGCGCGGCCGGATCACCCGCCGCATGACCGAGCACGACGAAGCGGCCGGCCTGCACCACCCGGGCGTCCCCCAGGTTCTGGACGGTAGCGAAGAGGTGGCGGGGACCCGGCTCGCCCTCTACGCGACAGACTTCGCGCCGCTGATCATCAAGCGGTCGCTCCAGGCCGCGCAGCTGACCGACGACGTCGAAGCCCGCGAGGCGCTCATGACCCTCGCCGAGTCGGCGATGGACCACCTCCAGGAGCGGCGGATGACCGTGGCCGGCGACCAGGTCGAGCTGTGGGACGACCTCAGCGGCTTCCCCGGCCTGGCAGGCGCCGCCTTCGACAAGCCGTCGTGGTACCTGACCGAGCGCGTGGTCGAGGCGCTCGTCGCCACGGCGGCGGCGTTCGAGCAGGCGCCGCCGCGAAGCCCGGTCATGTACGACCACCTGCTCAGGCTCCTCAACGAAGCAGACCACGTCTACAACCAGGAACTGCTGCGCTCGAACGTCTCCGAGAAGACCTCCCTGCGCGACCGCCTGGAGGAGGTCGGAACCCTTCTGGAACGGGCCCGCGAACTCCGCAATCGCCGCACCAGTACCGCGATCGCCTTGTCCGAGCGCGCGCTGCGACTGCTGGACGCGCTGGAAGTGGCTCGCACGGACGCCGGACGGAGCCGTTGACATGCTGGTGTTCGCTTCGTCCGACAAGGGCGGAACCGGACGGTCGGTGACCAGCTGCAACCTGGCCTACCGTCTTTCACTGCTGGGGCACGACGTCGCCTACCTGGACTTCGACTTCGGCTCACCCACCGCCGGGGCGATCTTCGAGATCTCCAGCCTGGAACGCGGCACCCCGGAAGGCGGGCTGCACTCCTATATCCACGGCGAAGTCGCGACGCCGATGCGGGTGGACATCAGAGCCGTCACAGAGCGGCCCGACATGAAAACGCGCCCGCCGGGCTCGGGCAAGCTGGCGCTGTTCCCCGGGGATGCCGGCGGTGCGGAGTTCGCTCTGACGAAGCAACACATCAAGAAGGCCATAACCCTGTTCCAAACGGTCGAGAGGGAATTCGACGTCTGCGTCGTGGATCTCAGTGCCGGGCGATCGGTGGCGCTCGACATGTCCTTGCAGGCGGTTTCGCCGACTGTCCGCCCCGCGGGCTCGGATCGGGTGCGGTGGCTGCTGTTCCATCGGTGGACGACGCAACACGTGATCGCGGCGAGCGGGCTGCTCTTCGCCGAGCACGGGATCGTCTCCTGCGCGACCGAAGCGGGGTTCCGCCCGGCGGAGTTCCTGACGCTGGTCCGGACCATTCGCACGGCGGTGCCCGACTCGTCGGCCTTCGGGGACAGGGCCACCGCCGAGCAACAGGCTTGGCTCCTCCACAGCGACGACATCCTCAAGGCCCTGGCGAAGACGCGCCGCCTCGGGCAGGACCTGCTGGCCGGCACCACGCCGATGGAGCCCATGCTGCTGTGGCGGGAGCAAGTGATCATGGACGTGGACGTCAAGCGCGGGCTGGCGAAGCAGGCCACGACCGCCGCGTTCGACAAGCTGGCGGACAAGGTGATCAACGACGACGCTTGGGAAGGCTTCTAGATGATGTACTCACCCTCCCGAAACGGCGCGCCGCCGGTCCCAGTCTTCCGCGAGCGCAATCGCGGCACCACCGTGCAGAATCTGCCACTGTCCCACTTGTCGGTCGAGGTCGGTCATTTCTATATGGAAGATCTCGAGAACGGTGAAGAGCCGATCCTCGAACAGTTCAGACGTGTCAGGCCGTGGTTGGAGGCGGCCAAGGCCTCTGTGCTCTCGGGAACTGGGAAACCACGGGTTAGCACGTGTTTTCTCATCGACGACTACTTCCAGCACTGGTCGGACGCTCCCGAGATCATGATGAAGCTGGTTCGCCTGTCGCAGGAAGCAGGAGTCGTCATCGACTACTTCGCCAGGGAATCCGCCTGTGCGCGGCGCCGGGACGGGTTCGACGTCGCCGATTTGTTGGCCACGACGCTCCTGGAAGAGCCGGAGCCGGATCGGGATACCGGAAGCCGCCCGCCGAGCACGGCCTCGGGCTGGCTGTCCAATGGAAGGCCCAGTCGCGAGTACACCGTGCTGAACGCCATGGAGGCTCACGCGTGGGATGCGCCGCTGGAGTACGGCAAGCGCAACCACTCGATTTATGTGGACGTCGAGTTGTGGCGAGACGGTGCGGACCCCGGAGCCGACAAAGAGGTACTTCTGAAACAGCGCCAGTACTCCTGCCCTTTTCTGGCGGCGGTGTGGCAACTCGTCCGGCTCGGCCTTCTGCGCGCGGACGGCGCCCCGGCGCTGGAGGTCACGGACTTCGACGGTGAGTGGAAGCGCGAATGGAGTCAGCTTCCCGAGGTCGTCAGGGTCAACCCCAGAGCGATGCCGTTCTACGCCTACCAGTCGCTGAGCATCATGCCGCAGAATTTCCTGCCCATCGAGACGGCGGTGCGGACCATCATCGACCATTTCATCGTCCAGCCGGGCGTCATGGAGTCGCTGGACGCGCGTGCGGCGGAGGAGAACATCGAGCTGTCGGCGGCCATCTCGGAGCGGATGAGCCATCACTTCCTGCCAGGCAGGAAGTGATGGCGCGACCCGACCCGCCGCCGTCTGACCACCCGCCGCCGCTCCAGCCACAGGTCGTCCTCGGGGCGGTGACGACCGGCCTGCTGAACACCTCGGCGCCGCTTCCCCTGGACGCCGCCCGACAGGTGCTGGCGCTGGTTCCCGGCGTCAAAGCAGACTGGCGGCGGCATCCGATCGATCAGGTGATCTCCCCGGACCTCTTCTTCGGGCTGGACTGCCGGCTGGCGGTGCACTCCGGTGCCCAGCCGCGCATCATCGGCACCGCGCGAGCCCGGGCGCTCCTGACCGCCGGGCACGCCCTGCAGGGCTCGGCACGTGTGGACGTCGTACTGGACGCGTCGAGAAGGCGGCTGTCCTGGTCGCACTACATGGCCCGGACCGGCGTCGTCGAAGCGATCAACAAGGCCGACCCGGCAGACATCGTCGCCGGGTTCCTGGCGGGCCGGCCGGGCAAGTCCGCGCTGGACCTGGGCAACACGAGCGCATACGTGATGTCGCTTCTCGACGAGGCACCGCAGATCGACAGGCAGGCGCCACTCAAAGCACAGACCCACCGCCTGCTCTGGGCGGCGCACGTCAACGAGGACGTCGAACCGGGCGCCCAGATCGAAGCCGGCGATGACGGCGTCTTCCGGGTCCGCATATCGACGCCGCCGGCGCAGCTGCCGCATTTCGTGGAATTCTGCGAGATCCTAGCGCTGCACGACTGGCTGCTGAACGCTTTGCGCAACGCCTACGATCGCTCCAACCGCAAGGGCCGGCGGGGCAACGACGGCGAACTGGGCCCGGCGCTGAGCTACCTGGGACACGTGTGGAACCCGAACGCGCACCTGCCCCGCGAATTGCAGTGGCTGTGGGACGCGCTGGAGCGTGAGGCTCAGCTGTCCTGGGCGTGGCAGGCCGCTTTGACCCGGGTGAGGGACAAAGTTTCGCTGCTGACGCAAAAAGCCATCGAAGAGACCTTGCACAAGGAAGTTCTGTAGCGAACAGGATGAATGTCGGGGGTTGGAATGGGGGACCCGCTGTCGGTACGGGCAGTGTATGAGCGGGATCTGTCGCGGATCGCAGAGCTGGAAGACCTGGTCTTCGGGCCTACGGGTTTCAGCGTCTCCACCCTGATGCAGCTCTTCGGTCCGTCGGGGGTGACCTGGCTGGTCGCGGAGGATGAGGAGGGCATGTGGGGTTACTCGCTCAGCGTCCGCGCTCTCGACGACCCTGAGGTGGGGTGGATCCTGGCACTGGCTGTGCACCCCGACCACCGAGGGCGGCACATAGGCCTGCGACTGCTTGACGAGTCCATCCTGAAGTTGCAGAGCAAGGGGATCAGTACGATCAAGCTCACGGTCATACCAGAGAACACAATGGCGGCTTACGCCATGTATCGCCGCGTTGGCTTCCAAGACACCGGCCAATGGAAGGACGATTTTGGCGATGGTAGAAGTCACAAGATCCTGACCCTGCTTCTCCCGCCGTGCGATCGCCAACCGCCGCAAACCGGTACGCGTCCATGAACAGGCGCGTGACGTGGGCTGACGCTCTCATTGCCGGCTGATTCTGGTGAGGTGGCCCCACCCGACGCTTCCGGCACATCCGAACCGGGTAGATTCGGAAATGGAGATCGTCAGGCGCCAGATGAGGACTCCTGGAGGAGAGACTTCGTGGATCCATACCCCCTTCCGCGGTTGCGCGGCGTCCGGAAGAGCGACCTGGGGAGGGTCGCCGAGTTGGAGGCGATCGCGTTCAAGGGTTACGGGCTGCCGGCGGCCTCGCTCGACGTCATGTACGACGTGTCCGGGGGGTTGTGGTTGCTCGCCGCGGACGACGAGGGGGACTGGGGGTACTCCGTCGCCGCTCGCGGTGAGGAGTTCGGCGTGGGATGGATCATGGGGATGGCCATCCATCCCGCCCGGCAGAAGCGCGGCTGGGGGAAGTACCTGCTGGAAGCGACCATCGCCGTTCTGCAAAAGTACGAGATGTCGACTATCCGGCTGCTGGTGGACCCCGCCAACGAGGTCGCCTGCCAGCTCTATGTCGACCGCGGGTTCAAGGACAGCGGGGACCGCATCGACCACTTCGGTGTGAACCAGTCGCGCATCCTCATGACCCTGCTGCTGGAGGTGCCGCCGGCCAGGCCCGAGAGGTTAGCGCAGGTACCGGTGGACATGGGCGACTTCACCGCCACCGACCAGACCACCGCCTGATGACGACCACCAGGAAGGCGGCCCGTAGCAGGTCGCCGGTGTAGGTCTCGAAAACCAAGGGCGTTTCCCACTTCGGGGAGACGTCCTTCACGTCGTTCAGGCCCAACGGGCTCACGAAGTTCTGGAGCGCGACGAACAAGGCGTCGCCCCGAGTGGCTCCCGGATCGCGGGGCAGGTGCAGCAGGTAGAGGGCGAACAGCGCGACGACCGCCGCGATCCACGCCAGCAGCCGCAGCGGCCGGTATCCGTACCCGAACACCGCCCGCGACAGGCCCCAGAAGAACCGCGGCGGACGCCACCAGGGATAGGTCGTGCGGCGCGCGCCGAGTCGCGAGTACCGGCAGCGGTACTCGTCGTGCGCGTCGTCGAAACGCGAGTGGAGGTGGGCCGCCTCGCCGAAGGCCCGTTCCGCGAAACGGGGGAATCCCGCCTCCATCAGCTCCTTGCCGGTTTGCTCCAGCGACGCCGCGATGGCCGCGGCCTCGGTGTGGTACAGCCAGGGGCGGCCGTGGGCCTCCGAGGTCGCGGCGAGCATCGCGGCTATCAGAGCGGCGTACGGCTGCTCGAACTCATGCTCGTGCTCGTGCTCGTTGTCATGACCGCGGTTGTAGAACTCCCGCAGGACGACCGTCCCCAACCGGACGCCGCCGGCGCCGTCGGCGAACCTGTGGATGGCAACGGCCTGCATCCGGTCGAATTCGACGAGCACGGTCTCCTCGGCCGAGGACCGCGCGATCTCCCGGTGCTGCCGCCGTTCCGAGGGGGACCCCGATCGTCGCAGCCGCTGGTGGCGCTGTCCGCGCTCCAGGTCCTCGGCGATGGTGGTCGCGGCGTCCGCGATCAGGAGCCGGTAGGTGCTCGGCCGCCCTTCGGGGTCCGGCCCGGCCGCCGCTAGCACTGCTGACACCATGTCTGACACCAGGTCAGACACGAGGTCTGACACCCTGTCTGACCTGCGCGTCGCCGAGCCATCGCACCCCCTGCGAACAACCGTGACCGGCCTTCAAGTATGTCAGAACCGATACTCAAAAGGTGTCGTAACGCTCAAAGCGCGGAATCCCAGCCGCTCCAGAATCGGCCGGCTCATGTCGGACGCATCCACCTGCAAGTACTCGCACCCCGCCGCCACCGCCACCCGCATCCGCTGCGCCACCAGCGCGCGGTAGATGCCGCGTCCGCGCCACTCCGGGGCGGTGCCGCCGCCCCACAGGCTGGCGAAGCCGGTGCCGGGGTGGATGAGCATCCGGGCTGCGCTCACCGGCCGGTCGCCGGCCATCGCCAGCCACGTCCACACCGTCTCCGGATCCCCGGCCAGGCGGGCCAGCGCTCGGTCGCGAGCCCGCGCACCTCCGCCGCCGAAGGCCGCGTCGTGCGCTTCGCCGACGAGGTCCGCATCGGCCTCGGTGGTGACCGGCCGCAGCGAGATCCCCTCGGGCAGCGACTCCGACAGACCACCCGCTCCCGCCAGCTGTGTGATTTCCGCCACGAAGACCGTCTCCGGGTCGTCGGCCTCGAAGCCCGCCGCGAGGAGCCGTGCGCCGAGGTCGGCCGGGTGATCGTGGCTGTAGTGCTTCCACTCGAAGTCGGCTCCGAGGGTTCGGAAGTAGTCGATCTGTGCCTGGATCGCGGCGTCGGCTGTATCCGTGTCCAGCTCCGAATACAGCACCCCGTGCCAGTCCGAGGGGCGTGCGCCGGTGACGCGGACGACGCCGTCGGCGTGTTCGACGTGCTCGCCGGGTTCGTCGGGTCGGGGGTTGGCTCGCATGCGGTCGTCGAAGATCGCGAGCAGGTCGTTGTCGGTGGTGGCAGAGGTCACGGCGCCACCCCATCATCGGCGGCGGGGTACGGCAAACGGTTAACGGGATTAGAACAGGCGACGGTGGCGCTGATACCGTCGTAAGTGCCGACTACCTCGAACGGGAGAGACCTCTCGCAGGCGCCGAAGGAGCAACCCTCCCCGGAAACTCTCAGGCAAACGGACCGTTCGAGCAGGCAACTCTGGAAAGCAGGGCTGAGCTGGAGTGCAGCCCTCACCGACGGTGTAAGCCGCCGGGTCGGACAGGCGTGCCTGCCCGCTCGCGGTGAAACTCTCAGGTTCCATGACAGAGGGGGAGGACGGATCCGCGGGAGGCGCGAATCCACCACCCGACGTCTAAGAGCGTCCGCCTGAGAGGCCACAACAGTGACCGCAATGCTCACGGATCTTCCCGGCGCGGCCGGAGACGACTCCGCCGCCGGTTCCGGCGGCACGGTGCCCGCACAGCCCGCGTCCACCCACGACTCCCACGTCACCGCCGTCATCCCCGCCGCGGCGCGCCCGACGCTGGTCGAGCTGGAGAACAGCTCGCCGTTCGCCGACCGGCACATCGGGCCCGACGCCGAGGCCGCCGCGCGCATGCTCTCGCTGCTCGGCTACGACTCGCTGGACGCGCTGACCGAGGCCGCCGTGCCCGGCTCCATCCGCCTCACCGAGCGCCTGAACCTGCCGCCGGCGCGCTCGGAGTCCGAGGTGCTGACCGAGCTGCGGGACATCGCCGGGCGCAACCGGGTGTTCCGGCCGATGATCGGCCTGGGCTACCACGGCACCTTCACTCCGCCGGTGATCCTGCGCAACGTCATGGAGAACCCGGCCTGGTACACCGCGTACACCCCCTACCAGCCGGAGATCTCCCAGGGCCGGCTGGAGGCGCTGCTCAACTTCCAGACCGTGGTCGCCGACCTGGCCGGGCTGCCGGTGGCCAACGCCTCCCTGCTGGACGAGGGCACCGCCGCCGCCGAGGCCATGACGCTGGCCCGCCGCGCCTCCAAGTCCTCCTCGCCCCGCTTCCTGGTCGACGCCGACGTCTTCCCGCAGACCCTGGCCGTGCTCCAGACGCGGGCCGAGCCGCTGGGGATCGAGCTGGCGCTCGCCGACCTGTCATCCGGCGGGACCGAGGGCACGGCGCTGCCCGAGGGCGACTTCTACGGCGTGCTGGTCCAGTACCCCGGCGCTTCCGGCCAGGTCCGCGACCTCAAGGCCGTCACCGGCGCCGCCCACGAGCGCGGCGCGCTGGTCGCGGTGGCCGCCGACCTGCTGTCCCTGACCCTGCTCGCCTCGCCCGGCGAGGCCGGCGCCGACATCGCGGTGGGCTCCACGCAGCGCTTCGGCGTGCCGCTGGGCTTCGGCGGCCCGCACGCCGGCTACATGGCGGTGCGCGAGAACCTGTCCCGTTCGCTGCCCGGCCGCCTGGTCGGGGTGTCGGTGGACGCCGATGGCGACCAGGCGCTGCGCCTGGCGCTGCAGACCCGCGAGCAGCACATCCGCCGGGAGAAGGCGACCTCCAACATCTGCACCGCGCAGGTGCTGCTGGCCGTGATCGCCGGCATGTACGCGGTGTACCACGGCCCCGAGGGCCTGACCGCGATCGCCCGCCGTACCCACCGCTACACCGCGGTGCTGGCCGCCGGGCTGCGCGAGGCCGGCGTCGAGGTCGTGCCGACCGCGTTCTTCGACACGCTGACCGTGCGCGTCCCGGGCCGGGCCGCCGAGGTCTGGCGCGCGGCGCTGTCCGCGGGCGTGAACCTGCGCCTGGTGGACGAGGACACCGTCGGCGTGTCCTGCGACGAGACCACCGGCTGGGCCGACCTGCGGGCCGTGTGGAGCGCCTTCGGCGTCACGGGCAAGGAGGCGTCCGGCGTCCACGAGCTCGACGCCGCCACCGGCGACGCGCTCGGCGAGCACCTGCGCACCACCGAGTTCCTGACCCACCCGGTCTTCCACGCGCACCGTTCCGAGACCGCGATGCTGCGCTACCTGCGCAAGCTCGCCGACCGCGACATCGCGCTGGACCGGTCGATGATCCCGCTCGGCTCGTGCACCATGAAGCTGAACGCGACCACCGAGATGGAGCCGATCACCTGGCCCGAGTTCGGCGCGATCCACCCCTTCGCCCCGCTGGACCAGGCCTCGGGCTACCTGTCGCTGATCGGGCAGCTGGAGGGCTGGCTGGCCGAGGTCACCGGCTACGCGCGGGTCTCGGTGCAGCCGAACGCCGGCTCGCAGGGCGAGCTGGCCGGGCTGCTGGCCGTGCGCGCCTACCACCGCGACAACGGCCAGGGGCAGCGCGACGTGTGCCTGATCCCGTCCTCGGCGCACGGCACCAACGCCGCCAGCGCGGTGATGGCCGGCATGCGCGTGGTGGTCGTGGCCGCCCGCGAGGACGGCTCGGTCGACGTCGAGGACCTGAAGGCGAAGATCGCCAAGCACGCCGACTCGCTCAGCGTGCTGATGATCACCTACCCCTCGACGCACGGCGTGTTCGAGGAGGAGGTCACCGAGATCTGCGACCTGGTGCACGCCGCCGGCGGCCAGGTCTACGTGGACGGCGCGAACCTGAACGCCATGGTCGGCCTGGCCAAGCCCGGCACCTTCGGCGGCGACGTCTCGCACCTGAACCTGCACAAGACCTTCTGCATCCCGCACGGCGGCGGCGGCCCCGGCGTCGGCCCGGTCGCGGTGCGCGCGCACCTGGCGCCGTACCTGCCGAACCACCCGCTGCACCCGGTCGCCGGCCCGCGTCCCGAGGGCGGCGGCGTCGGACCGGTGTCGGCGGCGCCGTGGGGCTCGGCGGGCATCCTGCCGATCCCGTGGGCCTACATCCGCCTGATGGGCGCCGAGGGCCTGCGCAGCGCGACGCAGCACGCGATCCTCGCGGCGAACTACGTCGCCAAGCGCCTCGGCGAGGCCTACCCGGTGCTCTACACCGGCCCCAACGGCCTGGTCGCGCACGAGTGCATCATCGACCTGCGGCAGATCACGAAGGACACCGGCGTCTCGGTGGACGACGTGGCCAAGCGCCTGATCGACTACGGCTTCCACGCCCCGACGATGTCCTTCCCGGTGGCCGGCACGCTGATGATCGAGCCCACCGAGAGCGAGGACCTGGCCGAGCTCGACCGCTTCTGCGACGCCATGCTCGCGATCAAGGGCGAGATCGACCGCGTCGCCGAGGGCGAGCTGGACCGCGAGGACAACCCGCTGCGCCAGGCCCCGCACACCGCGGCGATGCTGGCCGGCGACTGGAAGCACGGCTACGAGCGCGCCGAGGCGGTGTTCCCGGCGGGCGTGAACCCGGCGGACAAGTACTGGCCGCCGGTGCGGCGGATCGACGGGGCTTACGGGGACCGGAACCTGGTGTGTTCCTGCCCGTCGCCGGAGGCCTTCGAGGGCTGACAGACCGGATGGTGCTTTGACATAGCGACGAAGCGCCGCGCGGACCGAGTTCGAGGTCTGCGCGGCGCTTCGTCGTCTGCGTTGAGCAGCCCTCTTACATGATGTAGTACAAGTGCTATCTTCCATAGCATGGAAGATGTCCTCGACGTCCGCGACCTGCGGATGCGGTACGCCAAGCGCGACGTGCTGGCCGGGGTCGGCTTCACGGCGCGTCGCGGCGAGGTGCTGGTGCTGCTCGGACCGAACGGCGCCGGCAAGACCACCACGATCGAGGTGCTCGAAGGCTTCCGGATGCGCTCGGCCGGGCATGTCAGTGTGCTCGGTACGGATCCCGCGCACGGCGACGAGGCGTGGCGCGCACGGATCGGCGTGGTGTTGCAGTCCTGGCGAGACCACGCCAAATGGCACGTCCGCGAACTGCTCGCGCACCTGGGCCGGTACTACGCGCCGTACTCCACCCCGGGACTGCCGCGTCCCTGGGACGTCGACGACCTGCTGGAGACCGTCGGGCTCACCGAGCAGGCCGGCCAGCGGGTGCGGACCCTGTCCGGCGGTCAGCGGCGCCGGCTCGATGTGGCGATCGGGATCGTGGGACGTCCGGAGGTGCTGTTCCTCGACGAGCCGACGGCCGGATTCGATCCCGAGGCGCGCCGCGAGTTCCACGACCTCATCCACCGGCTCGCCGACCGCGAGGCCGCCACGATCCTGCTCACCACGCACGATCTGGACGAGGCGGAGCGGCTCGCCGACCGGATCCTGATCCTGGCCGGCGGCACGATCATCGCCGACGGCTCGGCCGAGGAACTGTCCCGGACCATCGCGGCCCGCTCCGAGGTGCGGTGGAGCCGCGGCGGCGAGCGGTTCGTGCACGCGGCGGAGAATGCCACCGCCTTTGTCAGGGACCTGTTCCGGCAGTACGGGGAGTCGATCGAGGACCTGGAGGTGCGGCGGGCGAGCTTGGAGGAGGCGTATATGAAGCTGGTCCGCGACGCCGAGAACAGCGGGCCGCGCAGCCTCACTGCCGTGGTTCCCGCGACACCGGGGAGGCCCGAAGCGCCGCCCGAACCGTCCGCAGAACCGACGACATCTGCCACGGAGGTGTCGGCGTGAACCCCCTCCTCGTGGCGGCGCGCGCCGGCCTCTCCCGCGGCCGGATCGAGCTCGAGCAGACCCTGACCAGCCCCGGCGACCTCATCGCGTTCGTGGTCATGACCGGCGGCTTCCTCGCCGCGATGATCACGACCCGCGACACTCCCGTGCCCGGCACCGATTTCCCGCTCGGCACCAGGACGCTGGTGAGCGTGCTCGCGCTCGACGTCGGCGTGTACGGGGTCCTGTGGATGGCCGACCGCCTCGTGGGCGATCGCGAGGATGGCACGCTCCTGCGCGCCAAGGCCACGCCGAACGGCATGCTCGGCTACCTGATCGGCAAGATCGTCAGCGTGTCCGGCCAGATCGTGCTCGCCGTCGTGACCACTCTGCTCGTCGGTGCTTTCCTGGTCACGGGCCTCGCGACCGGTCGGCCCGGCAGCTGGCCGGCGCTGGCCTGGGTGCTCGTGCTCGGGCTGCCGGCCACCCTGCCGCTCGGCGTCGTGCTCGGGGCGTTGTTCCCCGACACGCGCACCACCGGGCTGATCTTCCTCGCGCTCGGCGGGCTGGCCGCGATCTCCGGCATCTTCTCCCCGATCACCCGCCTGCCGGCGGTGCTCCAGTGGATCGGCGAGGCGTTCCCGTTGTACTGGCTGGGGCTCGGCATGCGCTCGGCGCTGCTGCCGAACGCCATGGCGGCCTCGGAGCCCGGCGGCTCGTGGCGGCACCTGGCGACGTTCGGAGTGCTGGCCGCGTGGGCGGTCGCCGGGCTCGTCCTGGCGCCGGTCATGCTGCGCCGGACGGCGCGCCGCGAGTCCGGGTCGAAGGTCGCGGCGCGCCGGGAGAAGGCGATGCTGCGCACATGAGCGTGTCCGTGAGCAAACGAACAAGGACGACATGAACGAGGCCGTATACAACCGCATCGCGATGCTGCGGGCCGAGCGTGGGATCTCCCGCCGGGAGCTCGCCGACGCGCTCGGCGTGCACTACCAGACGGTCGGCTACCTCGAACGCGGCGAGTACAGCCCGAGCCTGCACCTGGCGCTACGCATCGCCGCGCACTTCGAGGTGCCGGTCGAAGTGGTCTTCGCCACCGAGCCGTTCCCACGGCTGGGGTCGGCGGCGATCGCGTAGCGCCGTTCTGCTTTCCTGGTTCCTCAGGGCATCGCGCGCCTGCTTAGACGGTCAGCACGTCCGGTACGGTCTCGCTGAGCGGCTGCGCCTGCCGCCCACCGGCGTGCGTACGCCGCCAAGCCTGCGCAACCCCGGCCCCGAGCAGCACCGGCGCGGCGGCGACCGCGAAGCACCAGGCCAGCGGCATCCGGGCCAGCACCGGGCCCATCGCGGCGTAGCCGCCGGAGGAGCCGGCGTTGAAGGCGTTGTTGACCCACATGCCGGCGCTGGTGCGGGAGCGCTCGTCGGCGAGGTCGTCGGCGACGAGGTAGGCGCAGGCCAGCAGGGGCGAGACGAAGACGCCCGAGACCGTGGTGACGGCGGTCAGCGTCCAGACATCCGGGGCGAGCCCGGCGGCGGCGACACTGAGCCCGAGCGCGGCGGTCAGCAGCGGCAACCGGGCGCGGCTGGAGACGCGCCAGCTGATCGCGCCGTAAGCGAGGCCGCCGAGGATGCTGCCCGCGGACATGCCGGCGTCGGCCCAGGCGATCGCGGAGGGCTGGTGGTGCCGGAGCGCGAAGGCCACGATCACCAGGCTCTGCGCGCCCAGGCCCACGCCGACGCCCGCCGCCGCGGCCACCGGCTCGACGATGCGGGCCAGCGGGCCTGGCGTCCCGCCGGTGCGGCGCCGCCTCGTGCCGGAGGCCGCCGAAGCGGCCTCATCGGCCTTCTTGCCGGTCGTCCGCACCGCCACCGAACCGATGACCGGCGACGTCATCATCGCCGACGTGCCGACCGCGACCAGGATCGCGCTGAGCAGCACACCGGCCGCCGGGTCCGCGACCAGGACCAGCAGCCCGACCAGCAACGGCCCGCTGATCCCGATGACCTCCTCGGCGACGGTGTCCAGGCTGAACGCGCGCTGCATGAGCGCCTGGTCGTCGCCGCACATCGCGCGCCACAGCGTGCGCATCGTCGGGCCCAGCGGGGGAGCCACGGCACCGGTGGCGAGCGAGAGGGCCATCAGGAGCCACAGCGGGGCGCCGGGACGCCAGGTGGCCGCTGCCAGGCCCAGCAGCCCGCCCGCGTAGCACAGCGCCAGGGGGAGCAGGACGCGGTGGATGCCGTGGCGGTCGATCAGGCGCGCACGCAGCGGCGCCAGCCCCGCCAGCGACAGCGCGAAGACGGCGACCACCTCGCCGGTGCGGCCGACCGAGCCGTTGCCGGAGGCCAGAGCGAGCGTGAGCGACAGGAAGACGGTGCCGTAGGACAGCCGTCCGATGAGAGCCGTGGCGAAGGTGCGCGCGGCGAAGGGCAGGCGGAGTACCGCCGTGTAAGAAGACAAGGGAGTGGTTCCTCACCGAGAGATCACGTGCGGGGACGACGACGGACCGCGACACGGCCGACGGCCGCGGCGGTCACTGCGGGTCCTTACGCACGGGAGGTGTGGAACACGTCGGCGATCTTAGCGCCGGAACAAGGCGAGAGCCAAGCTCAATCGCTCTGATTCTGGCGTGCGCTCTGATTCTGGCGTGCGCTCTGATTCTGGCGTGCGCTCTGATTCTCAGGTGCCCAGCGTCGGCGGCGTGGGGTGGATGCGCTGCCGACGAGCCGGTCCTGACAGGGACATCGATCCGGGAATCTCGGCAGGCCCGAATATTTCAGAAGCCTGAAAGCTCAGAAGTCTGAAAGCCCAGAAACCTGAAAGCTCAGAAGCCTGAAATCCCGGAAGCCTGGGATGTCCCGCACTGCCGATCGGCCCGGTCCGCCGATCGTCAAGCCGGCCTGCGAGGGTGTGTCTTCTCGCTCGGGGGCCGTGCGGGCCCGGTTCGGCCGGACCCGGATGTCCCCGATGGGGTCGTCCAATGCGTGGAGCTGTCCAGCGGGGAAAGTCCTTCCCCGCGCCCGGGTCAGGCCGCCGACCGGTCCGTGGGCCGGTGCGGAGCGATCGCCTGGCCGTCGGGCAGCAGCTCGCCGGTGTCGTCGAACAGCACGATCCCGTTGCACAGCAGGGACCAGCCCTGCTCCGGGTGCGCGACCACGATCAGCGCCGCGTCGCGGTCGCTGGCGGCCGCGCCGGGACAACAGGGATGGTGCTGGCACGCGTGTGCTGAGCCGGGTCGGGAGGCGGTCATCGTCGTCATGGTCGTTCTTCTTCGTCCTCGGGGCGGCCTTTCGGTGTGGTCGCCGTGGTGTGGTCTGAACCAGTGCCCCCAGTGTCGCGCGTCACACGCCACTGCGCAGGGAAATCCGGTGGAGTGACTCGGGCATTCGGGGAATGTAGTGCTCTGGTGTGGCCTTCGGGCCCGGTCACGTAGTCACTACTGACTAGACGTGACCGGGGTGTCAGCGGTTCGTCGCTCTGAGCTGTTCTTGAGCTTTCCGGGTGTCGGTGTTTGCTCTTAGGGACGGCTTCCCTAAGGGCCTTCTTTTCGGTGATCAGCCGGTCACGGTGCGGTGATCATCGGACTTTTCCGGGTCCTGCGCCTCACTGGTCCTGCGCCTCACTGGTCGGACAGGCGTCCGGCGAAGCCGGCGATCACCGCCGAGCCGATGTCGGCCGGGGTGGCCGCGTGCAGGGCCTGGCCGTTGGCGGCGGCGGTGATCTTCGACAGGGTCGTGAGGTCCACCCCGCTGCCCAGCGCCACGATCATGACCCGCACCGGGTGGTTCGGGTTCGCGGTCTTCAGCGCGTTCAGCTTGGCGATGAGCTGGTCGGCGCTCATCGAGTTCAGGCCGTCGTCCTTGCCGTCGGTGAACACCACGATCGCGTTGGACTCGTTCGGCGCCCAGCCGGTCAGCACGGTCTGGTACGCGTCCAGGATCGTGTCGTACAGGCCGTTGCGGCTGCCGGGCTGGATCGCCAGCTGCCCCAGCGCCGTGTTCAGCGCCTGGCGCCGGGTGGAGAACGAGCCCGTCGGCGCCGACAGCGGACCCATCGGGACCACCTCGTTGTGGATCGTGCCGCCGCCGTCGGCGGTGCTCTTGGTGGTGAACGTCCACAGGCCCAGCTGCGAGCTGTCGCCGAACAGCGGCAGGCCGGCCAGGCACGCCGCCGCGGTGATCTGCAGGCGGGTCAGCGGGGTCTTGGTGGCCGGGTCGACCTGGCCCGGCACGGCCATGCCCATCGAGCCGGAGATGTCCATGACCACCAGGCCGCGGGTCTGCTCGCTGGTCACCTTCCACACCGACAGCGCGGTGGCCGCGGCGGTGTGCGTGGTGTCCGCCGGGGCCAGCTTCGGCAGCGCCGGGTTCACCCCGTCGGCGGCGGTGAGGATGCCTGCCGCGGCGCCCCTGGGGTCGCGGAACCCTGCCTTCTGCAGGGTGTTGACGGCCGAGGGGCTGTGCAGCAGCGTCTGGAAGTCCGCGGCGGCCTTGGCGCGCGCCGGGTCCAGCGTGGAGCTGACCGCGTACGGATAGTCCATCATCATCGTGCCCATATCCGCCGGATACAGCGCGACCAGCGGCGTGGCCGGGGTGGCCGTGTTGTACGCCGCGATCTTCTGCTCGGTCGACGGGAAGGCCGCGATGCCGCCGGCGCCGGCCGCCGTGGCGCCCTGCGTCGGCAGGCCGGTGAGCAGGGCGCTCATCGAGCTGGTGACGGTGTTGCTCATGACCCGGTAGACCAGCGTCAGGTTCTGCAGCGCCGCGGTCTGCTTGGCCTTGTCGGTGCCCGCGGGGGCGAGCACGGCGCCGCGCAGCATCGCGATCGCGGCGAGTCCGGGTCCTGAGGTGGTCGGGTCCGGGACCGCGGTCTGCAGCTTGTTGGACTTGAAGTTGGCCAGCAGGTCCGCCCAGCCGAACGGCTTGCCCGGCCAGCCGCCGGCGTCGGCCACCGGCTTGGGCATCCCGATCACCAGCGGACTGGTGGCCACCGGCGCGGGGTCGGCGGCCAGCGACTTCACGCCGCTGCCGTGCGCGATGTCGATCCACATGCTGGTGTCCGGGATCCACACGTCCGGCGCGCTGGTGACGTCGCCGCCCTTGGCGCTGCCGGTCAGGAACGCCTCGACCGCCGAGGCCTCGGCGCTGGTGACGTTCACGTGCACGCACGGGTCCGCCATGCCGTCGGCGACGGCCTTGACCGCGGTGTAGATGTCCGGGTTGGCGTCGACGTTCAGCGTGGTCGGCGCCGACGCGCAGGAGCCGCCGGAGGCCGTCTGGCCCTGGCTGCTGCCCGCGTTCGCCGAGGAATTGTCGTGCTTCTTGGTGTAGAGCACGTACCCGCCGCCGGCCGCGAGCACCAGGGCCGCCCCGAGCGCGACCAGGCCGGTCGGGAACGATGATCCGCCGGAGCCGCCGCCGCGGCCCCTGGAGGAGTTGCTGGGGCCCTCATAGGACCGGTGCCTGCCTGCCACGGGTGGTCACGATCCCTTTCGTTGCTGAATGTCCGACAGTAAGGTGAGTTCGAGTGTCGGCGTGTTGTTGCCCCGCGCGTTTTCCGCGGGCGGAGATGAGGGGGCGCGCCTGTGGGCGAGCGTGTGGTCGCTACGGAGTTCACCGGGGCTGATCGGACGCGGTTCAGGGAGCGGCTGCGCGCAGGGTTCGAAGTGTTCCGCCGCATGCTCGCCGAGGACCGCTTCGAGCGCGGCCGCACGCTCATGGGCGTGGAGCTGGAACTGGACCTCGTGGACCCCGACGGCTGCCCGGTGATGGTGAACCAGGACGTGCTCTCGCGCATCGCCAGCCCCGACTTCCAGACCGAGCTGGGCCAGTTCAACCTGGAGGTGAACATCGCCCCGCACCGGCTGGTCGGCCCGGTGTTCTCCGAGCTGGCCGAGGAGCTGCGCACCTCGCTGGCCTACGCCGACCGCCAGGCGCGCGCCGCCGGCGCCAGGATCCTGATGATCGGCATCCTGCCGACCCTGGACGAGGCGCACATGGTCGTCGAGAACTTCTCCGCCGAGGACCGCTACTTCCTGCTCAACGACGAGATCGCGCAGACCCGCGGCGAGGACTTCCAGGTCCGGATCGACGGCGTGGAGCGGCTGGACACCACGTTCGCCTCGATCATGCCCGAGGCCTGCAACACCTCGGTGCAGCTGCACCTGCAGGTGTCGCCGGAGACCTTCGCGCCGGCCTGGAACGCCGCTCAGGCCCTGGCCGGGGTGCAGGTCGCGCTGGGGGCGAACTCGCCGTTCCTGTTCGGCCGGGAGCTGTGGGCCGAGACCCGCATCCCGCTGTTCGAGCAGGCCACCGACTTCCGCGTGGAGGAGCTCGCCGCGCAGGGCGTGCGGCCGCGGGTGTGGTTCGGCGAGCGCTGGATCTCCTCGCCGCTGGACCTGTTCGAGGAGAACCTGCGGTATTTCACGGCGCTGCTGCCGGTCTCCTCCGAGGAGGACCCCGAGAAGGTCCTGGCCGAGGGCGGCGTTCCGCACCTGCCGGAGCTGCGGCTGCACAACGGCACCGTCTACCGCTGGAACCGGCCGGTCTACGACGTGGCCCGGGGCAAGCCGCACCTGCGCGTGGAGAACCGGGTGCTGCCGGCCGGGCCGACGGTCGTCGACGTGCTGGCCAACGCCGCGTTCTACTACGGCTGCGTGAAGGCGATGATGGAGGACCCCGATCCGGTGTGGGGCCATCTGGCCTTCGCCGACGCCGAGCAGAACCTGCACACCGCGGCGCGCACCGGCCTGGCCGCGGAGCTGGTGTGGCGCCGGGACCGGTTCGACCACCCGATCCCGGTGCGGGAGCTGGTCGTCTCCGAACTGCTGCCGGTGGCCCGGCGCGGGCTGGACGCCCTGGGCATCGACCCGCACGACCGGGACGAGTTCCTGGGGATCATCGAGGGCCGCTGCGTGACCGGGCGCAACGGGGCGACCTGGCTGTCCGGGCAGTTCCACCGGCTCGTCGGCGAGGGCCTGGACCGGGCCGCGGCGCTGGAGCGCCTGACCATCGAGTATTCGGACCTGATGCTCTCCGGCGCGCCCGCGCACACCTGGCCCCTGGGCTGAGCCCGCGGCCAGGCCAGGGGGCGGTCGGTCCATCTCCGGGCCGGTCCTCTCGTCGTTTGCCATGGTCAGGGGCGTGCTGAAGGCGTTGGTCACAGGGGGTGCGCCCGCGTATGGCCGTTGCTGCGGAACAGTAGTTTGGCCGTGAACCAACGGACAAGAGACGCAGAGGTTTAGACCGCGTCCGCGCCCGATTTGTTACCGGGAGGTAACCCTGGGTCCGGAGGTGGTGACACCCGGTCCACCGATCTTGCCCGGCGGCCCGTTCAGCGTTTCGGCTGCGATGATGCGTTAGGTCAGAGCCGGACGGCGAGCGGCGTCCGGGGAGCAAGGGTGAGGAGCCGGCGTGGCGGCGGTGGACGAGGGCGTGGCGCCCACGGGGGGCGGGCCGGGCGGACCGGGCGGGCCGGTGTCCGAGGCGCGGTGGCGGGCGCTGCTGCGGATCGAGGTCCTGGTGGTGCTGGCGCTGTCGTTCGGGCAGTCCGCCGTGTACTCGTTCGTCTCGATCATCGCCAAGCTGACCGCGAAGCAGGCGCTGAACCAGCAGGCGGCCGGGCTGAACGCCTCGCAGTCGCCGCGGCCGTGGCTGGACTTCACCTACCAGGTGCTGGACCTCGGGTTCAGTGTCGCGATCGTGGCCCTGGTGGGGTATCTGCTGCTGCGGGAGAACGCCTCGCTGCGCACGCTGGGGTTCGACCTGTCCGGGGGCTGGCGGGACTGGGCCCGCGGCGCGGTGGTGGCCGCCGCGATCGGGTCGGCGGGGCTGGCGCTGTACTGGGCGGCGCACTCGCTGAACCTCAACGCCACGGTGATTCCGACCACGCTGCCGAACGTGTGGTGGCGGGTGCCGATCCTGGTGCTGGACGCGTTCCGCAACGGCGTGACCGAAGAGGTCGTCGTGCTGGGCTACCTGCTGCGCCGGTTCGACCAGTTCGGCTGGTCCCGGACGAAGTCCGAGCTCGCCTCCTCGCTGGTGCGCGGGTCGTACCACCTCTACCAGGGGTTCGGCGGGTTCGTCGGGAACTTCGTGATGGGCATGATCTTCTGCCGGGCCTACCGGCGCTGGGGCCGGGTGATGCCGCTGGTGGTGGCGCACGGCCTGATCGACACGGTGACCTTCGTGGGCTGGATCTACCTGGCGCCGCACATCTCGTGGCTACCGAAGTGAGGCGGGCGCGGCTATCCTGACCCGATCCGGTGCGGACCTGACGCATCGTCAGATGGGGAGGGCGCGATGACGGACGACAAGGCCGTGAGCCTGGCCTCGGTGTTCCCGGCCTCGCGGCTGGCCGACGGCGTGCGGTTCCTGACGACCGTGCTGGGGATCGAGCCGACCTTCGTGGACGGCGAGCGCTGGGCCCAGTTCGATCTGGGCGGCGCGCGCCTGGCGCTGGCCTCCGGCGCCGAGTCGTCGGGCGCGGCGCAGGTGATGGTGAAGGTCGCGGACGCCGCCGCGACCGCCGAGCGGCTCGCGCGGGCCGGCTACGACGTCGCCGGCCCGGTCACCGGTCCGCATGAGGTGCGGTTCTCAGTGACCGGGCCGGATGGGTGGTCGGTGGTCGTGTACGAGCCTGGGTCCCGTATGTGATCCTCTGTGAGGCTCGCCGGTTGAGCTGCTGGTGCGTTGAGCCTTAAGCCGCCGGAATGGCTGGCGCTTGTACTACGGGGGCCACCGGGGCGGTCTCCAGGGCGGTGTCCACCGGCAGCGGCTCGACCAGGTGCGGCTCGACGGTCGTCACGGCCGCGGCGGGCTCCAGGACCGGCTCCAGGGCCGCGGTGGCGGCGCGGTCCAGGTAGCGCTGCAGGCGGGCCTCCAGGTTCGCCTTGGCGGCCGGCCACTCGGCGCGCACGATGGAGAACAGGGCGCTGTCGCGCACGCCTCCGTCGGCGGCCGGGAAGTGGGCCCGCTTGATGCCCTCGAACTGCGCGCCCAGGGCGCTGATCGCGGCGCGGCTGCGGGTGTTGCGCACGTCCGTCTTGAGGCTGACCCGGTGCACGTCCCAGGTCTCGAAGGCGTAGGTGAGCATCATCAGCTTGGCCTCGGTGTTGATGCCGGTGCGCTGGGCCGAGGGGTGCAGCCAGGTGGAGCCGATCTCGGCGGCGTCCGGGCGGCCGTCGGGGTTGACGTGGCCGTGGCGCGGCGGCCACACGCCGGCCCGCCAGTACTCGAGTTCGCGCAGGCGGGAGGTGCCCACGATGCGTTCGGAGCCGGTCAGCGGATCGATCGCGATGGTGGTGAAGGGGACGGCGACACCGGCGGCGAAGTCCGAGGTCGCCAGGGCCACGTACCGGACGACTGCGTCGTGGTCGCGCGGCACGTAGGTGAAGTCGTAGGTGGACCGGTCGGCGGTGGCCGCGGACAGCAGGCCGTCGATGTGGTCCGGTCGCATGAGCTCCAGGCGGCACAGGTTGCCGTGGAGCGTGACGGGGGAACGCATGCGCATATCATCCACGACCTGACGGTCTTCGGCGCGCGACACTCCAGGTTGGCACTCGTGCGGGGGAACGCCCCAGGTCAGGACGCTGGTTCGGGGGCGGCCGGAGGGCGCCGGAAGGGCCCGGGACGGCGGTTGGCGGGCGTGGCTCCCGCCGGAGTCCGGACCGGAGGTGTCGCGCGGGTTTCCCGGACCTGTCCCAGCTGTGTCCGGGCCGTGTCCGGGCCATGTCCGAGGTATGACTTGACGGCGATCTGAGGTCCGGAACCGGTTCCGCGCCCGGCCTGGTTCTTCGTGTGTTCTGTGCCTGGCAGGTCTCGCACGGGCGTTCGCGGGGATCCGATCCGGTGTGGTGACTGGCGTGCGGCGGGGGTCGTGCCCGATACTCCCGTTGTCGTCCGGTTGTCGGCCGGTGTGATTTTCTGTGATTTTCTTTGCTGGTTCCTCGGCGAGGGTCGCCGGGTGGGGATAGTGGCTCGATTTTTTGGGAGAGGCTAGCGTGGCCGAGGTAGAGCAGCAGTTCGGCGGCGGGGCGGAAGAGGCCGACGGGCTCCAGGTCGGTGGCGCCGATGCGGTGACGGAACTGGAGACCCAGGCCCCGGCGGCGGCGTTCGACGCCGATCCGGTGGTGGCGGCGGGGTTCACGGCCTTCGAGGCCGGAGACCTGGAGGCCGCGGAAGCGGTGTTCGCCCCGGCGGCCGAGAACGGCGGCCGCGCGGCGATGTTCGGGCTGGGGCTGGTCCACCAGGCCCGCGACGACTTCGACCAGGCCGTGCGCTGGTACGCCGCGGCGGCCGAACTCGGCGAGGCCGAGGCGGCGAACAACCTGGGCACGTTGCTGGCGGTGCGCGGGGAGAACGACGCCGCGGTGGCCTGGCTCAGCCAGGCGGTCGCCCTCGGCTCCTCCGAGGCGGCGGTGAACCTGGGCCGCATGAACCACTGGGACAACCCGGCCGAGGCCGAGTTCTGGTACCGCCGCGGCGCCGAGGCGGAGGTCGGCTCGGCGATGGCCAACATCGGCGTCCTGGCCCAGCGCCGCGGCGACCTGGTCCAGGCCGCGGAGTGGTACCGCAAGGCCGTCGAGGCCGGCGAGGTCCGCGCGGTGAACAACCTCGGCAACGTCCTGCTGATGCAGGGCGAGGTCGAGGAGGCCATGGACTGCTTCAAGCGCGGCGCCGAGGACGGCGACGGCCACGCGCAGGTGAACTTCGCGCTGCTGTCCCTGGCCCGCGGCGAGGTCGAGGAGGCCCTGGCCGCGGCCGAGCGCGGCCGGGAGTCCGACGCGCCCGGCGCGGAGGTCGTCTACGGCCAGGTGCTGCTGGCGACCGGCGACCAGCAGGGCGCCGCACAGGCCTTCCAGCGCGCGATGAACGCCGGCGACCCGTCGGGCGCCTACGCGCTCGGCGTGGTGGCCGCCCAGACCGGCGCCCTGATCGACGCCGAGCGGCTGTTCCTGGCGGCGGCGAACGCCGGGCACGTCCCGGCGATGTGGAACTCGGCGGTGCTGCTGCAGCAGGGCGGCAAGCCGGAGGAGGCGCTGCCGTGGTTCGAGGCGGCGGCCGCCGCCGGACACCCGGAGGCGCAGGCGGTGCTGTCGGGGGCGATCTCGGTGCAGCCCGGCGGGGACGCCGGGGGCGTGGCCACCGCCTGAGACAGATGGCTGACAACAAAGCCCGGCACCGAACGGTGCCGGGCTTTCGACGCGATGGCGAGCCGCCTTACGCGGCCGCCTTCCCCTCCTTGACGTCCGAGGCGTAAACCGGCCGGTACTCCTGCCCCGAGAGCTTCTGGATCTCCTCGATCACCTCGTCGGTGATCGCCCGCCGCACCAGCGCCGGCTTGCCCAGCGCCTTGGCCTCGGCCAGGTCCAGCGGGGCGCCGATGCGGATGGTGACGCGGCTCAGCCGCGGGATCTTCTTCCCGGGCGGCTGGACCCGGTCCGTGCCGACGATGCCGATCGGGATGATCGGCGCGCCCGAGCGCAGCGCGATCTCCGCGATGCCGGTGCGTCCCCGGTACAGCTTCCCGTCGGGGGAGCGTGTGCCCTCCGGGTAGATGCCGAACAATCCGCCGCCCTCCAGCACCGCCACGGCCCCCTCCAGGGCCGCCGTGGTGGCGTTGCGGGTGCCCGAGCGGTCGATCGGGACCGCGCCGGCGAACCGCGCGTAGAAGTACTTGTTCCACATGCCCTTCAGGCCGCGGGTGTTGAAGTACTCCGCCTTGGCGATGAAGGTCACGTGGCGGGGGACCACCACCGGGATGAAGAAGGAGTCTGAGAACGACAGGTGGTTGGCGGCCAGGATCGCGGCGCCGGTGGCGGGGATGTTCTCCAGGCCCTCGACCCGCGGACGGTAGACGAGTTTCACGAGGGGCTCGACGAAGAACTTCGCCGCCTGGTACACGGACATCTGCGCGCTGACCTCATTCTTCTTCGGGCGGCGGGGTGGGCGGAGGGACTGCGGGACGCCGTCGAGACTAGCGGATCGCCGTATGCGGTCGGGGCCGGCCGCGCAGGTGCCTCGCGGGGCATCCGGGAGCATCCGGGAGGTGGTTCGGGCCGATATGTCAGGGTGCCGGGTTGACCCGCAGCAGCCCTTCCTGCACGACCGTGGCCACCAGCGTGCCCTCGCGGGTGAACAGCCGTCCGGTGGCCAGGCCGCGGGCGCCGGACGCCGAGGGGGACGCCTGGTCGTACAGCAGCCACTCGTCGGCGCGTGCCGGGCGGTGGAACCAGATCGCGTGGTCCAGCGAGGCGATCTGCACCTCCTTGTGCGGCAGCAGCTTGTGCCGGATCAGCGTCGTGGACAGCAGGGTCAGGTCCGACACGTACGCCAGCACCGCGGTGTGCAGGTGCGGGTCGTCCGGCAGCGCCGCCGAGGTGCGCAGCCACACCTGGCGCCGCTCGGGCCCGGTGTCCGGCACCCGCCGGATGTCGAAGGCGGTCCAGCGCCGGTACAGGATGTTCCACAGCGCGTCCTCGCCGTCGTCGGCCGGGCTCGGCGGGATCGCCGGCAGCGACTCCGGATCCGGGGCGTCCGGGCGCGGGTCGGCGTGGTCCAGGCCGGGCTCGGGGATCTGGTACGAGGCCGACATGACGAAGATGTTGCGGCCGTGCTGGCGCGCCACGACCCGCCGGGTGGAGAACGACCGGCCGGTGCGCGACCGGTCGACCTCGTACACGATCGGCGCCGCCGGGTCCCCCGGGAGCAGGAAGTACCCGTGCAGCGAGTGCACGCTGCGGTCCGGCTCGACGGTCGCGGTGGCGGCGGACAGCGCCTGTCCCAGGACCTGTCCGCCGAAGACCCGCTGCACGTCGGTGTCCGGGGAGGCGCCGCGGAACAGGTCGTCCTCGATCCGCTCCAGCTCGAGCAGGTCCATGAGGGACTCGAAGGTGGCCAAGGGGCGACTCCCGGGGGCGGACGGTCACTCACCTGGCGGTGAGTGTGCGGATTGAGTTTAGGCGCCGGGCGGGCGCCTCGTCGGGGTGGCTACTCGGTGAGGTCGGTCACGGGCGGCCCGAACACCGGCAGCAGGTCCACGATCGGCTCGGGGTCCCCGCTCCAGCCGGCGGCCAGCATCTGCGCCCGGGAGCGCCGCCCGATGAGGATCCGGGCGAGTTCGAAGTCGGAGGTCTTCAGCGCCGCCAGCGGCTCGCCCTCCTGCCCGCCCAGCCGCCAGTGGCCTGAGGCGGTGGCCAGCTCGATCGGCGGATGCCCGGCCTTGGCCCAGCCGCGGCTCTTGAACTTCGTCATCAGCTCCGCCACGAACGCGGCCTCGGGCGTGTCGCGCTCCCCGCACCGCCCGAGCGCGCCGCGGATGTCGTGCCCGTGGTGGAAGACGTCGAACACGGCGAGCACCGTGCCGCGCCCGGCCGGGTCGTCGAGCACCTTCTCCACGCCGGGACCGTTGGCCGTCCACTCGGCGCATATCTCGGGCAGCGTGCGGCCGCGCCGCTCCGAGATGTGCCCGGCGGTCCAGTCCGTCGACTCCGGCAGGACGGGCCGGCCGGTCACCAGATCGGCGCTGATCCCGGTCACGTGGGCGTAGGTGTCCCGCACGCTCCAGCCCGGCAGCGCCGGTACCGGCGCTGCGGCCTGCTCCGGCGTGAGCTCCCCGGCCAGCTCGGTGAGCTGGGTACGGATGACGCGGTAGTGCTCTCCGGCGGTGGTCTGCATTCCCGGCGAAGTCATGGCAGCCGGTCGCCTTTCTGTAGGGTTGAAGGTCGCACGGTCCATCAATAGTCGACGATGAAGTTTGACGGGAGAGTGGTGCGCGTGTCGTCGCCCTATGACACCTCCGAGAAGGTGCCGTCCTTGACGGTCGCCTCCTCCGAATTCCAGGCCGGGGAGCGGCTGGCCCCCGAGCACGGCTCGGCGATCTTCGAGGTCCCCGGCGGCCGCGAGGTCTCCCCGCAGCTGTCCTGGGGCCCGGTGCCGGAGGGCACCAAGAGCATCTCGGTGACGATGTTCGACCCCGACGCCCCGATCCCCTCCGGGTTCTGGCACTGGGCCCTGGCCGACCTGCCGGCCGACACCACCGAGCTGCCCACCGGCGCCGGCTCCGGCGACGACGCGCTGCCCGGCGAGGCCTTCCACGTCCCCAACGAGATCGGCCTGCGCCAGTACGTGGGCTTCGGCCCGCCGCCCGGCACCGGCCGCCACCGCTACTACTTCGCCGTGCACGCGCTCGACGTGGAGTCGGTCCGCGACCTCGGCGTCACCCCGGAGACCACCCCGGCGGTGCTGCACTTCATGATGCGCGGCCACGAGCTGGCGCGCGGCATCCTGCAGGGCTGGGCCAGCGCGGACGAGTAGAGGGCGCGGGGTAAGAGCTCGATGGAGGGGCGGCCGGTCGGGGCGGGGATGCTGCCTCGGCTGGCTGGTCGATCGGTGCGGTGGGCCTGCGGTTCACAGGCGATTTTTACGGCTTCGCACTGGGTTCGATGGCCTGTGGCGTCCCCGGCTGGGGTGGGCAGGTGGCGGCTGAGTCGGTGGTCGTTTCTAGATCAAGAGCCAGGCCTTCGCGCCCAAGAGCGGGGCGCGATGCCTCCGGCGGCGCCTGCGCGGCGAGCGGCCTCGCTCCGAGGGGTGGGGGGACACTGGACGGCTG